>CETS01051331.1_pt1 | contig 28526 bp, 26 predicted proteins | sample 356391 | NCBI WGS metagenome assembly CETS01 (sample SAMEA2622673, study PRJEB7988) | marine metagenome | isolation source: saline water (ENVO:00002010), including
GTGGCGATTCCGCGTCCGGAAAGCTCGTTAATCAGCGTGCTTTTTCCGGAGCCGGGACCGCCGGTAACGACGAACTTCGTATCGGTCATTTTGCGGCCTTAGTCGCAGAGCCCTTCAGCGAGCTTTAAACCTCTTCGTCTTTTTTGACGCGAAGGGCTGTGATCTGATTGCGGGATTTGCGCAGGATATCGAACTTGTAGCCATGGAAGGAGAAGCGCTGGCCAGGTTCGGGAATGGTCTGGGCTTCATGGATGACAAGACCGGCAACCGTGACCGCTTCTTCATCAGGAAGGTTCCAGCCGGTGGCCCGGTTCAGATCGCGGATGGTGACGACGCCATCGACATTCACAGAGCCATCCGGCTGCGGGCGCACACCCTGTACCGGAATATCGTGCTCATCGCGGATATCACCGACGATTTCTTCCAGAATGTCTTCCAGCGTAATGAGACCCTCAAGTGCGCCATACTCATCCACCACCAGCGCAAAGTGATTACGCTTTTTCAGAAAGGCGTTGAGCTGTTCCTGAACGGTAAGTGTTTCCGGCACGAACCAGGGCTCGCGCATAATCTGTTCGATATCGAGATTTGAGAGGTCGCCGCGCATAGGCGCGACCGCGCGCAGAAGGTCTTTGGCGTGAAGCACGCCGATCACTTCGTCGGGTGTGCCGCGATAGAGCGGAATGCGTGTGTGCTGGCTAGACAGCGCGGTCATAACGATGTCGCGTGCCGGCTGATCGGCATCAATCATATTGATGCTTTTGCGGTGGATCATGAGATCAGCGACCGTCAGGTCTTTCAAATCCAGCGCGCCCACCAGCATGTGCCGGTCATGTTCCGCCACGCCGCCCTCAGAGTGGTGAAGATCAATGGCGCCGCGAATTTCCTCTTCGGCAGACACCATGCCTTCGTCGGTTCGAACGCCAAAAAGGCGGAGCGTGACACTGACGATGAACTGGATGATCGCCACAATCCAGGCGAGCGCCTTCACCAGAAAGGTGATGGGGCGGGACACGGCCATGGCCATATTGTCGGAATTGGAGATGGCGTAAGTCTTCGGCAGAACCTCTGCAAAAACTAGCACAAGAACCGTCATCACAGCGGTCGCGATTGGTACGCCGGCATCGCCGAACCAGGACAGGAACATTGCGGTAGCAATCGAGGATGCGAGAATATTGACGAGGTTATTGCCCAGCAGGATGGCGCCAATCAGGCTTTCCCGGTTTGACAGGAGCCGGTTCACACGGGCGGCGCGCTTGTCTCCATCTCGCTCAAGCCCGTGCATGCGTCCGCGTGAAGCGGCCGTCAGTGCGGTCTCTGATCCGGAGAAAAAACCCGACATCATGAGAAGAACGATTACAACGGCGAATGGCCACCATTGGGTCATCAGAGTTTTACCTCAGTTTCCAGGAAATCTTTCAGCGGGCCCACAGCGGCCCCTTTATACACGAAGGACTTACCGATCCCTTCAGCAAGGATGAGGGTCAGCGCGCCAGATTCAACCTTTTTGTCCTGAAACATGTGTTGCAAGAGCTCTTCGGCATGGAATTCACCAGCATTCAGCGCATTTACAGTCGGGGCAAGCCCGGCGCGCTCAATCAGCCGTTCTGTACGGACAACGTCCTGGCCGGGGCAGAAACCGAGCGCTTTTGAATAGCGATAGGCCATGCACATGCCTGTGGCGACCGCCTCGCCGTGCAGCACCTGACCGTCAAAGCCACGCGCACGTTCAATGGCGTGGCCAAAAGTATGGCCAAGGTTCAACAGGGCGCGATTGCCGCGTTCGGTTTCATCGGCAGCAACGACTGCGGCTTTCGCTTCGCAAGAAATTTTTACAGCGTGGGCGAGTGCCTGAACGTCACCGTTCAGAATATCGGGTGTGGCCGTTTCCAGATGATCAAAAAAGTCAGGCCGGTCGATCAGCCCGTATTTGATCACTTCAGCATAGCCAGCCCGCCATTCCCGCGGCGGGAGAGTGGATAAGAGCCCAATATCGGCCAGCACGAGGGCAGGCTGGTTGAACAGGCCGATCAGGTTCTTGCCATGCTTTGAATTAATGGCTGTCTTGCCGCCAACGGAGGAGTCCACCTGAGAGAGCAGCGTGGTCGGCACCTGAACAAATGGCATCCCGCGCTTCATCAGACCAGCCGCAAGGCCCGCGAGATCGCCGATGACGCCGCCACCGAAGGCGAGGAGAAGATCATTGCGCTCAGCTTCATGACCAATCAGGCCTTCCAGAACATCCTGGAGATTGGCGAAAGATTTGGTCGCCTCACCCGGCGGCAAGACATGCGTGACAGCTTTCAGCCCGGCATCAGACAGCGCTGTCATCATGCCCTCACCATGATGCCGCCAGACATTCTGGTCGGTCAGGATAAAGACGCGTTTGATGCCAGGTTTGCGCAACGGCGCGATCCGCTCACCGATCTCGGAGAGCATATTGCCGCCAATGACGATATCATAGCTGCGGTCACCGAGTTCGACCCGGACAAATTCTTGCGTCATGAAACCTGCGCCCGGTTTTTAAGGACATCCAGAATGGCGTTCACCGCGACCTGATGCGGCCCGTCGCGGCTATCCACAACCAGATCTGCCTCTGCATAGGTGGACTGACGCGCTTCCAAGAGTTCGCGCAACTTGTCCTTTGGGTTTTTTGTTTTCAGAAGCGGGCGACCGTCCCTGCGGCTGACACGGCGCCAAAGCGTATCTAGGTCGGCGCGCAGCCAGATCGTGACAGCTTTTTCCTTCAGGAGCTGGCGTGTCTCGTCTCGCATAAAGGCGCCGCCGCCCGTTGCCATCACATGCTGTGGCCCGGAAACCAGTCGTTCAATCACGCGCTGCTCGCCGCGGCGAAATTCTTCTTCGCCATGAATCGAAAAGATATCTGATATGGTCAGACCGGCTGCTAGCTCGATTTCGTCATCGCTGTCATAAAACGGAAGGGACAGCGCATCAGCGAGGCGGCGTCCGATAGAAGACTTGCCTGCGCCCATCAGGCCTACAAGTACGATTGGCTTGCCGTCTGCCACTTTCGGGCCAGAATCACTGCTCACTGTACTCACTCATTCCACGCAATTGGTTTTGCGCCTCCACAAACCCTGCGATTATACATAAAGGTGTGGACGGGCAAACAAGAAGCGACCTGTTAAAGGATAAAGATGCGTACCTTTCTGATCTTAGTCGTTCTTCTGATCGTTGTTATCGGAGGCGGAATTTTCTGGCTGGCTGACCAGGCCAATAAAAATCCTCCGGCTTCCGGAGAACAAAGGATTGAGGTCGATCTGGATGTTTAAACCGCTCGCCGCTGCGGCGTCCGTTCTGGCGGGCGCTTGTCTTGTCGCTCCAATTGCGCTCTCGCAGGCCTTTGAGAGTACGGGTCTTGGCGAGATCGACCCGTGGGGCATTGGCACCCTGTCACGCGCAGACGGCGCCTTGCCGGTTACGCTCTGGGACGGCAGCCGCGCAGAGGATCTTGAGCCACTGCTCGCGCGGATAAACGCGCGCAACGTGACGCCCGTGACCCGTGATTTGCTCACACGCATGCTTTTATCTCCAGCCCGCTCGCCCGAGGGCGATGCTGACGCGCTTCTGGCGCAGCGTTTGAGACTGGTCTGGGAGCTCGGTGAAATCGAGGCTTATGCAGAGCTGGCAGGCCGCTTGCCGGAGATGGGGGACGGTGAGCTTCGCTCTGCCTCGACCGCGCAGACTGAGCAGGAGTTCGCCAGGGGCAATCTGGCATCAGCCTGTTCCGCGGTGCGGTCCGCATCTCAAAACGACGCCTATTCGCTGCAAGCCCGCGCGACGTGTTTTGCGCTGGAGAGAAATTTCTCTTCCGCTGACCTCGCGATTGAACTCAGTCAGGAATTTGATGCGGACAATCAATGGCTGATCCGCGCAATCAATGCGCTTCGAACGCTGCCCGAAGACCCTGAAGAACGCGCAGAGGCCGATCTGCCGCCAGCGAGCTTCGAAACTGGTCAGGCGATCGCGATCTCTTTGGATGCCGGCTTCCCCTATGAAGCGCGTGATATTAGACTCATGAATCCTGGGTTTGCGCGGGTGGTTGCGCTTCGGAAGGACGTGTCTCGCGCGCTTCGGATAGAAGCTGCTAAACGCGCGGCTTTTGCAGGGCTGATGACCGCAGACGAACTTCGAAACGCCTACCGTCTTGAGCCTGTTCCTGAAGCGGACATACCAGAGTCTGAGACAACCGAAGAGGATGCGGCTCAATCTGACGATGCCGAAGCGGCTGTGGAAGACGACGAGGAGGCAGAGGCGGAAGAAAACACTGTGAATGCCCCGGTCGATCCGCTTGATGAGGCACTCCAGCTTGCTGCTGATCCGGATGCCGAAGCTGAGGAGGTGGTTCAGGCCATGCGCCGTGCGCTGATGCTTGCTCAGTCCAGCCAGTCCCGATTTGCTCTCACGGCGGGTGTGCTCGCGCCAGATCTGGCCAAAATGGATGATGTCACGGCGCTTGGCGAGAATGCCGAACTCTTTGCTCTGGCGGGTTTTGCGGCGGGCGACCCTCAGCTTTCAGCCAAATTTCAGGAAGCGCCGGATATCGAAGGCGGACCGGATGAAGACCCGTATCTGCAGGCCTGGCTCAATGCATTGCGCGTTGTCACCGGTGCAGATAGCTCGGCGGAATCAGTCCGCGTTGCCTCAGCCAACCTTGCAGATCGCAGCTCTGATGAGACCGAACTCTCCAGCGTACGCATGATGCAGTATCTCCTGATCTTCGGCGACACGCTGTCAGCTGATGCCAACGGCTTCATCGCAGGCGATGCAGGGGACCGCCTGAATGACGGTACAGCGATTGCGCCGAAGGACCAGTTTCTGATTGCATCAGGACTGAATGGTGAAGGTGCGGGAGAGGGTCTGCTGCGTCTGATCAGTGTTCTCGGGAATGAGCCTGAGAAACTGCGGTCGGCCGATCTGGCCTTCGCCCTGTCGGCGCTCATGGCGAATGGTTTCGAAAACGAGGCGCGGGCCATTGCGCTCGAAAACCTTGCTTACCAGAAACCGGTGAAATGAATTGAGCAGGCACGAGGTCCGCCAGCGGATTGACGCCTTTCTGGATATGCAGGCCATCGACCGTGCGGCCTCTGACAACACGCTCGCTGCCTATCGCCGGGATCTCAATCATGCCTCCACCTATCTGGAGCTGCGCGGGCCCGGTCTGATCCGGGCGGACAGGGAACATCTGGCCGCCTATCAGCGCAATCTGTCTGCGGAAGGCCTTGCGCCATCTACCATTGCGCGACGCATTTCCGCACTGCGCCAGTTTTACCGGTTTGAGCTGGAAGAGGGCCTGCGCGAGACCAACCCCGCCCAGGGGCTTTCTGCACCGGAAGCCAGCCGAGAGGTGCCTGATGTACTCTCCCGCGAGGAGACCGGACGCCTTCTCGATGCTTGCGCGGGTGAGACCGACCGGGATTTTCGAGACCTCTGCCTTCTGGAGCTTGTTTACAGCGCGGGCTTGCGCGCCAGCGAGGTCTGCACTCTGCCGATCACAGCTCTGCACACCGTGAAGGATGGCTATATCCGTGTGCTTGGTAAGGGGCAGAAAGAGCGGCTTTGTCCGGTAGGTCGCCCGGCAAAAATTGCTCTGGATCAATGGCTTTCACGTCGTGAGGGAGCGCTGCCCAAACGCAATCGCGCAAGGGCTGAAAAATTCGTGTTTCCGTCAGGCGGCGCTGATGGGCATATCAGCCGACGCACGCTTCAGAACATCATTGGCGAGCGAGCGCTTAAAGCCGGGCTCGATCCGACCCGGATTTCACCCCACTCACTGCGTCACGCCTTTGCCACGCATATGTTGCAGGGCGGGGCAGACCTTCGCACAGTGCAGGTGCTGCTCGGGCATGCCGATATCTCGACCACTCAGATTTACACGCATCTTCTGACGGACGATCTGGCAGACATGCTGGTCGCTGCCCATCCGCTTGGCCGGAAACGCTGATCGCGGAACCCTCGCATGATCCGGACATTGTTTGAGATGAAAGGATCGATACCCATGGATGACCGCCCCGGAAAGAACTCACCGCTCTTTGCAGCCGCTGCCCTTTTTGGCGCAGGTCTCGTCTTGCGGAGCCTGAAGCCGACACGTTTTGATCTGCCCGATGATGGTGACGTTCCGAGCGAGAGCACAGGACATAGGAAGCGGGCTAAGCAAGTTCGTGATGGCTTGGCGAAATTCCTGCCCGACAATCTTTTCCATTCCATGGCGAATCCGCTATTCGGCGTTGCGGCGGCACTGGTGACTCTTCGCGTTCTCGATGAGGTCGTGGATGAACGTGAGAAGATGTTCTAGGCTTTTGCTGCACTGCAAAATTTAGCCTTCACATGCCTGTGAGGAATGATTAACGTCCCCGGAAAATATCAAAATCGATCAGGGGAATGAGATCATGTCTGCAACGAAGCCGCCCAAACTCTTCTACAAGCCACTTGCCATCGGTGCGCCAGAGCCGCTTCACGAACAGCCGGTGAATGTGGAACGCATGATTCATTTCGTGCCGCCGCACCTCGAAAAGGTCCGCGCCAAGGTGCCGGACATGGCCAAAAAGGTGGATGTGATCCTCGCCAATCTTGAGGACGCCATCCCGGCGGATGCAAAGGATGCGGCTCGCGCTGGTGCCGTTGCGATGGGCAAAGCCGTAGATTTCAAAGCGTCCAATACGGGCTTCTGGTCCCGTGTGAACTGTCTCAATTCCCCCTGGTTTCTCGAAGACGTCACGACCCTGCTCAGCGAGGTTGGCGATAAGATTGACGTTCTGATGATCCCAAAGGTCGAAGGCCCGTGGGATATTCATTATGTGGACCAGCTTCTGGCTCAGCTGGAAGCCAAGCACGACATCAAAAAGCCAATCGGCATTCATGCCATTCTGGAGACCGCCGAAGGCGTGAAGAATGTTGAGGCGATTGCACTTGCTTCACCCCGTATGCACGGCATCTGCCTTGGCCCGGCGGACCTTGCCGCCTCCCGCAAAATGAAAACCACCCGCGTGGGCGGCGGACACCCTTTTTATCGCGTGATCGAAGATCCGGTTGAAGGCCGCGAGCGTATGAGCGCCCAGCAGGACCCCTGGCACTATACAATTGCCCGCATGGTGGATGCCTGCGCTTCGGCAGGGATCAAGGCCATGTATGGCCCGTTCGGTGACATTCAGGATTTGGATGCCTGTGAGCAGCAATTCCGCAACGCTTTCCTGCTCGGCTGTGACGGGGCTTGGTCACTGCACCCGAACCAGATCGACATTGCCAAGAAAGTCTTCAGTCCTGACCCTGACGAGGTGAAGTTTGCCAAGCGCATTCTCGAAGCCATGCCGGATGGCACCGGCGTCGTGATGCTGGACGGTAAAATGCAGGATGATGCGACCTGGAAACAGGCCAAGGTCATTGTCGACCTCGCCAAACTCGTGGCCGAAAAAGATCCGGAATACAAAGAGGCCTATGGGTTTTAGTCTCTGTGTCATCCCGGATGCAGTGCAGCATGGAGTGGTGCGTTGCTGCTCCGGGACCTGGGAAACAAGGTCCCGTGCCTGCGGAGCAAGGCTTTGCCCTGCACCGCATGCGGGATGTCAGAGGAGGTGAATTGCACCGACGCGAATGGTGTGCAGATCTTGATCCCCCTCCAGCTCCCCCTTTTCAAGGGGGGGGATAAGGGAAAGCTGAGATTGGACGACACTTTTGACCTGTTTTGATGCGTTTGGAATTTTGTTCTAATTTTATGTGTACTGGCGCTACCTAGTCCTTTTACTCAATTCTTCTGAATGTTGTTCCATGTTTTACAGTATTCAAACATAAGTTGATTGCCGCAAAGAATCACCAAATTTTCCACTGTTTAGATTCATAGCAAAACGGTGGTGTCAGTGCCAAAGCTCGCCTTTTCTTCTGATATTGATGAATTTTGGTACAATGTTTCCCAACAAGACGAACTGCCGTTGGCAGGAGAAATAGAGCTAACCATCAATCTCCAAAAAATTGCGTCTGCGTTCCAGAGTCTGAGCCAGCAAGTGAACGAGACTTCAGCCGTTGGTCATCTAGCAAATTTGTTGAAGGAAAACCCTCAATTGTTCAGCGATTTGCGCCAATTTCTCGGCGTGAGTGATAAACGTTGTTATTTGGAGCTGTCATATATCGCCAGCAGAATTCCACATCCAACAGATAAGTCCAGCCTGTGCGGGTGTATGCCTTGGACGCTCTCTCGACACCCCATGAAATTCTTTTTGACATTACTTGCTGGAAAAAAAGGAAAGCTCGTTCAAGAGCGAGCCGCAGAAATGTTGGCGAAATATCTTCTACAACAGGGGCTCTGGGAGGCCGCCAAAGGGTTTGCAAAAGCAAATGACGAGCTTTTGCAGATTATCTACACACGCTTAATCGTGCCTAAAGAATACCAGCAAAAGGCAGCCAAAAGGAGAGGGCATGGTTGCGAGGCAGCAATTGCAAAAGTTTTAGAAGAATGTGGCGCCTCCTTAGTGCCACATGACAGGGCAAGCAATCCAATGGGCGCAAACGACCCTCACCTTGATTTAGATTCGATGGAAGAAGCAAATCGAGAAGCTGGCCGTACTCACGCATTTGACCTGCTGATTAAAAGTAACGGAAGGGTACGGGTTGCTCTCCAATCACTCATTCACACTTCTGACCCCGGACAGTATGGCGTCGATAAAAGCAATGAAACAGTTCAGATTCATAGAAGTTTCGTTGATTGGAACAACAAAAATCCACAAGTCCCTGTAGAACTTTGGGGCCTTGTGGATGGAGTGGGTTTTTCTGAAAACAAAACCGACACCATAAACAAGCTGATATCAAACTTCGATTATTTTGTTCAACTGAAAACGCTCTACAAAGCTCCATTGAGGCTGCATGAGCTAGGTGAATTGAATCTCAGAGGAATCACCTTCGCGTCAGTCTACGACCAGCAGGATATCGAAGTTTTGTCAGAGAAATATGTGCCGTCAACAATGCAAGTAATCTCTGAGTCTGAAGCAAAAGATGCAGGGTGGCGGCCAGTCGCCGCCGGGTTAGCAACTATATATGTCTGAAACCCAATTTCTCGTTCCACACTTCAGAAGTAAATACCTTTGACTAACGCATCAATACGCTCCTGACATTGCAGGGCCAATTTGGCATTGCCATTCTTGAGCGCTTGGTGACCTGATAGACAACAACTTGAAATTTCGGAATGTAGCGGAATTTCCCGATTAAAGCTGTCCAGCCGAATTCCTTTGATAGCATTGGCTGAAATTTGTCTTTTAGATATTCCGCTATTGATAAAAGACCTTACAGATTCACTACTCAACAAACCGCCATAATAGAAAGCTTCGTCGCGGTCGCCGAAACCGATAAACATGACCTTGTCGTTAGGTAGAGTTTCTTTCTCTGCTTCGTTCAAGCCAAGAACACATACCGTGAACTCCGACGCGATATACTTCCAGCACACCTTATAAGGAAAGAAAGTATAGTCACCTATTCTCTGCAGGCTGTAAAAATACTCCTCATGTATTTTCCTCTCCCATCCGGCAAAGCCTTTCCTGTTCTCTAAAAATGTCTTGTTATTAAATAGGTATTTTGTTGTGGCAGGAAATTTCTTCTTAAGTTCCTCAATTTCTAAAGGACGCATTTTTGTCGAAGAAGTGTGAGGAAATAGAAGATGGGCGCCGGGATTGGCTTCCCACATTTGGATATCGCGACCTCGAAGTACGGGTCTTATCATCTGAGGTTCTAGGAACATTGCTTGAGAAGGCACTAACTTTTTTGCTCTTGCCGTTACATTTCGCCAAAGATTGTCGCCCGCTGGGCTGACTGGCTCTACATAGAACACCGAGTTTCCCCCACCTGTAAAAACACCCATTCTCGGCGTTAAAGAATTTTGTCCCTTTATTTGCTCGAAGCTCTTGATGTCATCTTCTCCCGCGATTAGCCATCGTGAACCGGGTTCGCTCGGTGCTGAACGGTCCAATAAGCGACAGAATTCACGGGTCTGGGTCCTGATTTCTGATAAGTCAGAACTTGCTTTAGGAGCCCACCTCTTCGGAATAGGCTCCCAAGTTCTGACTTCAACTGGGAATGTCGTAGTTTCGCCTTTTGTTAGCTGCCAACAGCACGCCTCTGTTTTAGCATCCTCGAAAACAGACATACCTTCGAACTCTCGAACCAAGCTCAATTTCATTGGTGTGCTGTCTTGAAATACGGAAAGCCTGCGAATTCCTCGACCCGTAAGGTCGGCCTTCATGGTTGATGGCTTGATGACGAATGAGCAAATCCCTTGCTCCTTCAAATAAAGGTCCCAGGCTGAAACCATAGAAATGGTGGAAATATCTTCTTTTAGGAATGACGCCTCCAACCCCCGAGAGTTGAAGAGGCTATATGCATCCCAAGCTGGCTGAACCTCTTGACGGTAAGATTTCGAAATGTATTCCCAGCCGACCCAAGGTGGATTGGTGCAAATGAAGTCTGCATCACCCAAAACAAAAACAGCTAGCTGCTCAAGGATATTGCGTTCTCTAGAGTTACCTAGCTCACTAAACTCACTTTCAAACGAGCTAACATCGGCGGCATCACTGATATTCCAATCGTCAAAACAGAACCCATAGCGTGCTAGCCTACTTAACACATTCGTAGCTTTTTCATCGTCGCCAAGTTTGGGCAAAACAACAGTCTCGCCGTCCACTCTTATCCAGTCGCCGAAATCAAGCTGATTGTTGGCGGACTGTCTGCCTTTAGCGATGGAGGGTGCAATCGAGTCAGCATTCAAAATGTTGATATGCACAGGTTCGGAAAGTGTGTCTCGAGTCTTTGAGATTTTAATGACTAGATTGCAGCGAGCCGCCACGCAGGCGGTTGGATTGAGGTCTATTCCGATACAACGTTTCGTGAGGTCATCGATTGAGAATCCTTCCTCTATGCCGCGGTCGATAGCTCGAAGAATGAAATTTCCTGACCCGCAAAAAGGGTCAATAAGTTTCCCGTTCCCGTTCCAATTTACATCCATAAGCATTTGATCAACTAGCCACTGAGGTGTGTAGAATTGCCCCGTAACGTGCATTAGGTTTTTTGGAAAAAACTCTCGATGCACAAACTGGAGATAGTCATCTACCGGGCACTTCAACGACTCCGGCACAAGATGAACTGCTACACTTTCGACGGTACCCTTTAGCGCCGCCATACCGCTTGAATCCGCTAGTCCAGATACCCAATCCAAACTGAAAGCATTGCGACAACCAAAGATATTTTTGTTCTCAAATTCTTCGCCAATTACGATTTTGTTGAATGCAACCGCAAACTCGTCATCATCTAGGCTACTGATGTTATTTAAGTAATCACCGTATCCGCCATCCAAGTAAGCTGCTGCGAGTAGCAGACATAAGATGCCGAAATATGTCTCCAGACCTACTATTATTTCATGGCTGTTTGGTTGAGCTGAGGTGTTTCCCAGCATTTCATTTATGCTGACGATGTCTACGGCTCTCTGACCACTCAAATCACCGTAGATGTATGAAAATCGTGAATTCCATCGGGCTTTCTCCGCCTCCGGTAACCTACGGTAGGCGCATATAATAGAGAGAATCGTCTGCCGCGCCCCTTCCAAAGTTGAAGGCCGCAAATTATTGTGTACATTCATAGTGTTCTCTTTTTTAGGCGCACACCATTATGCGCACAATTTGAGGTGGCTCAAGCTGAAAATCGTTTCGATGTTGCGGTGCTTTGGTAAGCTATATGAGCTTGGTTTTATTCGAGAAGAAAACCAACGGCTGATGGTTCAACTCGTGCTTAATGTCGCTCTCAGGGAAATGAGAATGGAAGCGAATTTTGATACCAGCCGATAGCTTGAAACAGTCAGACAGCCCCGAAGCACTCTCAAGTGCATCACCAGATAATATTCGCATGCTGCAGTTTTGAGGACGTGGTTTGCTCTTGCAATCATTGCTGCAGCGTGAGTTGCTCAAAACAACCGATGAACATCTATTCAACGGAAGAGTGTACGAAAGTCTTTTCGGATTCTGGCTGCTTTCCACCCACTCCCTATCGCTTTGAGAAAGCAGCTATATTGAGGATGTCGGTACGATACAAAAAGGTTCGGTCGAACGTCCGAAGAGCCATGTTGCGGCCGACGATGAATGCATATCTTTGTTTTCAGACAAACCGTTCGTTAGGTGTTTTGAGTCGTTCGACAATTTTCTGGCCTACCTGCAGGTCCGATTGGGGCATGTGAACCATAATCAATCCAAGGCTAAATTTGCAGCTAAACACAGACTAACAGATGAAGTCACAAATTCAGCAACTTGAGGCGATAGCCTGCACACGCCATCTTTGCGAAGAACGAAGTCTTTTGCATGAAATGCGTTCGTTGCAATGAACTCTAAAATGGCAGCGTCAACTTTCGGGCGCAGCGGTTCCATAAGGTCGAAAATGTAAGCATCGCCAGAGAAGTTGTTGGCTTGGTGAAGTATGCCAAACCTTGGGTCATAGCCTTCGATAAGCGCCTGAATTCGCAGTTCGCTTTCAAGCACGGCATACCCATAGTTCAGCATAGCATTTATGGGATTGGTGGCTTTCCAATTCTTGGCTTTCCGGCCCGTGAGCACGGATGACCTTTGGTCGAACTTTCCCCATGCCGGTGGAATGGGGTATTGCTTCAAGCCTTTCCATTGAAGAGTGACCTCCTGCCAAGCGCGGAAATATTGATAAGCGCACGGTCCTTCTACTGCGAACACATCTCCAATTGTTTTGGGTGGTTTGCTTTTCAGACTGTCGAGACCCGCTTTCAACGCCGCGTCCGCGGTCGGGAAATGCTCAGAATTTGAAAGATACGTCTTTAGCGTCTGACGCGATGCTTTCAGCTTTTTTGTTATGATATCCGACGCAAATTTCAAACGAGCCGTTTCATCGAGCGACTGCTCAATCTGCCATCTGACCTGCATCGGGTCAGTCGGTGTTCCGTCTCCGAATACTGTGACAGAAGACGAACCATTCCAGTTCATACGGACGAGGGGAATGTTCTGCTCTTTCAGCCAATCTATGACATTGAGCGAGAAGCTCCCCGTGCCATCCAATAGAATGATGCGCGGGGGAAGCTCCAAGTCACCGGGATAGAATTTCAGCTCAGTCTGCTTTTGCGGATAGTGGGTGAAGCCATCTTTGATGAGCAATGCGCCGTGATGAATACGCATACTGATGTTGTGGCCAGAAAGAATGAGAGAGTGATTTCGTCGTGACCGCTTTAATCGCTTAGGCTCAGACTTACGGCTTACGCTTTCCCAATATTTTTGCCGTTCTGCCCAGATATCTGGTTCTGAAGTATCGCTAAAAAGCGCCGTCCCATCCGCCATTAAACACCCCTAAAATTAGATGTTCATATTAGCAGACTGTCCCTCACTTGTCTGATTTTATGAGCTAATTCATTCACTTTTTCTTCGCTTTTAAGCGCTGCTTTGAGAGACTTTTTGGACAATAATTCTGCGTACTCGGCATGTGTCTTTCCGAGGCGCTGAACCATGAAAGATTGGTTTTTCACCCATTCAGAATTGACCGACATTTCTCTAACGCTCTCTATCCCGAGGTAGGCACTTCTATCTTTTTTAAAGACAAGCATTGTGAGGCAGATGATGCTCGCCTGAAGCTCTGGCGATGCCTGAAACCGAAACCAATTCACGAGATGAAAACCCAAGGCATATTTCCCGTATATCCAACTGAGGGCATCATATAGATTTGCAGCAACGGTCATTCCCGAAGTGAAGTAATCTCGGGCGTCTTGCAGTTCATTCAAACGACTTCCGCGAAACATCGAAGCGTCTAACTTTGCGTCCATCACACTTGCCAAGGAATCCAAGTAGTTTTGCAATGGAACTTGAACGCTTATTTGCTCACCCGAAATTACATGCTGATGCCTACGCGACATGCCAGCAAGTGTGGCAAGTCCCTCAACTTGTCTCTCGACCGTCTCAGCGTCTACAAACTCATCCTTGCCGCCTATCGTTTCAGCTAAAAAAGCGATGCGTTCCACGAGCGTTTCCGGAGAGAGATTCTTTGTTCTGGTGCGGAATGGAGAAGGCACCAAGCTTTGATACTTGGATGACTTTTCCGTCGAATGGAGCCTCTCAAGGGTGTCTTCCCGCCAACTGATGAACCGTCGCACAATCCAGCGTGACCCACGAAATTGCGTCTTTACCGCCTTCTCAAAATGTGGACGCCAATAGCTCTCCGGAGTCTCATACCCTTCCAACCATAGATTCCAACCAACAAGTTCCCTACTTCGCTTGCGCTTATAAAGACGATTAACAGCGATGACTTGTTCTATCGTCGTTTCCGAATAACGGGTTAAACCACCTTTCTCAGCTGCGGGTAGTAAGCCATCTTCTCGCCAGCTTCTGAGCCTCGATTTGGGAATGGATAACCCACGTTCTGCCAGCGCATCCTCGATTTGCTCAAAATTCAATCCACCCATTGTTCTATCTTTTCAATATGTTGCCAAAACTGATGCGCTCGAAACGGCAGATTTGGGGAATCGCGCGTGTGATTTTTGAGCCTCCTGTTTAACTTACAGGAGCTGACAATGGCTAAACGGAAAAGAGATTATGCCGCTGAATACCGGCGCAGATTGGAGAGAGGTAAGAAGCTTGGTCGTAGCACAGCTGAGGCTCGTGGACATGGTGGACCAAACAAAAAGTCCAAAGCCCAGGTACGTGGAGAGATAAAGACCGATGACCCGTTGCATCGGGCCTTTGAACTGGTGAGACGTGGGGCGAGCATGACGCCAACCGCCAAAAAGCTACATGTCTCGCCCGAACGATTAAGTCGCTTCATTCGGTCAAATGCAAAGGTGGAAATCAAATCAGGCCGTCTTCGCATAGCTGACGACTTGCGACAGTTCGCGATGCCGATGTTCTCGAATGGCAGAAGCCGGAATGTTAAAGTGACCTCAGATGCCCGCGACCAGATTTCTCAGTATCTGGTGAGCGTCACAAGGTTTCTGAATTCCAATGACATCTCACATCTTGAGCCGTTCAAAGGGCTGAAGGTCAGGTCAACTAGCGGGAGGTCGTACATATTCGAGACTGACCCGAACCGCCTCTATGAAATGTATGAAGCTGGCGAATTCGATATCGCTATTCTCTACAAGCCACTGGGGTATGCGTGATGAACGATATTGAAAACTACGCCCGATACCTCAAACGGCGACAACGAGCCGAAAAGCTCCGAAATCGTCAGAATGGTAGCTATGGCACATGTCCCTTCTGCGGAAGAGATGGAACACGTCTTGAAGAACACCATTATGGCAGACGGGAATGCAACCCCGAAACCATCATCGCTTGTCGGGACTGCCATGACCATTTCCGGCGAACTGAGCAGTTTGAGCACCCGCTACTTCGGAAGGGTCTGAAAAGCCCGGAAGAAAAAGAGGGTCGATTGCTTTTGGGTTTGTCGGACATTCTCGAATTCGTCGCATACCAAGTCCGACAAATTGCGTTGAAGAAGCTTAATCCCGCTGAAATTGAATCCGGTCCAGAATGAGCTAAGGACTGGAAGAACACGTTATGACTAGCAAATTCAGCGCACCACCTCGCGAACCGCGAGATATACAATTGCGAGCATACACAACGCGGAATGCGCCTTCGAAGAAGAGCGCATCTCCTACACGTACAGAACCGACACCAAGCGAGACCGTGTTGGTTTTTGACACGGAAACAACAGCAGACGAGGCGCAAAGTCTGCGCTTTGGTGTCTACAAGCTTTTCGAAAAGTCGGAACTGGTCGAGACCGGCTTCTTCTTTGATGAAAACACATTGAAAGCAGAAGAGATAAAGACTCTCCGCGCTTATGCTGAACCGAGAGATATTGAGGTCATGTCGGTCCGGAGGTTTGTCGAGAACAAGTTCTTTGAAGAATGTGTCCTGTGTCAGGGGTCAGTTGTTGCCTTTAACCTTCCCTTCGACCTGTCGCGACTGGCAATTCAACACGGTACGGCGAAAAGCAAAGACCGCTATCGTTTGTTCCAGCATGGGTTCAGTCTTCAGCTTTCGGAGGACGAATGGACCCGTCCAAGAGTAAAAGTGAAACACCTTTCCTCCCGCGCCGCTTTCATTGAATTCGCCCAACCGCGTGATGGTTATGTTGGAAAGCGCAAGAAAGGAAAACCGCCAGCTCCATATCCAAGCTTCTTTGTAGATGTAAGGACCCTTGCCGGAGTGCTGCTATCGGGTGGCTTTTCACTCGAACAGCTTTGCAAAGAGTTGGGCGTGAAGACGCCGAAGAAAAACGTCAAAAAGCACGGCGGCACCTTAACGAACAGATACATCGATTACGCCGTTACTGATGTGCAGGCGACGTGGGAGAGTTACGCCATTTTGAAGGCAAAACTCGAAGAGCACGGTCTAAGCAATGCTACCCCTCACGGCCTCATAAGCGAGGCATCATTGGGAAAATCATATCTGGCTGAGATGGGAATAGCCCCTTGGCAACAGATGCAACCTGATTTCGACCCGATACGAATTGGCCAGATAATCAGCACCTATTACGGCGGACGCTCTGAAGTTCACAGACGCCGTGAAATACTGCCTGTCTTCTATTGTGACTTTCTTTCGATGTATCCGACCGTCAATGCACTGATGGGGCTTTGGGCGTTCATTATTTCTGACGGAATGACCGAAGAAGTTGCGACCGATGATGTGAGAAGAATTCTGGAGAAATGGTCACCGGAAGATTTGCGAAACCCGAACAACTGGAAGAAGCTGCATTGTATCGTTCAGATTATGCCTGATGACGATGTGCTTCCTGTGCGTTCAGTTTACTCCTACGGAACGCCCCGCAATGAAGCAGGTAAATCCGCAAACATCGCAATCAACAGATTGAGCAGCCCAGAGCCGCTGTGGTTCACCTTGGCTGACTGCCTCGCATCAAAGTTTCTGCATCGAGAACACAAAGCGCCGACAGTCGTACAGGCAATTCGATTCAAACCTAATCAGCCACAACAAACGCTCACGCCGGTAAATCTGAAAGGCAATCCGGACCACAGTGTAGACCCGTCAAAAGATGATTTTTTCAAACGAGTTATAGAGCTGCGACGTGATGTGAATGCGCGGAAGAAAAGGTCCACCGATAAAGAAGAGCAAGCACGTCTGGAAACGGAACAGCTTGCACTTAAAATTCTTGCCAACTCTACGAGCTACGGAATTTTTGTAGAAACGCTCGTTGAAGATTTGGACGAGCGGGAGGAGCTAAAACGTTACGGCTTTGACGGCAAAGAAGCACTCATAAAGTCCAAGGTCGAAGAGCGCCCCGGAAAATACTTTCATCCACTCGTAGCGACACTAATTACAGGCGCAGCGCGGTTAATGCTCGCACTGTCCGAATGGATAGCCAAAACAGAAAAGATCGATTGGATATTCTGTGACACAGATGGAATTGCATTCACGCCTGCTCCGGATTTCGATGGAGACTTTGTTCAGACTGTTCAGCACGTCATGGACTGGTTTAGGCCTCTCAATCCCTATCAGCTGGCAATAGGTGAAAGCGAACCAGAGTCTATTCTTCAAGCTGAAAAAGAGAACTTTGCTGCTGAGGAAAATGAAGATGGCAAGAAACCGCTTGTTCCTCTTTTTGCTTATGCGGTTTCGGCGAAACGATATGCTCTGTTCAACATTTCCCACGATGACAAGGTCGTCATGCGGAAGACTTCGGCGCACGGCCTTGGTCAACTGCTCCCACCTTACCCTGCACCCAAAGGCTGGAAGAAAAACTCGAAGTCCGACTTCTGGCACAATGAGGTCTGGCAGAAGGTATGTCAGAGCGCACTATACGCCCCCGAGAAGGTTACCAATTTCGAAAGTGACAAGAGACTGAACATCCCAGCGGCCAGTCGCTATGCTGCGACAACACCAGCATTGGTGCGCTGGTTCAAAGACCAGAATGAAAATGCCGAATACTCTGAACAGGTGCGCCCGTTCAATTTCCTACTGTGTTTTCAATGTCAGAAACTGGAACTGCTATCGGCCTCAGATAAACGTGCGAGCGATTGGCTTCTAAATTACAACAATCCACCGAGACCTGTTGCCCCGTTTGATAAGAAACCGAGCAAAGCTGCTAATCACGCACATGACCGGATTTCTGGGGAACCAATCCCTAAAAGCTGGCTAAAAACCTATGCGTAATCGATAGCCCAATATCACTTGCAGGATGAAGCGAAGTTTCTGGGAGGTCAGAAGTCTCAGACTGGTAAACTTCAGAGACGACACATAGAAGCTTTTGCGGTTCGTCACATCGGTAAAGAAGCTCACAACTGGGAAGAAAACAGTTTCATTGGTGCTGAAGGCGATACCGCTTTGCGTTATGAAGACGGCATCTTCGATGTGAAGGAAACAACCAGAACGATTGAAGCTGGATTGTTGGAGTTTGGCTATCGGCGCATTGCAGATGTGTCCAATGTTGGTGACAAAACCATCAAGAAGATTATCAACGGCGAAATCTCCGCCTTTCGAAATCAGGCAATACAGCTTGTTCGAAGTGTCTTCTGGCTTCGTCAGCAAGCATTGGAGACACAACGCAAAACGGATGATGTAGTCGCTAGTTTGCGAACTCGGGCGGATGAGATTGGGTTAGCGGCCTTGGCGCTTGAGTTAGGACTGGACCAATCCAATCTGCGCAAAATGCTCAAGCGCACAAAACCTTTGCCAACAGCACTGCTTGAACAGCTCGCATAAAACACGAACAGGTCAAAAGTGTCGTCCAGTCTCAGCTTTCCCTTATCCCCCCTTTTCAAGGGGGAGAGCGCGCAGAGGTTGTTTCAAGGTCGGGGAAGCCGCGCCTCCTCCCCTTGGAAAGGGGAGGATCGAGGTGGGGATCAATGCTCAGCAATGCCGACCTGACCCAACGTCAGGCTTGCCGCGGACGCTGATCGGCGACTATCTGCGAGTATGAGCAACATCAAACCCACTCGCTTTTTCGATCTCGACCCGACTGAAGACCCAAACAAATGGCGTCTGCCGGTTGATATGGGCATTTCTGTGGGCCCACCGAAACACAAATTCCTGTTCGGCGGCGTGGGGCTTGCTTCGGCCATTCGCGCGCTGGAGCTGACCACAGATCGCCCGCTGATCTGGGCCACGGCGCAGTATCTCTCTTTTGCCATGCCGGGCGAGACGGTTGAAGTGGATGTCCGCGCCGCGACTGAAGGCAAGAACGTCACTCAGGCGCGTGTGCTGGGTCATGTCGGTGATCGGGAAATCTACACGGTGAACGCTGCTGTCGGTACGCGCGGCAAAGACCTTGATCATCAATGGGTACACATGCCCGATGTCCCCGGGCCGGAAGACTGCGAGCGCCAGCCCCGCTTCCGCCCCAAGGTGGATGACGAACCGGACGACCTGCAACAGCGCATGCATGTCCGTGTGGCCGCGGGCCGCTATGGCAAGAAACGCTCAGAGGGCGGATTGTCTGAAGATGGGCGGGCCATGCTCTGGTGTCGCCCGCTGGATGAGACAACGCCCATTGATGCCACCATGCTGGCCGTGATCGCAGATTTCGTGCCGGGCGCTACCGGCAACGCCCTTGGCATGCAGGCGGGGTCAAACTCGCTCGATAATACGCTGCGCATCCGCAAACTGGTCGAAACAGACTGGGTCCTGGCCGACATTCAGGTGCAGGGCATTCATGATGGCTTTGTGCATGGCGAAGCGCGCCTGTTTGCCGAGGATGGCACGCTCATGGCTGTCGCCTCACAGTCCGGCATTGTCCGGATCTGGGATGGCGAGAGCAAACGGTTCAGGTAAGCTTAAAGGCCCAGCCGCGCTGCGGCGAACTCAGCGGCTTCTTTTGCCTGCTGGTCCATACTGACACGCCTCTCGCGCGCTTGCGCCAGACGCTCCGGACCGGCTTCTTCCGGCGTGCCGTTCTGAAATGGGGGCTCCGGCGAATATTCCAGGATGAGCTGCACGCGGCGTGCTTCTTCCTCCCCATAGATCTGTGCAGCCAGCGCGAGGCCGAAATCCAGCCCGGCGGTTGCGCCGCCGCCTGTGACGCGGTTGCGGTCTGTCACGACACGCTCATCGACGCGTGTCGCGCCAAGTGTGGGAAGCAGGTCTGCAATGCCCCAATGCGAAGTTGCCCTATAGCCATTCAGCAGGCCTGCTGCGCCGAGAACAAGCGAGCCGGTGCAAACCGAGGTTACATATCTGGCTCTGGCACCAAGATCGGCAACGAAATCCAGCGTTTCGGCGTCTTTCATCAGGTCGATCGTGCCCATGATTCCGCCTGGCACGAATAGAATGTCGACGTCTCTTTCCGCGGCGCTGAAATCAACATGTGGCGAGACTGGCAAGCCCACATCCGTACTGACGGGCTCGGTTGTCTTGCCGATCAGCTGAATGTCAGCGCGCAGGATGTTGAGAACGGTCATGGGCGCGATGAGATCAAGAAGGATCATCCTGGGATAGACCAGCATACCGACCTTTATCTCAGGCAGGCTTGGGTCGCGCGGCATCGGCTTTCCATCGGGCCCATGCGCATGAGCGAAACCGGGATTCAAGACAGCCCCGAACGCGGCCGACAGCATCAGCATCTGTCTGCGGTCGATGCTGCCCGCGGTCTTTTTCGGAAGATCTGACATCGCGTGGTCCTTTTCGTCGGAACGGTGACGATAGAGGGTGGGTGGGTCAAGGCGAAGCGGGAAAACAGTTCCTCTCCAATTTGTGTACGCTCTGTGACTGCGCCTTGATTGCAGAAGCCGTTCGAACTGTGCAAAGCCAGAGAAAAATAAAGATAAAATAGGCCGGGGAGGGCCGTTTATGCGTCACATGAAATATGTGATCTGCGGCGCAGCTATGATTGCTGCGTTTTCGCCACTGGCAACCGGACAGACACCCGCAGATGAAGATGCAACGCTCGCAGAGCCGACCAAGCCGGCTACAGATGGCGTGAAGACCTTTTCTGCCTACTATTTTGAGCAGTACAATCCGGTCACGGCATTCGACATGGTCTCCCGGGTGCCGGGGTTTTCCATTGACAACGGCGCCAACCGACGCGGGTTTGGCGGAACGGCGGGCAATATCCTGATTGATGGCGAGCGGCCGTCCTCGAAAACCGGCAGTTCTGAACAATTAAAGCGCGTCCCTGCGGGATCCGTCGAACGGATTGAGCTACTCTCCGGCACGGCGGCTAATGTAGATGTGCGTGGCCAGACCCAGCTTGTGAATGTGGTGCTGAAGGACACAGCGGCGGGCGGAACGCCCACAACCTTCGTCGCCGAACTTCGCGATATTCAGTATTCAGAGCGGCTTGGCTGGACGCTTCAGCTGACGAAGACTTTTGCACTGAGTGACGCTGCTGATCTGACCCTTGATGTGCAGGCGCCAAATCTGCGCGGTCGTGGTGAGGGTTTTGAGGTCAGCCGAAATGCCGATGGAGAGATTACGAGTTATCGTGAGACCTATGGCCAGCCGAATGAAATCGGCATTCAGGGCTCAGCCCTTCTGGGCTGGACCCCCACGACCAGAGACAGTTTGAATTTCAATATTGAATATGAGCCGGAATGGAAGACACAGGGCATTGGCGTTCTGCTGTACGATCCGCGGATGCCAGATCCGGTCTTCCGGCTCGCCGGTCGCACCGAGATTGAGAATAACCACGAGGTCGATATTGGGGGGGACTGGGAGCACAGGTTTTCAGACCGCCTGACGGGCAAGCTGATCGGTCTTTACAGCCTGTCGACTTATGATCAGACCGACGTTTACAACTCCTTTTCACCCACAGGCCTGACCAAAGTGCAGACCATCTCCCAGGATGTCAGGTCGGGTGAGCGGGTAGGCAGGGGTTTTCTGTCCTGGCAGGTGACCGACAAACACACACTGGACTTCGGCCTGGAAGGCGCATTCAACTATCGCGACACCACTCTTGATATCATTGACGATTTCGGCGCGGGCCCTGTACCGGTGCCGATCGCGGTGTCTGACGCCCGCGTAGAAGAGGTTCGGTTTGAGCCTTTTATCACGGACATCTGGCAACTGACCGAAAAGCTCACGATGGAAGCTGGCTTTGTGTTCGAGATCTCGCAGATCACGCAGACCGGTGATGAGGAAAAAGAGCGGGAATTCAGCTATCCCAAGCCCCGGCTTGTGGCGACCTATCAGCTCGATCCGTCCAACCAGTTCCGGGCCAGTGTCGAGCGAGATGTCTCGCAGCTCAATTTCTCGCAGTTCGCCACTGCAGTGAATGTGGTCGATGATTTCTCTGTTCGCGGCAATCCAAACCTCGAGCCGGAAAAGACCTGGAAGCTCCGCGCAGAGTATGACCGTCGCTTCGGGCCGGCAGGTGCGGTCACGCTCGCCCTCTATCACGACATGGTTGAGGATGTGGAAGAGTTTGTCGTCATCGGTCGCAGTGATGCTTATGGCAATATTGGCGACGGCACACGCACAGGGGTGGAAGTGCAGGGCACTTCGCGTCTCGACGCCATTATCCCAAATTCGGAACTGCGGTATTCCGGCGAGTGGCGCACCACGAATGTCACCGATCCCATTACGGGCGTTGACCGGCGCTTTTCCGAAGACCGGGAATGGAATTATGATCTGTCTTTCCGGCAGGAGCTGCCAAGCTGGCAATCAGCCTGGGGTGCGAGTGTGGAACGAACCTCTGATGAAGTGTTCTTCAAACGGCTCGAAACCATTCGCAATGTACGGCCCGGCGAGCGCGTCAGCCTGTTCGCAGAAACAACAGCTCTCTGGGGCGTCACCATCCGGGCGGATGCGAAGAACATCTTTCATCCAGAGGAATTCCGTACACGTACCTTCTATGCTGGCGATCCGAATGATCCGTCCATCCCGCCACGGGCGACAGGCGTGATCCTTTCGACCGATCAGCGCAAACAAAAGGGCGGCCCCTTCGGCACACAGGTCTTTTCCGTTCGAGTGAGTGGAACCTTTTAGAAACGCCTACTCAGCAGGCGTTTCGGCAGCCGCTTTTGCCGCCATCTCAGCCTTGCGGCGTTCTGAAGCGCGTTGTTTCACGCTTTCAGAGCGAAGCTGACCACAGGCGGCCAGAATATCGCGGCCGCGCGGTGTGCGGATCGGCGCGGAATAGCCTGCACGGTTCAGAACTTCGGCGAAGGTCTCAATCGTTTCCCAGTCAGAGCACTCATATTGAGAGCCCGGCCATGGGTTGAATGGGATCAGGTTGATCTTGGCCGGCACGCCTTTGAGCAGGCGCAACAGGTCTTTCGCCTCGGCCATGGAATCGTTGACGCCTTTCAGCATGACGTATTCGAAAGTGACCTTTTTCGAATTGCCGAGATCCGGATAGGCACGGATGGCGTCGAACAGTTCCTTGAGGTCGTATTTCTTGTTCAGCGGAACAAGCTCGTTGCGCAGATCGTCATTCGTTGCGTGCAGAGAGATGGCGAGCATGGCATTGGTGCGTCGACCCAGCTCTGGAATGAGCGGCGCAACACCTGCGGTCGAAACAGTGATCCGGCGCCGGCCAAAGGAAATACCTTCATTATGGCTGATCGTGTCGATCGCGTCGGCGACATTGTCGAGGTTATAGAGCGGCTCGCCCATACCCATGAACACAATATTGGTCAGCTTGCGGTTTTCGTTGGAGGTCGGCCACTCATCCAGCGCGTCACGGGCAATCATGACCTGGCGCACGATTTCGGCAGAGGTGAGGTTGCGAACAAGCTTTTGTGTGCCGGTATGGCAGAATGAACAGTTCAGCGTGCAGCCAACCTGGGATGAGACGCAGAGCGCGCCAGCCCGGCCGACATCCGGAATGAAAACCGTCTCGGCTTCGATGTTCGGGCCGTATTCGATCAGCCATTTGCGGGTGCCATCTACCGAGACAAGCGCCTCAGTGATTTTCGGGCGCTCCAGCTCGAACCATTCGGCAAAGGCGGCACGCTGGTCCTTGGCGATGTCCGTCATGCCGGAAAAGTCACGCACACCATAGTGATACACCCAGCGCCAGAGCTGACGGGCGCGCATATTCACCTTTTTCGGCTCAATGCCGCGCTCGGTCAGAATTTCGCGCAGCGTCTCAAAGCCCATGCCGGCGAGGTTCGTCGGGGGCGATATTGGCACAGCTTCTGCTGGTGCCGCGTGCGAAAGGTCGAGGCGCGTTGTCATTGTCTGGTGCTCCGGGATCGCGCCGTGTAACACAAATGGCCTGAATGGGACAATAGTTTGAGGGCAGCCGCTATGGGTGGCGCCTGGCAGCGGCTTGCGGATTATTCACTTTGTCTGGATTTTCGCGCCGGCCTATCTCAGCCAGCGCTATCCGCTTTAGCCGCAGAGAGACTTTGCCTTATCGATCGCGTTGGATGAGCCGGATAGCGAGAAATGATAGGCGACCTCGGTGTTGCGAGCTGAAACCGCTTCGATGCGCAATTCTGATCCGCGACGCAGGGCCTCAGCGATTGAATTTTCATCTTCATTCATGGCGAAGATTTCATTGCCAGCCGGATAGAGCTTCCAGCCGCGGCTCGAGACTTCGGCGCGCGCCGGGCGATCTTCGCGGAAGCTGAAATTGGTCCGCAGGCTGGCCTGTGGTTGACTTGAATTGCGGAAATACGAAACGAAGAAGACGACGTCGCCGTGATCGGCTGACTTGGGCGATTTGTCTTCGGCGCGCGTGGTTGCATAGCAAACGGGCTCGCCATTCACAGTATCTCTGTAGACCGCCCAATCGCGGTAGCCCGCGACATAGTCAAACGCGTGCGCACCCGGAACGGCGAGGGCAGAAACCAAAAGGGACAACAGTATCCGTTTCATCCTGAAACCAATCCTTCTTCAGAGCTTAACATGTACCGGCGAGTCATGACGGCTTGGTTAACTGATCGGCAAATAGACCGGTAAAACAACAAGACCAGCCTCAGTCTGACATGACTCTTCTGGAGATTCATCCGGAAATATCATTCGCCAAACGTGATTTGCGCCCCATATGTGACCTGATAGAGTTCGCTTAACGCGTAACGGAGGCGAAATCGTGCTTCAAACCGACCCTCCCAAAACTGGGCCGGATATCCCCGAGCGAGAAAAGCATGCGCTTGCCCTTGAGGCGATCGCTGAACGCAAGTGCCGTAAAGGCTTTACTGAGCTGTTCGATTTTTTCGCGCCGAGACTGAAAAGCTATCTCATGCGGCTTGGATCTGATGATATTCAGGCCGAAGAGCTGGCTCAGGAAGTCATGATCACCGTTTGGCGCAAGGCCGAACAATATGACCGCTCGCAGTCATCGCCCTCAACCTGGATTTTCCGTATCGCGCGCAACCGGCGGATCGATGCCTATCGGCGCAATAAGGTGCTTGATGTGGAAGCTGATGAGCCAGCGCTGACGCCGAGTGCTTTACCGCATCCGGAAAGCGCGCTGGAAACGCTGCAGATCGAGGTTGGCGTACGCGAGGCAATGTCGGAATTACCGATTGAGCAGCGACGCCTTTTGAAGGCGGCCTTTTTTGATGGTCTGTCGCATTCCGAGATCGCAACGAAATACAAAATACCCATTGGCACGGTAAAATCGAGGATCAGGCTCGCTTTTCAGCGACTTCGCTCCAGATTAGGTGACACGATGAACCAATGGAACTGAAACTTTTTTCTAATCATTCGTCGGGAGAGATTTAGGAAAGTGTGGAGCGTGAGTGTGACAGAGGATCACGATCTGGGTGAAGACTTCTACAGCGCCTATTCAGCTGGAACGCTGGACCCTGGTCTGCGCCTTATGGTGGAGACCCAGGCCGCGTTGAGGCCGGATGTGTGCCGAGAATTACGGGCCGCAGATAGTGTGTCGGGATTTTTCCTCGAAACCGAGACGCCAGCACCCATGTCGTTTCGCGCCGTTGACCGTGCGCTGGACCGAATTGAGACGCTGGAAAGCAATCCGGAAGCCGGGCGAAAAGCAGCGAATCTGGCCACCAAAATGGTCGATGAGCTGATCCGTCTGCCTCAACCACTACAGGAAGTGGCTTTGCAGACTTGTGTGCATGGCGGCTGGAAGTATGCAGGCAAGGGCCTGCGAGTCCTTCAGCTGGAGGTCAGTCCGGATGTGACGACAGAACTTCTTCGGATTGAGCCCGGATGCGGCGCACCACGCCATACCCATGACGGCGCAGAGTATACACTCGTCGTTTCAGGCGGCTTTACCGATGAATACGGCTCTTATGGTCCAGGCGATGTCGCCATGGTGGGGCCTGAGCATACCCACAAACCGGTGGCTGATGAGGGCGAAGTCTGTTTTGCTCTGGCAGTCCGTGATGGCGGTCTGAAATTCGAAGGTCTTCTGGGTTTCGTCCAGAAATTCTTCGGTTAGAAGAGAGGCCACCGTCACTTTGCCGGAAAGGCCTTTCTATGCACGTCGCGACCTATCTTCTCTTTCAGGGAAATGCCGAAGAAGCGCTTCACTTCTATCAGCGTGTATTTCGTGACACTGAAATCACAGCCATTCACCATTATCCGAGAGACGCTGGCGAGATGGCAGGCAAGCTTTTGCCCTCACGGCTGCGCATCGGCGATCACCAGCTCATGCTTGCCGACAGTCCCAATCCGCATGACTTCACCTTCACGCCGTCGACCTCGATCTACATTAATTTCGAAAACGAAGAAGAGTTGATCGAGGCGCACGACATCCTTTGTGAAGATGGCGACATAATGATGCCTCTGGATGATTACGGCTTCAGCGAAATGTTTGCCTGGCTGAACGACAAGTTCGGCGTCTCCTGGCAGCTGAATCTGCCCTGATCTATTTCCGCCGTCCCTGAAGCAGGTTCAGCTCTTTGGCCGACATCGGGCGTCCTGGTGTGACCGGGCGCTCGGCAAACTTGCCCATGGAAATCATTCGATCATACATCACCAGCGCGCCAGCGACCGATACATTCACGCAGAACTTCATCGGTATTTTGACCACAAAAGCGCATTTCTCGATCATTTCCGGTGTCAGACTGCCGCGCTCTCTGCCGAGCACATAGGCTGCTGCAGTGGGATGGCGGAAGCTTGGAAGTTCGATCGCGTCGTCGGTCAGTTCCACGCCGACCAGAGTGCAGCCCTTAGGCAGGGCCATGGTGTCTACGCTGTCCCACTGATAATAGGGTACATGCTCAAAGCTTTTGGAGGTGTCAGACTTGTACATGGTCTTGATCTTCTCTGCTGCGCCGACAGAAAAGACAAAGCTGGAGCCGAAGGCGTGCGATGTGCGCATCAGTGCGCCAAGATTCATCGGTTTGGAAATGCCCTCGGCACCGATCGCGAAATAGCCTCTCACCGCTTAAAACACCTTCACATCAAGTTCGTCCCTCCATGTCGCGAAACCGCGCTTCATGGAGATGGTGTTGAACGGCATGGTAACGCGCCCGAGCCGGTCTATGGCGATGAGGCCGCCCTGTCCGCCAAGATAGGAAATATCTTCCAGAACGCAGGCCGCCGCATTTGTAAGATCGCTCTTATTGTAGCGGATGCGCGCAGAAAGGTCCGCGCTGGCTGCGCATCGGATGAAGTACTCGCCCTGGCCAGTGCAGGAGACGGCGACGCGCTCGTCCGCCCATGTGCCGGCGCCGATCATTGGCGTGTCACCGATTCGACCAGGTTGTTTGTTCAGAAGCCCGCCGGTGGAGGTGGCCGCTGCAAGTCGGCCTTCACTGTCAAGTACGACTGCGCCGACCGTCCCATGCCGGAGTTCGCCGGACTCCACTGCAGCCTGAACAGAGGGTTTATAATAGCGCGAAGGGTTATGAACGCGCTCTAGGCCGCGCTTTTTGAGAAACCGCGATGCACCTTTGCCGACAAGAAAGACATGCGGAGAAACGTCAAGAATCGTGCGCGCGCAATCAATGGGGCTGCGAAACCCGCGAAGTGCGCCGACCGCGCCGGCATTTCGAGTCGTGCCATCCATGATGGCTGCATCAAGTTCCCATTTCCCGTCTTTGTTGGGCGAGGCGCCGCGTCCGGCGATGTGGTGGCCACTTTCTTCCAATGCGCGAACAGCGGTTTGCGCAACGTCCAGCGCAGCGCCACCTTTCGCCAGCTGGCGTTTGGCTTCCTTCAGAACGCCTCGCATATGTGCGATTTCTTCTGAATAATCTTCCTTGTGGGCCGGGCCAGCACCGCCATGAATGGCGATCGCCCAAATCGGGTCAGACATATAATTCCTAGAACTCTACGGTGTTGCGTTGCACAAGCTTCACAGACGTTTGGCAGTCAGCTACCGTCCGCGTCGAAAAAGGCAATAGCTAAGTCATTAGGAGAGATAGCCCATGAAAGCTGTGGTTTCAAAACAACCCGGTGGTCCAGAGACACTTGAGCTTGTTGAGCTGGAGTCACCGACCCCCGGCCCGAAGGAAGTTGTTCTTGAAGTCAAAGCCATTGGCGTGAACTTTCCTGACGTGCTGATCATTCAGGACAAATATCAGTTCAAACCTGAACGCCCGTTTTCTCCGGGGGGTGAAGTTTCAGGTATTGTGAAGTCTGTGGGGTCTGACGTGACGAACCTCAAGGCTGGTGACCGGGTCATTGGCTCATGCGGCTGGGGCGGTTATCGCGAAGAGCTGG
>CETS01124573.1_pt1 | contig 28041 bp, 13 predicted proteins | sample 356391 | NCBI WGS metagenome assembly CETS01 (sample SAMEA2622673, study PRJEB7988) | marine metagenome | isolation source: saline water (ENVO:00002010), including
AAGTTCGGTTCCATCAGAATCCAATACGATAAAATCGTCACAACAAGCTTCTAAGAAACCTGAATTCACCACTAAATTAAGTGAACTGCCGTCCGTACTTATATAATCAATCTGTATATCTTCATTATTTCCATAACAGAAATTTTCTGTAGTAGGTGCCGCAGAACAATCTATAGATACTTCCTCACAGTATACTTGTGTAAACTCATCACTGGTAATTACACAATTTGGATCTTGATTATTTTCTATTGTAAATTCTACTAAAGTACCATTCGCATAAGGACCAAAGTTATAGACTCCTGTAGCGGAAGCTATTTCAGAGTTTCCTTGGTTATCTTCAATCGTCACATCGGTAGCATCACCGATACTTGTAAGATCTACATCAATCGTAAATTGAGGACCATTTTGACAATCTTCAACTACTGTATAACTTGCTTCAGGGTTGATACAGGTGGCACAAGAAACCGTATAATCTATTGGGTCGTAACCATTATCTGAACAGTTGACAGATCCATCAGAATCAATAATTACGGTAATCTGATCACCGGTTGATTGAAATGATTGTCCAGAAATATCTCCTCCACTATTGAAAAGTTCGGTTCCATCAGAATCCAATACGATAAAATCGTCACAACAACTTTCCAAGAAACCTGAATTTATAACTAAATTAAGTGAACTACCGTCTGAACTTACATAATCAATTTGTAAATCTTCATTGTTTCCATAGCAGAAATTTTCGGATACAGGTCCCACACCACAATCTACTAAAGTAGCTGTATTAAACAATACAGGTCCTACTAATGAACTTTCATCATCTGTACTACAAACTGCCTTTACATAAATTTCATAATCTGTTCCAGAAGATAAAGAAGAAATTGTTTCTCCTGGGGTACCATCTGTATCTTGTATGGTTTCACCTTCTGTTTCTGTATCAAAACCTGGGGCTCCGTAAATAATTACCCATTCGGTTTCACTTCCTCCAGCATTCCAACTAATATCCAAAGAAGATGTAGTAATTCCATCTAAGCTTATCCCAGTAGGTGCAGGACAACTAATTGCTGTTGTAAATGACTCTGGACCTACATAATCACTTTCATCATCTGTACCACAAATAGCAATTACATACACCTCATAATCTGTTTCAGAATCAAGGTCTGTTATTGTTTCACTTGGTGTTCCATCCGTAATTGAAATGGTCTCACCTTCTGTCTCCGGATCAAAACCGGGTGCTCCATATACAAGCTCCCATTCCGTTTCATCATTACCAGCAACCCAATTAACATCTACCGAGTTAGCTGTAATATTATCTAACGCAAGAGAGGTTGGTTTAGGACAAGTTGGTATTGGCTCTAAGGAAAAATCATCGATATAAAATTCATGATCAAAATCACCTTCATATTTAAATGCCAAGTAAACATCTTCTCCTACGTAGCTTGTAAGTGATAGCGTATATTCAGTCCACTCATCTTCCGAATATCCAAAATCTCCATTAAACTCCTGTAACTCCACAAAGTCATCAGGATTAGCGATAGGATCACCAGAAGCCGTAGATATATACACCCCGGAATACACATAATAGGTAGGCGTATAATTTTGTCTATACCAGAAAGAAAGATAATCATTAACGCCTTCAGCAATTGTATTGACATTAGTGACCATCCAAGAAGTAGAAATGGCAGCAAGGTTATCATCATTATGATAAACTGACTGCGTTCCACTATAAGCTTGACTAGTCGTTATAACAAAACCAGGATCATCACTTTCTGTCTGGTAATTTGTCCAGCCAGCAGGATATCCTGATTCAAAATCTTCAAAAACCTGAGCTTCCATTTGCCATCCTATGAGAGACAAAATCACTAAGGCTAAAATTGTTGTAATTTTCTTTTTCATCTTATCAAAATTTCATTGAAATGTAAAATTAACTATAAATTTTGTAATTGAGGATAATTAAAGAACTAAAAAGCCCTAATTGTTTAAAAATTAGGACTTTCTATCTTAAATAGATAAATATTTATCTTTTTATTATTTTAAATTCTGAACGTCTGTTCATTTCATATTGTTCTTCTGTACATTGATCACAATCTACTTTAGGATCAGATTCCCCAAATCCTTCTCCGCTAATTCTAGACTCATCAATTCCTTGTGAAATCACATATTGCACTGTACTTTGTGCCCTTCTTTCAGATAATCCTTGATTATATGATTCTGGACCTCTACGATCGGTATAACTATTTACTTTTATAACCATATCAGGATATTTCTTCATTACCTGTACTAATTTATCCAGTTCAAAAGCAGCTTGTTTTCTTATGTTTGATTTATCAAAATCAAACATAATTGGATTAAGTACAATTTCTTCCTCGGTAATAATTTCCTCGATAGGATTTAATTCAATAACCAAATCGACTTCACCGTCTTCTTCTTTTGATACAGAAGCCATATTACTTTCGTAATCATCTGCATTTACTTGAATAGAATAATCAACGCTTCCAGGCAAGGTGAAATCTGCTTCTCCCTGCGGTGTTGTCATAGCTTTTGCAATTTCGTTCTCTTCAGTATCATACACAATTACAGTTGCACCAGCAATTGGTTTCCCCGTTTCGGCATCAACTACTTTAGAGTTCACGATAATTTCATCTAATGGCTGGATTTGCATCACTCGGTAAATATTATCGTTAGCGACGGTTTCTTCAATTCCACTACGATTAGAACTCACAAAGCCCGATTCTTCATTTATATTAAAGGTAAAAGCAAAATCATCACCAGTACTGTTAATAGGCTGCCCCATATTCTTAACAGAAGAAAAACCATCACCGTCTGCTTTTGCATAGAACACATCAAGTCCACCAATCCCTAATTGACCATCACTAGAGAAATATAAAGTACCTTCTGAATCTATATACGGAAAACTCTCTCTAGCTTCTGTATTGATGCTTGATCCCAAATTTTCAGGTTCTCCAAAACTCCCGTCTTCATTAATAGAGACTTTATATAAATCTGACATTCCCATACCTCCTGGCATATCGCTAGAAAAATATAAGGTCTTTCCATCTGGACTAAGGGCAGTATGACCTGTAGAATATTCGTCTGAGTTAAATGGTAATTCTTGAACATCGTCCCACTTTCCATTTACTAAATTGGCTTTATATATTTTTAATTTTCCAATTCCTTCTGAACTCTTTTCATAATCACCATCTAAGTAATTGTTTCTTGTAAAAAACATGGTTTTCCCATCAGGAGTAATACTCACTGTACCTTCATGGTATTTAGAATTCACTTCTCCTTTTAATTCTTCTGGATTTTGGTATTCTCCATTCTCCTTAGTGGCCACATATACATCTAAGGTAGGCTGATCGTTCCAACCATAATTTCTTCTGGATTTATTTCTTGCAGAAACAAAATATAATTTATCATTATATTCATAGCCTCCAAAATCTGAAAGTTCTGTATTAAAAGAGATAGCATCTACGGTAAACTTTGGATCTCCACTTAATAATTTGGGAAGATAATCAGGGTTTGCTTTAAAAGCTTTTGCTCTTTCATCGTTGGGAGACTTAGAAGCGAATTTTTTCATCGCTTCATTTGACTCGTCAAACTTCTGATTAGCTTTAAGCATTTGAGCATAACGATAGTAAACCGTACCGTCTACATCATCTGCTTCTTGAATATACATTTTATAGTAATATTCACTTTTTTCAGTATTATAAATATTAAAATAAGCTTCTGCTAATTGGTGATAAATATATGGTGTCCCATCTCCGTCCTCAACGAGGTCTTCATATTCCTCAATAGCTTTTACGTATTCTAACCTCTGGAAGTATTTATCTGCTTTCTTAGTATCGTCTGTTTGAGCATAAACGCTAACAAATCCCAGAAAGAATGCTAAACTTAAAATATAGTATGTTTTTCTCATAATGATGTCTTCTTAAATAAAATAAGGTTTTAGAAATATCTTGGTGAAAGATATGTTTTCTTGTTAAAGAATATATCAAATATTACAAATGCTTCGTAAGAAGGTTGATTTATATCTGATATGGAATGGTCGTAAGCGAAACCAAATTGCACCCAATCTGTTGCTCTTACACTAGCCAAACCACTAACCGCGTCCTCATATCTATAGGAAGCCCCGATTTCAAACCTATCATAAAATAAAAAGTTAGCATTTACGTCAAACGAAATTGGAGAATTAAAAGAAGACTTCACCAAGGTAGAAGGCTTAAATTTTGTATTCTCGCTTAACTGAAATACATATCCTGCAGTAGCAAAATAATGCATCTCTTCATTTCCATATTCCCTTCCATCGGGATCGGCATCTAAATGGGTAGACTGCAACATATTAGGAACAGAAACACCTACATACCAATTATTTGTATAATATAAAAACCCTGCTCCAAAATTTGGATAGGTATTATTGACATCTGCAGCAAAAGCAGGATCAACTGGTCCTAAGTCTCCGTTTCCATCTTGCAACTCAAGATTTGTAAGACCTACGTCATGAAATGTTGCCCCAGCTTTCACCCCAAAAGCTAATTTTCTACTATTCCCAAAATCTAAGGTATAAGAGAAGTCTGCATATACATTAGTTTCTTTTACTGGTCCTATCTCGTCCGAAATAGCAGAAAGGCCTAAGCCAGTTTTATCTCCAACCGGGGAATGGGCAGACATGGTAAAAGTTCTCGGTGCCCCTGGAAAACCAGACCACTGGTCTCTATACAATAATCCAATATTCAGGCTCTCTTTTGAACCTGCATAGGCAGGATTTACTACGTTCATATTATACATATACTGAGTATACTGTGGGTCCTGTTGTGCATTCACCTCAAAAACTGTGAGTATAAAAAATGCGCAAATAGCTACAAAAAGTTTTTTCATTTGCTTGTTGTTATTTTTCAATTTAGGGTTTTAAGTAAATACTAAACCCTAAAAATAGGGTTTAGTATTTACTTCTTAAATTTTATTTATCTTGATTTATATAAATCCAACCTTTTTTAACATTTCCAAAAACTGGATCATTTCCTTCTAGCTCTAAAACATAGAAATAGGTACCTGTGGTTAAATTATCACCGTCTGAGTTTTGTCCACAGAAAGAATCGACGTAATCATTCATTTCATATACCAACCTACCGTATCTATTATATACTTTTAAGCTTGCAATACCTGTACGATCATCTAAGAACTCAAGGTTTAAACAATCATTCATACCGTCTCCATTAGGAGATAAACCTTGAGAAATCACACATCCAGACTCATAAGGCAGAATAGACACATCCACTGAAGAAACAGAAGATATTTCTACACAGTCACCATACATAACATCTACTGAATACTCCTCTGTAAATTCTCCCATTTCATTGTAAACAACTGTATAGGTAGGACCAGTGGCGCCTATAATTTCATCTTCACCCATATACCAAACGAAACTTACCTCACTCGCATCTACCCCTTCTAATTCTGCGGAAAATGTTATCTCATGGGTTGGGATTTCCCCTTCTTCTTCGCAATAATTAATTGCAGTGATTAGGGCTCCTCCAGAATTCGTTAGATTCACAGAATAGTTAGCTTCTATAAAAGCAATCGTTAGATTAGCACTACAATCTCCAGTTGGATCATCATTAGAAGTGATATTCACCTCATAAGTACCATAGCCATAAACGCTTGGATTAACCGTTGGCCCCTGTTCAGCAATTGTAGTTCCGTCTAACATCCAAATATAGGTCACTTCCGAACTATTCATATTAGAAGGAGTTACATCTATCGTATAATCTCCTAAGCTACAAGTAACCTGATCTCCACCTAAATCCACCTGTGGGGTTAAATCTAACAATATGCTAACTTCATCTGTTTTCACACATCCTTCAATAGAAACTTCCACAGTATACACACCTTCAGCAACAGGAGTATAAGTCGCACCTGTTTCTCCTGTGATCGCTACACCTCCTAAGTACCACTGATAAGTAGCATTTGAAGCATCTTCTCCGCTGACAACGGCTGTTAGTTCGCTAGCTACATCATCACAATTAAATTGATCTGCACCTAGATCTACCGTATACGTGACATCTTCTACAAACACAGTATTTGTACCTGAACAAGTAATAACATCTCCACTATTAGCATCGGTGTAAACACCTGTAACTACTACCGTATATTCACCTTCCGGCAAGTTAGCAGTTGAACTATTACCTACTCCCGGCACTTCAAGCCCATCTCCATCTGTCCATTCATAAGTTAATGTATCATAATCACCAGAATTACTAGGTGTAGCATTGAGTAAAACACTACCTCCGTCACATACTGACTGATTTTGCCCCAAATCTATGATAGGTGATTGAACAAAAACCGCATTGAATGTTGCTGTTTCAAAACAACCTTGATAATTTACGGTTACGGTATACTCTCCATCTTCTGTAATCACAATAGATGGCGTTGTTTCCCCATTAGTAGACCAAGTATAGGTTAAATCTCCCATATCTTCTGCAGGCACATTATCAATGATTGGGGTAAGTTCAAAACTAGTTGGCTCCCCTTCCTCGATACAGCCTATCGATATCCCGTCGAAATTAACATCAAAATCAATCAACTCAACTTCTACGGTCTCTGTTACCGAACAACCTCCCGTATCATCCGTGACTATCACCTCATAGGTTCCTGGTACAGAAGCCACATATACCGGGTTAGTTGGACTAGCTGAAAGCGGCGCATCATCTAAGAACCATTCATAAGTAACATTATTCAACTCTCCCATATTACTAGGGGTAGCATCAATGGCAACCGCCCCTCCACTACAAATCTGTAACATATCGTCTTCAATGGCCACTTCCGGAGAAGGGTAAAACTCCACTTCAATATTTACAGGATCCGGCAAACAAGAAGTTCCATACAATACCTGAATGGTATAAGTTCCTTCTTCCGTTACCTCAATACTTGGCGCATCAATAGCATTCCCTTGATCATCATTAACCGTACTTACATTTCCATCCAAATCGGTATAGGCCCAGAAAAAGGTAACAAAATCTGAATCCGGTAATCCCGTATCCAATACAATTGAATCATCTCCACACGTAGTATTTCCATTTTCAACAGTAATATCATCCCCTAACTCAGGTTCTCCAATTTCCAAGGAACCAGCTGCTAAGAAAACCGCTGAATTATAGGCCGTATCATTTCTATCTGCTACAGCTAATTTAATATGGTATTCCTGTCCAGGAATAACATTCGCAGTGGCAGTCATTACAACAGTACGCCCTATAAGATCTATAGGAGAAGCCGCTGGAGGTAAATCTCCGTAATACTCTCCAAAATATTGCTCATTAACAGACTCACAACTGGCATTGTAAGCGTTATCCCTAACAGTAGTTACTGCTATAGGATCATTTGTCCCTGGAACAATTGCGATATTGGTAGTAGTACCATCCGGACCAGTTAAGAAAAATCCAAATGGATCTGAATAAGTACATTGAAAAGTACCATATTCTTCAGAAGCAAATAAGAAATCAAAACTTATTTCTTCAATAAATGGAACAAAGTCAAACTCAATGACTGTTGCATTTTGAGAAGTTGATGTCGTGTTTCCTTCTATAGATTGAATTAAATCGGTTAGGTCATCATCTCCACCCCAGTTATAACCTCCAGACGAATTAACACCGTCTTCCGGACCGGGAACATCATTCACATCTCCACTATACAACAACACCCCACTCTCTATAGGAAAGTTAGAATCATTATCATCAAAATAACTAATTCCATTAACATCTCCAAAGTCTGTACCTGTTGACCAAGTAACGTTACTCACCGTAGCACAAGGAGTACCTAACAACACATCTGTTATTAATTCTTCTACTGTGTATGTTGACTCATCAACAATAATAGGTGGTTGCGGACAGAAATTTTGGGACTGGACCGGACTGATTACCGTACAACTAGAATCATCTAAATTTTCTGTAGTAATAACCACTGGTGTATCATTTGGAAAAGGACCAAACGTAAAAGATCCTGGAGAGGTTGCCGTAACTTCAGCACTTCCTTGGTTATCATTGATGGATACTTCACTTGCCGAACCTAAACCTTCCAATTCAACATCCACAAAAAACTGATCGGTACCACTGGTACAATCACTTACTACTTCGTAAGTAACTTGAGGGTTTATACAACTAGAACAAGATACGGTAAGATCTATCGCTGAAGAATTAAAACCTTCACAGTCATAAAAACCAGCAGTATAAGAAACTGTCATAGTATCTCCTGTCGATTGCACAGTAAGCCCTGCAAGATCACCATCTCCTTGCTCTCCATAACCAGAATACAAAACATCTCCATTGGTATCTAATACATCAAAACTACCTCCAAAGGTGTAAATCATACCAGAGTTCACCAAAAGGTTCATGTTAGAACCATCATCTGTAGTATAAGTTAACTCTACTGTCTCATAACCTTCATAACAAAAAACAGTAGTTACAGGATCACCACTTGCACATTCTAAATAATTCTCAGCACAATATTCTTGAGTTAATTCCCCACTGGTAACATCACAAGAATCGTCCTGATTGTTGGTAACCACAACTTCAACTAAGGTTCCATTACTATAAGGACCAAAGTTATAAGCCCCTAAGGCATCAACCAATTGAGAGTTTCCTTGATTATCTTCTATAGTAACATCATCTGCACTTCCAAGACTAGTTAAATCAACATCTATAAAAAATTGAGGACCGTTAATACAATCTTCCACTATAGCAAAGTCTGCTTGAGGGTTTAAACAAGAAGAACAAGATACGGTAAGGTCTATTTCTGAAGAATTATACCCCTCACAATCATAAAAACCAGCGGTATAAGAAACCGTGATGGTATCTCCCATTGATTGCAAAGTAATTCCAGAAAGATCTCCTTCATCTCCATAACCGGAATACAAAACCGTTCCATCAGCGTCTATCACATCAAAAGTACCACCATAAGTATAAATCATACCCGAGTTTACCACAAGGTTCATATTAGAACCATCATCTGTAGTATAAGTTAACTCTACTGTCTCATAACCTTCATAGCAAAAAACAGAATTTATAGGCTCATCAATCCCACATTCTAAATAGTTATCAGAGCAATAGGGTTGCGTTAAAACTTCACTTGATAAAGTACAAGAGGAATCTTGGCTATTTGCAACTGTAAATTCTACATCGGTATTATTAGTATAAGGGCCAAAAGTATACACTCCTGTGGAAGACACTGTTTGACTGTTTCCTTGATTATCAGAAATATCTATATCATTTGCATCCCCTAAACCAGTAAGATCCACATCAATCATAAATTGAGGGCCGTTTGCACAATCACTCACTACTTCAAAGCTTGCTTGTGGCATTAAACATGAAGAACAAGTTGTCTCAATATTAATAGGAGTATAGTTGCTACTACTTCCACAATTAACAGAAATATCTGAACTGACCTGTACTGTCAAATTATCTCCACTAGACATAAATGTTAATCCAGAAAGATCACCGGAAGCTCCGTATCCATTATACAACTCTGTTCCATCAGAATCCAAAACAATAAATTCATCATAGTTGTTTTCTACTTGTCCTTCAGTAACATTAATGGTAATACCAGAACCATCGGAACTAGTAAAACTGTATTCTAAAACTTCATTATTTCCATCGTAACAGAAATTTAAAATTTCCGGTGTTCCATCAGAACAATCAACAATTATAGCAGGATCATCCTCTACCGTAAAACTATATTCAGTACAGTCTGTCGCAGCCCCTATATTGTTTTCAGGAACAATAGTTACATAATAAGTAGTAGAATATGCTAAATCACCTATATCATAACTAGTAACATTCCCCACATTTTCACCATCAACCATATCAGAACCGCCAGAAGTGGTTCCCACTGTTAACACATACGAACTTGGCAAACCAGTAGCAGTAGACCATGAAATAGTACTATCTTGAATAGACACTTCTGTTGCTCCATCTTCCGGAGTAGTTAAAACAGCATCACAGTTAGGTGGGTTTTCCGCTACTTGCATAGCAGACAAATTATCATAATACATATAATAATCTCCTGCCGCCCAAGTAATATTAAATCTTAATTGAAAGTCTGACCCCTCAGGCAAGTCTGTAGCAGGAACCGTATAGCTCATGGTTGCACATTCTGCAGAAACCACATGATTAGAATCATCTACGGTTCCCACATTAATCCATGTAGCACCTGCATCGGTAGAATAATCTACGGTAAAATTCCCCCAACCTGCTGCGGTAGGATTCGTAGCAGCTGACCAATCTACAATCTTATAATCAAAACTAATGCTTAGCTCTGTTTCATTGGATTGACCTTCAATATTAGGCGAAATTAAGTTTCCTGTTGTACTCCCTGAATAAAGATTATCACGAATACTTTGACCCTCACAAGCCTGAGTACCACTCCCCAAAAAGGAGCTCGACCACCCGGCAGGGACTCCATCGTCGAAATTTTCAAGAATACCTATCTGCCCATAAGAAGAGAGATATCCGCAAATTATAAATAACAATAATGTAATTTTTTTCATTAAGGATAGTTTTTGAGTTAAGGCCTTGAAGATATAAAAATTATCAATTATTTCTTAACTAAATGTTATTTTTTTACAGAATCGAAACCACAAGCAACACAAGAATGCCAATACATCGGGGCTTTTGCGCGATTTATTCATTTTCCTCAATTTAACAAGCTACCTTAACTAATCTTAACTGCTAGCAAATCTTTTCTTAACTTTGAAAGAATAACCGAAAATCGAACTATGCTCGAAGAAGAAAACATTGAATACGAAAAATCTGTCTTAATAGGTATTATCAACCAGCAACAAGATGAAGAGAAATCTAAGGAATACCTAGATGAATTAGAGTTTTTAACTTATACCGCTGGGGGCGAAGTAGCAAAAAGGTTTACCCAAAAATTAGACACCCCCCATCCCAAAACTTTTATTGGGACCGGAAAAATGGAAGATGTAAGAGTTTACATTAGCGAAAATGACATAGGTACCGCTATTTTTGATGACGAATTAAGTCCGGCGCAACAAAAAAATATTGAAAAAATATTGAAATGTAAGGTGGTAGACCGAACTTACCTTATTCTAGATATTTTTGCTCAACGCGCACAAACCAGTTATGCGCGTACACAAGTTGAACTCGCCCAATACGAGTATTTACTCCCTAGACTGGCCGGGTTATGGACACACTTAGAAAGACAACGTGGAGGTATTGGAATGAGAGGTCCTGGGGAAACAGAGATTGAAACCGACCGCCGTATTGTTAGGGATAAAATTAAGCAACTCAAAGATAAATTAAAGACTATTGACAAACAGATGGCGGTGCAGCGAGGAAATCGCGGACAATTAATTAGGGTTGCATTAGTGGGATATACCAATGTAGGAAAATCTACCTTAATGAATGTCATTAGTAAAAGTGATGTCTTTGCTGAAAATAAACTTTTCGCCACCCTTGATACTACTGTACGTAAGGTCGTCATAAGGAATTTACCCTTTTTGCTAACCGATACCGTAGGCTTTATTAGAAAGTTACCCACCCAATTGGTAGAGTCTTTTAAATCTACTTTAGATGAAGTAAGGGAATCTGATTTAGTGTTACATGTTGTAGATATTTCTCATCCTAATTTTGAAGAGCATATCTCCTCAGTAAATCAAATTTTAGATGAAATAGGCGCAGCCGACAAACCCACCGTTATGGTTTTTAATAAAATTGACGCTTATCAACCTGAAAAAATAGATGAAGATGATTTAGTTACCGAAAGAACCACAGCTCATTATACCTTAGAGGAATGGGAAAGAACTTGGATGAATAGAATAGGCGATAACGCTTTATTTATCTCAGCTATTAATAAGGAAAACATTGAAGACTTCAGAAAGAAAGTGTATGAAGAAGTTAGAAAAATACATATCACAAGATTTCCATACAACAACTTCCTTTATCCTGAATATGATAAATATACAGGAGAGCTAAAGGACGAAGAAGAAGAATAATCAAAAACTTCCAATAAAAAAAAGCCACTTCAAACGAAGTGGCTTTTTTATTGATGATTTACTTTTCTCCTAATTAGCTGTAAGAGAAATATTATCGATTTGATAAGTAGAAGTAACTCCATCGCTTGCTCCTAAATATTGAAAAGCAACATAAACGGTTTGCCCAGCATAAGCTGACAAGTCAATATCTCCTGAAGGCACAAAACTATCTGCATAACCACTAGTATTACCGGTAGAATAGGTAACTCCTGTGATTTCTGTCCAAGTAGCATTGTTGACATCACCGTCAAAATCTGTTGAAATATAAGTGGTAAGCGCCGTACCATTATAATAACCATCTTTAGTAGCAAAAGACAAAGTAGCACTAGTTGAGTTAGATAAATCTACACCAGGCATTACTAACCAAGCTTCATAAGGGTTTTCATCTGAATTGTAAGCAGAGGTTTGTGCATATTTATTACCATCAAACTCTCTTACTTCAAATACTCTAGAACCACCATTAGCATTAACATTAGTCCATCCATTAATAGAAACAGATTCTCCTGTTCCGGCAGTCTCTGCTTCAAAATCTTCATTAAATGGAGGTTCAACGATTTCTGGATCAGTAGTTCCTCCACCATCTCCCTGAGCAGTACCGGCATATACGTTATCAATTTGGAATGTAGTAGTTACACCATCACTACCTCCTTCGTATTTGAAACCAACATAAATTACTTGATTTGCATAAGCAGATAAATCGATCTCACCAGAATTGGTAAATGAATTAGCGTATCCTGTTGAGTTTCCTGTTGATAAAGTTGCATTAACTTCTGTCCAAGAAGAATTAGAAGGATCTCCATCAAATTCTGTAGTAATAAAGACGCTTAACGCATCTCCATTATTATATCCATCTTTAGTATCAAAAGACAATACAGGATCAGTTGTTTGACCAACAGCTAATCCAGGAGTAACCAACCAAGTCTCTATAGAACTCTCATCTGAATTATAAGCACTTATTTGAGCATAGCTATTATTATCAAATTCTGCTACCGAAAATACTTTTTCTCCTCCGGTAACATTTACATTAGCCCAACCTTCTATATTTACATTAGAACCTACTGTTGCATTTTCAAAACCTTCTTCAAAAGGCAATTCTAACGCCTCGATTGGCACATAACCACCACATCGATCACCATTTAAATCAACATCTTCCGAAGAGTTGATAAACAATTGATAATCTGAATTGTAAACAGCAGCAATACCTTCTATAGTACCATTTCCATTAGGAAGCGGCGTATCGGCAAAGTCTGCATAATTACTGTTTCTTAAATAACTACTATTCCCTTCACAATCTTCAAATGTAATATTTGTAGTTTGGTTATTTGAAGTATAGTTCTGATCTGGATTAGCAAATTGAACGTTGTTCAGTTTAACCAAAGTAGCTAAGTGTTGATCGCTTTGTAATTCTGATACAGTAACTTCTGTAGGAACAATTTCTTCCATAGTTGTAGAGATAAGAACAAGCTCTCTTAGTCTTTCCTGAGCGATTCTTGTAACTCCATACTGCGAATCTACATCAGCCCCAATACTAGGCATTCCATTAGAGGATGCCGCAGCAAGTCCATCTACACGAATGTACACCTTTCTACCTTTTGCGTAAATTGGGTATACATCTGTTGCAAAAGTTGATATGGCCATCCCTACTTCTGGATTTTCAGGCTTATCTTGAACATATATCTTTTGATAAATATTACCCGCTTCATCGTCAGACACCACATAAGCCTCAACATATACAGGATCATTAGATTCTGCTTGGATAATAAATGGTTCTCCATTATTAGCTTGGATAGCATCTTTAATTTCTTGTAAGGTATAATTCACCGTTACATCAGGCTCTTCGATTTCTATGACAGGAGTCTGAAAATCGTCATCTTGAACACAAGCATCCAGTACAAAAGTAGCCAATGCAAGTATTACTATCAATTTAATGTTTTTAATCGCTTTCATATTCATTTATTTATTAAAATCTTACATATAAATTTAAGTAGTAGGTTGTTCCGTAACCATACCAGTATCTAGAACCAAATTGCTTTTTGGGGTTGTTATTATCTTCTAACAAGCTCTCATAGTTTGCATTTCTTCCTTGCTCGTATCCGCCTGTTTTATATTTAGTATCAAACACGTTATTAATCGTAGCAAAGAAACCAAGGTAATAATCGTTAATTTTCCAAGATTTACCTCCCACTACATTTACTAAGGTATAATCATCAAATTGTTCTTGCTTTAAAAGCTCTCTAGCTACCTCTTCATTATAATTGGGATCTACCACACCTGAAGAATTTGAATAAAAATTACGTGTTCTCATAATTGGTGAAATATCTACGTAACCATGAGAAAAATAGTTTGCTGTAGCACCAATCCACCAGTAATCTGGATCTCTATACTCGAATCCAAATTGGTAAGCCTGCTGAGGGCCTCCAGCTACGTGATAATCTTTTAAATAAGACTTCCCTAAATTTAATTCTTCATCAAAATCATCTGAAGTTAAGTATAAATCAGGATTATTTGTATAGGTATTTTGACCTATAGCTGCCACCCCTTTTAATTTAATCGTTGGAGTAACTTGCGCTTCTATACCAAATTCCCCTCCTATATGTTGTTTATCTATACCTGTTAATATTTCTTGAACAAAAGCACTATTATCTGTTCCTGTTGAAAAAGAGATACCGTTAGAGTAGTAAAAAGAAATATCGGTTTCATCTTCAAATTTAGTATAGTAACCTGTTAATCGAGCTTTAACGGTAGGTGTTTGAAAAACATAGCTCAAATCTATATTTTGTTTCTTTACCTCTGTAATATTATTAACGGTACTATTGTTTTGTCTTGAGTTTGAAAAAGATTCTCTTAATCCCGGAGCATCTTGAATATAAGCTAAATTAAGCCTAAGCTGATGCTTTCCTGAAATTCTATAAGTAGAACCTGCTTTAGCTCCAAAAGTAGTAAATTCTAATTTTTCACTTTTCCCTAAAGAATTGTCCGGGAAAACACCTACTTTATAAAAACCATTTCGTTGATAAGTAGTTCTACCACCATTTCCAGCTACGTAGAAATCTAACTTATTATACGAAAACCTAGCTTGAGCAAAAGCCTCGTACTCTTCAGCATCAAACTCATAATTATACCTAAAGGTATCTCCTTTTTCTACCACTCTATCCGGGTTATTAAGATCTCTTTGTCTTTCATCCCCAGTACTAAAAGTATCCACATCTAAATAACCATTACCACCTAAAAGATCTAACATATTGGCGAAATTTTCAGAATTAAGCCTTCTGTAGTTTAAAGAACCGTTTAAGGTAATATGATCACTAATATCACTAGAAATAATAGTATTTGCGGTAAGTTGCTTATCGTCTACACGATCTTCATAAAGGTAATAGCGAGAAGTACCTCCATACAATATATTCGTACGATAAATGTTATTCCAGTCTATTTGTCCGTCTTCTTGAAAAGCTACTAATTTCTTATAAGCAGATTCATAATTTATAGGATCTTGAGCTAACTCAAAACTTGGTAAGTTACGGTAATAAGATGGTCTCGGGTTGGTGGCATTATCATTACCTAAACGGCTATTCCCCATTTTCCCAAACTGATAAGAAACGTTTGTATTCAGTCTCGTTTTTTCTGAAATATCCCAATAATGGTTCAACATCAAAATAGGTTCTTCTATTTCACGAATTCTTGAGTTTCTAATCTCCCCATCGTAGTATCCCCAGTATTCGTTATAGCTTCTTCCTTTAATATCATAAACTTCTTGTGTGCTTGCAGAAGATTTCCCTCTTCTGTTAGGCGTATAGATAGAAGTAAAGTTTAAGCTGTGGTTTTCTCCTAATTGTTTTTCAACGGAAAAGAAAAATGAATTGGCATCGTATAGCGTACCATCATTATAACCTTCCTCTCCAAATCTTCTAGAAGCTAAAAAGCTAAACGCCCAACCATCTTCTAACAATCCCGTATTATAAGAAGCCATCACACGCCCTGTATAACTTCTATTAGAAGAAGCATAAGAAACACGCCCACCTTTTTGGTATTGTGAAGCTCTCATAATAATATTGTTAGTTCCTGCTAAATCTCCAAACGTATAATCATTAGGTGTAACCCCCATAGAAAACACCTGATTACGTTGTGCATCATTTAAACCTCCCCAGTTACTCCACTGAGGCCTTCCGTTATACATTTTGTTCATTTCGATTCCGTTAATCAAAACTTTTCCGTTTTTAGAATCAAAACCTCTAGGATTAAAGAAAGTTGCGCTAAAATCGAAAGCTGCAGCATTTAAGAAAACATCACGTGAAGCTTGCAAAAGCCCAGTCATGTTATCTGAAGTACTTTCTTCATTACTTAATTGACTATCGGACAAACTAATTGTACCGATTTGAAAATTCTCTTCGTTAATGTCTACTTCCAAGTCTAAAGTTCCTAATTCTAGAACTTTTCCTTCATTAACGACCACCGGGTATCTTTTTTTCACGAACCCTTCTTTTTCTAAACCAATAATCTGCTCACCAAGAGGAACTTTATAAGCATTAAAGCTAAATTCACCCTTTGCATCGGTCATTACCGTAAATGCTGTATTCTCCATGTGTACTTCTACATCAGGAAGAGGTTCGTTTGTAGCAGCGTCTACAACCTTACCTGTTACTGAAGTTTGCTGAGCAAAAGCAACTAAAGAAGAACATAAAAATGTTAAAAAGAAACAAGCATTTTTTATTCTAAATCCCTTCATTAATAATTGTTTAAGTTAAGAAAATATTATTTTGGGGCTGCAAATGTACATGTTTTATCTACATTACCTACTTTTGGCCTTCAATTTGTATGATTGTTTACACTAAAATAATATTAGAAAAAATGAATAGACTAAAATATTTAATTTTAACTATCTGTACCTTTGCATTTTTGGTTTCAAATGCCCAAAATGAAAAAACTTACCGGGTAAATACTGTAGCCTTCTATAACCTAGAAAACCTATTTGATCCAGAAAACGACCCTGACAAGTATGACGAAGCCAGCCCTATTATGGAAATGGCCGAAGCCCTAAGAGAAGATGTCTATCAAAAAAAATTGGCCAATATGGCGAAAGTTCTTTCTCAAATAGGAAAAGACGTCACCGGTCATCCTCCTGCAATCATCGGAGTTTGTGAAGTAGAAAACAGACGAGTATTGGAAGATTTACTTAACGAACCACAATTGGTAAATGAAAATTACGGGATTGTTCATTTTGATTCTCCCGATAAAAGGGGAATTGATGTAGCCTTACTTTATAAAAAAGGTATTTTCAAGCCCACCAGCACTTCCTCACATACCTTAATGATTTACGATAATGAAAATCCTGATAAAAGAATCTATACCCGTGACCAATTATTAGTCACCGGGATGCTGGATAACGACAAAATGCACTTTATCGTTAATCACTGGCCTTCTAGAAGTGGCGGGGAAGCTAGAAGTAGATTTAAAAGAGAAAAAGCTGCTGCCCTTAATAAAAAAATTATAGACTCTTTGCAAGCAGAAGACCCTTATGCTAAAATCATTACCATGGGCGATTTAAACGATGGTCCTTATAATACCAGCGTAAAAGAAGTGTTAGGAGCAAAAGCCGAAAAAGAGGAGGTAAAACTTAAAGAACTTTACAATCCTATGGAAAATATGCAAAAGAAAAAAGGACTAGGGACGATTGCCTATCGCGATAGTTGGGATTTATTTGACCAAATGATTCTTTCGCAACCTTTTCTAGAAGACGATTATAGTTCTTATCGTTTTTACAAAGCCGGTATCTATAACCCTAAATATTTAGCCAATCCTAGAGGGCGTTACAAAGGTTATCCTTTTAGAAGCTTTTCCGGTGGCGGTTTTTCCGGAGGGTACAGCGACCACTTTCCAGTGTATGTTTACCTTGTAAAAGAAGTCAACAAATAATTGCTAAAACATAACTCAAAAAGCTCCAATTCACCTTGGAGCTTTTTTTATTCTTAAAAATAAGCCCGCAATTGCACCGTTCCCGTATGGATGGTGGTGGAGTTTTCACTCTTTCTTCCAAAATAAGAAAGGTTTAAATCTAAATAATTCGTGAGTTTCTTTTGCGCTAAAAGCGTCCACGTGTAATTCTTTTCAGGCTGAAGGCCCTGCAATAGTTGATAGGCGACCGGCGAAAAAGTATCGCCTTCATATTTATTATAAATGTAATTGAACTCTCCGGTAACCGAATATTTCTGGGCATTATTAAAGCTAAAGGAAGCCCCTAATTTATTTTGCTGAAGTTTCTCCTGTTCCCCTAATTGGTTTTCCTGTTCTTCCAATTGATAAAATATATTAAAGCGGGTTCGTTGCGAAAGCAAGTAAGAAAGCTCCGGATTTAAGGTAAAGCCTTCAATTTTATAATTTCTGTTTTGAAAATTTTCAGAAGTACTTTCCGTTTCATTTAATTTTTGCTGCAAAGTCACCAACCAACTTTCTTCAAATTTATGGTTGAAGTTCAATTGATGACTCTCTATTTTATTTTCTTGCAATCCTGTGGAAAGCAAATTTTTATTTCGGGTAGAAATATAGCTATACGAAGTCGTGTAATGCTGCCTTCCGCGGTTAAAGAAAATGGTATTTCTAAAGTTGAGGTTGACCGCCAGTTCATCGTCGGTTTCATGGAAAGGATTCAAATCAAAATTACTGCCTTCCCGCTCAATTTTCCGATCTACTAAATAAGAAGTTTGGTTGTAGAAATGCGATAAAAACTTTTTAGCCCCTTCTTCATTGCTCCATTGCTGAAAATTCAAGCTTATAATCTGACTGAATTTATTTTGATGCGTTTTTACAAACACCTGATTGGGCAATAGCACCCGAATGTATTTGGCTTCATCCGGATAAGCTGCGATTTCAAATTCTTCCAATTCCTGCACTCCATTTTCATTATAATCAATCCATGTGTATTGTCCTTCTCCAGCATTTACTTCCACATAGGTAAATTCTTGCTGCGGAAGGGTTCCGCTGTTGGTTTCATAAGCCGTGTTTAGATTCACAATTCGGGTAAACAAAAACTGATTGTACAATATCCTGGAATTGAGCGATTGCTCATCTTCCTTCCCTGCTTCCTCATTATGTAGCTCCCTATAATTCGCAAAAACCGAAAGCTTTGTGTTTTTAGAATTGATTAATTGCGACTTTAAATAATAGTTGTCCGATGTGCTTACACGTTGTAAAGTTCCGTCTCGAAGGCTGTCATTCACTCGGTAACGATACCCCACTTCAGCATACACATTCGTGCTATCACCAATTCCTGTATAGACTTCGTAACTGCTAAATTTCTGACTAATACCCGTCAACTCGTCTGTCGCATTATCGGTTTGTTGGTTGTTTTCCATGGCAATTTTGGTACCCGTCCACAACTTACCAAAATCATACACCGCGTTAGCATACATCCTAAAAAATTCTGAATCAAAAACTTCCCCATTGCTTTCTAAATAACTTCCGTTGAGCTGAAGCTGAAGTTTCCCAAAACGCAAGTTCGACTGAAGCAATTGGCGAGCTCCGCTATAATTCCCTGAATAATCCAGTTTTTGAAAACTGTATCGGGCCAGTCCGTGATTTTTACTAGCATATTCCAAGCCTGTATCCAAGAAACTTTGGTTCCCTTCCGGAAGAGTTGCTGCCAAGTTCCAATCCCGGTTAAACTCCACATTGTACAAACGCTCTACACTTTGGTAGTTTTTTTGAATAAAATTAAACGTCCCAAAAGCGATTAACTCATTTTCTTCCGTAGCATACAAAGCTTGATTAGCTTTTAGCCTTCCGGCAAAACCATCATTATCACCATCATCCAAGTCAGAAAATAAATTCTTATCATTCTTACTTCCCGCCACTTCAAACGCAATATTCGTTTTTTGGGAAGCTTGATAAGTTCCATTCACCACGCCAATTTGAAGTTTAGTAGGTGCAAAAAGCTGTACCACGGGCGCGTAATTTCCTTGCGGAATTCCGTTCACCGGAGCCACATATTCATAAATTCGGGTAATCGCACTGGCATTGCTCAAGATATAATTTCCTTGATTTGCCCCCACCAAGGAAAAGCGAACGCTATACAGTTCTTCTTCGGGATCTACTGAATAAACATACACCTCTTCCCCATTAACCATCTCCCTTCTATACAAGACTTTATTTTCTTCAAAAGTTTCGGGAACCGCACTTGGCGCTATCATTTCAGCTTCATTGTCTCCCGCTTCCGACAGTATTTCTTTCTGAATATTGCTTAAATTTTGCTGAAGGGGCTGATTCCGCAAATCGTTTTCCGAATACACAAAACCGCCTATTTGCAGTTTTTCGCCGTGATATTTCCCGCCTCCGGTGGCAATTACCCGCGAATAATTCCTATCGGTATATTGAAATTCTACCGTAATCCGCATCTCTGAAGTAATGGGATAGGTAGCATTAAAAATGATTTCCCCCGCATTGTAATCAATAATATAATCTTCATTTTCACCCCGTTCCAGCCGAATTCCATTCACAAAAACCGCTTCACTGCCTGAAACAATTTGCACATACACTTCTCCATTGGGTCCGCTTAATTTATACGGCCCTTGATTTCCTTCTTGCGCGGTAAACTGATTTCGGGTAAACACCCCACGCACCAAAGCTCCAGCGGCATACACATCGGTGCTATTCCCCTTCGGGTTCAAAGTGGCACCCACCGAAAGTCCTTGAACCTTTTTGGTAAAACTGGCAAAATAGGAATCATCCTGTACCAAGTTGACATCGCCCGCACGAATGTTCCAATGTTCTCCGTAGAGTTCAATAAAAATCTGATCAAATTCATCTAAGTTTTGCGAATATCCGCTTTCCTGAATAGGAATATTAGAATCTTGAATGGAAGCCCGCAAGCCTACGTTGGGGGAAATGTTTCCGGAAATCTGTAAATCCAACTCAGAATCCAATACGGTGTTTTGATTGGTTCCCGTGGTAATTCCCCGGGAAATACTCCCACTGGTAGTTAATCCCTCAAAAGGAGTAAAAGCACGCGGACGTTCTTCCTGTTCTAAAGCATATAGCCGCTGACTTAAACTTCCATCGGTAATAACCTTAGGGTCAAATTGATAATACGACCGGGTGAGAAAATCAGGATATTTTCTATACTGAATGGTAATGGAATCGTTTCCTGCTTTTAGGGAATCCTTAAGGATTAAAATACCCTTCCCAAAATCTACTTCGTAAAGTGTACTATCAATTGGTTCTCCTTGGGCATCTAACACCTGAAACCTATCGGGATTAATACTTACCTCTTCTATACGAATGCTATCCCCTACCGCCACTTTCCTTTGCTGAAAGTCGGTTTGCGCTTGGGTTGGAAGATAGCCCGCCCAGCATAGCAAAAAAATAAAAAGAGTACGCTTCCCCATTAATGGTAAAACTAAAGCTTTTTAGAAATATTTTACCAAAAGCCTTATTCTTTCCTATCTGCTGGAGTAAATTCATAAGAGGAAGCCTACTAATAAAGAAATTTTTGAGTGATTATAGGTCATAAATTGTTTTAAAATTTAGTTTTCGCAAATCAATAGAAAAACCATTAGCTGTAAAAAGTTAGTGGCTTTTTTTATGGGTAAGAATGTAGGTCTTGCTCATTCTTTGTACACGCAAAGAAAATATTATAAATACGGGAAACCGTAAGGCTCTCAACAAAAAGTTAATTATCTTTAGCTTATCATAAAAGATATAAAAATATGCTTCAAACACTTTTAAAGATTGAAGAATGGCAAAGCCAAGGAAAAAGTAAATGGGATTTAACTTAATAAGAACCCCCGCCAAGATTCGAACTTGGAACCTGAACTTTCGGTAGTTCTGCTCTATCCAATTGAGCTACGGGGGCTATTTTTTTACAATCCTTATTTTTTTATGGATTATTTTAAATAAACAACTATATGGTTTCAATCCTTTTTAATTTGGATGAGGCAAATATAATTAAATCTAGTTAACAATAAACAACTATATGTAAATTATTTAAATTATATTTGTTTATATAATAGATAAAACTATGCAAGACAGGGCAATAACAGATATTGGAAAATTAGAGTTTAAGAAGAACTCAAATCTCAAACCCTATGAGCTTTTCACACAGGAGCCGTATCCAAATAAGGTTTGTAAAATGCTTTTAATTGAGTTCCGACAAAAAGAAAGAGAAATATCCTTTAAAGGTATCGACTTCCAAAATGTGAATGAGCAAAACTTTCCGAAGTATGCCTATCGTAAGGGTTCCGCACGTGGTGGTGACATAACTTTTACCACCAAATTCGGGGATTTAGATAAAAAATTAAACACACTTATCAATACTCAATTTCCAAACTTAATTGAACTATCAAAAAAGGAAGAGGCTGAGAAAGTTGATTTTTATAAAGACTGGAAGAATTCGTTTATTAAAAACTACGATAAAATTAAAGATGAATTACAAAAGGCTTATGACAACCAAGGAAAACAAGATAAACTTAGCAGCGCATTTACTTTAACAATTGATATTGATAATGAAAGAAAGTTATTATCTGACTTTGAAGCTGTCCAACAGCTAATTGCTAAAAACGGAATAGAAGGAAACTACAAAAAATATAATGTTGTTTCTAAAAGTAAAAACAAGAGATGTAGTATATGCCATCAAACTAAGCCGGAGGTTTTTGGGTTTGGCTCACCATTTAAATACAGTACAGTAGACAAAACAGGTACCGTAAGCGGGTTCTTTAATCAGAAAAACAACTGGATAAATTATCCAATTTGTGAAAGTTGTGCTATTGAAATGGAGTTGGGAAAAAACTACATAACCAAATATCTTACAAAATATTTTTTCGGTAAAAGTTATTTTTTAATTCCTAAGGCAGTTCTCCCTAACGACACCGAAGCACTGAATGATGCTTTAAACCTTTTTAATGATATTGATTATCAAATAAAAAATAGTGAATCTATCTCTTCAACTGAAGATTTTTTGATGGAAAGAATTGGAGAAATCGACAACAATGTATTTACATTAAATCTTCTTTTTTTTGAAGAAAATCCAACTACAAAAGCTATTAAAATAAAGATGATGCTAGAAGAAATCCCTCCTTCCCGGTTTCGGAAATTATTTATAGAAGTCCCTAAAATTATAAATAACAGCCCCCTTTTTAAAGATATAGATTACCACTACAAGAAAAAGCAAAAACAAGATTTGCGATTTAGTTTTAGATTAATCAAACAATTCTTCGAGGATAATTTCTATGAAATGACCTATAAAATATTTATGGGAAGAAAAATAAATGAAAAAGAATTGCATAAACGTTTTATGAAAGTTATACGGGCAAACTATATTAAAAAAGTAAATAACGAGGGTTTTGTTGAAAGAGGGGATTTATTAATTGCGAAGTGCTATTTACTTCAAAACTATTTTTCAGAACTCAATCTAATTAATTATGAGAACTAAATATTAGAACTATGGTAACCGAAGAAGAAAAAGAAGAAATCAGGAAAAAAGTTTCCTTTGATTTTGAAAAGCTTAAAAGCTTCATGTCAGAAAACGAAGATTTTGTAAGAAAAGATGCATCAGCAGGAATTTTTAGCCTCGGCGTGCTCGTTCATTTGGTTTTTAGTATGCAACAAGCCAACCTAAACAGTACACCTTTTGAGAAAAAACTAAAGGGATTGCATATTACCTCGAGAGATGTTGAACGGATTTATACAGAGGCGGTAGAAAAGGTAAATCAATATTCCTATCAGAATACCTATAAAGACCTTCGTGAATTTATCGCCGATAAGTTAAGTACTCATAAAAAGGAAATAGAAAAAATGTCTAATCAGGAAATCTCATTCAATTTTGTATGCGGACTTGAATTAGGAAGAAAATTTAAATCATAATAATCAACCTAAAATAATTATAATGGAAGAAATTAAAAACCGATCAGAAATACTATTCTTATATGAAATCGAGAATGCAAATCCCAATGGTGATCCTTTAAATGAAAATCGTCCAAGATTTGATACTGAAGAAAACAAAGTCCTTGTTTCAGATGTACGTTTAAAAAGAACGATAAGAGATTATTGGTTTGAATATAAGGGCTTTAACGGCTCTGATGATAAAGATATTTTTGTACGTGAAACAAAATATTCTGATGGAAAAGAAGAATATATTTCATCTGGTTCACGAAGAGCTGAATTGTTCAAAGAAAGTAGTGATAAAGTATTAGAAACTTGTATCGATGTTCGAGTTTTTGGAGGTGTTTTGCCAATTAAAAAAGACACTTTTACTTATACTGGACCAGTACAATTTCAAATGGGTAAATCATTGCATCAAACAGAAATTATTACGGAGCAAGGAACAGGTGCTTTTGCTTCAGGAGATAAAAAGAAACAAACTACATTTAGAACAGAATATAAAATTCCTTATGCACTTATCGGTTTTAATGGAATTGTAAACGAAAAAGCTGCACAGTATACCAAAATGACCGAAGAAGACCGGAAGCTATTATTGGAGGGGATATGGAACGGAACAAAAAATCTTATCTCACGTTCAAAATTCGGTCAGAATCCTCTATTGCTTTTAACTGTTAATTATAAAGAGCCATATTATATCGGCGGGTTGAGACAACGTTTAAAAATCAGCTCGGAAAAAAGCGATTTACAAATAAGAAATACCGAAGATTATAATATAGATCTTACAGGACTGCTTAAAGAAATTAAAGCTCAATCTGATAAAATCACTTCTGTAGAAGTTCAGGTAGATAGTCGCTTAAAATTCATAAATAATGGAGAAGTCTACAACTTAGATAACAAAACATATCAGGTAAATGACTTCTAAGACAGCAATCATATTCGATGTTTATGGAGAATATGGCCATTTTAGAAAATTCAATACTACAACTTCTCCATTAACATATAGTATTCCAACGCCTTCAGCCATTTTTGGACTTTTGGGAGCGGTTTTAGGTATTGAACGAGAAGATTCTCACAATAAAATAAGAGAGAAAAAAGAACATCTAAGAGAAGTTTTCTCCAATAAAAATGCTTCTCTAGCAATTAGGCCCATTTCTGAAATAAAGAAAGTAAATATTGGCTTTAATCTATTAGATACAGGATCCTATCAATCTTTCTTTAATGTAACAAACAGAACTCAAATAGAATATGAAATTTTAAAGGACCCGAAATTTAGAATTTATCTTCAATGGGATCATCCACTAGAAAAGGAATTAATAGAACGTTTAGCAAATAAAAGGTTTCATTTTAATCCATATTTAGGCATAAGCCAAATGACCGCCAATATTGAATTTATAGGAGAAAAAGAATTGGTTGAAATTTTTGAAAGCAGTTATATTGATTTTAGTACGGCTGTTAATCTTTCTGAAATAAAATCTGAAAAAGCACCTATAGATATTGATTTTATTAAGCAAAAAACTTTTCAGGTTGAAACCTTTCCACTGGATATGCAAATTGACAGGACAATAAAACGATACGGGGAAATCCTTATAGAAATGAATGGCGAAAGTATAAGAGCTTTACCAAATAAAAACTCATTTAATATCAAAAATGAAGGAAACATACAGTTTCTATGAAAATAATTGAGTCACACCCGGGAATTCCTTTGATTGATCATTTAACAGAAGTTGCGAAAAACTGTTTAATCATCGCTCATAGGAATAATACAAACTTTGGTTTAGAAGAAAAAATCAAAGCTGGTTTGCTTTTTATATGCGGATTTTATCACGATTTAGGAAAAGCGACTTCCTATTTTCAAAATTACCTTCTAAATCCAGAAGGGCAGCACAATAGCTTAAAGAACCACGCACTTCCTTCAGCTGTTTTTGTATTGTATGTTGCAAAAGAATACTTAAAAGAAAAAGAACTTACCAAAGATGAGAGGTTTTTACTAATTACGATTTGCTTTATAGTTGTAAGAAGACATCACGGAAACCTTGGTAACTTCAAAAATGAACTAGGAATTGATCATTTTAAAGAAGATTTAGACAAACAATTTAAATCAATAGACAAACAAGCTATTCAAGAAATCATCGAAATAGGGAATGAAAAACTTAAAATTTCGGTGGACTGGAGTGATTTCATCAATTGGTTTGAAAATGATGGATCTCGTAAAGAAACACGTCTTGAACTCATTGCATTTTACAATCTCAATTTTCAAAAAAAATGGGAAAATCCCAAAAAATCCGAAGTCTATTATCTTTTCTTATGGATGTTTGGAGCTTTATTGTACTCAGATAAATCTGATGTAATCTTGGCAGGGAAATTTCCAGAAATCCCTAATCTCAATTTAAATTATTTATCTGACTACAGGAAAAATAAAGGTTTCAATTTACCTTCAACGACTATTAATAACCTTAAGAATGAAGCTTATTATTCGGTCATAAAATCTTTAGAAAATGATTTCAAAGCTTCCAATCACTTTTATTCTATTTCATTACCCACGGGATTGGGAAAGACACTCACGTCTCTCGGAGCTTCATTAAAATTAAGAGAATTAGCAAAATTAAAAGAGGGAAAAATTATTATAGCTATTCCATTTACAAGTATAATTGATCAAAATTATGAAGTTTATAGCGAAGTTTTCAATGATCCTAATAACGCATTACTTTTAAAACATCATCATTTAGCCGAACCTAGATATAAAGAAAATGAAGATAATATACGTGATTCTAAAGAAAGTAAATATTTAATAGAAACTTGGCAAAGCTCTGTCATTGTAACCACTTTTGTGCAGTTACTAGAATGCTTTATCACTAACAATAAAACAAAACTTCTCAAATTTTCCGCTTTATCTAATTCCGTGATCATTCTAGATGAAGTTCAACAAATTCCCCATGCTCTTTGGCAAGTTATCCGCCAGGCTTTTTTCTCAGTAGCAGAACATTTGAATTGCTATATCGTTTTAATGTCCGCTACACAACCCTTAATTTTTAAACCTAAGGAAGAAATCACAGAGCTGGTTGAGAATCATCAACGCTATTTTTCGTTCTTCAACCGAACCAGATTAATAAATAAAATGAGAGAATCTATCTCATTAGAGATGTTTAATGAAGTTATCATCAAATACTGCCTCGATAAACCTAAAAAGGATGTTTTAATTATTTTAAATACCAAGAAGATAACCTTAGAGACTTATAGGAATATTAATAGTAGCCTTGACACTAAAGAAAATGATATTTTTTACTTGACAACTTTACTTACTCCATTTGAAAGGAAGAAAATTATAAAAAAAATAAAGTCAAAATTCAAAGGTAAACGTCAAATAATAATCAGTACGCAACTTGTTGAAGCAGGGGTTGATATATCGGTCGATACAGTATTCAGGGCACTTGCTCCACTGGATTCTATAATTCAAGCAGCCGGAAGAGCTAATAGATATGATGAGAAAGAAGAAGTAAGCGAAGTATACCTTTATAAAATAGAAGAACTAGAAAGAGTAACCGGATTTATATATGGTGCTGATTTAATCAAGAAAACCGAGAACGTTTTAAAGGATTTTGAAACTATCGAAGAAAAAGAGTATTTAGAATTGATACAGAACTATTTTTTGCAAGTAAATGACCTTTCTCTCTATTCTGAAAATAACTATTTAAAAAGCTTACTAGCTTTAAATTTCGAAGAAACAGGAAATTTTCAACTCATTGAAAATACTAAATCAGAATCCATATTTATCGGATTAAACGAAGATGCAAAACAAATATGGCAGGATTACATTTTGATACAAGAAAATGAAAATTTAAACCCCTTCGAGAAAAAAAATGCTTTTGCTTTAATAAAAGCTAAGTTTTACGATTATGTCATAAATATTAATATTCCCTACGATTCCGAAAATATTGGTCTTCCTTTTGAACCTTGTTTAGGGTTTTATTTTGTAGATGTCGATAATCAATTTAAACCTATTTATAACTGCAATACTGATTTCTCAAAAAATAAAGAAGGCTATATTTTCGAAGGCATTGACGTTTTAACATTCTAACTCAATTTCACAAACTCATCCACTAAAACAAGGAGCACTTATGACAACATCCACCACCACTCAA
>CETS01075512.1_pt1 | contig 27350 bp, 25 predicted proteins | sample 356391 | NCBI WGS metagenome assembly CETS01 (sample SAMEA2622673, study PRJEB7988) | marine metagenome | isolation source: saline water (ENVO:00002010), including
TTTTGATTGCGGCCATACTTGGCGGTTGGTGGCTTAGCCGCTCAACGGATGTGCCGGACCCGGCCGGTCCGCAGGCTGGACGCCTCGAACGCGCCGATGATTTCTATAATCAGTTCACGCGCACGAATAACGAGGCCGCGCTTCAGCTCTATCAAGATGTTCTGAAAGATGACCCTGAAAGCGCCGCGGCCCTTGCGGGACTGGCGAACGCGCTCACCCAGCGACTCATTCGCTATGAGGGTCTTGAGGGGAATGAAGGCCCAAGGACCACGCTGACTCAGGCTCTGGAAAGCGGCTGGCTTGAAACAGAGACTGCGAGAGCAGGTCTTCAGCGCGCAGTCGCGCTGGCACGCCGCGCAACAGACAATGATCCTTCCCTGCCCCGGGCATGGCGGGCGCTAGGTCTGGCTCTTGCCGCAAGCCGCGACTTCGAGGCCGCGCTGAGCGCTTATGAACGTGCGCTTGTGATTGATCCCGACGACTGGGGCACCATGATCAATCTGTCTGAGCTTTATCGGCTCATCGGCCAGCCTGAGCTGTCGACGCCCTATCTCGAACAAGCATGGGCGGCGATGGAGCGGCGATACTCTGACGATCCAGTCAGCATTCACCTCTGGCACAGCGCCACAGGTATCACCGTCGCAGAGAATTACGCTGAAGCGGGTAAAACCGAAGAGGCAGAACTCTGGTATCGTCGTGTGCTGTCGCTCGACCCTCTGAATGTGGAGGCCGTACGCGGCCTGGCCAGCCTGCTTGATCAATATGGCGATCCAGCTGGCGCCGATGCACTTTGTGCAGAACTGGAACGGGTCAGCGGCGAAACATGCGCCGCTGACTAATGAGCCTAGTCACGGCGCGGCTTTTTCGGGCCGCGCTTTTTCTCTCCGTTCGGCCCGCGAGGCTTTTTTGGCCCAGACCGCGGTGGCCGTGATGACCAGTCGTCATCGAAATCGCGTCGATCAGACTTGCGCGACTGGCCTCGGCTGCGGGGCGGCCCGGCATCGTCATCCTGACGGGCAATCATTTCATCCGGGCCTGAGACGCGCTGAACGTAGAGGCTTTTATCAATGATCTGACGTTCGCCAGCGCGTTCCATCAATTGGTCAGCAGCATCCGGGCGAAGTTCGACATGCGTCTCACCCGGGCTGATCTGAATGACGCCAATGGAGCTACGTTGAAAGCCACCATTCTTGCAGAGCATAGGCACAAGCCATTTCGGGTCTGCATTCTGGCGTCGACCGACGCCAAGCGAGACCCAGGCGCTGTTTTCAAACTCGGGTGACCGAGCGCGCTGCGGACGATCAAAGCCAGAGTCGCGGTCACGACGGTCGCCGCGGTCACGATCACGGTCGCGGTCGCGCGAGCGTTCCGGACGCGCGGGTGCTGCGCCCGGGTCCTGAAGGTCCTCTGGCAGAGACTGACCTCCCCGCGCCAACCGAACAAAGGCGGCAGCGAGCTGATAAGGCTCGAACCGAGCGAGCAGCATATCGACCAGTTCGCGTTCGTTTTCCGCAACACCATCCTCGAGGACGGCATTTGACAAGACACGCTCATCTAGTGATTTCTGAATATCATCCGTAGACGGCGCATTGCCCCAATTCGCAGAGACTTTTGCGCCCTGAAGAATGCGCTCTGCCTTACGTCGCGCACGTGTCGGTACAATCAGCACAGAGGCACCCTTGCGACCTGCCCTGCCTGTACGGCCCGACCGGTGGAGCAGAGCTTCCTGATTGGTTGGCAAATCCGCATGGATCACGAGGTCGAGCCCCGGAAGGTCAATACCGCGCGCGGCAACATCCGTCGCGACACAGACACGGGCACGCCCATCGCGCATGGCAAGCAGCGCATTGCTACGCTCTTTCTGGCTGAATTCACCAGACAGCGCGACAACCGGAAACCCCCGATTGTTCAGGCGGGCTGTCAGCTTGTTCACGCCATCACGGCGCGCGCAAAACACGAGTGCGTTCGGCGTGTCATGATAGAGAAGAAGGTTGATGACAGCTTTCTCGACATCATCAGGCGCAACGACAACGGCCTGATAATCAATATCGACATGCTGTTCGCGCGAGGAAATTGTATTCAGACGCAGCGCGTCTTTCTGGTAATTTTCGGCCAGTCGCGCAATCGGCTTGGAGACGGTTGCGGAGAACAGCAAGGTGCGGCGCTCGTCCGGCGCAGCCTCAAGGATCTCTTCCAGCTCTTCGCGGAAGCCCATATTGAGCATCTCATCGGCCTCATCGAGAACGATGACGCGCAGGGAGTCCATCTGGAGCGATCCGCGCGAGATATGGTCGACCAGACGACCCGGCGTACCCACAACAATGTGGGGGTTCTTGCTCAGGGCGCGGCGTTCGTCCCGCATATCCATACCGCCAATACAGGAGGCGATCTGGCCACCCGCAGGCGCATAGAGCCATTCGAGCTCTTTTCTGACCTGCACGGCCAGTTCTCGCGTTGGTGCAATAATCAATGCCAGCGGCGATTCTGCGACCCGAAGAACATCAGCGTCGTCGAGAAGGGAGTGCGCCAGAGCCAGGCCAAACGCGACCGTCTTGCCCGAACCTGTCTGGGCCGAAACAAGAAGGTCCTGCTCACCGATATCGGGATCAAGGACAGCTTCCTGTACGGGTGTGAGTGTTTCATAGCCTTTTTTTTGCAACGCCGTGGCTAGGGGCGCAGCAATCTGCATGTCTGGTGACATTTAACGTCTTTCGAAAACCGGAAAAACCCCGACACGAATAGCGCGACACAAGAGGCTCCTGCGGGCCTCTTACTCTGTTCTGGTCAAATCGCCAAGAGTCGATGCGGTGCAGCGTGCACCTTGCCGCAGGAACCAGCGGCTTGCCCGATCCTTTCAGCTGGGTTCAGATGGCAGTGGCGCCATGCTTTCATCGCCCGGACCGTGCACCTCGCGAAGGCCCGGCATGCGAATATCTTCGACAAGTTCCTGAATGTCCTCTGGTGGGTCTGGTGTGAGCAAGGCAACGACGATTCCGACGCCAAGAGACAACCACATAAAGACAAATCCAATGCCTTCAGGCGAGACACCAAACCACCATCCTGCCGGATCCACATCGACGAATTTGAAATAATAGATATATCCAAAGGTTGCGATCAGCCCGGTCAGCATGCTGGCAATGGCGCCTTCGCGGTTCATACGCTTCCAGAAAATTCCCAGAAATATCACTGGAAAGAGCGAAGCTGCCGCCAGACCAAACGCAAAGGCCACGACCTGAGCGACAAATCCCAGCTGAGCTGTGTTCATCCCCATCCATCCAGCGAGCACGACCGCTGTGGCTGATGCTCCGCGTGCGGTCAGTAGCTCCTGTTTGTCCGTCATGCCCTTGAAGAAGGTCCGCCGACAAAGGTCATGACTTATGGCAGAGGAAATGACCATGAGAAGACCGGCTGCCGTAGACAGCGCTGCCGCAAGCCCCCCTGCAACGACCAGCCCGATTACCCATCCGGGTAGCTGCGCGATACTTGGATTGGCCATGACAAAAATATCATTGTCGAGCTTAGTGACTTCGTTCGTTTCGTCCGCCGAATAAGAGACAACACCATCGCCATTCTTGTCGGTAATTCCGAGAAGACCTGTCTGCTCCCATTCCTTGAACCAGCGCGGAATGGGTTTGCCGCCACCCGCCTCGATCTCTGCGGCCTGCGCGTCATAATCGATTTCGTCTATGTCACCCTCAATGTAAGTGGCGTCATTGACCGTATCGATAAAGTTCAGTCGCGCAAAGGCGGAGACGGCGGGCGCTGTTGTGTAGAGAATAGCGATGAAAACCAGCGCCCAACCGGCAGAAACGCGCGCCGCGCTAGCGCTGCTCACAGTAAAAAACCGGATAATGACGTGGGGCAGCCCGGCTGTTCCAAACATCAGTGCACCCGTAATAGCAAAGACATCGAACATGGACTTGTCTGTGCTCGTGTATTCCAGAAAGCCCAGATCTGTGACGACCGTATTGAGCTTTTCCAGCATGGAAATGTCTTCGCCCTTCACGTCCGAAATAAAGCCAAGCTGCGGAATGGGATTGCCGGTGATGATGAGGGAAATGAAGATCGCCGGCACCGCATAGGCGAAGATCATCACGCAATACTGGGCCACCTGGGTATAGGTGACGCCTTTCATCCCGCCCCAGACCGCGTAGACGAAGACAATCCCCATACCGATGAGGATGCCGGTGTTGAATTCCACTCCAAGAAAGCCGGAAAACGCCACGCCGACGCCCTTCATCTGACCCGCAATGTAAGTGAAGGACACAAATAGCGCGCAAACGACGGCGATCAGGCGCGCGGTGGTGGAATAATACCGGTCGCCGACAAAATCCGGAACGGTGAACTTACCGAACTCACGCAAAAACGGCGCAAGCAGCAGTGCCAGCAAGACATACCCCCCTGTCCATCCCATCAGGTAAACCGAACCGCCATAGCCCATGAAGGCGATCAGGCCTGCCATGGAGAGAAAGCTCGCTGCCGACATCCAGTCAGCTGCTGTCGCCATCCCGTTTAACGTCGGATGGACGTCATGCCCGGCGACATAGAAGTCATCCGTCGATCCGGCCTTCGCCCAGATCGCGATGCCGATATAAAGCCCGAAGGTCAGAACAACGAAGAAGTAGGTCCAGAAGGTCTGATCCATCACTTGCCTGCCTTACGGAAGATGCCGTGCTTCTTCTCAAGCCCGGTCATGGCCAGGCAATAGTAGAAAATCAGGGCAAGGAAGATGTAGATCGAGCCCTGCTGAGCGAACCAGAAACCGAGGGGTGCGCCGCCGATCGAGAACTGGTCAAGAAAATCTCTGAAAAGGATGCCCGCGCCATAGGAAGCCAGGAACCAGATGACGAGAAGGATACCCGTCAGCCTGAGACTTTCCGCCCAATAGGCTTTTCGCATTTGCGACTTGTCGCTCTCAGACATTCTGACCGCCCTCCCCGTTTTGCACCGGCTTTCGAAGCCGGCGCCTTGATCAGGGTAAGCATGACCCAGAATGGTCAAAATGCCGAGAGCGAATTTGAAAGCCCCGTCTTGGGCCTTAGCGCAATGCCAGCGATATGGGCATTCCGCTAATGGCTTTGATGGCCTCTAATCCGGCAGGGCATAAGCGATGATCTGGCTGCCAGTTGTCGGGCCCTCAGGGCGATCATCTGGTACGGACGCAACCACGTATTGCTTGCCATCAACCGCATAGGTGATCGGCGTGGCATTCGCGGACAGCGGCAATTTTGTCTCCCACAGGGTTTTGCCATTCCGGATATCGATGGCCCGCATGGTGGAGTCGAACGTCCCGACCTGGAAGATCAGGCCAGAGCGTGTGGTGACCATGCCTCCATAGACCGGCGTTCCGACCTCGAAGGGCAGGCCCGGTTTGATCCCGAACGGACCGATCTCAGTCATCTTACCGATTGGACGCTTCCAAAGGAGCTGGTTGTTGTTGAGATCAATCACCGCCATCACGCCGTAGGGCGGCTCAAAGCACGGCGTCTGGGACTGGATATCCGTGAACGGAATTTTCCAGGCCGACATGAAGCGCGCGGTAAGACCGTAGCGCGGCGCGTCCTCGTCCCATGCGCCCTGCCCGGTCAGATCCGCGCGCTCGGCCATGGCCTGACGGCGGGAGGCTGCTTTCTCGTCGGAGAGTTGGATGCCGCGCATGGCCATCCGCTCTTCCTCAGAAATCAGGATGATCCTGTTGCCCATGAGCATTGGCTGAACGACGAGAAGACCATTGTCGGCATCCACTGACGAACTCGTCCAGTTATAGCCGCCCTGATTGCCAGGATACTGGAAGGTGCCGCCAGACGTCTCTTCATGAAGCCCCAGAATGCCTTTGCCCGGCATTGGCGGGGTATAGTGGCCCTCATAGCGCATTTTCTTGAATTCGATACGGCAGTAGAGCTGGTCGAGCGGGGTCATGCCCCACATGTCTTCTTCATATCGCGGCACGTTAAAGCGTGGCAGCGCAGAGAAGGGCTGAACCTCTGACACCCATTCGCCTTCGGCAGGGTCCTGCGGCACGGGACATTCACCAAGCGCTGTAGGTGTTGCACCATTCATGCATTCGGTTGCAGGCCAGATGGGTGAACCGTCCCGGCGGTCGAGCAGGAACATTTCACCCTGCTTGGTGCCGACCGCGACGGCAGGGATCTGCTCACCATCCTTTGTGATGTCGACAAGTGTCGGCTGGGAGGGAACATCATAGTCCCAGATGTCGTGATAGGCCGTACGATAGACCCATTCTTTCTCACCGGTTTCGCCGCGCAGCGCGACCACTGCTGCTGTGATCTCTTCATCAAAGTCACGACGTTTCGCGCCGTAATAGTCTGGCGAGGCATTACCTGTGGGCACGTAGATCAGATCAAGTTCAGGATCATAACTGGAGGTTGACCAGCTGTTCGGTGTGCCACGCGTAAAGGTTTCGCCTTCGGGAGGCAGACCAGTTTCACCGGGACGGCCCACATCAAACGCCCAGGCGAAACTGCCATCCACAACGTTCCAGGCACGGATCACGCCTGATGGATTGGAGAGCTCCTGATTGTCCTGCACCGTTCCGGCGACGACGATGTTCTCGCCAGCCAGCAGTGGCGCGGAGGAGATATTATAGGTCCAGCCCGGCGCATCACCCATGCCGACCATCAGATCGACTTCGCCATTCTCGCCAAAGTCTGCACAAGGCTCGCCGGTTTCAGCGCTGACCGCAATCAGACGCGCATCCGTGGTGGAGGTCAGAATGCGCGTGCGGCAGGCACCTTCGTAACCAGCACCAGCTTCGTGATAGGTGACGCCCCGGCAGCCGCGCGCAAAGCGATTGCTCTCGCCGAGTTCGTCCCAGGTCGAGCCGGTGTTTCGGTTGATCGGATTATGGCGCCAGTTTTCTTCGCCGGTCGCAGCATCGACGGAAATGATGATGTTGCCGGGGGTACAAGTGAATAAGCTGCGCCCGATCTGGATCGGCGTTGCTTTGAACTCGTATGGGATTTTGGTCTCGAAACGCCAGACTTCTTCAAGCTCGCTGACATTCTCTGGTGTGATCTGAGTCAGAGCCGAAAAGCGCGTGCCTTCATCGGTCTTGCCGTAGCGAACCCAGTCGTCTTCAGCGACCGTTTCTTCAGGCACAACGCGGTCATACTCAACAACGGGGTGCTTCTGAAACGCCGAAATTGCAAGCAGAGCGACCGCGACAAGGCTAGCCCCTCCGACCCAGGCTGAACCTCCGCCGGTTTTCACATAAGATCGATACCATGGCATGTAGAACCACAAGCCAACGACGATCCATGCCATCAGGCGTGGCAGAAGTGCCAGAAGATCAAGACCAGCCTCAGGGATCGACCAGATGACCGTCGCGGCGACGATGATCGCGTAGAGGGTACCAGCAAAGCCATTTCGCATGATCAGCAAGGCAACAACGCCCAAAAGACCGAGGCCAGCGAGCGTATAATACCAGCTGCCCCCCAACGAAATGAGGGTTGCTCCACGGATTGTCAGATACAATCCAACAGACAGCAGAAAAGCTGCGAACAGCCAGTTCACCACGCGCGTAATCATAGATTATTCTCCCCGGCCCCGATCGCCCGCGCATGTTCCTGCGCTGGACAATAAGATAGCTAACTATCGCCTTCTAGCGATAAGCTTACCGCAGGGGAAGCCCCAACCGGGTCATTGTGGGATGGGTTTGTTTACGGATAGGTCTGCAATGCTTTCGCGCGCCTGATAGCTAATTCGCTGCTCTGGCAATGGCGATCGACTGCTGAAGCACCCTTCGTCCTCGAGTGATATAAAGTGCAACAATGACCAGGGCGAAACCAATCGTCCAGGCCGGCATTGGAAGCCCTATGCCATTCGGGCCGTCGGATGCCAGAGCCAGAATGACGAGGCAAATGTGTGCGCCCGCGAACCCCAAATGAGTCAGCCAGGCCATCAGTTTTGACTCGGCCACCAGGTGCCAGATGGTAATCAGAACATGCCATGTTGCTGCCAGTCCGGCGAGCCAGGCAAGAGTCCTCCAGTTGAGCGAAAAAACCTCGTTTAACGCTTCCGGAGATGGCTGTCCAATAGCCAAAACGCCGAACATAGCGCCCATTGCCGCAAGACCAAGCAGGTCAATCAGGAACAAGAAAATAACACCTATCGCAGTCTCTGATGAGCGCCCCCAATTTGTGTCGCCCTTCGCGCTGGTTTTTGAATCGGCCGCATAAATCAAAAGATGATAGGCGGCAAAAAGAATGGTCAGGCCGAGCAAGACTGATCGATGCCAAAAGTCCGGATTCTGAAGAAGAGAAATATCGCTATTACTGGTACGAATATAATTAGAGGTGATTGTGACCAGCCCCACGGCGACAACAACCTGCGTCATATCTGTCACCAGCTTACTGCAGTGCTTTTCATAAAACATTTTATTTCCCCCGGATTGGAAAGCCGCCTTTCCAGAAACACATCAGTGCGACGGCCAGACTGATCACAACAAGCCATGCTGTCCCCAAATACTCTCCCGGCTGCGATGTAACACCTGCCAGAACGGGACCAGCGGCCAGACCAACACCTTGCGCACCCGGAACAAGCGCCAGCCGTCCTTTTGCGCCAAGATCTTCGCTGAGCTGAGCGATCTGATGTGGAACTGCGATGTTCCACGACACCATGATCAGTATACCACAGATCGCAAAGATGAATGTGTCAGATGCCGCCAAAGCGACTGCCGCGCTCAAAGCGAGCGTCACGCAGCTCACCAGTACCCACAGACGGCTGGTCTTCAGGATGGCGACATATAGCGATCCGAGCAGGCCTCCGCTGAGCATGATTGCCAGCAATCCTCCGCCTTCCGCCTCACCTAAACCAAGCGACGCGCCTTTCTGCTGCATAAAGGCCCAGGCCGCTGCAACTGCGATATGAAAGCTGGCCATGCCAATGAGCAGGAGAGACGCGCCATCCCAGCGCATCAAGCGCCCACTCAGAGGATCTTTCTCGCCCGCAACCTGTTCGTGCGGCAGCAAGGGAATGGAAATGAGGCCGGCAATCGTGAGGATCGCCATGGACACCGACACGCCACGAAAGCCGGAAAGCGAATCGACAACACCCAGAGCAGCCAGCGCCAGACCGCCGACCACCATCTGACTGCCCATGAAAATGGCGTAAATCCGGCTGGCTCCCTCTCGCCTCCCCAAAAGGGTGACAGCGACAACCAGGAGCGGCCCTTCGCCGACTAAGCCTGCCAGAAAGCGGACGGCAACAAGAAGATTTGCATTACTGATAAAGCCACTCAGCGCATTGAATGCAAACAGTGCCACAACGCCAATTAGCGCCAACAGCCTTGCGCCCATGCCTGCAAATCGTCGCGCGAGAAAGAGAGAAAACAGAACAGTGCCAATCAGTTCTGCGCCCGCCATTGCGCCGAGCGTATGGTTCGACAGGCCAAGATCGCGGCCCGCAGAAGCAATGAAAACTGGAAGAACAAGCTCGATCAACCGACCGAGAATGCCAAGGTAGATCAGACCAGCCACAAGCGCAGCCGCGAGTATATTCGATGTCTTTCCCATGCATGGCGCATAGCCTGCGCCGTTGTCGGCGTCAAAAACCGGGCATCGGGCCCTGGCCTCGCTCCGTATCTGCTTTTTACGCGCGCCGTTTCGGCGCATTCGCCGGCTGTGTCTCGTATTGCCAAGCTGCTGCGACGTCATCGGGCGTGTTGATGTTCAGAAACCTATCGCCGATCCCTTTGATATTCAAAACCTTCGCGCCTGATCTTTCTGCGAGGACGTGAAGTGCCCGATCCCCTGCGGCGACAAGCCGTGACAGGTGATCAAACTGGTTGGCGCGCCAGGCAGAGAAGGCTGGTTGGAGCCGCCTGTCAGTTGAGAGCACAGCGGCGTGCGTTCTGGCGTCCAACCGCTCAATCAGATCCGTCAGGATGTGAGCAGGAAAAAAGGGGGCATCGACAGGCGTGGTGACCACGATCGCCTCGTCGCCATATGAACTCTGCGCATATTGAAGCGCGGCAAGCAATCCACCTGCCGGTCCAATCGACTCGCCTGCTGGCATGAAATCTTCCACAGCCTCCACGCCATCGTGCTCTGAAAGCCATGCTGGCGAACAAGGCGCAAGAACGAGAAGTCGATCCACGACAGCACTGACTTTCGGCACAACGATCTGGTGCAGCGGCACACCCTTGAGCTCGAGAAGTGCCTTGTCTACGCCGCCCAGCCGGCGTCCCTGTCCTCCGACAAAAATCGCGCCTATGATCGGGTGCTTCATTTTCAACACCTTTTGGGGGGTGGTTCAGTTTCGACCTGATTCAGACTTAGTTTCTGAGCTTGTGCAAGCTGGCGGAGAGACAGGGATTCGAACCCTGGGTACTCGCAAAAGTACAACGGTTTTCGAGACCGCCCCGTTCGACCACTCCGGCACCTCTCCGCGAAAGGCGGGGTGATAATCAATCAGACGGGCCGATGCAAGTGCCCAGATCAGGTTGACTGCGAGAGCCAGGCAATTCCCGTCAGCGGATGTTCATGACGATGGATGAGACGCGCCCGCGTCCCGTCCAGCGCCGCGATTCCGACCTCACCGCCAAGCGACGCGTAAGCCAGCGAATCCGTACCCGGATCAATAGAGATTCCAATTGCTTCGTCGATGCCTGTGAGCAATATCTGTCTTGCACCACCGACCATTGGGGCACGGGACACCGTGTTGTCGCCGCGGTCTGTCCAGTAGATCCGTCGGTTTTCGACATCGAGATCCAGATCGATGGGCTCTGGCAGACCCGAGAATAAGACTTCAATATCGGGGCGCGCATCTGGCGCCGCGCCATCGGGCATGTCCATGCTGCAGCGGCAAATCAGGCCCTGCCCGGCATTGTCGCCACCCTTCTGTGACCAGTAGATTTGCCGTGCGAGCGGGTCGAGCGCCATGCCGACACACCAGCGCGTCTGATCGCCACGGTGTGCCACAGGATCGCCTGTTCTGAAGAAGGTCTCGAGCCCGCTGCCATCCAGTTCGCACCGCATAAGCGCCATGCCTTCCCGGTCCGACCAGTAAAGCTGGCGCGTGATCGGATCAAGCTTGAGCTGTTTGGGCGTGTGGGTGAGGCCCGGGGCGAGAATGGTCTGCCTCTTTGTGCCATCCAGATTGCAGCGATAAATCGCGCCGTCGCGCTGGTTCGGCACGCCCATATCTGACCAGTAGATATGGCCGTGGCGAAGATCAATCGCGATACCGTCAAAGATACTTCGTCCGCCTTCCGCATCAGGAAGGAGCGATACAGGCTCGTCTGGTTGCGTCGGATCAATCTGATGAATGTTGTCAAAGCTGAGATAGAGAAGATATGGCCCGCGCTGTCGCGCCTGGGCCCATAGCGGCAGGCCAGACTGAAAGCCCATTCCGACCGCAAGAGCTGCACCACCTGCCAGCGCTGAGCGCCGTGTCCAACGTGCCATCCTTTTTCCTCCGCCGGGAAGACTAGCGGAAAAAGATCAGAACAGACATAGCAAGACGCAGCGTATCACGGGTTCTGATGCCTCTTCTATGGCTTTGGGAGACGAGCCAATGCGGCCTGACACGCCCGCGCTTCGGCCTCGCGCCCTGAAACGCCGCTCAATATTGCCAAACCCTGCTGCAACAGACGCCCGGCTCGGGCAGGCTCCTGCTCTGCAACTGCCTCACCTTCAAAGCAATCGAACAGCGCAAGGATGAGATGTCCGGAAGGGAGCAGTGGAGCCAGATGGCGCCGACCTGACCGGGCGGTCTGCGCCGCACTTTCGAACTTTCCGGCTCTGAGCTGTGTGCGCGAAAGCGAGATCATCGGAATATAGCGAGCCACATCGCGCTCGGATGTGAGGGACTGTCTGGTTTGCAGAGCCTTCTGATAGTAGTCCGCAGCATCGTCATACCGGCCAGCTTTCTCAAGCATGATGCCAATATTCTGAAACGTGATCGAATAGTTCAGAGTATCGGTCATGCCCTGATCCTCATAGAGTGCGAGATTAGCGAGAAAATAGCGCTCCGCCTCGTCATAATTCCCAAGCGTTGCATTGATATTGGCTAATGTGTTTCGCAGATCGTCGAGCTCATAATCGCTGCCGCCAACGGCTGCTTGCTGAACGCGCAGTGCACGCTCGGCATAAGGAAGCGCCTCCCCAGCGCGACCTGCCTCATCCAGAAGCCCAGCAATTCTGATTAGTGGGGCAAGAAGGCGAATATGGTTCGCAGGAACATGTTTCTCTGTCAGCTCGAGAGCGCGTAACGCCCTGGTCAGCGCTTCGTCGAACTCTCCGTCCTGTTTGAGCGTATAGGACAGCGCCATTTCTGCACGCAGCGTATAGAAATCTGTCTGGCGCCGGTCAGCAGGCAGATCGAGTGCCAGAACAGCGTGATACATTTGCGCTTCTTTTTCGCGTTCGCCTAACGCCTGATATCCAGCGCCAAGCTGCAGAAGCGATTCCGCAACAACGTTCGGATGCGCATCACGATAGTTCATGAGGCCGTCGAAAATAATGTCACTTCGGCTGTCCGTATCGACCGCGCCCTCCGCCTGAGCGCTCTTGTTTGACAGAAGCGCGTCATGCCGGAAGGCTAATGCTTCAGCCTTTAGGGTCTCAATGTGACCTGCGCCGAAGGTTGAACGCGACAAAGACACATACCGGTCAACAGCAGCCTTAAGCCGTTCGAGATCTTTTTCAGCGTCATAAATTGCAATCGTCCAGTACAGCAGCTCAAGGACCGTTTCCGGCTCTTCTGAGAGGTCTTCCATGGTCGCTTCCGCGGCCTGAGCCAGATAGGACCACGCGCTCTGATTGGCCGATGGCGTGAACAGCGTATCTGTCTGCTGGGGGCTGGACCGGCGGAAAATATCGATGACGGCGTCGCGCGTCCGGATGGCGCGCTGTTCTTCTGCGCGTGCTCTATCTCTTTCACGTTCATAGCCTACAGACAGAATTTGAGCGGTAACTGCCCAGCCAATGATTGCCGCAACACCCAGAACTGCGGGGCCGACAAAGAAAGGATTGCGGCGTACGAAAGAGGAGACGACGGCACGAGTCGAATCTTGCTGATGAGCCAGTGGCAAATCATCGAGGACGCGGCGAAGATCAGCTGCCAGCGCATCAACGGTCGGATAGCGGTCTTCCGGGCGCTCAGCCATGGCACGCGAAAGCACATCCCTGAGCACAGGCGATAGATGAGCCGTCTCAATCTGGGCTTCACGGCCTCTCCGGGCAGGCGGCTCACCGGTCAGGACATCATGCAGGGTCGCGCCGAGCCCGAACACATCGGTTGCCGAGGACACTTTTGCGCCTGTTATCTGCTCGGGTGCCGCATATGCCAGCGTCATCGGGGCGCCCGCATCATCTTCCGCTCCGTCGTTGAGCAAAGCCGCAACACCAAAGTCCACAAGCCTCACCTGGCCTTCATGGGTGACCAGAATATTGGTTGGTTTGATATCGCGGTGCAGCACAAGGCGGGAATGAGCATGAGCCACTGCCGCGCAGACATCAAGAAAGAGTCCGATACGCTCTGATCGAGTCAGTTGTCTTTGCTCGGCATACACATTCAGCGGAGTGCCCGGGATATACTCCATGACAAGAAAAGGACGATTGTCCGGCGCAACACCCCCATCTATCAACCGGCCAATGCTCGGATGTTCAAGATTGGCCAGCACCTGTCGTTCGCGCGAGAATCTTTGCCAGGCCACCGGCTCAGTGGACGCGATCAGCTTAAGCGCAGCGGTCTGCTCGAACAGGCCATCGGCCCGCCGGGCAAGATAGACCTCTCCCATGCCGCCAGCTCCCAGCAGGCTTTCGATCTCCCAATTTCCAAGTTTGGTGCCCACAGAGAGTTGCCGAACGTCGTCAAAATCAGGACTATGTGTTGCCATGAAACCGGTCTGTCGCTCTGCCGCCTTCACAAGCCGCATGACCTGGCCTGCAATTTCGCCGGAAGTAGCTGATCGACGGATAAAGTCGGCACGTTCGGTGCCTTCCAACGACATCGCGCGGTCAAATAACTGGCTAACCTGTTCCCAGTTCTCGATATGCATATACCCGCCCTTCCCACCTGGCAGACGCTTCACTCTAGCGCCAATTGTTCGAACCACAATCTAACAAAGCCATCTGGTTCAGCTTACGGGAAAACCGTTCAAAACTGGACATGGACCGCAATCGGAGGGGCCGAGCACGTTTTAGAGAGGTTTATTCGCGGCGCTGTGATTGGGGGCGTTGTCGCAGCGGTCGTTCTGGTTGTTGGTATTGTGCTCCGGCCACACCTGACTTGCCCAAATGCAAAACCCCTCTGCCAAAGCTCAGAATGCCCGATTCTTTCCGACAGCTCTTGTGGGACGGGCACACCTGCAAAAACCTGCGGCGCGCAGCTAACGGCACGAGGCGAATTGCGCGACTCTGCGTCCACTTAAATCAAGGCACTGCCTTGGATTTCAGGGGTCGACAAACCCCTCCATACCGCCCAAAGGTCGTTTCACACGCTGCAGCTCAAAAGTTTTGCCAGCAAACAGCGTAAACGCACCTCAGACTAATTGACTCACAGGCGTGGATGTGTAATTTGCCGCGCTTTCTGGCTGGCACGCGCCGGCACAACCCCAGTTTCAAAGAGGATCTGCGCGATGTACGCAGTCATCAAGACGGGCGGCAAGCAATATAAAGTTGCCGCGAATGACGAAATCGTCGTCGAAAAGATCGACGGCAAAGATGCCGGCGACGAGTTCGCTTTTGAAGACGTGCTCATGATCGGCGACGGCGACAAGGTCACTGTTGGCGCACCGAGCGTCAAGGGCGCCGCCGTTGTTGGTGAAGTCGTTGAGCATGGCAAAGGTGACAAGGTCATCATCTTCAAAAAGCGCCAGCGTTCGACATACAAACGCAAGAGAGGCCACCGCCAGCTTCAGACGATCGTAAAGATCACTGAAATCATGGCTGACGGTTTCGACGCGTCCAAGCTGAAGAAAGCTTCTAAGAAGCCCGCTGCGAAAGCTGACGATACTCCAGAAGCGAAAAAGGCCGCTCCGAAAAAAGCTGCAGCGAAAGCTGAAGTGAAAGAAGAAGCTCCAAAGGCGAAGACGGCTGCTGCTCCGAAAGAAGACGCGCCAAAGGCCAAAGCAGAAGCTCCGAAGAAAACCGGCGCAACCAAGAAAGAAACAGCTGCATCTGACGATCTGACTCAGCTGAAAGGTGTTGGCCCGGCTTACGCGAAAAAGCTCAATGAAGCTGGCATCACGTCTTTCGCTCAAATCGCTGCCCTCACACCTGAAGGCGTAGCTGAGCTCGAAGAGAAACTGAATGCGTCTGGCCGCGTCGAACGTGATGGCTGGATTGAACAAGCAAAAGACCTTGCGAAATAAACCTGGCTCAGGCATTTAACGCGAGAAGATTAGAGGAACGGGCTCATGGCTCACAAGAAATCAGGCGGCTCATCGCGTAACGGTCGCGATTCAGAAAGCAAACGCCTTGGCGTGAAAAAGTTCGGTGGCGAGAACGTCATTCCGGGCAACATTCTGATCCGCCAGCGTGGCACTCAGTACTACCCAGGCACCAATGTCGGCATGGGTAAAGACCACACGCTTTTCGCGAAGGTGGAAGGCAAAGTTGAGTTTCGCAAGAAACGCGACAACCGCCAGTACGTATCTGTCATGCCGGTAGCGGACGCAGCTGAATAAGGCGGCCGCGGCGGGCTGCCATGGTGGCCCCCAGCTCAAATGCAGAGCACGGTGATTGAACCAGGGAGGCCACAGGCCTCCCTTTTTCGTTTTCAGGCGTTATGCCCTAAAACAGGTGATCACCATGCCAAGAACATTGTCGACAAAACGACTTCTGCTCCGTCCGCTTGCGGGTGTGGATGCAGCATGGCTGGCCTCAACCTGGCGCATGCCGGAAATTTATCGCTACGCCGCCAGCATTCCTCCAGATGTCGATACTGAATTCGCCCACGAGCGCATTCGGCAGGCCAATGAGGGCGAAGAAGCTGGCACCATGATCTCCCGTCTCATCGAGATTGATGACAATCGCGCAGGCATGATCGGTCTCGGTCGGTCGCATCGCGGTGAAGCCTACTCACTTGGCTATCACCTCCACCCGGATTTCTGGTCGCAAGGCATTATGACTGAAGCTGGTACAGCGCTTCTGGAATGGACTGACAGTTTTATCGCGCCGCGATACTATGTATCGGGGCATTTCGCAGATAATCCGAAATCTTCTCATGTTCTCCGAAAGCTCGGCTTCATGCCGTGCTGGCGGAGCAAAGTTTTCAGTGCCGGGCGAAACGAGAACGCCGACCATGTTTATATGTCGCGTCTGGTAGAGTAGTGATGTGTTATGAAATTCCTTGATCAGTGCAAGATCTACATCAAGTCCGGCCATGGCGGCGATGGATGTGTCTCCTTCCGGCGGGAAGCCTTTGTTGAATTCGGCGGCCCGGACGGCGGCGATGGCGGTCGTGGCGGTGACGTGTGGATCGAAGCCGTCGAAGGCCTGAACACGCTGATCGACTACCGCTACAAACAGCACTTCAAAGCGCCGCGCGGCGGGCACGGTATGGGCAAGAACCGGACGGGCGCCGACGCCGAAGAGATCATTCTGGAAGTGCCGGTCGGAACGCAGGTTCTGGAGGACGACAAGGAAACCCTGATCGCCGACCTTGATGAAGTCGGCAAGCGCATCATGCTGGCCGAAGGCGGGTCTGGTGGCTGGGGCAATACCCGCTTCAAGTCGAGCGTCAATCAGGCCCCACGACGCTATAACCCGGGCCTGCCCGGTGAAGAGCGATGGATCTGGTTACAGCTCAAGCTGATCGCAGATGTGGGCCTGGTCGGCCTGCCGAATGCTGGCAAATCCACATTTCTCAGCTCTGTCTCGGCAGCCAAGCCAAAGATTGCCGACTATCCTTTTACCACCCTGGTACCAAACCTTGGCGTGGTGGATCTTGGGCCATCAACTCGGTTCGTCATTGCCGACATTCCAGGTCTGATCGAAGGTGCTGCAGAAGGCGCGGGCCTGGGGCATCGCTTCCTCGCCCATGTTGAACGCTGTAAAGCGCTGCTCCACCTCATCGATGCAACACAGGATCATCCTGAAGAGTCCTATCGGATGATCAGAGGCGAGCTTGAGGCTTATGCTGAGCATCTTGCTGATAAGCCGGAAGTCGTCGCTCTGACGAAAGCTGATGCGCTTCTCGATGAGCAACTCGACGAAGCAAAAGCCGCGTTGGAAGCTGAATGCGGCAAGCCCGTTCATGTGATCTCGTCGGTCGCCGGCCGCAATGTGAAGCCCGTGCTCCGTCAGCTGGCCAAACACGTGACTGGCGAAGATATTGAAGAAGACGACGCCCCGCTTTCCGAAGATAGCGAAGGATGGGCTCCATGACCAAGGACCGCCTCGGGGCGGCCCGAACGATTGTCGTCAAGCTGGGCTCGGCGCTGATTGTCGACAAATCGACCGGTCAGCTACGAGAGGCGTGGATGTGCTCTCTGGCAGAGGATGTCGCGGCACTTATGAAAAGCGGGAAGCGCGTCCTGCTTGTCTCATCAGGTGCCGCCGCCATTGGCCGCGCGCTTCTCAAACCCGACACAGCGGCGCGCCTCGCGCCCATGGAGCGCAAACAAGCGGCAGCCGCACTTGGCCAGCCACGTTTGATGACTGCGCTGCAGAGCGCGTTTGACCCTGTCAGCCTCAATCTGGCGCAAGCCCTTCTTACAATCGACGATACCGAACAGCGGCGCCGCTGGCTCAACGCACGGGCCGCGCTCTTGGCATTGCTGGATCAGGGGGTTGTGCCCGTGATCAATGAAAACGATACCGTAGCCACTGAAGAAATCCGCTATGGAGATAATGACCGGCTTGCCGCACGTGTCGCTCAGATGATTGGCGCGGATGTGCTGGTCCTCCTATCGGACATTGACGGCCTCTATACCGCCGATCCGCGTACCGAACCTGATGCCGAACACATTCCGGAAGTCAGCGAAATCACGCCAGCTATTCGCAAGCATGCCGGAACCGCAAACCCGTTCAGCGGAGTTGGCACTGGAGGTATGATCACCAAGCTTGATGCGGCCGAGATTGCCCATCATGCCGGTTGCACAACCGTCATCACACTCGGCGAAAACGACCACCCGCTGACGCGTATACAGCAAGGCGGGCGCGCAACCTTTGTGCTGGCACGCACAACGCCGCAAGCGGCCCGCATGAACTGGCTAAGCGGTCACCTGACCCCAGAAGGCTCGATTGAGGTTGATGCTGGCGCCGCTAAAGCACTTCGCGCTGGCGCGAGCCTTCTGCCTGTCGGTATTCGCGGTGTGAGCGGATCATTCATGCGCGGCGCAGCGGTCAGTGTTCAGGACACAGACGGCCGGCAGATCGCCAAGGGTGTGACCGCCTATGCGTCATCTGAGATTGAACAGATCCGAGGACTTCAGAGCAACGACATCTCCGATCGTCTTGGCTATCCGGCCCGCGCAGCAGTGATCCATCGCGACGATATGGTGGTTCAGCAAGCCGCCAAATAAACCGCTCGCCTGAGCAAACCCTCGCCCTATCTCTTCCTCTGAACGCCAGACGAAGGATACCCCCATGCGCCGCTTCGCTCTCCCAGCCCTATTCGCTTCCGGGCTCCTGCTTGTTTCAGCTTGCGCCACCGCGCCAGGCATTCCCAATACTGAGCGCGAAGTGGTGAAGCTGATCCCCGAACGCGACCTGATCGGAGACCTTGTTGGCCGGGGCGAGTTCTCTGCCATCAACGGCACCAATCGCAGCTTCACCGCCTATCTCGACGGCAGCTGGGATGGAGAAACGCTCACCCTTGTCGAAGATTTCGAATATGACGATGGACAGACCGACCAGAAAACCTGGCGTCTGACAAAGGTGAGCGACACACGTTATGTGGGTACCCGCGAAGATGTGATCGGGACAGCCGATGGTTATCTCGACGGCGACGCCTTCCGCCTCGAGTACACAGTTCGTCTGCAGGGCGAAGATGGCGATGAGGGCATGAAGGTCGCATTCAAGGATGTGCTGGTGCGCCGACCTGATGGCGTGATCGTCAATGAAGCCAATATCGGCAAGTGGGGATTCAAGGTTGGCGAAGTCTCCCTGACGATTGAACCTGACGCCGACTAAGTCCCGCACGGCCTATGGCTCGACAGTCTTCTGTTTTTCCTGCAGATGCTGAAAGATGAGCCTCGTTCTTCCCGGACCCTATAAAGGCCTGCGTATTGGCCTTTTCGGCGGGACCTTCAATCCTGCCCATTCAGGACATCGTCATCTGGCGCTGCTCGCGATGGAGCGGTTGCAGCTGGACTGGGTGTGGTGGCTTCCTGCCGCGGGAAACCCTCTCAAAACCGAAGGTAATTCTTTTGAGGCCCGTTATGCCAGCGCCGCGCGAGTGGCTGCCCACCCTCGCATGCGCGTCAGCGATCTCGAAGTACAGCTTGGCACGAGATATACTTATGACACGCTGAAGGCGCTGCTCCCGCGGGTGGAAGGTGGTCATTTCATCTGGCTGATGGGCGCTGACAATCTGAAGAACTTCCACAAATGGGGTAATTGGGAAGATCTCGCCACGCTCATCCCAATTGCCGTCATCGCCCGGCCCGGAGACGCCCGGCTGGCGCGGCTTTCGAAGTTTGCCCAAAGATTTTCGCAAAAAAGATTGAACCCAAAACTGGCAGCAGCGTTTTATCGCTACCAACCACCAGTATGGACTTATCTGCCCACCCCCCTACATTCTGCCTCGTCGACCAATCTGCGGCGCAAGTCAGTGGCCAGAAATCCTTTCCGCCGCAGGGGATAAGACTGGCCTGAAGAGACTCTTTCTCCATGGCCGATACTGCCTTTCTCCCGCAAAGTAAGCTTGCCTATCTCATCGAAGCTGAACGCCCGAGTTCTGATTTCAAATCCGATGTGATTGACGGCCTGAGTTCGCGGCCCTTTGAGCTTCATCCAAAATATTTCTATGACGCGCGCGGCGCTGAACTCTTTGAAGCAATCTGCACGACGCCTGAATATTACGTCACGAGCGCAGAAAAAGCGCTGCTGGAAGGCAAGGCGGATCTGATCGCTGATGTGATCGGTCCGGACGCCAATTTCATTGAACCGGGCTCTGGTGCCGCGGAAAAAATCCGTATCCTCCTCGACGCCTGCGAGACACCGGCTGAGTACACCCTGTTTGATATCAGCCGCGAGCAACTTGAAGCTGTCGCCGCTGATCTGGCCGAAGATTTTCCGGACCTACGCGTCGGCGCAGTCGCGGGCGACTTCACACGGTCCTTCCCCCTCGAAGAAGGCATGTTTTGCGGGTCTGGCAAACGGGTGTGTTTCTTTCCCGGCGGCACGCTAGGAAACTTCTCGCCAGACGCTCAGATCAGCCTTCTGAATGGCTTCAAGCGCTGGCTGAGGCCCGGCGATGGCATTCTTCTGGGCGTCGACCGCATCAAGGATACCGCCCGGCTGGATGCCGCCTATAACGACACAGCCGGATATACCGCCGCCTTCAACCTCAATATTCTTCACCATATGCAGCATGCGATTGATGCCAGGCTCGATATCGATGCCTGGGAACACCTGTCCTTCTTCAATGTCGGTCGCGGCTGTATTGAGATGCATCTTTTAGCCACTGAGAACACAGAGATCGCCGTACAAGGCCACACCTTCCGCTTTGATCGCGGCGATTCCATCAAAACCGAGGAAAGCTGGAAGTTTGATGTGCCTCGCTTGAAACGTCTGGCCAGCGCCTTGTCGCTTGAACTGGATGCGGTCTGGTCGGGGCCGAACGACATGTTCAGTCTGGTCTGGCTGAAGGTGCCTGAAGTTTCTTCCTGATTCAGCAGTCAGGCTTTTGTCTGAACGCCAAAATCGTGTTAGACAGGTGTTTGTCTGAAACAACAGGAAAGGTCAGGTTTTTGGACGTGAGCGCACAGTCCGCGCCCGTATATCACGGCGCTGAAGCAAAGGGTGAATTCCCCCCGCTGGAAACTCTCATTATTGAGGCCCTTGAAGACGACAAGGCAGAAGACATTACTTTCATCGATCTGAGCGGAAAATCCTCAATCGCTGATGCCATGATTATCGCCTCCGGTCGTTCCGCGCGACATGTCAGCGCCCTGGCTGATCATCTTGTCCGCAAGCTGAAAGAAGAAGGCTTTGGCCGTGCTCAGGTTGAAGGCATGGCAAATGCTGACTGGGTTCTGATCGATGCAGGTGACGTCGTCGTCCATCTGTTCCGTCCGGAAGTCCGCGAATTCTATCAGCTGGAACGCATCTGGGCGGGAAGTTCCCACATCACTGACGCGCACTAACGCGCGGTTGGTTTCATGAAAATCACTTTGATTGCCGTTGGCCGCATGAAAAAAGGCCCGGAACGCGAACTCGTTGATGATTACGTCAACCGGGCAAAGGTTCTGGGCCGCCAGCTCGGCGTGCGTGACGTATTGGAAATCGAAGTGGACGGCGGCGGCCGTCAGGATGCTGAAGGCGAGGCCCTTCTGGCAAAGATCCCGGACGGCGCGCATGTCATGCTGTTTGATGAGCGCGGCAAGGACTGGACCTCGATCGATTTCTCGAACCGGCTCAACACGCTGAAGGATCAAGGCACGCCGCATCTGGTGTTTCTTATCGGTGGCGCAGACGGCTTCACCGATACGATCAAGTCTGACTATGCCGACAAGATCCGCCTTGGCTCACTCACATGGCCACACAAGCTCGTGCGCGTCCTGGCTGCCGAACAGATTTACCGCGCTTTGAGCCTGATGGCTGGCACACCTTATCACCGCGAGTAAGCCATGCGCCGGAAACGCTATCCCTGCCCCTGCTGCGGCTTTGACACGCTGGACGCCGCCGGAATATCGGAGGTGTGCCGGATCTGCTTCTGGGAAGATGAGCGCGAACTCTCAGGCACCAAGCTGGCTCTACTGGTCGAAGCGCAGCATAATTTCAAAGATCATGGCCATGTCTTCCCTGCCGGTGCCGGTATTGTGACGGCACGGTATCCCACGCCCGCGCGCCGCGATTTGATACGATATGCCCTGAATGTCGTTCATGGACGCGAACCAGACGATCCCGTCTTGTTGGAAGCGCTTCTGCTGGCCGAAGAAATATCAAGCATGGACGACGACTAGCTTGGATCATCGATCAGCAGCGCTTTTTCAGCACTTTAATTTCGCGTTCGGATTCACTCTGATAGGTTGAAGCGATGATTTCGTCCCGGTTACGCCTTTGTCTGTTTGCGAGCATGCTGGCCTTTGCGCCAACGGCCTCGGCTCAGGAATCGGTGACCCAGGAAGAGCTGAAGTCTTACGAAGAACAACTCGAGGCTGACCGCCAGGCGCTGAAAGCCATTGAGGATGCGCAGAAATCTGCCAAGTCCGATCTGGCCAGCGTGAATGCGCAGCTGCTCTCTGCCGCCCAGGAAAGCGCGAGACGAGAAGAACGGGCGAGCGTGATCGAACGGCGCCTGATCGACTTGCAGGTCAATGAACGCGCAGCACGGGAACAACTGATGGCCGACCGGGAAGGGCTGAAAGACCTTCTGGCCGCACTGGTCGCCGCCTCTCGTCGCAAACCACCGGCCCTCGCCACCCATCCGGAGAACGTCACCGACGCCATCCGTGCCGCCATCATCATGCGAGATATGGCCGACGCTCTGGAGGACCGCTCGCAGGAACTGGCGGATGATATCCGAGAATATGCTGACCTCCTGGAATCCGTTCAGAGGGAAAAAGACCTCCTGGAGAAGGAGGAAACGCTTCTCTCTTCCAAGCGCCAGGAAATCGCTAAACTGGCGGCCATCAAGCGCGCCGCCTTTGAAGATGTCACCGGCGAGGCGGAAACGCTGCGTCGGCGAGTTGACGCGCTGGGTAAGAAGGCTGAAAACCTTCGGACCCTGCTCGCCAGTCTTGAGGAGTCTGGCCCGCTCGCCCCGTCACGCAAGCCTGCAGATCTGCGCGGCACACAGAAAATTGATCCGGCGCTGCCGCAGGTGAACGTTGCTGTACTCGAACGCCTCGGCCTTCCGGCGACCGGCCGGCTCATCCAGGCGTATGGCGATACGCTGCCTACAGGCCGGAAAGCAGAGGGAATTACACTAAGAACACGCGCAAATGCGCAAGTTGTCGCCCCATCTGATGCAATTATTGAATATGCCGGATCATTTCGCAGTTACGGCAAGATGTTGATATTGCGCACGGGCGATGGCTACCATATCGTATTATATGGCCTTTCTGATGTTTATACGACGTTAGGCCAATCGGTTCTTGCTGGTGAACCGATCGGGCAAATGACCAGCAGAACAGATGTGCAGCCTGATCTCCATATGGAGCTTCGCAAAGACGGCACACCTGAAGACCCGACCAAATGGATGTCCCGCGGGTCTGGATGAACGGGGACAGTAGAGGAGAGAGCTCATGCGCTCGTTGATGATGGGAACCACTGTCGGTGCAGTTCTTGGCCTTACGGCCATCGGCGTGACGTCGCTAGCCTGGTCTGCCAATGGACCGGCGAACGAACGCGAAGAGATCTACCAACAACTCGACCTTTTTGCAGAAATACTGACACGGGTCCGTGGTGATTATGTCATTGATGTTGATGAAACAGAGGCCATGGAAGCTGCTATCAATGGCATGCTGTCCTCCCTCGACCCTCACTCAAGCTATCTTCCCGCCGAAGACTTTGAAGCCATGCAGGTTCAGTCCAGCGGTGAATACGGCGGCCTCGGCATCGAGGTCACCTCAGATGATGGCTATGTCAAAATTATTTCGCCAATTGACGATTCGCCAGCCAGCCGCGCTGATGTCCGGTCGGGCGATCTGATTTCGGCAATTAACGGCAAGTCTATTGTCGGTCTGCCTCTGAATGACGCCATCAAGGATATGCGCGGTGAAGTCGGAACAGATATCGACCTCACAATCATACGTGCAGAAGCTGATGAACCGATCGAAGTCACGCTGACACGCGAAATCATCCGTCCTAAATCCGTTGTGCACGAAGTGCTCGACGACGACATAGGATATATCCGGATTTCCGCCTTCAATGAGCGCACCACGATCCTGCTGGATGAATCACTCAACGCTCTGGAAGAACAGCTGGGCGAAAAGCCTGCCGGGCTGATCCTGGATCTGCGCAACAATCCAGGCGGGCTGCTTGATGAGGCGGTATCTGTCTCCAGTATGTTCCTGTTCTCAGGTGAAGTCGTGTCCACCCGTGGCCGCGATGCCCGTGATATTGAGCGCTATAATGCTTCTCGTGGAGAGCGCTTCCCAGACGTGCCAATGATCGTGCTGATCAATGGCGGCTCGGCTTCCGCTGCAGAGATCGTTGCTGGTGCGCTTCAGGATAAGGGCCGCGCAAAAATTCTCGGCACAACCTCTTTCGGCAAGGGCTCAGTTCAGACTGTAATCCCGCTGAGCGCGCAACGTGGCGCCCTGCGTCTTACGACCGCGCGTTACTACACGCCATCTGGCCGCTCTATCCAGGCGACCGGTATCGAGCCGGATTATGAGGTATCCCAACGCGTTATCACCGAGGAAGACCTGGAAGCCATGCGTCGCTTCTCTGAAGCGGACCTTCCGAACGCGCTCGACAATGACTCCGGCATTGAGCGCCGCGAAATCCACATGCCGGATGATATGCCGCCTGAAGATTATGACGGCGAAGACTATCAGCTCGACAAAGCAATCGAGCACATGCGCTCTGTGACGCTGACCAGCCTCGAAAAACCATCTGCAGGCTGATCCCATTAAGAAAATAGATGAAATTTGACCGGGTAAGGTGAACTTACCCGGCAATTTCTGCCTGTTTTTGCGAAGCGTTAAGGGTTGCCCGTCCACACAGGATGAAGACGTCTTCACATCCTGGGTTAACACATGCCTGCTCATCGCAAGCCACCACCCTCACCCCTCAAGACCGGTATTACGCATACCGCGATCGCTTTGTTCACCTTTGCTGGTTTGAGCGCCGCGGGCGTTTTTGCGATTCAGACGCTGGGTAATGCCGAACACGCCACACCAAAGCGAACTGTCGGATTATTCACAGCCGCACCCGTTGGACCCTTGCCTCTGAAAGAGCGGATGAGTGAGACGAGCGGTTTTAACGAACATCAGGTCTCTGGTCCTGACACACACGAAGATGAGCACACGCCAAACCTCGGCGTTGCCGATCCCGGCGCCGAGGACATGGTTCATGTCAGCGATGATCACGGCGCAACAGATCATGAGACGGAGAATAACGCTGAGCCTGATCCATCCGTCGCGCTGCCAAAAGCACCATTGCCCGGGATGAGTGAGCCGAGCCCACAAGGTGCACTCCCCATCATTGCTGCTGATGGTCGTAAGAGTTTTGATGTCTACCGGCGTCCCTTCTCCAATCCTGCCGGGCGACCAACCATCTCCATCGTCGTTGGTGGTCTGGGCCTCAATGCCCGGGTGACCGAAGCTGCGATCTCCGAGCTTCCACCGGATGTCACGCTGTCATTCGTTCCCTATGCACGCGATCTGCAGTCATGGGTGGATAAGGCACGCGCTGCCGGCCATGAAGTGATGGTTGAGCTGCCTATGGAGCCTTACGATTATCCCAATAATGACACAGGGCCATACACGCTGCTGACAACCGCCAATGCCTCTGAGAATGTCCGCCGACTTGAATGGCTTCTCAGCCGCGCGACAGGATATTTTGGCGTCACCAATTATCAGGGCGCGAAGTTCGCGACAGACAGTCGCGCCATCACCCCGGTTTTTGAAGAGCTGGAAGAGCGCGGCCTCGCCTTTATTCATGATGGGTCGGCACCCCGATCAGTTTTTGAATCCTCCGCAAACTCCGCAACGTTACCCTTCACTGAAGCTGCCCGTGTCATCGATGCAGAGCCTTCTGGCGGCGCGATTGACGAACAATTGCTGCACCTGGAGGCCATTGCCCTGCAACGCGGCTATGCGCTGGGCACAGGCTTTGCCTTCCCAATCACAATCGATCAGCTGCGTGACTGGTCGCAGACCCTGACATCCAAGGGATATCTCCTGGCGCCAGCTTCTGCCTTGCCGCGCACGACAACGGCTTATAGTCTGAGCAGTGATACAACACAGGCTATACATTGAACGACGGACCTCTACAGGGATCTCGCGATCCGAGACTCTATCGCCCGAATGTCGGCATAGCGCTCTTCTCTAAGCGCGGTCATGTTTTCCTTGGCCGACGCATCAACGCGCATGGACCATTTCAATGGCAAATGCCACAGGGCGGCATTGACCGTGGCGAAGATCCTGAGCAGGCAGCGCTCCGCGAAATGGAGGAAGAGATTGGCGTCTCTAAAAAGCTGGTCTCCATCCTCGAGGAGACAGAGGACTGGCTGTATTATGACTTCCCCTCAGATCTGAAAGCGCGCTTGCCGGGCCCCTATATCGGACAGCGACAGAAATGGTTTGCGCTCCGATTTGAAGGCTCTGATTCTGATGTCCGTCTCGACATCGCCACTCCGGAGTTCGATGCCTGGCGATGGGCGGACCTGTCGGAGGTGTCTCCCCTGATCATCCACTTCAAACGTCCGGTGTATGATCAGGTCGTCAAGCGTTTCGCTCGCTGGACTGAGTCAGAATAAGACAAAAAAAACCGCGCTCCAGGGCGCGGTTTCTAATTCTATCGCTTTTAAAGCGGCGCTTAGTGGTGCGCTTCGTCCAGGGCTTCAAGTTGAGCGCGCAGACGGTTGATATCACCTTCCGCCTTGAAGTAAGCCACCTGGTCATTACCCGCCTGAGAGCGCGCAATTTCCGCAGCGGCGATCGCATCCTTGATACCGTCTTCATCGAGGTCTTCGAGGCGGATCGCTTCTTCGGCCAGGATTGTCAGACCTTCAGGCGTTACGTCAGCAAAGCCGCCATGAACGAAATAGCGATGCACTTCATTGCCGTCGATGATCCGGATGCGTCCAGAGCGTAGTGTAGACATAAATGGCGCATGGTTCGGCAGCACACCGAACTCACCTTCACTGCCCGGCGCGATTACATGATCGACCTCACCGTGAAACAGTTCACGTGCAGGAGAAACAAGAGAGAAGTTCAGCTTGGCGTCAGACATGGAATTACCCGTTAAATCGTGTTCGGTGGGGTTTAACGCAAGACGCAGCAATGTCCAGTGCTGGCATGCCGCATCTACTGGATAAAGGCATTACAAGCGCAAGGTTGGCGTAGGTCGAGCGGCATCTGCCCCTGCGTCCCAAAACAAAACGACCGCATCGAATGATGCGGTCGCCTCGAGAATTGTTCAATGGTGGAAGCGGCTTACGCGGCTTCAGCAGCCATTTTCTGAGCTTTCGCCATAACCTCATCCATGTTGCCGCACATGTAGAAGGCAGGCTCTGGAATGTGGTCGTACTCACCAGCGATG
>CETS01086040.1_pt1 | contig 27199 bp, 19 predicted proteins | sample 356391 | NCBI WGS metagenome assembly CETS01 (sample SAMEA2622673, study PRJEB7988) | marine metagenome | isolation source: saline water (ENVO:00002010), including
TTTTGCATCGTCACACCCTACTCATTGCTCAGCATGCGTATCAGGAAGCTACGTATCTTGCTGGCATTTTCCGGCGTCATTGGGCCAAGAATTCCGCGGCCCTTTTCCGGAATATGCGCGGTAACCTCCTCACCGCCCTGGAAGACATAATAGTCGAACATATCCCGCCAGTGGCGCCGCTCTTCTTCAGGCAAATCCCGGATCGTCATCAGCGCGTGGTTCAACGCATTCTGCGGGGTACCGAGATAGGCCGGTGTCTCACGCCACCAGTAATTGATCATGGCATTGAACGGCGACAGGCCGTCCACCTGATGCCACCACATGGACGGGATGAAGATCGCATCGCCCGGCTCTAGCACCGCCGTTTGGGCAGCAGCCAGAGCTTCGCGATAGTTTGGGAAGCGATCAAAGTCGGGGTTGTGGATGTCCACCATACTGATGGCACGACCCGCAGGCGTATTATCAATCGGCCCGATATAGAGATTGCGAAACTGGTCTGGCGGAAAAACCGTGAATTGACGACGCCCCACCGCCACACAGGCGATATTGTCCGGGAAATCATTGTGCGGCGCCACCCGCGTGCGCGTGCCAATCCAGATGGATTCCAACGGATTAATCTCGCCAAAATCGAGATGGTTGTCTTCATGAAGGCCATCAAAGAATTTCTGTATATCAACAGAGCTCATATAGACAATCTGCTGATTGTCGTCGTTTTCAATGGAGTCGATACGCTCAAACACGACGGGCAAGCGCGCCTTGCCCATCTGAAAATTCATCGACATATCAGTCTGGTAAAACATGCGACCGTCATGTCCTGGCGGACCAATATTGACGACGAAAGGCATGTCCCGCGCCTTGTCCATAAGATATGCGCGCGCTGCTTTTCCAGATTCCAGTCCGGCCTGAACCAGCGGCCAGTCTTTTACGAGGCCACGGACAATAAAGGGTGTTTTGCGCGCAATAAGCGGACGCAGCTCGTCGAAACTGGCTGCTGAGACCTCCTCAAGGGGCGCAACCCCATTAAGCCCTGCGGCTTCAGAGATCATAGCTCTCCACCGTGTCTTTGCGCTCGATCAGATCACCGAGATGCGACAGCGATGCGAGCACCATATAGGTTGGCTGGAGATAGCCCTGCCCCTGAAGATCAGCCAATGCATCCGACCCCAGGCCTGCAAGCTTTTCCTCATTAATCGTATGAAAGCCGACCAGCCGGTTCTGCGAGCCGTCTCGAAGGGCAATGTCGAGTGTCAGCGGCTCGAGAAGGTCATACTTCTGAAGAGCTGCGGTGAAGCTGGTTGTGCTCTGATAGCCTTGATCGAGATAGGCGAGTTTTTTGGAGATGGTTTCCAGATAGGGGGTGGCAACGCCACTATCGTCGAAGAGGCGCTCGCCCTCGCCTTCATTCACACGGGCATTGTCGAGATCAATGACCACTTTGGGCTCGCCGCCCTCTTCGGCCGAACGCCCAATCAGAAATGGCTGAATATCCATGAAAAGAGGAATGTAACGCGCATCCCACCTACCCTCTTTCAGAAACAGGTTCTCGCCATTTTCAAAGCCGAACATGGCCAGACAGTGAAAGTCTGTCCGCTCGGCGTTCATCCGAAACAGGATGGGATAGTGCCCCTGCACATTCCGGAACTCGTCAGGAAAAGTCACGCAGCACATCATGCCATCGCCGGCCTGTTCTGAGCGGGCATGTGAAACACGCAGCGTCTTGTGATCAATCGGATTTACAGCAACGTGGTTCGTCATGAAGGACCTCAGGCAGGCTGACGGACCGGAGGGTCCGAAAAGGCGGAAAGATAAGCACGATTGGTTGGAAGACCTGAAGCAAAGCTTCTTTGCTTGCGCGCAATGGTCTGCATCTCCTTGCAGAGTTCGGCTTGCTGGCGCGGTTGCAGTGTTGGATGCGGTTGCGGCCTCATCCCCATACCGTAGGCAACAAATAAATAGCTGGAGACGGAAAAGACTTCACTGGCGTGTTCAAAATCCTCCATCGCGGGTGGGCGATACTGCCAGACCTGCAACAGAGATTTCAGCCGGTCCGGGATAGTCTCGGACTTGCGGTTTTCCTGCCAATAGGGATCGGTTCGGCGACTGAGCACATAGTGGAGTTTCAGGAAGTCGATGATGCGGGACCAGCGATATCTGAACGTCGCATTGAACCGGTCGGCCTCAAAGTTCATGGCGGCACGGGTCACAGGCAGGTTTTCTGCGATCATTTCAGCAGACAGCTCGACCATGACAATCGCAGATGCTTCGAGCGGCTCGAGAAAGCCGGCAGACAGGCCAATGGCGACGCAATTGTTCTGCCAGAATGTCTTCCTGTGCCCGGAGCGGAACTGGATATGGCGTGTGCGAACCTCCTCTTGCGGTCCGATATACTCTCGAAGGGTCGCCTCAGCCGCGTCTGCGCTCATAAAGCCAGAAGCATAAACACAGCCCACGCCGCGGCGGGTCGGAAGGCCAATATCCCAGATCCAACCCGCTTCATGCGCAGTCGAAATCGTCTGTGATGCAATCTGGGAGTCCGGCGCTACAGGCACCTGAGCAATGACCGCCCTGTTATTGAAAAGAATACGGCTCTGATCGACAAATTCGACGCCGTAATGCTGACCAAGCAGAAGCGAGGCGTGTCCGGTACAGTCTACGAACAGATCCCCCTCAACCGGTCCCGCTTCGCGGCACTTGACCGACGAAATGTCGCCATCCGGCGCGGCGACCACCTCTGTCACATGGTCCTGGATATAGGTCACGCCGAGCTGGCCCAGCACGTGTTCTCGCAGAAGAGTCGCCAGCTTCACCGCATCGAGATGATAGGCATAATTGGTCGCCCCGATGAAATCCGGCATACCGCTCTGGCGCGGCGCGAGGCCATCAAGTCCCGGTCCCACCTGCGCACACACCGCCTCAGCAAATGGCCTGTCTCCGGCGAAACTCGTCCACGCATGGATGAGGTCTGTTCCGTATTGTGAGACCGGCAGATCAAATGGGTGGTGGTAGGAGTCCTCTGGCGTGCCGCTGACCCATCCATCAAATCGAGAACCCTGTTTGAATGAAGCGTCGCAAGCTCTTAGAAAGTCCGCTTCGCGAACACCAATGCGCGACAGGGTCTTGCGGATGGTAGGCCAGGTGCCCTCGCCCACGCCGATGGTCGGCACATTAGGGGACTCGAGCAGCGTGATCTGAACACCTTTTTCCGAGCGATCGGGGTGACGAGCCGCGATCAGACCGGCCGTAATCCAGCCAGCCGTGCCTCCCCCTACAACAACGATTTTTCTGATCGCTTTATTCATTGCCCAAGACCATAGCCCATCAACCTGCCTTTGGGCTATCTCCCTGAGGCGTCCGCATGCAGGCTCGTCCGGTTTCAAGATCGTCTTCGCACTGATAGACCCGAACCCAGTCCACCTGAAGCTCTGCAGGAAAGCTCTCCGGGTCAAACCCCTTGCGGTTATTGTCCTCGGAGAGCCCGCCACCCACAGCGAGATTGAGCATCAAGTAAAAAGGTTGATCGAATGGCGCGTTCGGGAAGGCGTCGGCATCAACATTGCCGGAATACCAATCCTCTGCCGACATGGAGAAAATCTGCTGATCATCGACATACCAGTTGATCAGCCCTTCGCCCCACTCAACCGCGAACACATGGAAACGATCAACTGCGCCGGGCCCGCCAGGCAGGGGCTCGAAATTGACGTCAAACGTGTTGTCGGGCCATTCGCCACCGAAATGGAGCGCACCGGAAGACCGGTTTTCGCCTTCATCAAACGGACAGTCGTCACAGACTTCACCGAGATTGACGGCTTCCAAAATGTCGATTTCACCAGACGCAGCCCACGGACCATATTCGTTCCCTGAGGGAAGCATCCAGAAGGCCGGCCAGGTACCCTGACCTTTTGGCAGGCGCATCCGGGCAGCAAACCGTCCATAGGTCCAGTCCGCCAATTCACGAGTTCGGACTTTGCCAGATACATATTTCTGAGTGAGCGTTTCGCCGCGACCTTCAGGATACCCCTGTGGATATTGTGGGCCAGACACCGTTTCGCGATAGGCGATGAGGCGCAACTGGCCGTTCGCAACCTGAACCGTTTCCGGCCAGTCCACATAGCATTGGCGCTCATTATTGCCGCCGCCCCAGCAGGATTCTTCAACCTCCCATTTTGTCCGGTCGAGCGAGTTACCCTCGAAGTCGTCCGACCAGACCAAAGACCATCCCATGGCGTCAGGAAGGTAGTCTGGTCCGGCGGACGGCTCGGCAGGAACTGGAAGGCCCGATCCTGCAGTCATGCCCGCCTGAGATTGGCAGGCGGAAAGAAGGATCAGGGCCATGACAGAAATTGCAGGACGCATAAGCAAACCCTCAGACAAACAACAACTGAGCTATCATCCGGTGAGAGGAGATAGCCCAGTCGTTATTGTCGTCACCCTAGAAGGTTTTCCGTGCACCAAAGGCGAAACGAGGTTCGTCCTGGTTCATGAAGTAGACATTGTTCTGATGACGACGATGTCCACGACGGTCCTCTCCGGTGACGTTTATGCCTTCGACAAAGAGGGAGATGCCATTGTCGAATTCATAACTCGCATTCACGTCCAGCTGACCGTACGCCTCAACGTAGAATGGGTTGTTGCCACCCGCAGAGAGGAATTCATCACGCCAGTTGTACGCCGCACGAACCTGAATGCCGTTCTTGTCGTAGAAGGCGATTATGTTCGCACTGTCACTCAGACCCGGCACCGCGAATTGCGTCACGCGATAAGACTGCGTGTTGTCGTACTCAAAGTCTGAGTCCGTCAGCGTGTAGTTCAGGATCATGCCGAAGCCTGTGTCACCAAAGACGTGCTGCAGGGCGATTTCGAACCCACTGAACTCCGCTGTCTGATCGTTCGCGACCGGGATGGTCGTCTGGAGGACCAGAGGTGCATCTTCAGGTTGACCAACCGGATTGCCCTGAGCGTCCACGGTGCCCGGGAAATTGGCGATAATATAGTTACGGATTTCATCGGCCGTGGCGTTAGCACCCAGCGCCGCTCGCGCCGCATCGGCACGCGGACCATCTGACGGGTTGGTCAGACCAAAGACGGGCTGATCATACCGGCCAGTTCCGATGAAATTCTCCACGTCTTTGGTGAAATAACCGACAGAGAAATAACTATCGTCGGCGTAGTACCATTCCGCTGACAGATCGATGTTCGAGGACAAGTAAGGCTCGAGAGAGGGGTTGCCCTGAGATCCGAGCGCCTCGGCAGACCGGAAGGGAGTCACAAAGTCGATCCCCGCCTGCAGATTATCATATGTCGGACGCGTGATCGTCTCACTGTATGACGCGCGAAGCTTCACAAATTCGACCGGCTCGAAATCGAAGTCGATGCTTGGCAGAATATGGTCATAGCTACCTTCGACTGTGACGAAATCCGTTGTCCCATCAAAGGTGTAGTAGAATTCGTTTGCCGCGGCCCAGGTAGTCCCCGTTGGACGCTGCTGAAGCGCGGTCGACGTGATGTCTGTCTCTTCATAACGCAGACCCGCTGTCAGGTTTGCGTCACGATCAAACAGATTGAATGTCTTGTTATACTGAAGATAGGCGCTGACAGTTTCTTCCTTGATCTTACGGTCAATCGTCTGTTCAGCGAGACAGGTGCTGCCAATAGAAGTTCCGGTCCAGGGCGCGGAACAGATACCGAATTGAGCTTCCATAAGCTCAGCCAGCTCCACAAAATTGAACCGGTACATGCCCTGCAGCATGTCTGGATCGTTTGCGCCGGAAATGCCTTCGAACTTGTCCGGAAGCGAGACCCACTCGAACAAATCGTCCGGATAGTCCGCAGGCGAGCCAAGACCACCCCAGCTATCTGTCTGAATGAAGCCATAAGCGGAATCGACCTGGTTATCGATCGTGGACACGCCAAAGTCGACACTGTCGATCAACGTGGCGTCAAAATCATAAGACCCCATCAGGCGAAGTTGCGTGATCTCGTCTCGCATGGTCGCGTTCCGGAAAGAGCTACCCGAACCAACCCGGTTGGTGACGTCTTCCGGGTCTGGCAGGCCAGGACCGCTGACGAAAGAGATGACCGGCAGATCATTCTCGAAATTAATGGTCTGCTCTGAAATGCCATAAACGGTCGTTCCAAGGTTAACCGAGGAGCCATACTTGTTGGTTGGACGCGAATCTGCCGTTGAGTTGTGCGCATCCAAGACAAGGTTCAGGCGATCATTGACCTGCCAGTCCAGATTAAATCCGAAGGATTTGTTCTCGGATTCGTTGGCGATGAGCGCACCAGAATAGGCAAGGTCAGTCGCGCCGAAGAACTCGGTATAGTAAAGCGGCCCGGCGACCGGACCATCGGTCCAGGCGCTGTTTGTCGTTGCATGATCAAACCAGACACCCGCCGTGCTACGGTTCACTTCAACCTTGTTGCGAGAATAGGTGTAGTCGGCCGTCGCCCGCAGATTGTTTGTGAAGTCATATTGCAGTGTCAGCTGACCGTTGACACGCTTGCGATCGAAATCTGCAAGCTCATAGTCGGCATTCTGTGGAACAGCATAGACATCATTGTCACCCGGACGGTTCTCAATACCATCAACATAATTCCAGGAACCTGGCACTGGGAGCGCGCCCCATTCGTCCGCGTAATCGCTTGAACCAAGATAACCGTCACGCCAGCCGACATTCGCCTGAGCCACACCGCCCTTACGGTGCTGATAGCTAGCTGATACCGCAACGCCAAGACGATCATCAAGGAAGGTATCAGAATAAAGGCCCGAAATTTCCGGCGTCAGATCAGGGTCTTCCAACTGACTCTCATCAAGCACGCCCTTCACACCAACGGTTGCGCGAAGTCCTGGCGCTTCCAATGGCCGGGTCGTACGAATATTGATGGTCGCACCGATACCACCTGTCGGTATGCTCGCACGGCTTGTTTTATAGACTTCAACAGCAGACACGGCCTCTGACGCGAGATTGCCGAAGTCAAAAGACCGGCTGGATGGCGGACTCGCCCCATCGCCAAGCGTTGAGGTTGGCATCTGGCGGCCATTGAACGTCACCAGATTGAAGTCAGCGCCGAAACCACGGACGGTGACCGACGAACCTTCTCCCAGAGACCGGTCAATCGAAACGCCTGTGATACGTTGAAGAGATTCTGCGAGGTTGGTGTCCGGGAACTTGCCGATATCCTCGGCCGTGATCGCATCGACGACGCCCTGGGCATCGCGCTTCAACCCCATGGAATCCATGAGTGAACCGCGAATACCGGTGACGACGACAACGTCTTCCCGGCGCTCATCTTCATCATCCTGCTGCTCTGCCCGCACAGGGTCTTCTTCCTGAGCCTGAGCTGCTACGCCCATTCCTGCCACGGCAAAAACAGACACGCCCGCCAGAAGATGCGCGAGCAATTTCGAATTATCCCGATTCATAGAACCTCCCAGTTCTCTCAGACGAACCGGTGTCCCCCGGTCGCTGTCATTTTTTATTTTGTTCGGTAAAAATGAAGGATTGTCCATTATTGTCAACGGAAAAGTCCGAGTTAGGACAATTTTGTTGTCGCCCAAAATGTCCAGCTACCGAGTGATCCGACAAAAAAGCGGCGTGAAGCCTATTTTTTAACCGGTCCCGTTGAGGCGCGGACAACGAGACGATGCGGAAGAACAATTGTTTCCGAAACGCTTTCATCGCTTGGACGATTCTTCATGAAGGCATTCACCGCCGCCTGACCAATCTTTTCAAACGGTTGAGCAATGGTCGTCAGATCCGGCCACATCACGCTGGCAATTGGCGCATCGTCAAAGCCGGCAACCGAGAGGTCCTCTGGCACGCGCAGACCAAGGCGATTGGCCGCCATGACGACGGCTGAGGCCATCTCATCATTTGCTGCGAAGATAGCGGTTGGCCGGTTTGGCGAGGACAGCATTTCTTCAGCACGCTCAAGGGCCGCCCGGAACCGGAAACGGCCCGAGGCAACGATCATATTGTCCTTGTTTGCCAACCCGGCCTTCGCCATCGCTTCTTCAAACCCCTGACGACGCAGCATAGTTGCCACATGGTCTGGATGCCCACTGATATGTCCGATACGCCTATGACCTAACTCAATGATATGATTGGTTATTTCTCTCGAGGCACGGAACTCATCCATCACGATAGAGATATCACCCGACACGGGGCGAGATGGAGAAATCAGTACATGTCGGACGCCCCGCTCGCGGAGCAATTCATGCAGATCCGAGGAGTCACACATGGGCGGAACAAGGATCATATTCTTCACGCCGGTCCGGTCGAGAAAATCCTCAACCTGATGGCGCCAGTCGACGTTTTTTTCGTCAAAAAGCTCTACCGCAAGATAGCGTCGCGCGTCGGAACACGCCTTCAGAACAGCGTGATTTAACCGGGCCTGATACCCACTACTCGGGTCGCCATAAAGCATACCGATACTGAGCGACTCCCCGATACGGCTCACGGGACTTCCAAAGCCTGGCAGGAAATTCAGCTCCTCTATGGCGCGCTCAACCTTCTCTCGGGTCTTCGTGCTGATGTGCTCATAGTTGTTCATCACGCGGGAAACGGTCTTGGTCGACACGCCTGCGCGCTGTGCAACATCAGATATCGTGGGCATTGGCATTCTCGGTCCTGGGTCGTTCCCCGATTCCGATAATTCATAATGTCACGTCAAGGACAAAATGCGATTGACTTTGTCCAATAGTGGACAATAATGTTTAAAAAATTGTCCTACTACAGGACGAAACTCAAAAACATGGGACGGAAATATGCGCGTGATTGGCCTTGTCACCTCCGTGCTGCTTGGCGCCACGCTTGGCGGATGCAGCCCTGAGAGCGGTGCAGACAAACAAACAGCCTCACCGGAGGACAAGATTACCGAGCGCGCCTTGGCATTGCTGGATCAAATGACGATCGAGGAAAAAGTCGGCCAGGTTATTCAGGCTGACATCTCTGCGGTAACGCCTGAGGATCTGCGGACTTATAACCTCGGCTCAGTGTTGAATGGCGGGAATTCTGCGCCAGGCGGAGGCAAAGTGGCTGAACCAGAAGACTGGATCGCCCTGGCAGATGCCTTCTGGGATGCATCGACGGACACGTCGGATGGTGGTGTCGGCATTCCGGCAATCTGGGGCACCGACGCGGTGCATGGTCATAACAACCTCCAGACCGCCACCATTTTTCCGCACAACTCTGCACTCGGCGCGACCCATAACCCGGATCTGATGCGGGATATTGGCGATGTTACAGCGCGTGAAATTCGCGCAACCGGCCTGGACTGGACCTTTGCGCCAACTCTCGCTGTCGCCCGCGACGACCGCTGGGGCCGCGCCTTTGAATCCTATTCAGAAAACCCAGAGCTGGTGGCGTCCTACGCCGCAGCAATCATTGAAGGCCTGCAGGGCTTGCCTGATGATCCCGATTTTCTGGTCGGCGACAATGTCATGGCAACGGCCAAGCACTTTGTCGGCGATGGTGGCACGCAATACGGCATCGACAAAGGTGATACCGTGGGTGATCTCGACGAGGTGCTCCGCATCCACGCAGCGGGCTATCGCCCGGCGATCGAGCTTGGCATTCAGGCTGTCATGGCATCCTTCTCCTCCGTCAATGGCGAGAAGATGCACGGATCATCCAGACTTCTGAATGACGTGCTTCGTGATGAAATGGGTTTTGATGGCTTTGTCGTTGGCGACTGGAATGGGCATGCGGAAGTTCCTGGCTGCACGGCCACCGACTGCATTCCGTCGCTTTTGGCTGGCGTCGACATGTATATGGCGCCGGACAGCTGGAAAGGCATTTACGAGTCGCTGATGGCCGCCGCTGAAGCGGGCGAGCTTGATATGGCGCGCCTTGATGAGGCCGTAACGCGCATTCTGGAAGCCAAGATCCGCTCCGGCCTTCTGGATGCCGGCCGCCCATCGACTCGCGCGACAAGCGATGTCTCTGTTCTCGGTCGAGCCGAACACCGCGCCATTGCGCGTCAGGCTGTTCGGGAATCACTCGTCCTTTTGAAAAATGAAAACGACGTCCTGCCGATTGGACCAGGCAAGACGGTCATGGTTGCAGGCAGCGGCGCGGACTCAATGCAGCAGCAGACCGGCGGCTGGACACTGAACTGGCAAGGCACGGGCAATGCCAATGATGAGTTCAAAACCGGCGAGACGATCTTCGCGGGCCTTCAGATGGATATTGAAGCGATTGGCGGCGAAGCGTTTCTGGCTGAGGACGGCAGCTTTGACGAAAGGCCTGACGTCGCCATCGTGGTGTTCGGCGAAGATCCATACGCAGAGTATATCGGCGACCGTACCGATCTCGTGTTCGAGTTTTCCGATGGCGAGAATCTACAACTGATCAAAGAGTTGAACGCGCAGGATATTCCGGTTGTGTCGGTTTTCCTGACAGGTCGTCCGCTCTGGGTGAACCCGCATCTCAATGCCTCTGACGCTTTCGTCGTTGCCTGGCTACCGGGCTCTGAGGGCGCAGGTGTGGGAGATGTGCTGGTCGGCGAAGAAAACGGCGAAGCGCGTTATGACTTCAAGGGCCGTCTTTCCTTCTCCTGGCCGTCTGATGGCACGGGACGCCCGATCAACGCACCTGATGATGAAGGCTTACTGTACCCGTATGGCTATGGCCTGACTTATGCCGGAGAACATGCCGCTTTCGAAGAACTGTCTGAAGATCCGGGTGTTGATCAGAACGCGCGCAGCTTTAATGGAGCCGTGCTGGATCGTGGTCATGCGGCCCCCGCCTTCATCGCTTATCTCGGCGACTCCTCGAATGCCAACCTGCCTGTGATGTCGAATGCAATGACAAGCATTGGTGGCGGGATAGAGCTTCGGGGTATTGATTACAAAGCTCAGGAAGATGCACGCCTTCTGACTTGGTCAGGCAATGGCGAGGCGAGCTATGGCCTGCGAGCCCACCGCACGATCAATCTGGCTGACGCCTATGATCTGGACAAGCTGATGATGATCATCGACTGGCGAGTGGACATTGGCGCCGACGAGACGGTCGAGCTTGGCATGGACTGCGGTGAAGGCTGTGTCGCGAGCGTGGACGTCAGTGAAAGTCTGCGCGAGGTACCTCAAGGCGAATGGATTGCTTCACGTGTGCCGGTTTCATGCTTCGTGGATGATGGTCTCGACCCGGAATCCGTGACCCGGGCCCTGAGTATTTCAAGCGACGATCCGATTGAGATCGCCCTGCACTCTGTCTCCATTGAAGAAACAGACGAGAGCGCAACAATAAGCTGCCCGTAAGAGGCTTCATAAAAGGGGGGAAGAAAAACATGGCTCTCGAGACAATCGACATCATCATTGTGGCGCTTTACGCCATTGCCTTGCTGGCCATTGCCGTGCTGGTTTCACGAGAACCGGCCGGCCATACCAAGGACACCGAGGATTACTTCCTTGCTGGCAAGGCTCTGCCCTGGTGGGCAATCGGCGCATCCCTGATCGCTGCGAATATTTCGGCTGAGCAGATTATTGGCCAGTCGGGGCAAGGCTTCGTGGTTGGGCTGGCCATCGCGGCCTATGAATGGCAGGCAGCGATCGTTCTTCTGATCGTGGCGAAGTTTTTCCTGCCAATCTTCCTCAAGCGGAAGATTTTCACCATGCCGCAGTTTCTGGAAACCCGGTTCGGCGTGGAAATCAAAACCATTATGGCGGTATTCTGGATCACGCTGTACACCTTCGTGAACCTGACAGCCATTCTCTGGCTTGGCGGTCTTGCGATCACAGCTGTGACCGGCTGGCCGGTCCTGCCTGCAATGGCAGCGCTCGCTATCTTTGCGGTACTCTATTCGCTCTATGGTGGCCTCAAAGCCGTGGCATTGACCGACATTATTCAGGTTGTCGTCCTCATTCTTGGTGGTTTCGCCATCCTCTGGATTTCACTGGATATGGTTGGCGGCGATGCTGGCCCTCTGGCCGGCCTCTCTACCTTGATGGGTGAAATCTCTGGTCATTTTGAAATGATCCTGGAGCCTGATCATCCATCCTATGGCGACCTGCCGGGTATCTGGACGCTGCTGGGCGGGCTCTGGGTGCTGCACTTCTCTTACTGGGGCTTCAACCAGTACATCATCCAGCGTGCCCTTGGCGCTGAAAGCGAAAAAGAGGCCCAGAAAGGCCTCGCTTTTGCGGCTTTCCTCAAGCTCCTCATTCCCGTGATCGTTGTCATTCCGGGCATTGCAGCGCTCTGGCTCGCCCAGAATAATGTACTGCCAATGGATGAGCTGTCAGCCACTCCGGACAAGACCTATGGCACGCTGATGACCATGGTCCCTTCTGGTCTGCGCGGCATTGTGTTTGCTGCCCTGATCGCGGCTATCGTATCCTCGCTCGCGTCTATGATGAACTCGATCGCCACGATTTTCACCATGGACATCTATCGCGACTATATCGTGAAGAATGCCAGCGAGCGGCACTATGTGCGTGTTGGCCGGATCACAGCTTTCGTCGCCATGTTGATTGCCCTGATCCTTGCCCGTCCATTTCTGGGCGGTCTTGAAAGCGCGTTTCAGGCCATTCAGGAATATACCGGCTTTATCGCGCCGGGCATTGTTGCGGTCTTCCTGCTCGGTTTCTTCTGGAAGCGTGCCAATAAATATGGCGCATTCGCGCTCCTGCTCTCATCCGCTATACTGAGCGTTATCGCGAAAATCATTCTGCCGGACCTGCCATTTGTGCTTCGAATCTGGATTGTCTTCCTGATCTGTATTCTGGTGGGTGTCGTGACATCACTTCTGTCCCCAGCGCCAAGCGAAGATCAGCCGGTAGAGCTGAGCGGCATCTCTTTCCATACTCATACGGGCTTCAATATCGCTGCTGTGCTGATCGTCCTGATCCTGTGCGGTATCTACGTCGCCTTCTGGTGACCTGATTTCTCCTCATCGCGCCGACTAACACAATCAATAACAGGTCGGCGCGGTTCAGTTTTCTCCCCTGCAACTCGCCCCTTGGGGCATTTTTTTTGAGGTAAGGACGGGACCCATGGCTGAATTCGTACCTGTCGAACCGTTTGAACTGGTCATTTTTGGCGGCACCGGGGATCTCTCACGCCGCAAATTGCTGCCCGCTCTGTTTCACCGTTTCCTTGACGACCAGATCCCAGCTGACTCTCGGATTTTCGCCACGGCGCGATCTGATATGAGCGAATCCGATTTCATCGCAATGGCACGTGAAGCCTGTCGCGCAGCGACAAAGAAAGATGCCTGGGATGAGGCGCACTGGTCTGCCTTCGCCAGCATGATCCGCTTTCACAGCCTGGATATCGCAGCGCCTGAGAAAGCATGGAGTGAGTTTGCAAAGCAGGTCAGCTTCAAGGCGACCACGATCTATTATCTCGCCACCTCGCCATCGCTTTACGTCCGCATTTGTGAAGCGCTCGATCGGGCGGGTATGGTCAATGAACGCTGCCGTATCGTGCTGGAGAAGCCGATCGGCAGGGATCTGGAGTCCGCCCGCCAGATCAATGATGGCGTCGGCGCGGTATTCAGCGAGGACCAGATTTTCCGTATCGATCACTATCTCGGCAAGGAAACCGTACAGAACCTGATGGTGCTCCGGTTTTCCAACGCGCTCTTCGAACCGCTATGGACGCGGAACAATATAGACCACGTCCAGATTACCGTCTCCGAAGACCTCGGGCTGGAAGGACGCGCTGATTATTATGACGGGTCTGGCGCGCTGAGAGACATGGTGCAGAACCACCTCCTGCAATTGCTCTGCCTGATTGCCATGGAGCCACCGAACTCCATGGACGGCGATGATATCCGGACAGAGAAAATCAAAGTCCTCCGGGCATTGAGTAAACTCGATGAAGCTACGGTAAAAAAGAACACCGTGCGCGGCCAGTATGTGGATGGGCTGGTCGATGGGAAGCCGGCCAGAGGCTATCTGGATGAACTCGGCAGCGAGACATCTCAAACCGAGACTTTCGTCGCAATCAAGGCTGAGATCGACAACTGGCGATGGGCAGGCGTTCCGTTCTATCTACGCACCGGAAAGCGCATGTCACGGCGCAATTCTGAGATCGTCATCCAGTTCAAACCCGTCGCGCATTCGATCTTCGGAACCGAAATCGGCGAGGTCAACAAGCTCTTGATCAAGCTGCAACCGGATGAAGCCGTACGCCTCTTTTTGCACATCAAGGAGCCGGGGCCAGGTGGCTTACGAATCAAATCCCTGCCGCTGAACCTGTCCTATGCCGAAAACTTTTCACTCAGCTATCCGGATGCCTATGAGCGGCTTTTGATGGAAGTTGCTCGAGGCAATCTCGCACTCTTCATGCGCAGGGATGAAGTTGAAACGGCCTGGAACTGGGTCGATGGCATTATCGCGGCCTGGCAGTCCATGGGCACCCGCATTGAAGAATATCCGGCTGGGTCTGATGGACCGGTTGCCGCTGCCATGCTGCTGGACCGCGACGGACGCTCCTGGCGAACACCTACTGGAGCCAGATGATCAATGACCAAGCTACATCCTGAAATCGCCCGCGTGACAAAGCGCATCATCGAGAGATCATCAGGCAGCCGGAGCGCGTATCTCGATATGATCCGAGCTCAGAAGCCCAACGGATTTGCGCGCCAGCGACTGAGTGAGGGCAATCAGGCACATGCCAGCGCAGGCTGCGCGGTGATGGACAAGGTTCAGCTTCTGGGCGCGACCTGGCCGAATATCGGTATCGTGACCGCCTATAACGACATGTTATCCGCCCATCAGCCATATGAGGCCTATCCGGAAATCATCCGGGAAGCGGCGCGCAGCGTTCAGGCCACCGCGCAGGTCGCAGGCGGGGTGCCTGCAATGTGCGATGGCGTGACTCAGGGCCAGGATGGTATGGAGCTCTCGCTATTCTCCCGCGATGTCATCGCCATGGCTGCCGGAGTTGCGCTCTCGCACGATACATTTGATGCCGCACTTTATCTGGGTGTTTGCGACAAGATCGTGCCGGGCTTGCTCGTTGCCGCCATGCGGTTTGGCTGGCTTCCAGCTGTTTTCGTTCCTGCGGGGCCTATGCCCTCTGGCCTGCCGAACCCGGAAAAGTCCCGCATCCGCCAGGCCTTTGCGCGGGGCGAAGTCGGCCGCGATGAGCTCTTGAAAGCCGAAGCGGCAAGCTACCATTCGCCGGGAACCTGCACATTCTATGGCACGGCCAATTCGAACCAGATGGTGATGGAAATGGTAGGTCTTCATCTCCCCGGTTCAGCCTTCGTGCCTCCGGGAGATGAGCTGCGCACCGCCCTCACCCGTGAAGCCACCCGCAAAGCCGCAGCACTCACCATTGCCGGAGACTATCTGCCCGTTGGCGAGATGATTGATGAGCGATCGATCGTCAATGTAGTGGTTGGTCTGATGGCAACAGGCGGATCAACCAATCTGGTTCTGCACCTTGCAAGTTTTGCCGCATCCGCTGGTATCAAGCTAACGCCTGAAGATATGGCGGACATCTCAGCAGCAACACCGCTTCTGGCGCGGATTTATCCAAACGCCTCAGCCGACGTGAACCATTTCCATGCCGCAGGCGGAATGGGTTTCCTCATTCGGGAGCTCATCCGTGGCGGCTATGTTCACGCCGATGCCCGAACCATCAACGGCACGCTTCAAAGCCAGATGATGGAACCGTTTTTGAGTGCTCCAGACACGCTTGAATGGCGCACGCCAGCGGAAACATCGGGCGACACCGACATACTGCGACCGATTGATGACCCATTTGCGCCCGAAGGCGGCCTCAAGCTGCTGCGCGGCAATATCGGCGAAAGCGTCACCAAGATCTCAGCCGTGAAACCTGAGCACCGCTGCGTCACGGCCAAAGCCCGCGTCTTTGACACCCAGGGCGCCGTGAAAGCGGCTTATAAAGCCGGTGAACTGGATACGGATGTGATTGTGGTGGTGCGGTTCCAGGGACCGGGAGCAAACGGAATGCCGGAACTTCATTCACTTACGCCCATTCTTGGATCACTTCAGGATGATGGACATCAGGTCGCTCTGGTGACCGATGGGCGGATGTCTGGCGCATCGGGCAAGATTCCAAATGCAATCCACCTCACGCCGGAGGGCGCTCGCGGCGGGCCCATCGCCAGGATAAAGGATGGCGACATGTTGCGACTGGACTGCGAGTCAGGCGAACTGACCATGCTGGGCGACGCAGAAGAGTTTGCGGCCCGTGAGCCAGTCGCCTATCATCGCGACAAGAGTGAAGTGGGTTTGGGACGAGAGCTGTTTTCTGTGATGCGTGCCGAGGCAGGTGATGCCGCCTCCGGAGCGAGTTTCTTCAGCTTTCCCGGGATGTGAGGCATGCGTGAGTAAACCAGTTCTTGTTGGAGATGTGGGCGGAACCAAGGTTCGGCTGGGGCTGGCAACGAGCTCGCTTGGGCATATCAGCCTGGACGATGTCCGCGTCTACAGCGACCCCTCGATTCCAAGTCTCAGTGATGCTGTCGATCTCTATCTGAAAGAAACTGATGAACGCCCTTCGAGTGCGCTTTTTGCTCTGGCAGGGCCGATATCAGAAGATGGCTCTATCCGGCTGACAAATCGCGACTGGCCACAGGTTGTGCCAGAGGAAATCAGATCCCGGTTTGGCATGCGCTCGACCCGTATCGTCAACGACTTTGCCGCCATGGCGCGAGCGATCCCAGAGATACCCAAATCCGATTTCGAAACCGTGATTGAAAGTCGAAACGCGCCAGACGGCCCGATACTGGTGACCGGTCCTGGAACGGGAATGGGTGTGTCGACTTTGCTTCGCTCGGTTACGGGCGGCTGGCGCGTGATGACCGGCGAAGGGGGCCATGCGAGCTTTGCGCCGCACAACGCAAGAGAAGCCGCCATTCGCGATATCATCGGTCGCGGCCATCCGCATGTCTCAGTTGAGATGATCGTTTCCGGTCGCTGGCTGATGCCGGTTTATCGGGCGATTTGTGAACTTGAAGGCACTGCGCCCGAGGACCTGTCGCCTCAGGATATGCTGGACCGCGCAGATGAAGGCGAAGCGATTTGCCTGGAAGTGTGCACTTTCCGCGCGAACGCACTCATGGGCGCAGTGGGCGATGCCGCGTTGATTACGGGGGCAAATGCTGGGGTCGTACTCACAGGAGGCGTCGCTGAGCGGATGGTGAAATGGGTGAGACAGCCAGACGCGATAAAGCGGTTTCACGAGCGCGGTCCGATGTCACCGTTTCTGGCACACACGCCTGTGAGCGTTCTGATGCATGACGAAGCGCCGCTGATCGGCGCTGCTGCGCTCGCGATTGATATCGACAACGTCTGATAATCCCGGCCATGCCGGAGAGGAAAGAAGGCAATGACGGCAACTGACAGCAAGGTCAGAATCGGCCTCGCAGGTTTTGGCTTGTCAGGCCAGGGACTGATCTCACCCTTCCTGGAGACAGACGAATTCGATGTGCGTGCGGTGCTCTCCAGCCGGACCAATGATGTACGTAAAGTCTGGCCAGGCGCGCGGGTGGTGAAAACCTTCGATGCGCTCCTGACTGACGATATTGACCTCATCATCATCTCAACGCCCAGCCATCTGCATTTTGAGCAAGCCATGATGGCGCTGGAAGCCGGAAAAGCCGTGATGGCTGAAAAGCCTCTGGCGCTATCCGCCGATGAGTGTGCAACGCTCGTCCGAAAGGCTGATGAAACAGGCAATCAGCTGACCGTGTTTCAGAACCGACGCTGGGATAGTGATTTTCTGACCCTTCGCAAGACGATCAAGGAGGGGCGTATCGGCAGGCCCATTCGGTTTATTTCCAGCTGGCACCGACATCGCATGGACGTGCGCGACCGGTGGCGGGAACGCCCTGGCCCTGGTGCTGGAGTTCTGCTCGATCTGGGATCGCATCTGATTGACCAGGCACTGGAACTTTTCGGCGCACCCGATTGGGTTCAGGCTGACCTCTGGAACGGACGCGCTCCGGAAATGGACGCTGTTGAAGATGCGTTCGAAGTCACACTGGGTTATCGCGATATGCGGGCCATTCTGATGTGCTCTACGCAAGCTGCAGGTCCGTCCCGTGAAATCCGTCTCGACGGCACGGCGGCGAGCCTGGTGATGAGCGGAATGGATCCACAGGAAGATCATTTGAGGTCCGGAATGTCGCCAAGCGCACCGGACTTTGGCGTGTCGGATTCGCGCCTTGCGGCCCGACTGATTTCGCCAGCAGGCACTGAAACCCCTATGCCTCTGGAAGATGGCAACTGGCGCGCTCTGTTCGATGGACTGTCAAGAATGGTGCGGGAAAGCACGCTGCCACCCGTAGACCCGCAGGGTGCTCTTCTGATGTCACGCGTGATTGATGCGGCCCGCGAGAGCAACCGGACCGGACGCCGCGTACAGTTTTAAACGCCCCCGCTTCACTCTCGTGTCTTGTGGAGGGTTGCAGGGGTTTCAGATAGCTGCGGAGCCGGTGCTGGCTGGATGGTGCCGCCCACCGTTGGGAATACATTCCGTTGAACATTCTGAGGATGCTGCGAGGCTTCCTGCAGCGTGAGGACCGGTGAAACGCAGGCATCCAAATCTTCAAAAACTTCGACCCACACGTCCCGCGGTCGCGTGCGGAAGACACCTGCGAGTGTTTCGGCATTCTGCGGCCATAAATCCCGTTTGAACTGGGCCTGAAGGTTCTGGTCTTCTGTCAGCTCAAGGCCTGTCAGCAGCGCCGCATAGAATTGCGGCTCAATGGCTCCAACGGCGATGAACTTTCCATCTGCGCACTGATAGGTTCGGTAAAAATGTGCGCCGCCATTGAGCATGCTGGAGCCAGGCTCATCGCGAAAGTGACCGAGTTGCATATGATGCCATGTCATCGCCGACAATAGCGCTGATCCATCAGTCATGGCGGCGTCCACCACCTGGCCCTGCCCACCATTTTTCACGGCCATCAGCGCCGCGAGAATACCAAAGGCACACATCATTGCGCCGCCACCAAAATCACCGATGTAATTCAGCGGAGGAATGGGTGGCTCGCCCGCCTTTCCGAGTGAATGCAACACACCCGAAACTGCGATGTAATTGATGTCGTGGCCCGCCTTATTGCTAAGCGGCCCCGTCTGCCCCCATCCGGTCATTCGGGCATAAACGAGCTTTGGATTCTCGGAGAGAAGAAGATCGGGGCCGAGCCCCATCTTCTCCATGACGCCGGGCCGGAAGCCTTCGACGATGGCATCAGCAGTTTTGCAGAGCGCGCGAGCCTCGGCGACGCCATCAGCGGATTTCAGGTCGAGTTGCACAATCTCGCGATTGCGTAGCATGGGATCTCTGAGGTCGGTCTTCGTGCCTGCGCGTTCCACCCGAACCACATGCGCCCCGTGATCGGCCAGCATCATGGCACAAAATGGCCCCGGGCCTATGCCTGCAAATTCGATAATCTTTATGCCGCTCAGCGCACCTGTCATTCCCCGGTCTCCTCGCTTACATCTCTGCCCAGACATTCATTGCGCATTACAGGTCGCGCGCGATCACTTCTTTCATGATTTCGTTTGTACCACCGAAAATCCGGCTGACGCGCGCACCTGTCCAGAGACGGCCGACGAGATACTCGCTCATATAGCCTGCTCCACCGTGAAGCTGGAGCGCCCTGTCACAGATCTCACCCTGCATATTGGAATGAAACAGCTTGGCCGCAGACGCTTCCGCCGCAGTCAGCTTGCCCTCAAGATGACGCGTCAGGGCCCAGTCGATATGCGCCCAGCCAACCTGCAGTTTGGCAGCCATATCGGCCAACTCAAATCGAGTATTCTGAAACTGGAAAATGGGTCTCCCGAAAGCGTTACGTTCTTTCGTAAACGCAAGCGCTTCATCGAACGCCCGCTGGGCAGCCGCCTGTGTGCCAATAGCAATGGTCAGACGCTCCTGAGGCAACTGGTTCATCAAATAGACAAAGCCCGCCCCTTCGTCGCCGATGCAATTGCTGGTCGGCACGCGGACGTTGTCTAAGAAAAGCTCAGAGGTGTCGGCGGCATGCTGGCCGATCTTGTCAAGATTGCGTCCCCGCGCAAAGCCATCGCGATCTGCCTCCACCAAAATAAGCGAGGTGCCTTTAGCGCCCTCATTCGGATCGGTCTTCGCAACAAGGATGACAAGATCGGCGTTCTGGCCGTTCGTAATGTAGGTTTTCGATCCATTGATGACATAGTGATTGCCGTCTCGGATCGCCGTCGTTCGAATGCCTTGCAGGTCGGAACCCGTGCCGGGTTCTGTCATGGCGATGGCCGCGACCACCTCGCCGGACACCATTTTTGGAAGCCATTCCTGCTTCTGCTCCTCAGAGCCATAATTGATGATATAGCCAACCGCGACATCAGACTGAAGCGTCAGACCTACCGGGCAGCCGGTATAGGAGACCTCTTCGTTCACGACCGAATTGAACCCGAAATCGAGCCCCATGCCGCCATAGGCTTCTGGCACGGTGGGGCAAAGCATTCCAGCTTCACCGCATTTGAGAAAAAACTCGCGGTCGACAATGCCAGCCTTCTCCCAGCGGTCGACATTCGGCAGAAGATTCCGATCAATGAACTTGCGGATCTGCTCTCGGAAGAGATCGTGATCCTGATTATAAGCTGTGCGCTTTGACAGATCGAGCATGCCGTCCTCCCAGACATATTTGTTCGCGGTCTTCTATGACCGTCTGTGGGAAGATTATCTGACCTCCCCCTACGGCAGGAAAGCCCCAATCTCGCTACGTTGCCTTGAGGCGATATGCGCCCCGTTCGCTGGGGCTTTCAAACGTGCCGGCTTGTCTTTTTTCTTTGTATGCTTTCGCTCTTCAAATGAGGAGATAGACTGGCCCAAACAAATAAGAGGGAGAGCCGCGTGCACTACGGAGATTTTCAACACGAGATCTATTTTGGTGGGTTAAAGGGCGTTCGCCCGAAATGGCCAGTGGACGCCAAAACTCTCGAAGCGCGCGCGGAAGCGGCCATGTCTCCCGATCTGTTGAGCTATATCCAGGGCGGTTGCGGCGATGAGTTCACCCAGGACAGGAATGTTTCAGCCTTTCATGATTGGGGTATTGTTCCCCGAATGCTGGTCGATTGCACCAAACGCGACCTCTCCATCGAATTGTTCGGCGAGACCCTTCCAACCCCCATCTTTATGAGTCCGATCGGCGTTATCGGCATGTGCGCACAGGATGGTCATGGCGATATAGCCTCTGCGCTTGCTTCCGAGATCACCGGTGTACCGGTAATGGCTTCAACTCTGTCAAACGACCCTATCGAGACTGTGGGCGAAGCGCTTGGCGAAGGTACTGGCTATTTTCAGCTTTATACCCCTCGCAATCGGGATCTCGCTGAAAGTTTGGTGCGCCGCGCGGAGAAAGCTGGCTTCAAAGCAATCGTCGTGACTTTGGACACCTGGCTAACAGGCTGGCGCCCTCGCGACCTGAATACAGCGAACTTCCCACAGCTTCGCGGCCATGTGCTGGAAAATTACTTCTCTGATCCGGTCTTTAAGAGTCTTCTGGAGAAGCCCGTAGAAGACGACCCCGCCGGCGCAGTGCGGCTCTGGGCGAGCCTGTTTGGTAAAAACGTCACCTGGGAGGACGTCGCATGGCTGCGCTCAATCACCGATCTGCCAATCGTGCTGAAGGGTATTTGTCATGCCGATGATGCACGAAAAGCCGTCGATGAGGGCGTGGATGCTGTCTATTGCTCAAATCATGGCGGCCGTCAGGCAAATGGTGGTCTTGCTGCGGTTGATATGCTGCCGGATGTCGTAAAGGCATCAGGCGATACGCCAGTGCTGTTCGATTCGGGTATCCGCTCAGGAACTGACATTGGAAAAGCAATCGCCATGGGCGCGACGGCTGTCGGTATTGGACGTCCTTACGCATATGGCCTGGCGCTTGGCGGAATAGAGGGGATCGTTCATGTCCTGCGATGCATGTTGGCAGAATTCGACCTCCTTATGGCGGTGGACGGCTTTCCGACCATAGCGGACCTGCAACAGAGTGACATTCGCCCGGCTCACCGGAAGAGCATCTGATGAAACTTCGGTAACTCCCGCGTGCGTCTGGTGTGTTCCCATAGCCACGCGGGACACGATTTTACATAATCTTCAATCGACTTTTTTTGCGCGCACAACAAAGTGAGAGAAACCAACGCCACCCCTCAATGATCTGTATTTATTGGTTTTTAATTTAATTCTCGCCAGATCTCCGCAAAGATGACCCCGCGTAACTCAGCGAAGCGGCGGAAATTCATTTTCCCGAAAAAGTCCGAACGCAAACTTGAAGAGTCAAAATCTTCGTGATAGCGGAAGTTCATGACACCGGTGTCAATCCGGGTTGTTGGGAGGAAAGTTATGAAATCCAAGTTCCATTACAGCATACTTGCGGGTGTTTCGGTGGCAGCAATGGCACTTAGCAGTCCCGCAATTGCTCAAACCGAAGCTCAGGAAGGCGAAACTCAGGAAGTCGAAGCAGAATCTCGTCAGGATGTCGTCGTGGTAACCGGTTTCCGCGGTTCGCTGGCCGAAGCTCTTGATGTGAAACAGAACGCATCAGGCGTCGTCGACGCGATCGTTGCAGAAGACATTGCGGCTTTCCCGGACCTTAACCTTGCTGAGTCGCTACAGCGTATTCCTGGCGTGTCCATCAGCCGTGTTGCTGGTGAAGGTCGTCAGATCACAGTTCGCGGCCTTGGTTCCACCTTCACACGTGTTCGCATCAACGGCATGGAAGCTCTGGCGACATCTGGTGGTTCGGATGCGTCGGGCGGCACGAACCGTGATCGCGCATTCGACTTCAACACATTTGCGTCTGATCTCTTCAACGAAATTGTTGTCACCAAGACCACCTCTGCCAGCATGGATGAGGGGTCGCTCGGCGCAACAGTTGACCTCAAAACAGCTCAGCCATTTGACTATGATCCAGGCTTTACGGCCGCCGGTTCGGCGCAGTTTGGCTATAACGACGTGTCTGAGGAATTCAGCCCTCGCTATGCAGGCCTCATGTCCTACCAGAACGACGCCCGGAATTTCGGCGTCCTTGTGTCGGCAGCATTCTCGGATCGTACCATCCTTGAGGAAGGCTTCTCCACAGTTCGTTGGCAGGATGCCAATTTCCGTTCTGTAAATGGAGCGGCATGTCCGGCTGGTCCTGATTGCTCGGCAGTTGATACCAATTCCGGCGTCTATCACCCGCGTATCCCACGCTATGGCCGTCTGACCAACGAGCAAGAGCGTCTCGGCGTGACAGGTAGCGTTCAGTTCCGCCCTACGAATTCGACCACAGTGTCGATTGATGGTCTTTATTCCAAGCTCGAAGCAACGCGCGAAGAAAACTTCCTTGAAGTCTTTTTCCGCAGTCAGGAAGGTCGCATCGACGTTGACAGCTATACCATCAATCCATCCAATAACACGATTGAATCCGGTAGCTTCACCATCAGCCCGAACCCGAACGGCACGCACCCGATCCGTTCAGAAGGTCGTTATGACGAACTCACAACTGAGTTCCAACAGCTGACGCTCTCCGTGGATCACGATTTCACGGATACTCTGCGCGGCAACTTTACAGCTGGTACGGTCGAGTCTGATTTCGACAACCCGATTCAGAACACCATCTTCTTTGATGCCGTCGGGGAAGTAACCGGCTATGAGTATGACTTCAGTCAGAACGCCAATGCGGCCTTCATCGACTTCGGTTCACTGGACGTCACAGACCCAAGCCAGTTTGCTTTCACTGAATTCCGTGACCGCCCAAGCACAGTGACCAACACATTCGACGTCATCTCCGGCTCGCTGGATTATGACTGGAATAACAATGTCACCCTGTCTGGTGGCGTCAGCTTCAAGAAGTTTGACTTCTCAACCACCGGCTCTCGCCGTGAGTCCACATTCGGATCGCTTGTTTGCGACCTCCCAGATGTCACCTGCCCAGCCGGCGCCACTGGCCTGCCAATCAGCGGCGATCTGTACAATCTTCTGAACGGTTTTGGTAATGGTCTTGATGCCCCAGGCGGCATCGACACAAGCTGGATTGTTCCGAATGTTCAGGCCGCTCGTGACCTGATCAATATCGACAGCATCGCGGCAACCATCAATGCAGGCGACAATCGTTCGGTTCAGGAAGAAGACACTGGTGTCTTCGTTCAGGCTGATTTCGACTTCATGGTTGGTGCCATTCCGGTTCGCGGTGATGTGGGTGTTCGCTATGTCGAAACAGACGTCACATCGACGGGCATTGTTAGCGGTACGGAAGTCACCATCGAACGCAGCTATGAAGACACGCTTCCAGCGTTGAACCTGACCTGGGAATTGCAGCAAGATCTGCTGCTCCGGACCAGCGTTGCAAAAGTCATGGCACGCCCAGCTCTTGGCAATCTGAACCCGGGTGGCTCTCTGGACAGCTTCAACGGTCCTCCATTCTCATACAATGCGGGTAATCCTGGCCTCGATCCATTCCGTGCGACAACTTATGACGCGTCTCTGGAATGGTATTTCGATGACGAAGCGCTGCTGGCATTCAGCGTGTTCTACAAAGACGTGGACAACTTCTTCAACTCCACGATCTCCAGTGCGACGCCTTACAGCCAGACAGGTCTTCCAAACAGTCTGCCGCCAGCATCGAGCCCGCTCTACAACCTGCTTCAGGCCGGCGGTGACCCGACTATTGAAGTGCGTCAGACTTCAAACGGTGGCCCAGGCAGCATTCAGGGCTTCGAACTTGCCTACCAGCAGCCTTTCACCTTCCTGCCAGGCTTCTGGTCTGACTTCGGCTTCCAGGGCAACTATACCTATGTCGACTCTGATGACATTCTCGGCTTCTCGCCGAATGCCTATAACGCCACAGTCTATTATGAGAATGACCGGTTCTCGGCACGTCTGTCAGCGGCCTATCGCGACGCCTACGTCACAAACCGCGCCAATAGTAGTGGCCGTGATGAGCGTGGTGTCGACTCCAGCTTCAACCTCGACTTCGCGTCGAGCTACCAGCTGAATGATCAGATCGATCTGACCTTTGAGGCAATCAACCTCACTGATGAGTATGAAACGCAGATCTTCGATACGGCCAATCTGGTCAATGTTTACCACCATACAGGAACTGAGTTTCTGGTCGGTGCCCGGTTCAAGTACTAACCGGATTTGACTCCCCGTCCTCCATTCGAACTGCGGATGGACACTGTAGAGCCCGGTACGCCCCAGTCGTGCCGGGCTTTTTTCATGAGGGTTTCCGCCAGCACAGTAAGACTGAGCCCGAGCGGTGAGTATCTATGAAATTCCAGGCCTCTCTGCTTCATTGCTCGAGGCCTCGGCACACAGTGGAAACTGTCATTGAACATGAGTCCGCTAGCCGCACAGGCTTTCGCGCCGTCTATGACAGCACGCTCTATGCCGGTCTCGCCTTTAATGCTGCAGGGCTTTTGTTTCACCGCACGGCATGGAATACGGTCAATGAGATCCCGAAAACTCACCCAAGCTTTGCATCCGGATGAGGAATGGCTGAAAATGGAAGTTCAGATGGAAGTGTCTGGCTATCACCACAATGTGGCATACGGCTTTCTCAGCCTGAGACCGGGCATATATACAGCGGGAACCGGCTCAGCAAGTTTCTCCAGCGTTTCCTATCAGGCGCTCGACTACTTCTAGAGGCGAGTTAACCGGATGATCAAAAGCCAGCTTGCCCCTGGGAAGCTGGCTTTTTCTTTTAGAGATCAGGCTTCAACGAGCTTGAGCGACACTTTATCACCATTAAGCGTGACGCTTGCAGTATCGCCCGCATGCGCTTCATGCACGCCCGTGACCGCACCTGTGAGAATCATCATCCCAGCCTTCACAGGAAAGCCGCGGCGGGCCGTATTCTCAAGCAGAAAACGTACCGATTCGACCGGTCCGCCTGGCAGGCCTTCCGGAGTGGCCTTACCTACGGTCTCGCCATTGATCTCTGTTTCAAACATCCAGTCCGCCAGGGACATTTCGCGCCAGTCTGGAATTTCCTTACCCAGGATGAGGCCGTAATTATTGCCGAAATCGGAAATCGTAACGAGCGGACCAAAATCATTGATGCCAGGAAACGGGCTGCTGGCCACTTCAACACCAAGGTGGAGCGACTCGATGAATTCCAGAGCGTCTTCGGTTGTGAAGTCGGTTTTGCCTGCTGGTACATCCTTGCCAATGACGGCGGTCACTTCGCCTTCCACGGCAGCAAACCCCTCCCCAAAGACAGGCGAGGTGACAGCCGCCTCTGGGAACTTCGTTACAACATTTGGAAAGACCGGCCCGGCCAGACGATCTTCGCCAAATTGGGTTTCGTAGTCGCCCGTGATCCGTCCGACCTTCCAGCCGGCGGGCGGTTCTGGCCAAAGACGCAGCGCGTCATCCTGAATGCTGTAGGCTTCGTGGAGCGCTGAAGGCAGCTCGCCCGGATATTCCTTTACAGTGCCAGCTGAAAGACGCGCTGAAACAAATGTCTGCGCACGTTTATCCAATGTCTCTGTCATATTGATGTCCTGTCTTCGCCCCGTCAGACTTTAGTTTGTTTATTTACAGCGGAGGTAACCGGTGTCATTTAGATAATCAATATACGGTCGCAGCCCAAGCGCCAACCCTTTTGAGCTGCGACTTCAGGCAAAAATGGAGGAATACATGCGTAATCTTAAATCCGGCCCGCTGGGGCTTTCCGTTTCACTCCTGACGGTTTGCCTGGTTTCTCTGGGCGGCATATCGCTGACACCAATCACGGCGAGCGCACAGACCGAATCAGGTCAGACGGCAACCAATGCGATGGAGTGGCAATATGGTCTCCCAGCTTTTGCACAGGCGGTGACGGATGGCGGTGCAAGCGGCGAAATTGTCCGCGTCACCACGCTTGCAAAAGACGGTCCGGGTTCGCTCACCGCAGCACTTGCCCATGAAGGCCCCAAGACCATCGTTTTTGAAGTCGGCGGCGTGATCGACATGGAAGGCGAAGCCCTTCGCATTGACGATTCCGATGTAACGATTGCGGGTCAGACCGCGCCATCGCCGGGTATCACAATCATCAAGGGCGGCTTTGTGATCACTGGACATGACATCATTGTTCAGCACCTGCGCGTCCGCCCCGGCGACCTCGGAGAAGGTGTCCGTTCGGGCCGCGACATTGATGCGCTGACCACATCCGGCGCATACAATGTCGTCGTAGATCATTGCTCGATGAGCTGGTCGACAGATGAAAACCTGTCGTCTTCGAGTAGCCGGTTTAAAGGCGACAC
>CETS01161791.1_pt1 | contig 27033 bp, 22 predicted proteins | sample 356391 | NCBI WGS metagenome assembly CETS01 (sample SAMEA2622673, study PRJEB7988) | marine metagenome | isolation source: saline water (ENVO:00002010), including
ATGACCTGTCTTTCCTTGGCCTGGTTGGTGAACCCGCCAGCCATGATGACGGCCTGCAGGGCATCGATCTGGCCTGGAAGCTGTATGATGCCGGGTTGTTTGACTTCTCCGCCCACAAATACCTGCTGCGGCCCATATTTGGTAATGATGGCATCCAGTGTTGGATCGACCAGTCGTTCACTCATGGCGACACGCAGGCGCTGCTTGATTTCTGGCAGTGAGAGGTCTGCGACCATGATCGGAGGAAGCAGGGGGAGCTGAATCCGTCCATCCGGTCCGACCGTTACATTACGCGACAGTTCAGGCGCTGCGTAAACGGTGATCTCAAGTTCATCGCCGGGGTAAACTCTGTAATTCGGAAGTGTCTGTGAATAGGGCTGAAACCCTTGCACGTTGGCAGCCGGGACAGGATCGTTCGGGTGGCTTGTGCAGGCGGCCAGAAAGCCGCCGAGCAGCAGCATCGTGCGCGTTTTCATTACTCAGCTCACCTCTCGAGAATGCCTGGGCAGGATCACTGTTAATCATCAATGAAATATTAAGGGGAATTTCTCAGTAAAGGTAGGTGATAGTAATAGCATCAGGGCTGAGTCGCATGCCTGCCGATGACGGGTGGTCTACAGTACATACGGCAAACGCGACCCGTTCCTCAGTGAGTGGGGCGCACAATCGTCCGCAGCTGTCTGTTGCGGATGTGGCGGTGCTTGTCTGGCGATCTAAAGGTCTGGTCCTGCTGACGGCATTGCCGATCATCATTCTGGCCCTGGTGGTCGCGTTCTTTCTTCCTAAAAAATACGAGGCTGTGTCCCGTGTTCAGGTGACCGCAGGTGCTGAACGGGTGTTCGATCCGATTGTTGGCGGCGGCGGAACGTCCCAAAGTTCTGTGCTCGGCCAGCAAGAAATCACCGAGTCCGAGGTCGAGCTCCTTTACTCTCCAGTGGTCTTTGATCGGGTGATTGAGGATCTGGGACTTGCAGCAATTGATCCCAAAGCCGCTGAGGAGATAGCCGAAGCCGATCCTTCCGAGCGTCCCCTCATGTATGAGAAGGTGGTCGAGGGCCTTCAAAAGAGTTTTAATGCAGGCGCGGCGCCCAAAAATCCGGTAATCCGGACGTCGTTCCAACATAGCGACCCTCAGATTGCTGCTATGGTCCTGAACTCCATTATCGAAAACTACATCACCTATCGCGCAGACCTGTTTACCTCGAGCGATAAGAGTGTCCTGACCGAACAGCTAGACAGCCTCGCCACCGAGCTTGAGCTTGCCGATGCGGCGCTTGAGCGTTTCCTGGTTGATAACGACATCGGCGATTACGACACCGAAAAAACCTCTGTCGCGACCAGCTATAGTTATGTGACCGACGAGATCCTGAAAGTTCAGGCCCAGATGAGCGAAGTGAATGAGCGGCTGGCCGCGCTCAATACACGTCTTTCGCTCACTGAGCCGACCATCGATCTCTATGTTGAATCCAATTATCAGCAGCAATTGCTCGACCTTCAGATCGAGCGCGAGGCCATGCTGGCAACCTATCTGCCCGGCACGCCGCAGGTGGATGCCATTGATCGGCGGATTGAGAACGTTCAGAACCTGATTGAAAATCAGGGCGAGGGTGTTGGCGTGATCCGTCGCGGCCCGAACGAACTGTTTCAGAACCTGGATCAGAAGCGGGCTGAATTGAATGCAGACGCGGCCGCACTGAAAGCTCGGTTTGCAGAATTACGTCGGCAGAAATCCTCAATTGAACGTCGTCAGATCGAACTGATCAAGCTGGAGCCCAAGTATCAGGAGCTGGTGCGCGAGCGTTCAATTCTGGACAATCGACTGCGGGCGCTCACGGTGCGAGAAGGCGAGGAACGCCTTAAGAGGGAAGTGACGCAGTCAGACTTCGAAAATATTCAGGTTCTTGAACCAGCACGTCCTCCGGCGCGTGGAAAAAGTATGCGGAAACTGGTCGCAGCTGCCGGTGTGGCGTTCGGCCTGTTCACCGGCGGAATGCTTGCCCTTCTCCTCGTTTTCACCCGCCCGACTATGCCAAGTGCCAGCAGTGTTTCGCGCACGGTTGGACTTCCGGTGCTTGCCAGCGTTCGGAGGCACTAGGAGCCAGATTATGATGGATATCCGATCAGATATGGCTGGCGCTGTTCGTGCTCTTGAGCGGGTCTCGTCAGGCGCGGGCGGACGGTCTGTCATGCTGATTGGATCAAATGGCGGCGAAGGCGTCTCCAGTGCAGCAGCGTCGCTTGCTGTTCTCCTGTCTGGTCGTTCTTCGCGCGGCACCTGGCTAATTGATCTCAATCTGCTTGGAAACGGACAATACAAGGCGTTTGAACGCCGCATGTTTTCCCGTATGGGCATGCCGGGCCGGGCCATGGACGCCTCGCTGAAGACAAAGCAGTTTTATCAGGTCGTGCCGCAACTTCGCTCTGTAGATGGTCGCGCGCAGGCGCCACAAAAACTGCTTGCGGTCCACAAGATCGAGAATACCAATCTGTTTGTGACCAAGTTCCGTGGTGAGTATCTGAACTCTGGTCAGAAGGTGCAGATCCGTTCTGGAGGCGATTACTGGCACGCGTTGAGACGTATTGCCGACTGGACTGTCGTCGATGCGCCATCAGTGAATGCATCGTCTGCTGGTCTGGCAGTATGCCGCTATATGGATGGCGTCATACTGGTCGTCGAAGCAGATCAGACCGAAGCTGCACATGTGAACTCGCTGCGCGAGGAGATTGCCGCGCATGGAGGGCAAGTGATTGGCGTGGTGGTCAATCAGGTCCGGTCTGACGCAAGGCTGGTGGACAAGCTGTCGTTATAGCCATGGCCAGTGAAGCGCGCTCTCATACACTTCTGCGCTGGATCGAGTTTGTCGCGATTGGCGTGTGTCTTCTGATGTTTTCAGAAGCTCTCTTGGGACGGCTTTTTGCGACAGAGCAAAATCCAGAAGGTGGCGCATTTCTTCGTTTTTTATGGCTGCCTATATACGGCTATGCCGCCGTCGCCATGTGCGCGAAATGGCGGGATTTTCTGTCGATTTTCTTTCGGTCTCCGGCACTTCTCGCTCTGGCTTTGATGGCTGTGGCCTCGGCGGCCTGGTCAATCGATCCGTCGACGAGTTTCCGTCGCGGAATTGCGATCCTGTTCACCACCTTTTTCGGGTTTTACCTTGCAACCTCGCTGACCTGGAAAGAACTTATCCGGCTGATGGGCGTGGTCTGGCTGATCCTGGCCGTGGGCAACATGCTTGCGGGCGCTCTCGTTCCCTCCTTTGGGGTCATGCATGAAATTCACCCCGGCGCCTGGCGCGGCTTGTGGTTTGAAAAGAACGCCATGGGCGGCAATTTCGCCCGAGCCTGTTTTCTCTTCGGTTTTCTTCTGATGGTAGACAAGGACCGGCGACGGGTATGGGGTTTCGGCCTGTTCGCGTCGGTGGTCCTTGTTCTGATGTCGACGTCCAAGACATCGCTGCTTGGAATGATGCTCGGCTTCGGTATGATCGTCATGTATCTCTGGATGAAACAGGGACGTATGGTCACCGTCGCAACGCTCTGGCTCGTTACAACGGCATGTCTGTCAGTATTTATGCTTATTGTGGTCGCACCAGAGGTGCTTGTTGGCCTCATCGGACGTGACCTGACACTGACTGGCCGGACAGATATCTGGGCAGTACTTTTCACACTCGTCGATGAACGACCATTGCTCGGATATGGATATGGCGCGTTCTGGGGTGAATACAGTACGCCTGCCAATCGTGTCCGCATGGCAACGGAGTGGCTCGTGCCGACGGCTCACAACGGCATTATCGAGATTGTTCTGGCGCTGGGCTGGATCGGCGCTGGGTTGTTCCTGTCTGATTTCGCTCTCAATCTTGTGCGCTCACTCGCGACTTTAAGCTTGCGGGCCACATCACTGTTTGCATTCGGAACTTTCATACTGTTTGCCATGTTCAGCATTTCGGAGAGCGTGATCCTTCAGCAAAATAGCCTGATCTGGGTCACCTATGCTGCTGTGGTCGGCAAACTGAGTCTTGAGGCGCGTGACCGCACGAAAAAGGCAGCGCCGGTTGTGCGGTCTGCCGGCGTTGTGCTCCGGCCCCGGTTTTCTGCGATCAGTGATTAGATATCCAGATCAGACTGCGCGGCTGCCGTAGAATTTCTGCTCAAATGGTCCGAACCAGAAAGTTTTGCCCAGGCCCTGAGCCGCTCGGTCCAGCCAGAAGGCACGATCTGGCCTGCGAAGAATCCACATGATTGCAGAAACCCCTCCATATATTGCGGCCTGACCAAGTCCGATACAGCTCCAGAATATGATGCCGGGGACGTCCGGCGGTGAGCGTCGGGCGCAAATTGTCGACGGTGCTTGCCCATAAGCGAATGTTCGTCGGAGAGCGTACTGCAAATTGGCGCGGCGCTCAGGCACATGCTCAAAGACCCAGGCGTCCGGTGCCCAACCAAATTTGTGGCCGGCATCATCGAGCCTCGAGAACAGGATGTCGTCTTCGCCGCCGGTTTCATTTGAGGACGCTTCGAAAAGTTCACCGTCGAATTTAATCTGATCGAGGTCCATCATCGAGTTGCCGCAGCCGTAATAGGTATCGTAGATGCCAGCAGCGTCGGGCCCGCGGCGTGAGAAGAATGACTTCAGATAGTCGACATGGGAGGTTACCCCTTCGGGGAGAGCCGTCTCCACCGGACCAAAGCAAATGACTGGTTTATGCGAGGCATACAGGTCGATGAAGCCTTTCAGCCATGTTGGTGGCGCCGACTGGTCGTCATCGAGAAAGACCACAAGGCGGTTCGAAACGTTGGCGATGGCTGCATTCCGGGCATTCGCAACGCCGGGATTGGGCTCATGAACATAACGAACTTTGATGGGCGCATTATCATAGCGCGATGCAATCTCCGAAGCCGAGCCTTCAGGATCATTGTCGACGATCAGGATTTCGATGATTTCGTTATCAATGCTGGTTTGACCCTGAACACTATCAATGGCCTGTATGAGGCCGTCGGGGCGACGAACGGTCGGAATGACAACGGACAGGGCGGGATGTCGGTGCATTAGCGAGTGACCCCGGCCTGACGTGCGGCGAGGGCAGGCGGACTGATCCGGATACCGCGTGATTTGGCTTCAACGATCAGGCGATCTAGTTGTTCAGGCGAGATTCCGAAAGCAGACGGCGTATCAGACACGTCATGCGTGAAGACGAGCATCCAACCTGGATTGGCCTTCAGATCGTCCAGCGCTGCGATTGCGCGATCCAGAGAAGCTGCATTGCCGTCCAGCTCGTAGGCAAAGAGCTGGGCACGGTCTACGCGGCCACGATTGATGCCTGGCAATACGCCTCTCAGGTTAGAGAAGCGTCCAGAAAGCTGCTTTTTCACTTCGAAGCTTGTTTCGCCATAAGGGAAGGCAAAGCTCTCGATCTCGTCACCTGAACAGACCTGTTCGAGGCTGTCCAGATTGGTCTGTATGTCCATTTCGATATCGCTTGGATCTGTGATCGCGTAATCGATGTGGGCGTGGGAATGCGCGCCAACTTCATGACCTGCATCACGCAAGAGGCGAACTTTCGCCTCGCCGGCAATGGGGCCCATATGCGTTTCGTGGCCCATCAGGCCCGTGGCGATGTAAAAGCCACCTTTTACGCCGTGGCGGTCGAGAATTTTCATTCCAAGATCCACCGCAGATGCAGGGCAATCGTCGAAGGTGATCGACAGCACTGGCTCATCGAGTTCGATACGAACAGGGGCAGCCTGACGGTATTGGGTCAGCCGACGCTTGATCTTGGCATAGAATGAGCGGCTCGGCTGATACGGTTCAGCAGTGATCATGTCGTGTTCCCCCATAGACGGCGGCTCGGTAGAGTTTCAGCGCAGCGAGGCGCAAGCTGACGGGAAGTAGCCAGGATGGTCCCGCCGCAAGAGTACGACTCATGCTCTGAATGACTGAACGGCCCGGAATGCGGCTCAGAAGTGAAGCAAGTTTCACCAAGGGGGTTTCGCTCATGCTTTCAGGGTGACGGTTTGCGACCAACCAGAAATTCGGGCCTGAAGCAGCATATTTTCCCATAAGCGTGTTTGGCGTATCGAGCCCAAGGTGTGTGGCTGTATTGTCGATGTGAACGACAGGGTATGTCTGGGCCACGCGGATGCCCCAATCCACATCCTCCCATCCCCAGCCGTTAAAGGCGGGATCGAAGGCGACGTCTGTCATGATGTCTCGATGGGCGAGCACATTGCTGGTGAAAACAAAGCGCCCGGGATTCTCATTGCGCAAAGCAGCGGAAAGGCATTCTGAACGAATGCTCTGGGCCCAGTGCAGCTCGTTCTGGGGCGTCGGATGGGCCTGATTGAGCGAGAAGCCGCCAACGATCAGCGCTGGTAAGGTCTGTGTGGCCGAGACCTCAAGATAGTTTGTGAGAAATTTGGGATCGTCCGGCACCATGTCAGCGTCGAGAAAGAGAAGCCAGTCTGAACGTGAAAGGTCCTGAAGCCGATTTCGCCCGGCAGACCGCCCTTTATTTTCTGCGCAGGTGACAAGACAGGCTGCGCCAGTAAAGGCTTTGACAGCTTTGCGTATGTGTTCTGTCAGCTCAGGATCTGCCGACCCGTCATCATAGATGATCACTTCGACGCGGCTGGTGTCGGTGCAATTGCCCAGCGCTTGCAGCAGACGATCCGCGCTGTCTTTGTAGGTGGGTACCAGAACGGAAAGCTCCGGCGTTGCCGCCGGCCAGCAGTCATTGAAATCATGCGTTTCGCCCGTCTGCAGGGCAGAGGTTGGCATGTGCGTATCAGGATCAGGCATCGCCAGTTCAGCGATCATTGGTACTGTCTCCCAGAAGACAGGGGGCCGTCATCGCCATGATGTAGAGATCGAACCAGAAGGATGATCGGTTTACATATTCCATATCGAGGCGCACCCGTTCCCGCACTTCACCGGCCGCATGGACAGGCCCACGGGAGCCGTTGATTTGTGCCCAACCTGTCAGGCCTGGTTTAACGCGGTGACGGTGCGCATAATCGCTGACAAGATGGTGAACTTCAGTCTCTTCGGTCGTCATGCCGACCGCATGCGGCCGTGGTCCAACGAGCGACATTTCACCTTTCAGCACATTGATTAGCTGAGGTAGCTCATCAAGGCTGGTCCGGCGCAGGAATTTCCCGAGCCGCGTCACGCGATCATCATCGCTTGTCACCTGCCGGATAATGCCATCTTCGGCCGCCTGGTCCGGCTTCATGGTGCGGAATTTCCACACGCGGATCACTTTGTTATTAAAGCCATGGCGCTTTTGTTTGAAAAGGACAGGCCCCTTGCTGTCGAGCTTGATGAGCACGGCAATGATGGCGAGGATTGGCGAGAACCCGACGAGCAGCAGGCTGGCAAAAACCATATCGGAGATGCGTTTGACGAAAGCGCGTCGTGCATCGGCGGGCGCCCCTGACACATAAGCCGCTGGCGCATCAGCCACTTCAGCAAGGCTTGCGCCGTTGGGATTGAACTCATCGAGATCCAGAAGAAGCACGACCCGGTTTGGCAGATAACGCAGACGTTCGATCAAAAGCCGGACCCGATCCTGCGCGGTAGATGTCACGGTAACGATGATGCGGTCGACATGGGGAAGGTTTTCCCATGCCAGAAGATCATCCAGTGTGCCGACGACAGGGACGCCGGCAACGCGATGTGGCGCACGACCAAGGCGATCATCAAAGATTGCGATAATGTTGAGCTCACGGTCACGGCTGTTGCGCTCGATCAGATTGGACGCGTTCTCGGTGGCGCCGACGATAACAACGTTCTCAGACAGGCGGCCATCGCGAATGAGATGCTTCATCCAGGCCACGTGATGTGCGTGGAGGGCGAGTACGGTGATGATTGCGAGGAAGCCCACGACCGCAACAGACGACAAGCTCTGCCCCAGGCCGAAGATCCAGCTGACAGCGATCAGGACAGCCAGGGCGAGGCCCGTACCCAGCAGAACCTTGGTCAGGTGCGAGAGAATGCGCTCTGTGAATGGAAAGCGATAGGCGCCAGCTGACCAGCAAGACCAAACCATCAACGGCGCAAGCGCCATGAAGGGCAAGGCAACACCGAGAGGCAGATCAAGAAGCGTCATCCCCGTTGCAGAGGTAGCCAGAAAAGAAATCAGGCACAACGCCAGAATATCTATAATTCTGGCGCCTTTACGAATGGCTTTGCGATCAACGAAAGATTGCTGCTTGAAAGGACGTGCGTCTTCCAGCCCAGGGCGGGCGGCTTCATGAACCGCCAGCACCGGAGTTTTCTTTTCGCCCCCTTGGAAGCTGTCCGATTTCAAGTCTGCAGCTGTCTGCGCCATATCCAGAACACCTTTTTCCATGGCGTCCGGTTTAGATGATCATAGACAAGATTTCGTTTGGTCGATCTGTTGAATTTTATAGATCAAACCCGGAACGCCCTAAAGTGTTAAGGTGTCCAGAACCCTGCGGGATTACCGCTATAGCCGAGCGTTTCATATGTTGCATCGATCAGCGACTGGCCCCTGTCGTTAAGAAGTATTCCGCCTCCCATTTTGTTCATGGAATAGGCAAAGACCAGATCAGCTTCCGGATCAAAAAAGACGCAGCTTCCGCCCATGCCGACATGGCCAAAAGCGTTGCGACCGATGATGAAAGAACAGTCCTGGCCGCCACGCACATGTCGGTTATCCATGCTGCACATAAAACCCTGACCAAACCGCGTTGGGATCAGAAGAGTCGCATCTTCCATCGTCGCGGCGGAAACATTACCCATTGCTGAGACGCGCGCAGGTGAGAACATCTCATCGGGATGTGAGGGAGAGAGTGCCGCGAATACTTTTGCCATGCCACGGGCGTTCGAAATCCCGCCAGCGCCTCCGATCTGTGCGCGGTGGGTCGAGGCTTTGTTGAAGTTGAGACGCCCATTGTTTTTCATACATGCGGCCTGAAGTGACTCTGGCTCGCTCAGCATGACCCTGGTGAAAGGAGGGAGCGTCTCGCCTGGCGCGGGTTTGTAGGCGAGAACTGGCGCAACGCGCTTATCAATGGCTTCAGGTAAACCAATCCAGAAATCGGCGCCCAGAGGTTCGGCCAGTTCTTTCCTGAAAAACTCGCCGAGAGACATTCCGGAGACGCGGCGTACGAGTTCCCCAACAGTCCAGCCGAACGTCAGCATGTGGTAGCCATTTCGAGTGCCAGGTGTCCACCATGGCGGATCTTTCGCCATCAGTTCAACCGTATAGTCCCAGTCAGTCAGCCCGCCGTCCTTTACCGGCGAAGTCAGGGAAGCCATTCCCGCCGTGTGATTCAAAAACATGGCGACTGTGGTCTTCTCTTTGCCATTGCAGGCGTATTCCGGCCAGTAGTCGCCCACAGGGGCATGAAGGTTCAGCTCACCCCGATCAATCAGCAGATGAGCGCAGAGAGCTGTCATAGCTTTCGTGCAGGAATAGACGATCGAAACGGTGTCTTCTGACCAATTGATGTCTTTCTCGGCGTCGGCTTTGCCACCCCAAAGGTCGGCCACACACTGGCCATGTCGATAAATGCACAAAGATGCGCCGACTTCGCCGCGGGTTTCGAAATTCTGTGCAAATGCGTCGGCAACACCACCAAACTCGGGAATAAAGTCGCCTTGAATATTGGGATAAGTGGTCACGATACGCTGGTCCCTCTGCTTTCCGTCGAGACAGAAGCAAATCGAGACTGACTTGAACAGAGGAATCGCCAGCTCAGTTGAATATGCAGTTGTCTGGTTCACTGCGCTCATTCAGACACGCCTTTCAGCAAAGCGCCGATATCGGAACAGTTTTGTGACACCGGTTCGTTTAGCTTTATCCCTCGCTTGGTTCGTTCGCCTCGCAGCAAGATTGTTTTTCTGCAGATTCTGTAAGCTACAGAAAAGATGGGCAATTCGCCGATGGCATTCATCCTTATGCGGAATATTCGGCGTGGGGTGAGGGATTTCCGATCCTGAGGCTCAGACCTCAATCCGTCGTGGAAGTGTCAGAAGACTGTCAAAAAACCGTTACGCAAACATGAGAAGCGGTTGCCCAGTCTGATCAGCCGGACAGAGAAAATATTCCATGCGGCATACGCTCAGACGGACAGTAAACCGCCAACAGCTCATTTGAGGGGGCTCAACGTATGAAGATCGCAGGAAGCCTGCGCTCGCTCGCACTCGCGAGCGCTGCCGCTATCGCACTCGTCGGTTGTTCCGATACCGACATTTCGTCGCCGGGCGCTCCGGCACCGGTTCCGTCGCCAACACCGACACCGACGCCAACACCAACACCTACGCCAACGGCGACCATCAATCTGGTCCCGACAGGTGGCTGCCCAACGGGCCTCACCAGCACCACATATGATGCGATTGCCTCCGACGGCTTTTCCAGCGTCGATGTCTGCGAACTCTCTGGCGACATCACAAGCGATGTTACCGTTCCAGCTGGAACAACGATTGCCATTCAGGGCCCGACTTTCATCGGTCAGGACGGTGGCACAGCTGCAACCCTGACGCTCGAAGCTGGCGTGACACTTTTCGGCGCGTCTGCACAGGGTTCTGCGACAGCCACAGACGACTATCTGGTAGTTGCACGCGGTTCACAGCTGATCGTGAACGGTACCGAATCTGATCCGGTCGAAATGACGGCCCGTGGCGCCATCAACGACCGTGAAGTTGGGTCTAATGTTGTCGACGATGACGCTCAGGGTCTTTGGGGCGGTCTCGTCATCAACGGCTTTGCACCGATCAATGCGTGTATCGACTCCACGGCTGCTGGCGGTTCTGCAGACTGTGAGAAATCTGGCGAGGGTGCGTCCGGCCTGTTCGGTGGCGACCAGCCTGCCGACGACTCCGGTTCAATCAACTATCTGATCGTTTCCTACGCAGGTTCGCGCCTCACGAACGAAGACGAGCTGAACGGCATTGCATTCCAGGGTGTCGGTTCTGGCACGGAAGTTGATTACGTCCAGGTCCACAACAACCTTGATGACGGCATCGAATGGTTCGGTGGTACGGTTGACGTTAAGCACGCTGTCATCACTGGCGCTGGCGACGACTCAATTGACTGGACCGATGGTTGGCAAGGCCGCCTGCAATACGCAGCTGTCTATTCTGACGTGCCGACATCTGGCGACCCACGCGGTATCGAAGCCGACAACCGCGATGGCGAGAATGACAAGATGCCATTCTCTAGCCCGAGCGTTTCAAACTTCACGCTCATCGGCACAGAGGGTAACCAGCAAGGTATTCTTCTGCGTCGTGGTACCAAAGGCGTTATCGTCAACGGTGTGATCGTTGATTATCTGCCAGGTCTCGACGTCGACAACAGCCAGACCTTCGCCAATTACGACAGCGGCGAGCTGGTGATTGAATCGCTTCTGATCGACTCAGCTGAGCCGTTCGCAACTGACAGCGACGGCGTTCCAGCAGGGCTCGCAGCGAACAATGTTTTGGCCCGTGGCAACTCTCTCTCCGACCGGTTCTTCCCGGGTTCTGCTGAGCTTTCCATCCCTCCAGCTCAGGCGCCGGCTGCTGACCAGTCTTTCTTCGGTAACATTGAGTACATTGGTGCTTTCGGCCCGAACGAAGACATCGACAACAACTGGGCGAACTTCGCGCTTAATGGCACGCTCTTCCCAGAGCAGGCTCCTGCTGAATGCCCAGCCGGTACAGATGACACAGGCGAGACGCTCGACGGCAAAACGCTTTGCTCTATCGACGCAACGGACACGCTGACTGGTTCGCTCAACCTTACAGACGGCGACGAGCTGATCTATGAAGTTGAAGGCACGCTTTTTGTTGGTAACGACCGTGGTCCGGATCCGGCAAACCCACTGAACGGCGTTTCTGGAACCCTGAACATCGAAGCTGGCGTCACTGTCGTCTTCGAAGGTGATGACGATTACATCGTCGTCAGCCGCGGTTCGCAGATCTTCGCAAACGGTACAGCTGCAAAGCCAGTCGTAATGACAGCCAAGGGTGTTGTTGATGGCTCTATCCCTGCAACCAGCTCGCTCAAGGGCGTCTGGGGTGGTCTGGTCATCAACGGTCGCGCACCGATCAACGCATGTATCGACTCGACTGCCACTGGTGGTTCTGTCGACTGTGAGAAATCTGGTGAAGGTGCTTCCGGCCTGTTCGGCGGCGCGTCTCCAATGGATGACTCTGGTCAGCTCTTCTACACACGCGTCCAGTACGCTGGTACACGCCTCACCAACGAAGACGAGCTGAACGGCATCGCCTTCCAGGGCGTGGGTGCTGGTACGGAAGTCAGTTACGTTCAGGTCTCCAACAACCTCGATGACGGTATTGAATGGTTCGGCGGCACGGTGAATGCCAACAATGTTGTCATCATCGGCGTTGGCGATGACTCTATTGACTGGACAGACGGCTGGCAGGGATCTCTGCAGTTCGGCATCGTTTATCCGGGCGTTCTGGGTGCTGACGGTGCCATGTCTGGCGACCCGCGTGGTATCGAAGCTGACAACCGCGATGGCGAGAATGACAAGATGCCGTTCTCTTCTCCGAACGTGGCCAACATCACTCTGGTGAACTCTGGCGACAGCAACACCCAGCAGGGCGTTCTGCTCCGCCGCGGCACCAAAGGCCTGCTCGCTAACTCCATCGTTGCCGGCTGGTCAGTTGGTCTTGACGTGGACAGCTCTCAGACCTTCACGAACTTCGCGAATGACGAGCTTGAGATCAAATCGATCCTCCTCGACAACGTGGTGAATTTCGCGACGGACAGCGACGGCGTTCCTGCCTTTGATGCAAACGACAATGTCGTTGAAGGTACAGCTGCTCTGACAGGCGAGAACTTCACCTTTGTGCCGGGCACGCGCGGTGTGGTTCCTGCGGCGTCTGACACAGATGTCCCAGCATTTGACGTGTCGGGCTATGATGGCCTGACAGCTGCTGACTATGTCGGCGCGGTCGAAGATGCTGACGACAACTGGTATCTCGGTTGGACCGTCGACATCAATGGCGACCTGACAGCCAACTAAACCCAGATGAATGAGGGCGGGGTGGAGCAATCCACCCTGCCACATTCTTTTTTCTGTTCTCGGCTTTCCGTCTGCTTTTTTCTTTGGGGGAAAATATGTTTACCCGTACGTCCAGTCTTCGTTGGGCCCTTCTCGCTGGCGCATCACTTGCCTGTCTTTCTCCGGCATTTGCCCAGGAAGAGAGTGACGACGGTGTCCAGGAAGAGCTTCGCCAGCAAACTATTCAGGTTCGCGGCCAGTTTATTCCTGATGAGAAGCGCTCAACTTCAGAGGTTTCGAGCCTTCTTGATGCCGGCGATTTCGATCTTGCCGGTGACTCTGACGCCGCTGCGGCCCTCGCGCGCGTCGCGGGCATCTCAACAGCTCAGGACCGCTTCGTTTACGTGCGGGGCCTTAACGAGCGTTATTCCAGTGCGACACTGAACGGCTCGCCGCTACCGAGCCCTGAGCCACTACGCCGCGTTGCCCCGCTCGACCTTTTTCCAACAGCCGTTCTTCAGGGCATTCTGGTCCAGAAGACTTATTCGCCTGATCTGCCTGGTGAATTCGGTGGCGGTCTTGTTGACATTCGCACGCGTTCTGTTCCGGATGCTGCGTTCTTCGAAACATCATTCAGTGTCGGCGGTGATACTGAAACCACATTCAAAGACGGCCTTCTTTATGATGGCTCCGACTCTGACATTTTCGGATTTGATGACGGCGCGCGCGATATGCCGGCTCTTGGCGCCGATGGCCCGGATGCCGACTTTGGCGCCGCGCTGACCGACGACTCTTCCTTGCTGGTTCAGCAACTTGGAAAAGTAGGCGCTGATTTCTCCATCGGCGCGACCGGTGGTGAGCGGTTCGATTTCAGCCCAAGCCTTTCCATGGGTGTTCTGGCCTCGGTGTCCTATTCGAACGAATGGTCCACAAAAAAAGGAACGCGTGGCTTCGCTGACAGCGATGGTGAGGGTCTGTCGACCCGCTTCTCCAAAGAACGCCAGTCTACGCAGAACGAAATCGGCTTGAATGGCTACGGTGCGCTCGGCTTTGAATATGACCGCGACGCCAGCTCTCACGAAATTCAGTTCACCGGCCTGATCACGCGTTCGACCGAAAAAGAGACGCGCACCACGGCTGGTCTCGATTTTGACGATAACTTTGAACGCGAAGACGATATCGAGTTCTTTGAACGTCAGCTCTGGACCACTCAGGTTTCTGGTGTTCACCAGTTCGACAATCTGAACGATCTGAAAATCGAATGGCGTGGTTCGTATTCAGAAGCGTATCGCGATGCGCCGTATCAGTTCTCGGTGCTTTATCAGGACTCCTTTGACGGTCTCGGCCTGCGCACAACGTCAAGCGGTGCAAACAATACCTTTGGCTTCAGCCGCATTGATGACGACGCCACAGACTTCGGGATTGATGGTACCCTGCCAATCGATTTCGGCGGACCAGACTGCTATCTCTTCTGCCAGACAGATCTCAAAGCCGGTTATTCCTACGTTGAGAATGACCGGGATGCGGTGTCTCAGCTCTTCTCAATTGAGGGCGTGCCGCGTTCAGACAAGCGGATCGACTATGTCTATTCGTCGATCTTTGCGTCCGGTCAGGGTACGGCTCAGTCAATCGGCGGCAACACCTTCCCGGAGCGTTACCTCGCAACGCTTGAGGTCGATGCCGCTTACTTCCAGGTCGATACACAGATCACGCCTTTTATTCGCGGCGCAATCGGTGGTCGTTGGGAAAGCGCGATTGAAGCTGTCGATACACAGACGCTGAACCAGGATCCGGCAACAAACTATGTTGAAGCCTGTGTGGAACGCCAGGCCGACCAGAGTTGTGACAATAAGGAAGATTTCCTTCCAGCCGTTACAATCACCTGGAACCCACTTGAAGATCTGCAAATCCGGGCGGGTTATTCCGAAACGCTGACACGTCCGCAGTTCCGTGAGCTTGCTCCAACGGAGTTCGTGAACACTGAGACCGACCAGAACTTCCTCGGTAACCCATTCCTTGTGAATGCGGCGATCAAGAACTGGGATGCGCGCGCAGAATACTATTTCAGCAGAGGTCAGTTCGTGACCTTTGGCGTATTCTATAAAGACATGACTCAGCCGATTGAGGAGATTTCTCAGCGCCAGGGTGATACGCCGAAAACGACCTTCATCAACGTTCCAAGCGCCGAGCTCTACGGCTTTGAGGTTGAGTATGAACAGGTTGTTCCTCTGTATGACTGGACACAGATGGAATGGCTGAGTTCTAAGGAATTCACGATCAAGACCAACTATACCTGGTCAGATTCTGAAGTGTCTGCAGGCCGAAATCCAAATGATGTTGGTCTGTCGAGCTCGGAATTCTGTGAGCAGTTTGCAGATGAATGTGTGATCACCAACCAGCAGCCGCTGTCACCGACACCTTTCGCTCTGCCTGGCGCGGGCCTGATCGAAGATGGTCGTCAGCTGCAAGGTCAGTCTGAGCATCTGTTCAATATCCAGTTCGGCTTTACAGACGATCTGGCAAATTCGGATTTCAATCTGCTCCTGAATTACGCGAGCGAACGGATCCGTTCTGGCGAGGCGTTGAACCTCAACATTCCGGCGATTGTCGAAGAGCCGCCTATGACGATCGATGTTGTTTATAACAAGCGCTTCGTCTTTATGGATGGTAATTACGAGGTGTCGCTGAACATTGAGAATATCCTCGGTTCAGACTACGAAGCCTTCCAGGAACGTGGCGGCGATCGTGTGGACGTCGACACCTATGATATCGGTCAGAGCTTCTCCATCGGGTTGAAAAGAGAGTTCTGAGAAACTGCAGCGTTGTGTCTTGAATACAGCGACAATCTGTTAAAGTGATGATGAGCCGGGGCGTTTCGAGTGCCCCGGCTCATCATCATGAAATGAGTGTGTGTTGGGTGAAACAGTGAAAGCAGGAGAAGTCGGATCAGCGATCCTGCAGCGCCGAGGTGCTGTCGGTCGAGGATTCGGGCTCGCTGTAGATCTGGCGCTTGTAATTTTGTGCGGCCTGCTGCTAGCGCGACTGTTCTGGATCGTCATGGCACCAACCTCGACGGTTGATATGCCTGTCACCTCTGACGCCTCTGCCCAGCAGAAAACGCCCACGAGTTTTTCAGCCGACCCACGCGTCTTGCAGGAATTCGACCCGTTCAATCGCAATGTTGAGGTTGTGGAAGTTGTCGAGGAAGACGCGCCAGAAACCACGCTGAACCTGTCCATCAAGTCCATCATTGCCGTGAGCAATCCGGAAGAGAGCAGCGTTCGGATTAAGACGCCTGATGGGTCCGAAGATCGCTATGAGGAAGGCGACAGCGTGGTTGCAGGCGTAACCGTCGATCGAATTCTTGATGATCGGGTGATTCTGATCCGGAATGGTCAGAGGGAAGCGCTATATGTGCGCGAAAAAAGTGTGCTCGGCGAAGTCGATAACCGACCCTCGCCAGCACCCTCGCAATCATCTGGTGCTGTGGATTATTCGAGCACTGCGCGGCTCGAAGCCGCTGTCTCTGGCCGGACGCCGCAAGGGTCTGAGGCGCCCGGTGGTTCGGACCTGGTTCTCAGTAAATCCATCACGCTGTCCTCTGTTGATGAATTCAACGAGCGCCTCAATTTGACGCGTGTCGCAGGCGATGACGGCCAGCCACAGCTGATCATTCAGTCTGTGTCAGATCCTCAAATGATGAAAGAGTTCGCCGTTGCTGAAGGCGATGTCCTTATTTCTGTCAACGGAATGCGCTTCGATGAGGAATCTCTTGCGGAGATCTATGAGTCCATGCGCAGAGAAAATGTTCTTAATTTTGCACTGGAACGTGACGGCCAGTCGTTTACCAGAAGAGTCACTATCGGGAATAGTGTTGGGGATTGATATGAATTTGAAGCGATCACGACACGGTATATCGCATCTTCTGCTGGGAGCCATTTCCGCGGGAGCCCTTCTTTTGGCACTGCCACAGGCTTCTGCGCAGATGGATACGCCAGCAGATCAACAGCGCCACCGCATCAATCTCAGCGATGTCGAGCTGACGGACCTGATTGAGGACGTGTCCATCGTCACGGGCTACACGTTTATCGTGCACCCCCAGGTGCGCGGCCGCGTCACCGTTACCTCGCAGACCCCGCTGACGACCAGCGAAGTGTTTGACGTATTCCTGTCCACTTTGCGCGTTCACCAGTTTGTCGCTGTCCCTGCGGGTGACCGAACCTATCGGATCGTTCCCGAGCAAACCGCCAGCAGTGATGCCAGTGTGACCAGCCGCGGGCGGGATGGTGAGCTCTTCGTGACTCAGATCCTGAAGCTCAAATATTTCAACGCCGTTGAAGCTGCACAGATGATCAAGCCGGTGATCAATCCGGCCGGGCAGGTCGTCGCCAACAAAAACAGCAATACGCTGGTGGTGGTCGATTATGCGTCGAACATGGCGCGCGTTCGCGAGATTGTCGCTCAGCTGGACGAAGATCAATCCATGGTCGAGACGCTGGAACTGCGCAATGTCCCGGCCCGCGAGATGGAAACCATCCTTAATGGACTGACAGACGAATTTGCCATGAACTTCTCTGTGGCGGCATCGGAGTCGACCAATTCCGTCATCATTCGTGGGGATCAGGTTGCGGTGATCAAGGCGCTTCAGGTCGCCCGCCGACTTGATGAGACGGAGCGCAAGCGGGACAATATCCGTGTGATCGCGCTGAATAATGCCAAAGCTGAACAGATCGTACCTGTGCTGGACCGTCTGACCGGCGCCATCGCCGAGCAACAGGGCGCAGGCGAAACGTCTGGTATCGGACCAACAATCTCCGCCCATGAGCCGACAAACTCGCTCATCATCAGCGCAGATTTTGAAATGCTCGAAGCCATTGAGCGTGTTGTCCAGTCGCTCGACGTGCGCCGTCCTCAGGTGCTTGTCGAAGCCATCGTCGTTGAGATGTCCGATAATGCAGTTGATGAACTGGGTTTACAGTTCGTCGTCTCAGGTACCGGCGATGACATTCCCTTTGCGTCAACCAACTATTCCCGTTCAGCGCCGAATATGCTTGCGCTGACAGGCGCGCTGGCGAGTGAGGGCGGGCTATCGGGAGATGGCTCGAACCAGTTCCAGGACGCAGCGATATCGTCACTTCTTGGCCTTGAAGGCCTGACCCTTGGCGGTGGCGGCGTATCAGGCGACACATTGTTTGGTGTCATCTTGAACGCCGTTGAGCGCGATGTGGCGTCAAACATTCTGTCGACACCGATGTTGATGGCGGTGGATAACGAGACCTCTTCCATCATTGTGGGTCAGGAAATCCCGATCACAACCGGCGAAGTGTTGGGCAGCGACAACTCCAACCCGTTCCGAACAGTTGAGCGCAAGAATGTGGGTGTGCAGCTGGACGTAACGCCGCAAATCGGCGAGGGCGACTCTGTGAAGCTGTCCATTTATCAGGAAGCCTCGAACGTTGCTGACGCAATCGCAAGCGGAGAGTTCATTACGAACAAGCGCTCGATTACGACGACTGTCGTGGCAGATGATGGTGAAATCATTGTCCTCGGAGGTCTGGTTGAACAGACCTCCTCCATAAGCAATTCTCAGGTACCAATTCTCGGTGACCTTCCGGGCGTGGGGCCATTGTTTAAGTCTCGCGGTAAGACGAATGTGAAGACCAATCTCATGGTGTTTATCCGTCCGACAATTGTGCGCGACCCTGAAGATGTCCGTCTCACGACAACCCAGAAATTCCGTTATCTTCGCGCTCAGGAGCTGATGCGAAGTGAAGGGGATGGCTCGCTGATGGATGAGTTTGTTTCAGACGTTCTGGGTGCCGCGCCTCCCGGGTCGTAATTTTGGTGACGGCCGGGCCCATCGGCCTGGTCTCTTTAGGAAAGATGACTGAATGCCCTCGCAGGCAGACCAGACCATAACCTATAATTTCGCCAAGGATCATGGCGTACTCATTCTTCCGGCAGCTGAAGAGGAGGGCGCGGGTTGTGTGCTTGGCGTTCGCGAGGGCGCGCGCGTGAAAGCGGTTATCGAAGCCCGCCGTGCCGCCGGCCCCATCATCGAGCTGAAACCGCTCAATCGAAATGAATTCGATCAGATGCTTTCGACTGTTTATGCGGGCAAGGGCATCGAAGAAGACTATCAGGAAAGCGGGCTGGACGAGCGCGAAGATCTTGCGAGCCTTGTAGAAGGTATTCCGCAGACGGCCGACCTTCTGGACGCGGATGACGACGCACCCATCATCAAGCTCATCAACGGGCTGATTTTCGAGGCGGTGAAGCGACGCGCCTCGGATATCCACATTGAGCCCTATGAAGACAAGCTCTCCATTCGCTACCGGATCGACGGCGTTCTGCAGGATGTGCTCTCACCATCCCGGCGGCTTGCGCCCTTGCTTGTCTCGCGGATTAAGGTCATGGCGCGGCTCGATATTGCCGAAAAGCGCATGCCACAGGATGGCCGGATCTCTCTGGCGCTCGGTGGGCGATCTATTGATGTTCGGGTTTCGACCCTGCCATCGCGTTATGGCGAGCGGGTGGTACTGCGGCTTCTGGACAAAGACCAGGCGCGCCTCAGCCTGCGTGATCTGGGGATGGAAGAGGCCTCGCTGGATGTCTTTCGCGAACTTCTGAAGAGCCCGAACGGGATTGTGCTGGTTACGGGTCCGACGGGCTCCGGTAAAACGACGACGCTGTATTCTGGCCTCTCCATGCTGAACAATCAGACCCGGAATATTCTGACAGTCGAAGACCCGATTGAGTACGGCCTCGATGGCGTAGGGCAGACGCAGGTCAACACAAAGGTTGGGCTGACTTTTGCGGCCGGCCTGCGCGCCATTCTGCGTCAGGACCCTGATGTCGTTATGGTCGGTGAGATTCGTGACCTTGAGACCGCCGAGATCGCCGTACAGGCGTCGCTGACAGGCCACCTTGTGTTGTCGACGGTGCACACAAACTCCGCAATCGCCGCAGTGACGCGTCTGCGCGATATGGGGATTGAGCCCTTCCTTCTAAGCTCTACGCTCCGTGGCGTGCTGGCTCAGCGTCTTGTACGCCGGCTCTGCAAGTCGTGCCGTGAGCCGTATCAACCCGATGATTACGAGCTGAAATCGCTTGGCCTCGCTCCAGGCACCGAGATGACCTTCTACCGCGAAAAAGGCTGTATGGCCTGCAGCAATACAGGCTTTGAAGGCCGCGCTGGTGTGTTCGAACTCATACCGATTGACCAGACCCTGCGCCGTCTGATCCATGATGAGGCGTCCGAACATGAAATGGAAGCTCATGCCTTCAAGACGAGCGAGAGCCTCTTTCAGAACGGCGTTCAGCAAGTCCGCGAAGGCGTAACAACCGCTCAGGAAGTGCTACGGGTGTGTCGCCCTGATGGAGAGGGCAATGCCAACATTTGAATATGTGGCGCTCGCTCCCACCGGGAAACGTGAAAAGGGCGTGATTGCAGCGGATTCGGCGCGGGCTGCGCGCCGGGAGTTGCGCGTACGTCAGCTCACGCCGATTAAGCTGGGCGAGGCGAAAGAAAAGCCCTCCTCACGATTTACAGCTTTCGAGCGTTCGGCGCTCTCCTCTTCTGATCTTCTGCTCATCACGCGTCAGTGGGCCATGATGATCGGCTCGGGTACACCGGTGGAAGAAGCTATTCAGGCGTCTGCTACCCAGGCCGACAAACCCGGCGTCCGTAAGACCATGCTGTCGATCCGAACATCCGTCACGGAGGGCTATCGTCTGTCCGAGGCTCTGGCTGAACACCCGAAGGCATTCAGTACGCTTTACCGGTCTATCGTGGCTGCGGGTGAGGCTTCGGGCGATCTGGGGGCGGTGCTCGAACGCTTGGCAGAATATCTGGAACGGTCACGCAAGGTCCGGCAGACGGTTCAGACCGCTCTGATTTATCCGTGTGTCCTGGCTGTGACCGCGACGATCGTGATGATCGGTCTGATGACCTTTGTCGTCCCGAAGGTGGTTGAACAGTTCACAACCATGGATCAGCAGCTCCCTACGCTGACCCGTATGGTGATCGGCATCAGTAACGGGCTGCAGAATTATGGCCTGATCCTTCTGGCGCTGATAATCTTGCTCGGCTTCGGCTTTTCGCGATTGCTGAAACAAAAGCGGATCAAGTACGCCTTTGATGGCTTCATGCTGAAGCTGCCGGTGATCGGCAATATGCTCAGACAGATGAACACAGCACGATTTGCGCGCACGCTTTCCACCCTGCTTGGCAATGGCGCGCCTGTGCTTGAGAGCCTTGCTGCAGCAAGGGGGAGTCTCAACAATGCTGTCTTTCAGGATGCCGTCTCTCAAATGATTGTCCGCGTGCGTGAAGGTGCTGGCATCAGCCGCACGATGAAAGCCTCGGGCGTATTTCCGTCGCTGATCACGCAACTTGCTGCCAGCGGTGAAGCGAGCGGGCAACTTCCGGACATGCTGCTGCGTGGTGCGCGTTACCTTGAGGATGAATTTGAGGCCGCAACATCGGTGGCACTCGGCCTGTTGGAGCCGCTGATCATTTTGATATTGGGTGGAATGGTTGCCGTGATTGTTCTGGCGATCATGCTGCCAATTCTGCAACTGAACACTTTTGTAATCGGATAGTTGGAGTACCTGATGAAACCTCTCAAAGCCATGCTTGCAGTGCTCACAGCGCGCCAGTCGGACGGCAAGAACGACGACGGCTTCAGCCTGACGGAGATCATGGTAGCCGTATTCATTATGGGCCTGTTGGCGACCGTCGTGCTGATCAACGTGTTACCCGCGCGTGACTCCGCAATGGTTCAGAAGGCGCAGACAGATATTCGCACCTTTGAGTCAGCGCTCGAACAATACCGCCTCGATATGTTGGATTATCCTTCCAATGAGCAGGGTCTGGAAGCGCTGATCCGTGAACCGACTAGCGGAAATCAGACCTCGCGCTATCGTACTGGCGGCTATCTCACGCGCGGTAGCATTCCGAACGATCCATGGGGCAATCCTTATCAGTATCGTTTCCCCGGTGAGAATGGCCGCGTTGACATCTTCTCATTCGGCGCAGATGGCCGTCCGGGCGGTGAAGACCTGGATGCAGATATCGGCAATTGGGAGGAGTGATTGCTCGCGGCGCAGACGAGATCGGATGGCGGATTTAGCCTGGTTGAGATCATGGTGGCCCTGTTCATCGTGGGCCTCGCTTCCGGCTTCATCATCCTGTCGATTCCGCGCACACCAACCCCTCTCGAAGCAGATCGCATCCAGTTGGAAAACGCCCTTAGAACATCGGCGCGGATTGCCACCTTTTCTGGTGAGCCTCAGGGGATTCTGATTGAGGACCTTATAGTTCAGCCACTGTTCTTCCGCGATGGCGTCTGGCAGCCGCCGCGGGATGTTGGCAGTCTGACCGCCTTCACGCTCTCAGAAGACGTGCGCGTGAATATGCCTGGAAAAGACGAGCCGCGCTTTAACACAACAGAGGAAGAAGACGCTCCAGTCCGTCCGGACATCTGGTTCGATGCGGCGGGAATTGCCACTGAGAAAGAATTTCAGCTTGCCTGGAAAGCGTCTGCCTATCGTTTTGAAGTCGACCGATCGGGGAATGTGAATGTCGTACAGACAGGATCCCGGTAAAAGTTCAGCCGGCGAAGCTGGTTTCTCTCTTTTCGAGAGCATTGTCGCGCTCGCCGTGTTTGCGCTCGCGGCAGTGTCCGCCGTGTCACTCGTGACGCAGAATGTTTTGTCAGCCAACCAGCTTGAAGCGCGCATGTTTGCCGGTTTCGTAGCGGAAAATATTCTGGTCGAAACACGGCTTCAGCCTCAGTTGGTTCTTGGTGTCAGTGAGGGCGAAGTGAGCATGGGTGGGTATGATTTCGACTGGCAGCGAGACATTCAGGAAACCGGTGAAACCAACCTTCGAAGCGTCTTGGTCAGCGTCCGCCTGCGTGACGCACAGCAGGTGCTGCAGGTCCGCAACGGATTTCAGACAGAGCCCGCCAATGTCCAGTGATCGCGGTTTCACGCTTGTTGAGGTGATGATCTCGCTTTTCATCATCGCCATTTTGACGGCGGGGGGGACGACCCTGATCATGCAAACGGTGTCGAGCAAGGAGTCGCTTGAGCGCGTCTCCGGGGATGTCTCGGTCTATGCGAGCCTCCACACCCGGATCCGTGATGATCTGCTCCAATGGGTGCCACGTGCAGCTGAAAGTCGGCCCGGGATTGACCCGAAAGTACGATTTCTCGGAGGCGGTGTCGGTGATTCGACCATGTTGTTTGCCTTTGTCCGTGATGGCTGGACCAATCCTGAATTGGCCGAGCCAAGAAGCAGTCTGATGTCAGTCCGATACAGTTTTGAAGGCGATCGGCTGATCAGGCGCGTTCAGACAGCAGCCGACACACCTTACAATTCAGAAGGCCTGGAACAGGTGCTCATGGAGGGTGTTCGGGATGCCTTTGTGGAGTTCCGGGAAGGTCAACAGTGGGTGCCTCAATGGCGCAGCACTGAGGGCGATCCTTTGGGTGCTCCTCCTGCGGTCCGGCTGACTTTCGTTCGGAATGACGGAGAAGAATTTGAGTGGTTGTTCCTGACGCCAACAGGAGCGCTGCTATGATCTGTCGGTCACGAGAATCCCATGATGATGGTGCCGCACTTCTCATCGTTCTCCTGCTTGTTTCAACACTTGCTGCGCTGAGCGTGACGGTGGTTCAGACTGTAGCCGCAAGCCAGCGAATGACGGGCTATTCTGAGGCCCGCGGGCAGGCGGCATGGTATATTCAGGGCGCTGAACAGCTGGCGCAGGTCAGGCTTCGGCAGCTCTATGAGATGACAGAAGGCCGGATCACGAGGTTTACGCCAGCTCTGGGAATACCGTTTCGTTTCAGCATTGAAGGCGGAGAAGTTCGAGCTCGGATTGAGGATGGCTCCAATTGTTTCAACCTTAATAGTCTCGCACAACCAGATGAAAGCGAAGACGATGAAGCAGCCGGGCCCACACCCCAGCCCGCTGTGGACGCCAGGAAATTTTACGTCGAACTCCTCAAGGCGCTTGGCTTTCCTCAGGGCGAGGCCAACCGCTTGATGTCGACTGCAGCAGATTGGCTCGACGCCGACTCAAATATGCGGCCGCTTGGTGCTGAGGCTGGTTTTTACGCCGGGCTACCAGAGCCGCGTTCGATCGGGAATACGTTCATGGTGACCCCGCTCGAACTCCTCGATGTTTATGGATACACACCTGAAATCTATCGCCAGATCGCGCCTTATGTTTGCGCGCGACCCGGCCTTCAGGTCGGCAGTTTTAACGTGAATACCATGACACAGCGGGACGCGCCGCTGATGGTTGCGGTCTACAACGGTCAGATCACGCTTGAGTCTATGATGGCGGTCATGCGACAGCAGAGCGAGATCGAGCATTCTGATATGGAAGCGTTCCTCTCACAGCCAACTCTGGCATCGATTGATCCGGAGCAGACTGTGACAAGCTTGCTCGGGCTGCGGTCGAATTACTTCCGCCTGAGCGGTGAAATTGTGTACCTGGATAGCGTCTCAAGTTATGAGGCCATATTCCAGTTGGGAGAAGCGGGGCAGGCCGTCTTGCTGCGTCGACGCCTCGGAGTAGATGAATGAGTGTCCTGTTTGCCATCCAGCCTGACGGGCTAAGTGCGCCGGAATGGTATCTCGCGCGAACACCGGGCGAGGTCGAACTCATTCCAGCCGATCTGATTGAGACAGTTCAGGCTGATCGCATTGTCTGGCTGGTCGCTGGAACAGATGTCTTTTTGTCCGAGATTGAAGCCGCTGCGCGGTCTGTCGAAGAACTGCGAACGGCGGGCCTTTACCAGCTCGAAGATGAGCTCAGCCAACCTGTATCTTCGCAGCATCTCGCGCTGGGGCCGAAAGATCCGGTCAAGCCGGGCGCGCGCCATGCGGCGGTAATCTCGCTCAACCGGCTCTCCGAAATTCTCGATCAATTGTCAGACTATTCGGAAGAGTTTGCCTCTCGCGTCGAGCTGATTCCAGAAACGAGCCTGATTACGGGTAGCGGCGGAAGTGTTATCTATGATGGCGATGATCGCCTGCTTGTCAGCAATGGCATCGCACCGGCTCTCGCCATTGAACCGAAACTCGCCAGCATCCTCCTGCCAGCCTTGCTTCATCAATTGGATGTGACCGAGATTGATGTTTATGAAAGCTCTCAGCCGGTGGTGCCGCAGGCGCCGCTGCCGGCTGAGCTGATCCTGAACGCTGCCGGACAGATTTCTTATCCCCGCTTTATTTCGAGCCCGCTTCTTGATGGTGCTGGCATCAATCTTCGGCAGGGCAGATTCGCGCCGAAGCGGAAGATGAAAATCGGCATTTCTGGCTGGACAGAGACCTTCGCACTGGCCGGTCTGGCGCTGGCTGTATGGCTGGGATCTCTTGGTCTGAGCGTGGTTCAGCTGAACTCTGAAACCGACCGTCTCTATGACGAAATGCGTTCAGCTTATGCAGCCGCCTTCCCGAGCGAGGGTGATGTGCTCGATCCACGCCGCGCGGTTGTGAGCAAGCTTCAGGGCGCGGGCGCCGGATCAGGCATGCCAAGCTTTATTGAACTCGCATCTGCATTCTACACCGGTGTTCGATCTGTCGAAGGCGTTGAGCTCGACGGGTTTTCCTATGACCGGTCATCGGGGCGTCTGACGGCGACCCTCAGATTTTCCGGATATCAGGACCGCGACGCGCTGAAACAGACTTTTGATCGGCAGGGTATCCCTATTCAACTCGGTGGTGCGCGTCAGGAAAACGGCATGCTGGTTGGTGAAGCCATTCTCGGAGGTGCGATCTCATGATGACGTGGTGGGCAGGTCGTTCCGACCGGGAAAAGCTGATGATCCTCTCCGCTGGCGGGCTGACCATCATTTTCGTGCTCTATTTTCTAGTCCTCACACCGCTCCTTGAAGAGCGTGAGGATGCCAGACGGGACTATCGACGCATGGCTGGCGATGCGAGCCAGGTCTTTTCTGGTCTTTCCATGATGCAGACCTTTGATACCGGATCAAACCGCGCTGTTCAGGGACAGAATGAGAGCCTTGAACTGCTCCTCAGCCGCACAGCGGGCGCACGAGGGTTGGAAATCATCCGGCTTCAGCCATCAGCCAGTGGTGGGCTGACAGTCTGGTTTGATGCTGCAAATCCTCAAACGCTCATGACCTGGCTCACCGAACTCGAACAGCAGTACGCAGTGCTGGTCCAGCGCGCCGACTTGCGCAAACGACCTGAAGGTGGCGGTTTGCGCGGCAATGTTGAGATGATGCGAGTCGCAGCCTCATGAGATGGATTTTCTACGGCGCATTGACCATCGCAATCGCAGTTGTTGCGGCATTTGCCATGATGCCGGTTGAGTTCGTTATGCATGCTGCTCAGAAGTGTGATCCTTTGATCCTCTATTCCTCAGCTGAAGGCACGGTCTGGCGGGGGGAGGTCCGAGGGATTCGGTATGGGGCGCAGGCTGTAGGCGACGCTCGTATTTCAACCCGCGCTCTGGCTCTTTTGACCGGATCCCTGACGAGCGAATTTGAGCTCAGCGGAAACGCCGTCACCGGGCGCGGTGTGATGAGTCTCACACCAGGTGGACGTTTGTCTCTGAAAGATGTGCGCATGGCCGGTACGACTCGCGAACTGATCAGCATTCAATCAGAAATCCGGGAGCTCAATGGTGAGTTTCGGCTTGATATCGTCGATGCTGTCATCCGCGACCGTGAATGCATGAAGGCAGAGGGACGCATCTGGACCAATCTTCTCACACGCATGGAAAGCCGATGGCAGTGGCGCGGACCGGAGCTTGAAGGGCCGATCTCATGTCAGGAGGGTGATGTTGTTCTCTCGCTTGCCGGGCAAAATGCTGCTGGCGAAGAGGTGGAAGGACGTCTGGAGGTTGGACTCGATGCGACGGGCCGGTTTCAGGCAAATGTTTCAAATTCACAGCCGGAAACGGCGCAGGCGTTGATCCTGCTTGGCTTCCTCTCTGAAGGCCGGGACAGGTTCGTCTATCAACACGCAATTCCGGGGTAAGGCATGAAATCTGTCTCAAAGCAGTCGCT
>CETS01085124.1_pt1 | contig 27014 bp, 15 predicted proteins | sample 356391 | NCBI WGS metagenome assembly CETS01 (sample SAMEA2622673, study PRJEB7988) | marine metagenome | isolation source: saline water (ENVO:00002010), including
TCGGGAGGCAGGGGCCGGAGGTTCGAATCCTCTCTCCCCGACCATTTTAGCGCGCTAAGCCGCAGATTTCCGCCTTTTGGCATGGACTTCCGCCCCGTGTTGGTCACATGACCAACACACATAGCGGAGACACATGCGGGAAGGTCGTTATCGATGAGCCGCATCCCCTTCACCATCCGGATCGAGGGCCGCTATTCGTTCCGCCGCCGGATACATTTCCGAAATATTATCTCTAAGCCGCTAACCTTGGCGTTGCAGACTGCCGATCCAGGCGCCGCGCGAGAGCGCGTGGCGATCCTGGCGGCGCGTTTCGTAATTGTAAGGGCTGACGTAAAGACCATGCTGGAAGGCCAGCGCAACCTGACCGGCGTCGAGATCGAGGCCATTTTCCGCCGGGAACTCGAGCAGCAGCTTGGCTCCTGGCTATCGGACGCGTATGCAGATGCCCCTTGGTCATCTTCGGTGATTGAAGAGGCTGCCCGGCACGGCAAAGCATACCGGCAGCTGCGCCTTCCCGATCCGCGCCACGATATGGATACATTCGAAAGGGCCAAGCTCGATGCCGCCGACCGGGTATCAATTGAACTTGACGCGGCCCCGGATTGGGCGCGCCCACTGGTTGATCAAATACGCGACGCGCTTTCCGACGATTACGTAGCCTCAGCCCTGAAGGCAATTGGAGCGACGCCCAGCGAAGCCAACATCGCTGCTGCGCGAACACACCTTATCCGTGCCGGCGCATCGGCTTGCACGCGGGCGCAGCGCGTGTTCGACAACGACGTTCTTGATGCCGCCGATCCTGTGCGGGCAATGACCGCCGATCTTGGCGAACTGCCTCCGGCGGTGGCGGCCTTGTTGGCGGATGCCGCGGGCGCCGCTGCGCCGATCGCACAGACGAACTTGCGCTCCCCTACGGCACCTACGGAATGCCCGTTTGCGATCTACGACAGCCGCCGGTTCAGCGAAATCATCGAGGACGTCTTATTCGAGCTTAAACAGGACAAGGTCTGGAAAGGCGATCTCAAGCAGCAGCGCCGGATCATGCAGTCCTTCGCGTGGATCACCGGCGACCGCGAACTCGGCTCGTATGACCACCGCGACGTTGCCCAATTCAAAAACGGGCTGAAACGGCTGCCTACGACATTTCGGTTCGGTACACCGACGAAGGGAGCCATGGCCAGGCCGTTCGAGGAAGTAATCGGCGAAGTCGCCCCTATCACTCCGGCCACGGCCCGGAACCTAAAGACGGTCAATCGTGACCTCAGCACTATGAGCACGGTCGCCAAGCACCTCGCGCTCACGTCGTGGAAGCCGCGCATTCACAACGTCTTGATCATGGATTTCGCCGGTGCGACGGTTGCAATACAACAAGACGAGAATGCCGAACTCCGCCCACCGTGGAAGAAGGAAGAGCTCGAATGCCTTTTTCACTCGCCGCTTTACCTTGGTGGAGGAGCAGGCAAGAACCGCTTGAAGGTCGAAAGCGCGTGCCCGCGGATCTGGCATGATGCGGCCTACTGGGCACCGTTGATCTGGTACTACACCCACGCCTGTCGGGAAGAAATTTGCGGACTCGAGGTCAGCGACGTATTCGATGACCACCCAGTCCCCCATCTCTTCATTCGCGAAAACCTGACTCGCGGCAGGGACGGCGAGAAAGCCGGCGAAAAGCGCATCGCGCGGCGGCGTAAACTTCCCCTGCACGATGAAGTTCTGCGTCTGGGCTTCCTCGATTACGTGGCCACTATCCGCGCCGAAGGCCACACTGCGCTCTTCCCCGAACTCTACCTTTTCGAAAGCAAGCGCGGCGGTGCCCAATTCTATGACCGCGCGTGGCGGTACATGGTTCAGTGGATCACCGACCGGATGGAGGTCGAAGTGAACGACAAGGGCAAAGGACCCGATATCCATTCGATCCGCGCGCTCGGCTCTTCGTTCTACGAGGTGGACGGGGTCAACGAGATCATGCGGGCCGACATCATGGGACATGCGCGGTCCGGCACCAATGCCAAGCATTATTCGAAGCGGATGAAGACCGAAGGGCTTGAGGTCGTCCTGCACGAGCGCCTTGCGTTCATCAAACGGTACGTCCCCGAAATTACGAAACACCTTGAGCCCGCCTCCATCCGCTTGCTGCCAATCGAGGCGCGGTCGAGAGTCGGGTCGGGTCGTCATCGACGCATCCGCTCCGACGCGGGTATCTCCAAGAAGAGTGGAGCTTAGGTCGAGCGGGTTCGTGTGCAGTGGGCCGCGCCAAATATATCGCGCCAACACGATCAAGTCGCTAACATCAGATCAGGACAAGCGGAGGCGGCATGCTCGATCAGGATCAAGTCAAACTGCTCGAGCAGGCGCGGGCGACCTTCAAGACCGTGTCGGTGGAGGGCCACACACCGTTTGACGACCGCTCCTTCGCCGCCTTTCTGCAAAGCCACGATCTTACGAGCGTCACCGTCTTCTTTCACGAATCGCGGATTGCCGGCTTTTCGAAAAACGGGCGGGCGCAGATCAACGCGCTGGCTAGGTCGCTGCGAACCGCGAACCCGTCGCAGATGCGCGTTGTAACCAACGCGGTGCTGGCGGACATGCTCACCAAAATGCTCACCCAGATGCTGAGCGGTAGGGCCGATGGCGAGTTAACGTCAGCCGAGGTGAAGGCATTCGACGAAGGCCTTGTCGCCTGGTTCAAAAGCCTTGCGATCGCCCGCACCCATTATATCCCATGCATCATAAGCCCATGGCCGGGCGCAAGCTTTACGGTCGGACCAGTTCGGTTTTACCACCGCAGCGACTTCCCGGTGGCGGACTTCGGGATGACGTCGGCGCAGTTCGATGCCTTGACCGACGCTGTCGACCTAAACGATCTGAACGGCCTTAAGACCTTCATGACCGAACGGCATGCCGACTGGATCGCGGTAGTTGGCGTGTACGGTCACGAGCCGGCGCAGGCACGTGTGACCGCCGACCTGACAGTCGATGTCGCGCTGGCGATCGTGCAGCTTCTCACGCCGATCGATCAGTATCGGCAGGTGTCGCGCTGTACCGCGCGGACCGCGCCCGCCTGGCGCATCGACGTCGTTCTTACCTCGGACGGTGGCGGCGCCGGTGGGCGGTCAAACAACCAACCCGGCCGCGGGGTTGCGCCGGACGGGCTGGGAACGATCCTGGCAGCGCAAGACCGCGAACTGCAGTCGATGGGTGGGAGGCTCGCCGGCTATCTCGATGGGTCGAGCGAGCTCCCAAGCCTGGACGAGACCTGGTGCAATGCCGCCTATTGGTATCATGAAGCCATCGCCGAACCGCTCGAAACCGTCGCCATCGCCAAGCTTGAGACGGCAATCGAGGTGTTGTTCCGCTCAGTCAGCAGCAGCGGAAGCAACAAGCGCCTTACCGACAGCTTGGAAATCTTCTTCGGGCTACAGAAGGACGATTTGCTGCCAAACGGTGAGATGACGGCCGCCGAGTTCGCCGCCGCAATCGTGACGGCGCGAAGCCGGGTTTTACATGGAACATGGCAGACGCTGATTCCGGACCTCCCCGTCGGTAAGGGCGGCAAGACCATCAGCCTGCGAGCCGCCGAACAGTTCGCCCGCTTGCTGCTCGTCGAATTCAGTCTCGGGCTCGACCACTATGGTGGGAGCGCCGATCCGATCGACGAGGTCGAACCCTTCTTAGACTGGTTTCGTACCACCTCCGCGCCAAGCACACCGCCTGCCGTAAGTTGACGCCAAACGCTAGCGGCCAAGCTTCTGTGAGCGTCTAAACCGAACGGCAGCTCTGCTGGTATCACTGATCAAAGCCTGCCGTTTCGCTATCGGCCCCTTTTCTGCCGTTCTGCAAAGCGTCCTAATTCTAGACGTAGCGAGGGCCCCAAACCCCCGCTTAAAGCTGCTATTTATGTGAAGCCAAGCACTTTCCGATAAAACCCGCAACACGCTTGTTCGTTGGGTGCGAAATAGATACGGGAGGGCATGCAACCAGGGTTGGGCTGTCTAACGATACTCCTCTGACGCACAATGCAAATTTGGCGTATCGCGTCAAAAGGGATAACGGGAACCCGGACTATTTTTAAGCAAATCCGGCGGTTTGATCCGAAGAGGCTTTTCTAGGAAGGGGGTAAAGTGCCAGCAGCGCATGAAGTCACAGTTCTGGACACCCTCGCGCTTCTTGACGGCGAACACTCAAGTCTTGCTGAAGGCGTAACGCGGCGGGATTATGCCCTCTGGCTTGGATCAGGCATCTCGCTCGACAGGATCGTGGGGGTACGCGGCGTCATCGCCCGGGTGCTCGACTACCTTCGCGAGAGGATCGATCCGGCCGACGCAAACTGCCGGCATCGCCGAGCTCTCGACGAAATCCTGGACGAGCTGACCGATCCCGAGCGAGCGCTGGTCGAACTCGACAAGCCGGTCGTGGAATGGCCCGAAGCTAGCGCGCGGGCCGTACTGGGGCGGCTGGCCGGCAAATATTCTCAGGTCCTCAACACGCGTCTCGACGGCGAACAAGATGATGACTTCCTTCTGTGGACCGCCGTCGACATTCCCAACTGCTTCACGTCCGAAGATCCGGATGTCGAGCATCTGTGTATCGTCATGCTGGCGATGGAGGGTGTCTTCACCGACATTTCCTCTGCCAATTGGGACTATCTGATCGAGGCGGCCGAGCGCGACTTGGCAGGGCCGGGTGCCTTGCTCGACATATGCATTCGAGCAAACGATTTCCAAGCGGCGGCGGCACCTGCGAAGTTGCTTAAGTTTCATGGCTGCGCCGTGCGCGCAATGAATGATGTACCCACGTATCGGCCGCTGTTGATCGCCCGGCAACCTCAGATCGTCAATTACCACAACAACCCGAACTATGGCGCCATGCGTCACCATCTCCTTGGACTGATCCACCAGCGCAGGACCCTCATGATCGGCTTTTCTGCGCAGGACGTCGACGTCCAGCAAATGTTCGCCGATGCGCAGGTCAATAGCCAGTGGTCTTGGGCCAATCCTCCGCCGGCCTTCGTGTTCGCCGAGGAGCAATTAAGCCAAGGTCAGAAGCTCGTTCTCGAGTGCGTCTATCCGGTCGACTATCAGGCCAACCGCGCCGACATAGAAGCTGCCGCTCGCTGCCGCGCCTACGGCAAGCCGCTGCTACTTGCTCTGCTGCTCGAAACCTACACACGCAAGTTCCAGATGCTATGTGATCTGGCCATTCCAGCCGTTTGGCCTCAAGAAGCGCACACAGCCCTCGCCGCAGGCCTAAGTCATTTGCGCAACAAGGCCGCCGCCACAGCCGATCCAAATCGTCTCAGCTTTACCCGGGATCTTGCGATCTCTCTCTCGAACGCACTCAACCTCTATCATGTCGGTCGCCCCGACGCCGCCAATCTGTATCAACCGATTTCGACGGGACCGGTGCAACAGCTTCAAGCCATCCCGGCTAGTACCGGTCTTCGCCAGGCAGCTACTCTGTTGGCACTCCTCGGAATTGGCGACGCCGACGGAACGTGGTCGGTCGACGCGGGGGCCGCAGGCCATGCCTCGCTCAGCCTAACTACCGCCGACCGCACGACCCCCCTTTTCATCGCCGCCAATGATGACGCCGCCGTTACAATGATCGCTGAGGGTTTGTTCGATCCCGATAGCGATGACGCAGTTCTGGTCATGAGTACTTCGCCTGCCATCCGCCGCCAGCGATCACCGGTCGGAGCGCCGGGGCGAACCGGGCGCCATTCAGTCAGGGAAGTTAGCATATCGTCGCTCATCGCCGACGCCGGTAATGACGCAGAGATGCTCGACCAGTTCAAACAGGCTGCTGCGCTATGACGCCGCTCGAGCGTGCTGTCGCCTTGCTGAAGGCACATGGCTATCGCGAAGCGAACAAGCCGTTCCCGATCGGCACTGCGAGTTTTTCCTTCGACGCCGTAATGACGGCGGACCGCACACTCGATCTGATCGTGCTCGCCGATACGACCGTCGGCAAGGAAGAGCGGCTGCGGAACCAAATCCAAGCCTTTAGTCGCGCGCTCGACGTTATCGGTTCGCGGCGCACTCTGACCGTCGTCCTGGTTGGGCAAAAGCTGTCCGCCGATACGCTCGAGGCCCTGGCGAGAGTGTGCCGCGTCCTTCCCGTCGGCACCTTGACTGGCGAGCATGCCGATCAGGTGCTGCGCGATTGGCTCGCGGCGTTGCTGCCGCTTACGCTGCCCGACGCCGACGAGATCCAGGGCGACTGGAGAGCGGAAACAGTCAAGCGTATTCCCAAGACCAGGACCAAGTCATCGGTCGGCTATGTGGACGCTTCGGAATCCGGCAGCGCGGCAGTACAGGAAGAGCTGCGGCGGCGGGTGCAGTCCGTGCTCGAACGCCATGCAAAGGATGTCGGCGCATGAAGCCGCGCCTCGAAGAACTTACGGTGCGGGATTTTCGCAGCATCAGGGGTGAACTCGTCATTCCGCTTAATGCCCAGATTGTCCTCGTCCACGGGCCGAACGGCGCCGGTAAGACCAGCCTGGTTTCTGCCCTCGAACTCGGTCTGACCGGAGACGTGGCGGGTCTCCGTAGGAACGATTCAAAAATCGAGCGCCACCTCGTCAATCGCGATGCCGATTATGCGTCGATCAATCTCAGGGCGGGCGGTTTATCGCGTACGGAAGCGTCTTTCGACATCAAAGCCGGTCAAATCCGCGGCACCGCACTGCTCAATCAAGCGGGGAGAAATTTTTTCGTCGAGCGATCCTACCTGTCTCAGTCGACGTTGGGCCGGCTGCTCGACATCTATCAGAGTCCCGCATCACGCGATCAAACCAATACGCCGTTGACTCGGTTCGTGAAGGATTTGCTGGGGCTAGACCAGCTCGAAGCGCTCATCGATGGACTGCATCCGGCCGGACACAAGCGCAGGATGTTCAAACTGACACCTCGTCTTGAGACGATCGAAAGGCTCGACGAAAGTCTGAAATCCGAAGGCTCCCAGGGCGCCGCCGCAGGCCGCGAAAGGCGCCAGAGGATCGAAGAAGCGCAGAAAGAATGGGCCGATGTCCAAGCCCGGTTCGGCTTGGCGAACGATCTGCCCGCCGCCCTAGAAGCGCTGCGCGACGACCCGCACCACGCAGCGGCCTCGATTGTCGCACAAAACCTTCGCGAAGCCCAATCGTTGCGCACCCATTGGCAGTCACTGGATGGCGAGAGCGAAAATCGATCCGCGGTCGAAGCGGCCGAGGCGCAGAGCGCAAAGGCATTGGAGCAATTCGATGCCGGCCCCGGTCGCCTTTTGGTGCGAGCTATCGCGTCCCTGAGCCCCATATTTTCCGATCTTCCCGACCCCGCCGCAAGCAATCCGGAGGAAGCGTGGCGCGAGGCCCATGACCGCGCAGAAAAGGAAATCGCGAGGTGTGAGGCCAATCTCGCTGCAGCTGCGACATCGGCTGCAGAGGTCGATTCGATCGACCAGCGCGTCCAGCAGCTCAAGGCGCGTTTGGAGGTGATAGAGGGACGTATGGCCGACTTCGCCGGGGAGACCGCTGGATTGAGCGATGCCTTGGCAACCGTGTTGCCGCACATCCATGACGAACAGTGCCCGATCTGCAGTCGGGACTTCAGCGAGGTGTCCGAGGAATCCTTGGCCTCGCATGTTCGCGCAAAAATCGCGCGATTGATCGACGATGCCGAGGAGATGCAGGCGCTAGGCGGAGAGCGGCAATCGGTTCAACGGCAGATTGCACAGTTCGAACGCGAACGTGGACAGCATCAGGCCCGCACACTCGACCCGAGCGCTATCAACGCGCTTCAGCAGCGTACCGCGGGCTTGCGCGCGTCGTTGGGCCTGCTGGCCGAATGTGAAAGCAGTGCTGCCGAGGGCATGAGAATCCGTCGGACCCACAGCGAAGCTTCTGGGCGCGCCGCCCAGTTGCGTTTGCGCGATTCCTCGGCGCGTGAAATCCGTTCCCAGCTAGCCGCCCTTTGCGATCGCGCCGCGGTCGATCCGCTGTCAGAAAGCGAAACGACCGAGGCCGGGCTGACGCGGGTCGTCGCGGCGCTCGACGCCGAACAATCGAAGTTCGCCGCCTTGCGTGACAGCCGCCAGGCCGCGATCGAAATTGCCGAGGAGCTGATCACACTCACGAACGAAGAGTGTGGCAGCAAAGCGGATACGTCCAACCGAAAGGCAAGGCGCGAAGCGATTGCCACAGCACAAAAGGAAGTGAAGGCGATCCGTGACGAGGCGAATGCGCTTCATGCGGCGGCCGAACAGGCACGCGGCGCGATCGTCAGTCGCGTATTCAACCAGCGTCTGAATGCGATCTGGCGCGATCTTTTCGTACGTCTCGCCCCGAATGAACCGTTCGTTCCGGCTTTCACGCTTCCAGAAGACCCAAAGGCTCCGGTCAACGCCATCCTGGAAACCATTCACCGAGACGGTGGCCGCTATGGCCGGCCTGGAGCGATGCTCAGTGCGGGAAACCTCAATACCGCCGCCCTGACCCTTTTCATCGCGCTCCATCTCTCGGTCAAGCCGCCCTTCCCGTGGCTGATCTTGGACGATCCGGTGCAGTCGATGGACGAGATGCACATCGCCCAGTTTGCTGCGCTGCTTCGCACGCTAGCCAAAGCCGAAAACCGCCAAGTGATAATCGCCGTGCATGAGCGGCCATTGTTCGAATATCTCGCGCTGGAACTCAGCCCTGCCTTCCCAGACGATCGCTTGATAACCGTTGAATTGAGCCGGTCTGTAGGTGGTTCGACGCGGTGCGAGACTACCGTAATGGGCTTCGAACCAGATCGACTGGTTGCATAAGGTCACGATGAGTTACGAATGCTGTTCCGCAGGCGCTGAAGGATGTTCGTTAGCGACATCTCGCCTACCACGATTGGGAGCATGCAGGGCATAGACGTACGGCACCTATTAAGAGCTCAGCCCTCAAGAGCGGACCTTCCGTTACCGGCCCAATTCCGGTCGATCCTCTACAACCATTCCGCTTCATGACTACAACAGAGTGGCGGCCTCGGCCCACAAACCGGGCGCTGCCACGCCGAGCCGCTTACGTTGCTCCGTGAACCTGCCAAGCGCCACCAGCATCAGCGACGGGTAGCCCCGACGTCGTAAGCCCCTAACGACGGGCGGACGCACCAAATTCGACCGCCTCCCTCTCGTCCATCATCACGATCAGACGCCAAGACGGCTTAAATACCAGGCCGCCTGATGCCAGACGTCACCCCGTCGCCCATCGTTCCCACATAGGGCTTCAGCGAATTGGTCGGAGGCAGTTTCTGCTGCAACTCGGGAGAGAAGATTCCGATGTGACCACCTCTCTCCGCGCTGCCGAAATCGGCCACGCCCGAGGCATCCACCACGAAGTCCGGACCGTGAACGCCTTGAAAGAATCCGTCCTCCAACATCAGGTCGAAGCCCGCCTGATCGTGACGCGCCAACAGCACGAAAATCCAGTAGCGGGCGAGATCCTCGGCTGCCTGCTCCCGACGTTCGGCACCGTGTTTTGCATCGGCGAGGAAGTGTCCGGGCACCCTCTGGGCCAGTTCCGCTAGACGCAGACGGGCCACCCCTCGCATCGCATCCGCCAGCATCCGGCCATCACCCTTGGGGATCACCGTCTCGGGCTTCGGAGGGGAGCCGAAACTACCCAGCGAACGGATGTCGGTCTCGTTCCAGCCCAGTGTCCTGCCATACCACTCGAGCCGCGAATGCGGCGGAAGCATTAGCGGATGGGACTGCCCCAGCACGTGCGACGGACCCGTCAGAGTCGCCGCTTTCCACTGCCCGTCCCCGATCTCCAGACGGCTCAGATCGACCGGTTCGATCGGACCTTCCAGTCCCTGACGTGCCGCGAGATCGGGATGCAACCGGAAGCCCATGAAGCAGAACGGAGCCGGCTCCATGGAAGGACGCCACATGGTGAAGGGCTTGTCGAACGTCGAGCGGGAAAGCCCCGTCGACCTCGCCAGCCCCGGAGCGATACGCCGCACCGCCATGTTGTCCGACGGCCATCTCGGCAGGTCCGAAGGATCGAATGCCGGGGCTCCCTGGCCTACGGGAGGGAGCCCCTCGCCGCCCTCTTCTTCCCGGGATGCGCCATCCTCCGGACCACCGCCGCTCCCGACTTCGGTGCCGGCATCGGCGAAGGGATGATCATCGTCCGAGGGCGCCAATGGACCTTTCTCAACCGGATCATCATCCTCAGCCAAAGCTTCAGGTCCGAACAGGTCGTCCGGAATGTCGGGACAGTAATCCTCAGTGGAAGGCCCATCCAGAACCTCCGCCCGCGCATCGACATCCCCTGTCGGATCGATCGCCGCGTCAACCATATCACCGACATCGGCGTCGACAGCGGGCTCTCGTTCCGGGCTGACGTTATCAGCAATTCCGGCAACTTTCGGCGCATCGTCCGATTCATCGGCGGAATCGGATTCCACAGCCGTCGCGGCATTTTCGCCAGACGCAACACCACCTTCACCAGGCTCGCCGCCCATCCCGCCTTGGGCCCGGCGACGGGCGGCAATGGCATCCATGAAGGCGTCGACGGACGGGAATACGAGACGGCCTGTGGCGTCCATCCCGGCATCGATATCGATCGCCGTTACCAAGCGATCGACTCGCATTCTGGCTGCGGACACGTCGTCCTCATCGGCGTCCAGATCGTCGAGTTTTTTCAGATCGGAACGCGCCTCTGCTAGAGCGAAGCGCAGTCGCTCGCGGCATTGATCGTGGGTTTCCTCGACCGGCTTACGCGTCTCGAAAGGATCGTCAATCTTGAGCGCTTGGTGGAACTCCTCCTCCGTCTGGCGTGCCGCGGTCATCAGGTCCTCACGCGACTTCTTGCCCTGCGACCATTCCACGATGTCGTCCCGTATTCGGTTCAAAAGCTTCGATCCGATCTGCAGATCCTTGGCTTTTACGTCCGCCGCATGAAACATTGCGAATACCGGAAGCATGAACTTGGGCAGCAGGTGCCGCCACTGTTCGTGCATCGTCATGCGGCGCACCATCTCCTCGAGGATGAGAGCCCTCACCTCCTGATGCTCGACCGCCCTGACACGGTGCCCGGCGGCGATCCTGTCGTTCACCACCAGCGCCTTCAGCAGGTCCTCCTCCGTGTCCAGCATGGCGGCGAATTCACTGTTCTCGGAGAAGTTCTTCCTTACCTTCGACACGTCCAGCGGCGAGCGTCTATCGGCTCTTGTGAACACCAGTTTTGGATGCTGTGCGCGTATTTCCTCCATGGCATGATCAAGGCGCTTGCCGACATTCTCCGCAGTCGACATGCGAGTAGGATCGGGCAGCATCTGATCGATCAGGCGGGTCATGCGAAGGGCTTCCTCGTCCGACATACCCATGGACCGTGCCGTGTCCTCCAGCATGCGTTTCCGACGAGAAACGATGGACCTCATTTCGGCAGGCGCATCGTTTTTCAGAGGTCCGTGGGGAACCGGCTCCGCGCTCTGTTCTGCGATCGATTCCAACCTTTGCAGGCGTTCGTCGTCGCTTGAATCATCACCCGAATGCGGCTGCATATTCTCTCCAGACATCTTCTATCGACCCCTCGAACAAGTCCCATTTCACTTCCGCAGCGCGAAACACCTAGGACTTCCTGCTTGCTACAATTGGCCGAAACTCGGCCACTCAACGCGGAACCGAGCACCAAAACCAGTGTGATGGGCATAAACACCCCCTTGAACTTTAGGGCTTCTTTCTTGCTATAGTCGTAACAACTCGCTCATTCGCGCCATTGCCGCAGTCTGTCACAGGGCCGCTGGCATCTTATACGCCGCCCAATAGAGGCGTTTCCCCACACGCTTGCTATAAAGCGGTGAAATCGTCTTGAATGGCCCAAATTGCACCAAACCTGCAGCTGGGCCGCACGCTTACTACAACAAGCACGCGGATCGCTGATTACACCGAGACCGACATCCTGCGCGGGCTTTTCGATACGCTCGATGCGATCGGGCGCGATGCGCGGATGGTGACCTGGGGCGGAGAGGCGCGCGACCTCACAGTGCTGCGCTATCAGGCCTGCCGCTACGGCCTGGACCTGCCGGTCCACCTGCACGATACCTCGCCGCACGCACGCGAACGGATCGACCTCTGCCGCTCGACCACAGTGCAGGCCGATCCGGTGCATCTCGACGAGTATGCAGCAGGGTGCGGCATCCCTGCCAAACCCTCGCCGCCCGAGGCCATCGGAAAACTGGTCGAGGCTGGCGAGTGGGACGCGGTGCACGACCACGTCCTCGCCGATGTGCTGACCATCACGATTGTCGGCCTGCGCTGGCTCGCGGCCATGGGCGAGATCGTCTGCGACCGCGACCACAGCGCGATGGCCGTTGCCGAAGCGGCCTTAGGGGCTTGTCCCGACAGTACATTCGTGATCCGCGACTTCAAGCCGTGGGCACGAGACCGGCTGCGTTCAGCGGCCTTGCGCGGAAATGTCTACCGGATGGAGGAAGCGGCATGATCGTCGACCGCCGCATGTCGCACCCGCGGGTTCTGGTCTCGGTCTGTATTGATGGCGGCCGGACGCCGGGCGCCGCGCTGTTCGTAGTGTGGACAGGTCCCAAGCGCGGCGCGCGGTTCGAACTCGATCGGCGCTCCTTCGGATCCGCCGAGACGCAGGACACGATCATCGCCTCTATCGCCGAGCGGATCCCGCGTGATGCGACGGTGCTGGCGCACACGAAGCACCTGTCGGATCATGCGCTACGACACAGCGCCGTCCTGGGCCGGCCGCTACAGCCCCACCCTCTGGCGCTGGTCGCGCGCTACCGGCCCGATCTCAAGATCATGTGCCTGCCGTTCGGACGACGCGAACTAACCGATGCGGCTGCGGCCTATGGGATAATCGCCGAGAGTGGTCCCATGTGGCCAAGGTTGGAAGCCAGGGCTGCACGCGATGCGCAGGCGCTCTGGCTCACTTTCCTGTGGACCCGGTGCCGGCCGAAGCAGCGCCTCTGGCTTGCCTCGGCATGGGAGGCGTGGCGCGCGATACAACGAGCGCGCAACGCATCGATCTGAACAGCGAGCAGGATCGCTTCGCCGCGACGTTATAGCGCCGTTCGGATCGACGGTCGTGATGACGAAGATAACGATGGAATGAAGAGGGAGGAAAAGATGACCTGATCCAGCAGGATGGCGGGAGCCGGCACGGCCCGTCCTTCGCAATCTACCGTGCCATCCGCGCCCGCCATCCGGCGGGCGATCAACAGCCGCTTGTCCACTCAGGACAGCGGCTTTTTTCGTATCAAAAGGACTTATCGAAATGCCCAAGAAGAAAACCACAGCCAGCCAGGCGCTTGTTCCGGCAGGAGGAACAAAAACCTACGCCATCGCCGGCAAGAAGATCGAAGCGACACAGATCTTCCACGTTCCCGGACGCCACCCATCGGGCGACGGACCGTGGCAGCAAGAGCCGGACAAGCTCGCCTGGGTCGATGCCTCCACTGGCCTGCCCTGTACCATCCTGCGCGAACCGGACGGAGTGTTGGGCGGCTACGTCGGAGTAGACGACGATCATCCCTTGTTCGGCTTCGAGGTCGACGCTGTGCCAGGCGCGCTCGGCATCAGTCCGCATGGTGGTCTCGACTATGCGGCGATGTGCGAAGACGGGCCGGACGAGATCACCATCTGTCATCCGATCAGGTCCTATCGCGACGCGAAGAACCGTCCGGATCGGGTCTATGACGGTGATGACAGCCATCAACCCCTTTGGTGGTTCGGGTTCCAGTGCGACCGGAACCACGATCTGGTCCCTGGTCGTCAGGTAAATGCGAACGACCTCGGCGCCGAGAATGGCCGGGTTTATCGTGACATCGCCTATGTCTACTCGCAGACGTGCAGGCTCGCCCGACTACTCAGGGCAGCCGTCGATGGCAAAAGCGACAGTGATACCCAGCTCGATCCGGCATCCCCGCCGCCGGTCGGTCTCGATCCGGAGCGCCGCCGGTGAGCGCGCGCGACTGGGACGAGATCCCCTATACCGACCGGTTCAACCCGAATCTGCCGTGGGGCTACTGGCTCGTCGCTCAAGGCGAGCTCGATGGCTTTCCGCCCCTGACAGACCATACCGGCAAAACCTGGCGCAGCGTGCGCGAGTACTTCTGGGCGGAGCGGTTGGGCATGGCCGCGATCCCGCGCAACGATACCCGCAACCAGGAGCTTGAATTCATGCTCGCCACGCTGGTGTCGCTCGACCGCCGGGTGATCTACACCGAGGAACGCGCAGTCGACCTGTTCGGCAGTTGGGACCGAAGCAGGCATTACATGAGCTGGCTCGCCGGCCACAAGCTGCTGATGCCGCAGCCGGAGGCCAGTCTCGACGCAGACCTGTCGCCTGAGGGACGCGCGGTCCTGGTGATGCTCGCTTCCACACGGAGTCCCGATGCGGCGCCGCTTGCGATCGGCCTGCCTACGCTCAAGTCGTTCCACGGCCTCAACGGCACGCCCGGTCAGGACGAGCGCGATCGCCTGATTGCAGCACAGGAGCGTGCGACCCTGCACCTGCAATATCGGTTCGGGCGCAAGGACATCGCAGGGCAGCCTGCCATCGTGCTCGCGGGGGTCGGCCTCGGGCCGAACATCCCGCTCACGCGCGTCCTATGGTCCGTCACCTTCGCGGATTACTACGCGCGCGACAGGATGTTGTTCTGGCTCCATGAGCGCATCGACCGCTGGCCTGACTGGGGAGAGCTTGCCTACCGACAAGGCGCCCGTGCGCTGAGCGAGCGGCTGATGCAACTCGCGTTCGCCGATCGGGAGATTAGTGGCGGCTGAATCGAACTTGGGGCGGCCTGCTGCGGTGGGTCGCCCCACCCCCCTTTTTTGCATCCGCATTCGCCGATCCGCATCTCGGAACATCGCGGATCTCGTCCGCGCAATCCATATCGTGCGATCTTCGCGGGTCGCTTCAATGCCGCACGTTGTCTTGCTCAGGCCTGCGCCAGAATACCATCAAGGTTGGTCGCAGTGATGAACGAGATATCCAGAGAACGGAAATGCGCTTTTCCGCAAGCAATCTGCGCCTTCTCAGCCTCGCGAAGCGTGTTGAGGTCGCCCTTGCTCTCGCTGACCAGATAAACGTCCTCACCCTCGTCATGCTCGCGGACGATGGCCCAGTCGGGATTGTATGTTCCCAAAGGTGTCGTGATCTTGAACCCCTGAGGCAGCTTGGCGAATACCTTGATAGCCCCGCTCATATTGAGCGCTTGGGCCAGCGGTGCCTCTACAGTCGTCGAGTCCGTTACGATATGATCCAGGGGCGCCTTCGACACCTTCACCAATCGCTCCAGCGGGACCTCGTCTTCTTCGTGAAACAGGTCTTGCGCCCACCATTCGTCCAGAGGTTTGTAAACGATCCCGTCCGTCATCATCAGGCGCTTGCCTGCCTGAATGATGGCAACAGCCGCATCAACGAACGCCGATGGATTGATCGTCGCGTCCTCCAACCGACCGGACTGGACCAGAATGTCCGCAATCACCTTTCGCGGTAGCTCGGTGCGGTTCTGCAGTTCTCCGAGCAAATCCGGCAGGTCCAGCTTGGCCGTGGCCAAGCGTTGCGGCGCCGACATCGAGCGCTTCTCCCCGGTCACGCCCTCTCGTCCAATCAGCATTTCTGCTAATTCGAAGGTGACGCGCGCTTCGCCGGGACGCGGCATGTCGGCCATCGCTTTCGCGCATCGTGCCACCAGCGCCGCGTCGTCGAAATCGAGGCGGTAGGTCGTCTTGCGACTGATACGCTTCCACAGTTCTTGAAAATCGTGGCCTTCAAGAACGGCCAGATTAAGCTTCACCTGCCCCTTGGCGCGCGCGTCGCGAATAGGCAGCTTGCGGGCGATACGTGTGAGCCGTTCGCGAACGAGCTTGCGCGCGTCATCCGGCAGATCATCGGGAAGCGGCACCGTGTTCGTCGCCAATGCAGTGCGCAGTTCTTCCTTCGCCTTCCCATTCTCCTCAATCAGACCCGCGCCAAGGAGCCCTTCGAAGATTGCACGGCTTTCGTTGACCTTGAGGGTGCCCGTTTCGCCATTGGGCAGCGGATAGGTAAGGCCGGCAAAAAGGTCGACGGTGACGAGGCCAAGCTTGACCTTGAGCTCCTTCTCCATCTCCTTCTGGAGCCCGTCCGCGTATTCGGAATAACTCTCCTGCGCCACAACGGTAAGCACGTTCAGCCCTTCGTCGCGGCGACGCTGGCCTTCGTTGTCGACACAAAGGCGCAGACCACGACCGATGGACTGGCGGCGGCGCGTCTCGCTCGCCATTTCGCGCAGGCTGCAGATCTGGAAGACGTTGGGATTGTCCCAGCCTTCACGCAGCGCCGAGTGCGAGAACAGGAAGCGAAGCGGCTCTGCCTCATCCAGCAGGCGTTCCTTGTCCTTCATAATCAGGTCGAAGGTGCGTTCGGCGTCCTCGCGCGATCGGGCGTTCGACAATTCCCCGGCGGCATTGAGGGTCGGCTCGGTGAAGGTTCCGTTCCGGTCCTGTGAGAAATAACCGCCATGTGCCGCTGCCGCATCGGCTGGGACGTCAGCGAACAGGGACTGAAACTCTGGACGAGCAGCCTGCTTGGCGTATTCTTCCTCGAAGATGACCGCCAATGGTCCCGGCTTTGCCTCGCCGTTCTCGTATTTCCGGTAGTCCTTCACGGCTTCCAGGAAGAACAGACTCAGGGTTTTGATACCGAGGGGACGGTTGCGCAGCTCTTTCTTGAAGTGGTGCTCGATTGTCTGACGGATCATCGCCCGGGACAGCGAATTCGCGTCAACGTCGCCATGGCTGTCACCGATCTCGAGGGTTTCGATTCCCTTGCCCGGCACCATCAATTGCATTGTGCCGGCGCTTCGGCCCATCTTCTGGATCAGGCCGATGCGGTAGTCCGCGTAAATGCTTCGACCACCAGAGATATGGTCGTCGGACAGGACAGCGCCATCATCCACCCACACTGCCTTGCGCGACACGCTACCTGCCTGCTGCCTGGCAATCTCGACCCTTGCACGCGGAAGCTGGCCCTTCTTCGTCTCGACCTCGAGCAACTTCACATAGGGGCTGTTCTCGGCATCCTGGATGCGCGCGCCATCGACTTCGATTGACTTCACCAGCCCGCGCTCATGGGCGTCGAATGCGTCGAGGCGGTAGATCGGGTGGAAGTCGAATTCGTGTGTGGCGGAATAGCCGATGCTCGCAAGCGGCTTCATTGCGCGCATGATTTTGCGGCCGGCGCTGTCAGCGGTTCGGCCCGTCGATTGCGGTTCGTCGACAATAAGGATCGGTCGCGTGCTCTTCACCCATTCGACGCCGGGAATGTCACGCGTCTGTTCGCGGGCTTGCTGGAATACGGCCGCCTTCGACCCCAGCGACTGCACCGTCGCGATCATCACGCGGATCGAGGAGGACGAGGCGAAATCGATGATCCGCGACAGGTCAGAGCTGTCGTAAACGAAGCTTTCGAATGGCACCCCGTCGTAAAGCTGGCGGAAGTGGTCGCGTGTTTGCTCGATGGTCTTCTTCACGCCCTCGCGTATCGCGACCGAAGGAACGACGATGACGAATTTCGTGACGCCGTAGCGGCGGTTCAGCTCGAAGATCGTCCGCAGGTAGACGTAGGTTTTGCCTGTCCCCGTCTCCATTTCGACGGTGAAGTCCATGCCATAGTCGCCCTCCCCGCTGCGCTTGTCGCCCTTCACTTCCAGGGTGGGCGAGGAATCCAGTGCATTGCGGTCCTGCACGACGTGCAGATTTTCCAGGATCTGCTCGGGCAGCAGGTCGCAGCGGTTGGCGTAGCCGAGCAGCTTTTCGTTATATTCCAGCTCCCCTTCCACCTGCTTGGGTGCGATGGTGAAAAGAGACTGCTTCTCTTCCTGCCCGGCGAACAGGTCCACCACCGCATCGATAGCAGCGGCCTGGTGCTGGAGATCGGGTTCGAACTTGAATTTCATGGTTCCGCCCCGCCGATCAGATGCTGGCGATCTTGGCGATACGGTCGCCCAGACGCTGGCGGAGGATCGCGGCGAGATTGGCCTTGGTCGCAGCGCGATTGCCGTCACTGCCGATCCCGCTGTCCTTGAAGTAGACCGTGGTCTGCGCAGGATCGAGTTCATCGACCCAGTCGGCCATGCCCTGCCCCAGATCTTCGGCCTGATCGTCAGCAATGTTGCCGAGGCACACCATCAGCGCACCCCCGCCGAGTGCGTGGACAGTCTGTCCGGCAATCTCGCGCTTTTCTTCCGGCATGGCTAGGTCGATGCCGGTCTTGAGCAGCAACTCGACCATCAGATCTTCTTCACTGCGATTGGGCAGCACATTGTCGACCGCATCAAGGATGCTCGCTTCGAGGTTATCGGGATCGGGCTGCCACGGTTTCAGGTTGGATGTTGAGAGCTTGTAGACACGGAAGCCAGTATCGAAGTCGGCGTCTGGGTATTCTTCCCGAACACGTTCCCCTGCTCGCCTAAGCCGCTCTTTTGTCAACTCGGCGATATTCGGTTCTAGTCCTCGAGCTTTCAAAAACGCGAAGGTCTCTTTCTGGTTCTTATCCGTTGAAGATAGAGGTTCCGGTATCTGAACCAAAACAAACCTACGATTTTCACCATCCTCGGCGTTTTGCTTCATCACAGAATGACCTGTCGAACCAGATCCAGCAAAGAAGTCCATTATAATATCGTCGCCGCGACTATCAGGCATATTTTCACCGGTGTGAAAAATCAGTTTTCTAATTAAGGACGTGGGCTTTACTGTCTCGAAGCCATGATCTTTTGCCCCCAATATTTCCGATAGTTCCGACTTTCCCGTCTCTGCAGTTCCATATGTTTCTTTATCGAAGAAGTGGGACCAGAAAGGCTTAAATTTTTCAGAGTCCTCATCATCAGGCCGAATCTTCAACGCTGGGCGACCGTTAATTAATTCAGCATCACCCCGTGACACGAACTCGTCGATGTATTCCTTTCCGACCTTCCACTGATAACCTTCTCCCGGCTCAACGCCTAGGATTGCAAACTGCATAGTAGATCGACCTCGCCGACCATAAGCCGACATCTGCTCGACAATATAGTATCTGAAAGAGCCTTTCTCATCTGACTCGGCGTATTGTTTATCTCCGCTTTTTATCAACCGAAAATCCGGCTTTCGCGGAACAGCTGAATAGACCAATATTGATTCGGTCCTCCTCTGTAACATATACTTTGCAGTCTGGGTGTTTTGTGCTTTTGTTCGACGCTCCCAAGTTATTTTTCCAATAAAACACTCTTCGCCGAGCGCATCATCGCAAATCTTTCTAAGAGATGACTCTTCGCCCTCATCGATGGAAACAGCAAGAAACCCATCCTCTCGCAACAATTCCCGCGCTAATAGAAGCCGAGGATAGGCCATATTGAGCCAATTGGTATGAAAGCGGCCTTCGCTAGATGATTGGCTTGTTCTAGCAGCGCCGTCCGCATCCCGTTCGCCGATTGAAACCAGATACTGGTTTGTCGGGTCGACATAGTTATCGGCGTAAACGAAATCGTTGCCCGTGTTATATGGCGGATCGATGTAGATGAGCTTGACCCTGCCCGCATATGAGCGGCGGAGAAGCTTAAGCACTTCAAGGTTGTCACCTTCGATTATGATATTCTGCGTCGTGTCCCAGTCCACGCTGTCCTCGGGCGCAGGAAGTAGGGTGCCGAGGCTGGGTGTCATGGCAAAGGCGCGAGAGCGGCGCTTGCCCTTCCAGTTCAAGCCGTAGCGCTCTTCCCCGTCCTCAACCTCGTCGCCCAGCAGCTGGCGCAGCACATCGAAATCGACCTTCCCGTCCGCTACGATCTGCGGGAAAAGCGCCTTCAGCCGCTCGACATTTTCGCGCGCCAGATTGCCGCTCCCCGCTTCTTCATCGTCGCGGGTAATCTGCAGAATGGCGGAGTCGGAATTGCTGTCGGTTGTCATTTCTTTTTCTTTCCTGGGCGCGCTGCGATAGCGCGAACCTTATCGTTATGAGGATTAGGCTGCCCGTTGGGGAGCAGCACCCCTTCGGCAACCAGCTTCTTGAGAATTGGCCCGCGCTTATCCAGCTTGGGCGGCAACGGTAACAGGCCGAGACCGGCCAGAACATCCTGCTGTGACAGATTGGACTTCGGGAATTTCTTCTGGGCCCACGCAGGCGTCGGCTCGCCAGCCGCAGCGGCTTTCGCGCGAGCACGTCGCGCCGAACGCTTCGATCCCTTCTTCGACGGAACTGACCGGTCCTCCGGCGTTCCGAATGCGTATCGCCGCTCCCAATAGCTGCCCCATCCGATGACGGTTCCGCCACCGTGGTAACTCCCCCTGCTCATGCGATTACCCCAGCTCTCCCAATATACGGTCGCGCTCTTCTTTCAGCTTTCGCGCCTGATTGCCAAGTGTAACCTGTTGCGCAAGCGACTTTTCTTTTTTCGCCGCCGCGCGGGCGGATATCCATTCTGCGTCCGCTTCCTTGTAGCGCCCCAGCGCGTCGCGCCGCGCTTCCGGATCGTCCACGAGGCGATATGGCGAACCCGTCAGCGCGGCAACCTCCAGCGCCTCAAGCCGTTCGACGAGGCCAGCATACAAGGCGGACAGGCTCACCTGCGGAAGCTGCGGAAGCGCCAAGCCGGCAATGAACGCCTTCGTCGCCTCCGATCCCTTATCAGTAAGGTCGGGAGATACGACCAGCCGCTCCACCACCATCTTGTCGCCAATCCGTTCCGCCCTTCGGAGCGGCGCGACCGAAACGCGCGTGCCCACGTTCCCGGGAAGCTGCGTCAGCAAAATGATCGGGACCGGAATTGAACGGTGAACCATTGACAGCAGGCGCTGTGTCGGCTGCTCACGCGCAGTAAGCGCAAGCAACTGGATTGCGGGAACGGGCCGCTCGTTATCCGTGCCCGCTGCCACACCGATGGTTGCAGGCGATAGGGTCGCCCACCAGTCCAGCCGCTCGATGACCTTGTCGATGACCTTGCGATCCGCGGCATTCGCCGCCCCGTGCTCTGCGAGCACGTCTTTCGGCAAACGCCGAGCAGCCGCTCCGCCTGGGGGAAGCGCCAGAGCGTCACGGATGTCTTGCGGCGTAACAGTCATGCCGGGGGCAAGACGGCGAGCCAGGTGATGACTTCCCAGTCGTCCAGGCCGCTATCACCGCCCGCGCCTTCTACGCCGCCCGTTGTGAAGAGGCTTTCGACAGCGCGCTCCTCTGCTTTGCCGGTTACGCCACGGATCGCGGCTGCCAGCAGGCGCTGGTATTTCTCCATCTTGCTGCCGTCGCGTGTCGTGGCGTTGAGCTGCGCCCATGCCTGCTCCTGCTCATCCGCAGGGGTGGCTGCTGCCAGCCGAAGGAGATCGAGCATCCGCTTCGGCTGGCTGGGCGGGAGGATTACCCGCTCGTCTTCACCGACATAGATCAGCGCATGCGGGAAGATCGGGTCGCCCTTCGCCAGCGCGCGCTCGGCATTTGGCGTAGCCGCTTTGAGCAGGAACAAAGCTCCGGGCGGGAAATCATCGTTGGCGGGGATGGGCGAATAGGTGCCGATCATCCGCTGGGCGATCGCCTCGCGTTCCTCGGCTGACAGACGGGCAAGATCCAGCCGCAGGTCATTCAGCGTCATGTCCGTGATGGAAACGCCGGAGGACAGGTCCTCAAGGTCAATTACCCGATCCTGGAGCGATTCCAGCTGGCGGCGGCGGTATTCCAGATCGTTCATCCGGTCGCCCGCCTGTGCTTCGATCAGGTTTTCCTCGCCTGTAGCGGAGACGTCGAGCAGCATCATCTTGCCCGATACGCTGCGCTCAAGCCCAATGTAGCTGTCGAGGTCCATGTTGGGCCAGAAGTTGACGAGCTGGATGACATCGTTCGGCGAACCCAGCCGGTCTACGCGTCCGAACCGCTGCACGATCCGCACCGGGTTCCAGTGAATGTCGTAATTCACCACGCAGTCGCAATCCTGGAGGTTCTGCCCCTCCGAAATGCAGTCCGTCGCGATGATCAATTCGACTTCCGGTTCGTCCGCCAGCTTTTCCGGCCGTGCGCGCGATTGCGGCGAGAAGGCCGTCAATATCGACCCTAGATCGGCGCGGAGACGCGGGTGCGTCGTCCGGTTTCGGCCGGACCCTGTCACCAGAGCCATCGGTCGCGGATATTCTTCCGCTAGCTCTTCGTAGAGATACTGCGCTGTGTCGGCGAAGGCCGTGAATACCAGCAGCTTCGTATTGCCTGCGTTGTATGGCGCACGAAGCTTTTCGGAGATCAATGCCTTGAGATCCGCTAGCTTGGCGTCACGCTCTGGGGTGACCTGCCTTGCCTGCCGGAGAAGGCTGGCAAGCCTGTCGCGATCCTCGGCTAGGTCCTGCCGCCAGCGAACAAGATCCGCGTCGCTGAGCAACACGCGGATGTTCTTGCCGACACCAAGCTGCTCGAATTCGGGATCGTCGTCTTCCAGATCGTCGATCGATGGCGTGTCAATGCTATCGTCATGGGCATCAATGCGCCCGATGAGCTCTTCTACCGCGGCGAGCTGTCGTTCGATGGTGAGCGCAAAGGCATGCACCGAACTTTCCATCCGCTTGAGCAGGTTCACCCGCATCAGCGCAACGAGACTTTCCTCACGGTCGAGCTGGCGGAATACGCTGGTCCCCGAACCCGTCTGCTGGCTGTAACGACGGTCATAGGCCTCGCGGCGGTCCTCCATCACGTAACGCAAAGGAGCAAAGGCGGCGAGCTTGAGCCTGCGGATCTCGGTGTTGACCTCGCCTATGGGCGGGAAGCCGTCGGACAGGTCAACGTCCGAATAAATGTTCTTCGGCGCGAGGCGTTCGGGGAAGGTCCCGGTTTCTTCGGTGCCGTAGTATTTCTCGATGTGCTTCCGGCTACGCGCGATAGTGAGCAGATCCAATAGTCGGAAATAGTCGAAGCCAAGCATCTCCAGCAGCCTGGCCGGTGATCGCCGATCGTCGGGCAAATCCTGCCAGCGGTTGAACTGGCCTTGCGCGATACGCACCGTGCCCGCTATGCTGGGGACGCCGTGCCCCGCCAAAGCGCGATCGTCTCCCTCGGTTGCAAAGGCGATCTGGTTCTTGAGATCGTTCAACCGGTTGTTGACCGGCGTTGCCGACAGCATCAGTACCTTGGTATCAACGCCAGCCTTCACGACCGCATTTAACAGCTTGTCGTATCGGCTCTCGCGCTCGCCCTTGCCGGCCGGGCGGTTACGAAAGTTGTGGCTCTCGTCGATTACGACGAGGTTGTAGTTACCCCAGTTGATGTGGCTGAGGTCTATCTCCCCGGACTGCCCCTGTTCCCGCGACAGGTCCGTGTGGTTGAGCACATCAAACGCAAAGCGATCGCCTGCTAGCATGTTGCGCACGTCGTTCTGGGTCCACAGCGTCCAGTTCTCGCGAAGGCGCTTAGGCGCCAGCACAAGCACGCGAGCATTGCGTAGCTCGTAATACTTGATGACCGCCAGCGCCTCGAAAGTCTTTCCCAAGCCGACGCTGTCCGCGAGGATGCACCCGCCAAAACGCTGGAGCTTATCGATGGCCCCTATGACGCCGTCCTTCTGAAACCGGTAGAGCTTCGACCAAACTGTCGTTTCCCGGATGCCCGTTGCGGCATCCACGATCTTACTCTCGTCAGTTGCTTCCTCCATTTCGGCAAAGAGGTGGAACAGCCCTTGGAGATAGACACTCTGCGCCGGATGAGACTCTGCTCCATCGCCGACTGCTTTCAACAGCGACTGGACAGCATCGCCCTCGGCATCGGCGTGTATCCATTGCGTGCGAAACCATTGGCGCAGATGGTCAAGCTCTTCGTCTGTCTCGGTTTCCTGAACAAAGCCGAGGGACGCTTGCGGCGCGATCCCTAGACCCGGGGTTGTCAGTTCGCAGTTTCCGATAAGCGCTGCCGAGGACCCTAACATGACCGATTGTGCCGGTGGTAACGCAGCCTGCCTAACCTGTGCTCCTTCGAGGATCGAACCGAGTTGGCGGCAAAGCGCGCGCGTTTCGAGGGCATTGCGACGCTGCCGGTCGGTTTGGGCTCCGGACAGTTCCTGGTGTAGTGTTCCAGCACCAAGAAGGAGGCGCTGCAAACGGTTACCTGCATTCCGGGGGAATGCTGCAGACGCTCCGAATACGGATACGCCGCCCGTTAGAACATCGAACTCGCCCTTCGCCGTGCGAAGCCGATCAATGACCCGCTCGCCTCCTGTATTCGAAATGATCCGCAACCTAACCCCCAGAGAACCGACCGTTATTAGTAGCGTCGGCTTACTTCCCCGACAATGCGATCTCCGATACACTACACGGATTACCGATGCGTTTGCGTGTCGATCTGGTAAGCAGGTCGAGGAATCTTAACGGTCGTTGTGGACTACCATGCGCGGACACTGGACGCCTACACACAAGCCCTCCACAAGAGACAGGCAATTCTGCAAAACCGGCGGAAATCTGCGGTTGCGGTTGAGAGCTATTCTGGGTTCGAATCCTCTCTCCCCGACCAATTTTCGTCGTCTTCGCCATACGGCCGAATAGGATGTCTGTTCGAGACGATAAGCCGGGCCGGTGTGCGATGCGCGGCCGCAACATGGCCGAGCGGGTGATCGAGCGGTGGCGATTGGCGATATCGCCAACCTACTTCGCCCCGGATCTAAGCCATTGCTTCCATAGCGACTTTTAGGTGGGCGATGCGGGTTGCTCCGCAATGTGCGCTAGACGTTGGTTTCGAGGTTATTAACCTTGCGTCACCCATGCGGATGCAGCGCCGCCCCCCATCGTTTCAACAGGTACAATATGTCGCAACGTCAAAAGGCCGGGGGTTCTGCGAACCTTGGCAAGGTTCTCCAGCCACGAAATCTGCGTGACATCGGCTTGCTGGCGATCTGCTATTTCGTCGCGGGCTATATCGGCCTCTCACTGGCGGTGCCGCCGGGCTATGCGACGATCATCTGGCCCGCATCAGGCGTCGCGCTGTGTGCCCTGCTGCTGCGCGGCCCGGTTATCTGGCCCGGCATCTGGCTGGGGTCCTTCGCACTCAACGTCATGAACGGGTTCGACCGGGCCAATTTCGACAGTGCCGTGCCGATCATTGCCATCGCCGCGGTGGTCGCCGTCGCTGCAAGCATCCAGGCACTGGTGGGTCTGCGCCTGGCCCAGCGCTTCTCCGATAGTATCGAGCTTTCGCGCATGCGCCGGATGGGCATGGCGGTCTTGCTGGTGATCGTCCTGCCCTGTCTCATCGCCCCCACGATCGGGACGGGTATGCTTTTTGCGGCCGGCGCGATCGGTCCCGACATGGTGCTGGAGAACTGGCGTACCTGGTATATCGGCGATTTCTTCGGCGTGCTGCTGATCATCCCGATCCTCCTGCTGTCGCATCGCTCGCCGGTCGAAGTGCGGTGGCACGACCGCTCGCTGCAAGGCGCAAGCTCGCTGGTGGCGATCAGCCTGGTGACGACACTGCTGCTGACATTCTACGCATGGCAGTTCATCTCGGAGCGGGAATACGGGCAGGCCGAAGCCAATTTCGTGGCGATCGCAGACGAGACCGACAATGCGCTGCGGTACCGCCTTCAGATATACCAGCGTGCGCTAGAAGCCGGCGCAGCGTTCGTCGCCGTCAATGAAAGCGTGTCCCCGGCCGAGTGGCGCGAATATGTTGCCCAGCTCGACATGACCCGCGCCTATCCGGGCATGCGCGGCTTCGGCACGTTCGAATTTGTGTCCGCAGACGACCTGCCCGCCTTCCGCGACAATTTCATTCGCGAGTTCGGCGATCGCTTCGAAATCCATCCCGAAGTGATGCGCGACGAGCATTATGTCATCAACCGGATCGAGCCGCTGGAAAGCAACCTCGCCGCTCTCGGCCTCAACCTCGCGTTCGAGGAAGGGCGCCGCGACGCGATCGCGCTATCGAGGACATCCGAGGAACCGGTGCTCACTCGCCCGATCGTGCTGGTGCAGGACGCAAAGCAGGGCGCGGGCTTCCTCCTGATGCGGCCAGTTTTCGACCGCGCCGGCGAACCGACCGGCAAATGGGTCTACGCCCCAGTCGTGGCGGAAGAGCTGGTCTCGGCGCTGACGCCCGGACAGGGCGATCAATTCGCGCTCGAGGTTTTCCACGGCGACGAGCCTGCCGCCGACGCTCTGCTGTTTTCGACCACGGCGAAGAATGCGGCGGCGAGATTTGTCGTGACGCGGACGGTCGAACTGGCAGGCCAGCCGATTTCACTGCGCTGGAGCAGCTTGACGCCTTTCGAACAGCGCAATTCGTCGAGCGCGCCGGCCTTGGTGCTGGGAAGCGGCATCCTGATCACGATCCTGCTGGGCCTGCTGCTCACGATATTCCTGCGCCGGGAAAGCGATGTCGTGCGCAAGGTCGAGGAAGCGACCGCCGAACTGGCAGAGCGCAACCGCATGCTCGAGATGGCCGAGGCAACCGCACATATCGGCCACTGGCACTTCGACCTGGTCAATGAGGATATTCGCTGGTCGGACGAAGTGTTCCGGCTGCACGGACTGGCGCCCGAGGAAGCACCGCCGCTCGACCGGGCGTTCGAATTCTACCACCCGGAAGATCGTCTGCGGGTCGAGGATACACTCGACCAGGCAATCGCGAGCGGCGAATCGTGCAGGTTCAAGGCGCGTATCCTGACCGCCGATGGCCAGACCAGGCATGTCGAGGTGATCGGTCGGGTCGACACTTGCGAAGGAGGCGAAGCCAGCGCCCTGTTCGGCGTGATGATCGACCGTACGCCCGAGACCCTGATGCGCGAACGCCTTACCGAGACGCTGGAAGAAGCCCGGGCGGCCGACAAGGCCAAGACCAGCTTTCTGGCCAATATGAGCCATGAAATCCGCACCCCGATGAACGGTGTGATCGGATTCACCGAGCTGGCGCTGAGCGAGGAAAAGGAACCGGCCCAGAAGCGGCGCCTGCAGATCATCGCGGATTCGGGCAACGCCATGCTCCGCCTGCTTAACGACCTGCTGGATTTTGCCAAGATCGAGGCCAAGCAGATGGCCATCGTCAGCGAGCCGACCGA
>CETS01160879.1_pt1 | contig 26872 bp, 29 predicted proteins | sample 356391 | NCBI WGS metagenome assembly CETS01 (sample SAMEA2622673, study PRJEB7988) | marine metagenome | isolation source: saline water (ENVO:00002010), including
AGGCCGAGGATGAGCAATCCTGACATGCGCCGGAAATATCGGTCACCCGCTGAAGCGCCTGTCCGCATGGCGGCGTCTAGCTGATAGCCGAGTCCTGCACCGAACATGAGCGAGAACAGAGAGAAAGATTTCAGCGTGAATAATGTCGAGACGAGGAAATACGCGACCTGGTCCGCCGGTGTTGAGAGGGCGGTATCCGGATAGCCGTCCATCTTGCTGTGAGAGAAAATCTCTACATTGACGAGAACAATACCGATGATCGCCCAGGCACGAAGCAGGTCGGGGAGTTGGTCTCGCTGACGATGCGTGGCCTTCAGCATGGTTTCAGGCGCGGCGCCGTAAGAGGTCGCCAGTCATCGTGGGCGTGCCGGTCTGGGTCTGGGTAAAGCGCTGAGCCGCAGCGCGCGCAAATTTAAGCGTCAGAGCCTTGCGACGCGCAGCGGCAAGCTTGTGTTCCGGGGAATGGCGTATGAGGGCGCCGCCGAACTGATCTGCAATGATCAGCCCTGCGTCGAGCGGCAGTAGCTCGGTCGGGAAGTCTTCATCTACGGCGAAGAAAAACCGATCGCAGAATGGCCGATATTCGTGCCATTTTCCGTCGCTTTCGAAATCGGCCCGGCAGGACTTCACTTCAACGATCCAGAGCTCGCCTTTTTCGCTGATGGCCATGATGTCACTGCGGCGGCCGTTGGCCAGACGCATTTCCGTGACGCTGGCCATGGACATCTGCTCCATCAGCCTCAGAGCGCCGAGCGTCACCGCGCGCGTTATTTCGGGTGCGCTCAGACTCATACCAGACTTTCTGCCCGGAAGGGGCGTTCAATCAGGCGGGTGATCGCATTATTGAGGGTCAGGCGGCCAGACAGAATATCGTCGACCGACTGGCAGATCGGCATCTCGATGTGGTGGCGGGCGGCCAGTGCGACCACGCCAGGTGCTGAGGCGACGCCTTCGGTCACTGCGTTCCGCTCAGCCAGGATCGACGCCATGCTGCGCCCCTCGCCAAGCGCCTTGCCGAAGCTCATATTGCGCGATTGAGAGGAGGAACAGGTCAGGACGAGATCGCCCAGACCGCAGAGGCCAGACAGCGTTTCGGGCTTGGCGCCCATGGCGGTTCCGAGGCGCACCATTTCGGCAAACCCTCGAGAGATCAGCGCGGCGTGGGCAGACCGACCAAGCTCAAGACCTTCCACGATGCCGCAGGCAATGGCGAGCACGTTTTTCACTGCGCCGCCAATCTCTGCGCCGATAATGTCGTCGCTCCAATAAGGGCGGAACTCAGCCCGACCAATGCTTTCCATCCAGGTATTGCCCAGCGCCTTGTCAGCGCAGGCGAGGGTGACAGCGGTCGGCAGGCCTTTGGCGACATCTTTGGCAAAGGAGGGGCCGGAAAGTACGGCCACCGGAGATTCGGGCAGGGTCTCGGCCAGGACTTCAGCCATCAGCTTGAGCGATCCCTGCTCAACACCTTTAGAGCAGAGCGCGAACGGGATGCCGTCCGGCAAACTGGGTTTCAGCTGTTGATAGACCGAACGTGCGAACTGCGCCGGAACCACGGCCAGAATGGCGTCCACTTCAGCTATCTTATCGAGGCTGGAGGTTGCCGGTATGGCTGGCAAATCCATGCCCGGCAGGAAGACAGGATTACCTTTGCCCGCGCTGAGCGCTTCGGCCACTTCCTCTTCGCGTGACCAGATCAGGACATCCCGACCGGCTTGTTGAGTAGAATAGGCAAGAGCTGTCCCCCAGGCGCCAGCGCCCAGAACACCGATTCGACTAAACATGGCTTCTGCACCTATACACTGAACGAATCATTGATGATTCACGGAAGCGATTTACATTTACCCGCCATGACCCAGTCGAGCCCTCGGGAGCTGATCTTAAATGCCGCAATGGAGCGTATCCTACACTATGGATATGCCAAGACCACCATGGCGGAAATTGCGCGTGACTGTGACATGTCCGCCGGGAATATCTATCGCTTCTTTGATTCCAAGCTGGATATCGCCGAAGCTTTGGCGCGTAGCAAGACATCGCAGACCTTCCGGATTTTCGCTGAAATCGCAGACCGTAAAGATGAGTCCGCGCTGGATCGATTAAGCGAACTCTTCATGAAGCGGCTGTGCCGATCCGTCGATATGCTCAAAGACAAACCCAAGCTGATGGAAGTGGCAGAAGTCATCGGGCGGGAGCGACCCGAGTTCGGTCAGGAGCTTCTCGACAACGAGCGTATCCATATCGCTGAGATTCTGAAGCAGGGCATGGAGACGGGCGAAATTCGCCAGCTGTCAGCCCCTGAAAAAACAGCGAGACTCTTTCAGACAGCCCTCATCAAGTTTGAATATCCACCTCTATGGACATTGTTTCCGCCCGAAGAACTGGAAACGGAGTTGAAAGAGCTTCTTCACATGCTGAAGCTCTCGCTCCGGCCTTAGTCACGCTCAAATCAGAGCAACTCGTTTTCCCGCGGCTGGAAACCGGCAATCAGATAATTTTCATGGTCCTCGACCACATCCAGAGCGCCGAAATCAAATGCCCGGCGATCAAAGACGAGATCGCGCCGCTGAAGACTTCTGGAGAGCTCCAGGCCTTCGAGCGAAGTGGCTCGAGAGAAGGCCACATAGGCCTGGCCATGCGCGAACATGCCATGATCAAAATCGATATAGACCTTCGGCAGGGTCAGGCCCTGAGACTTGTGGATGGTCACGGCATAGGCGAGCCGGATTGGCAGTTGTTTGAATGATCCAACGACAGAGCGGTCGACCTGTTCGGTTTCCCGGTCGAGTTCATAACGATATTTCTCCCAGACCGCTGGTTCGATGCGGTGGGTCTGTTTGTCGATTTTGACGAATACCGCATCGTCTTCATCGTCAAAGCCTTCCACCGTCCCCAGCGAGCCGTTCACCCAGCGCCCTTGCGGATCGTTCTTGATCAGCATGACGCGCGCACCTTTCTTGAGCTCAAGGATGCTCTCTGTCGGGTGGGCCTTGTCTTCGAACTGTCCTTCAACCTTTGCCTGGAAAGCATAAGGATCGCCGTCGAGCTCTGCGAGGCGTGCCTGATTGATCCGGTAGGCGGCGGCGTTGTTCGGTGTCAGAACGACATGAGTTTCAGAAGCATCAATCGCGCTCTTGCCGCTGACACGGCTGTTCAAAACCTCGACATCTTCTTCATCCAACCGCGCGCGTCTTATGCCGTTGAGAAGCTTGAGGAAGGTGGGATCACTCTGACGGTAGACATGTTTGAGCGCCACGAGCGCGAAGGCGCCGCTCTGGAAGGCTTCCGCCTGAAAGAAATATGGATTGGCATAGCGCTCGGCGAGAATTTCCTCTTCAGCGCCGGAGACGACGGGTGGCAATTGGTGGAGGTCGCCACACAGCACCATGCGCACACCGCCAAATGGCTTCTTTGACCCGCGATTGAGTTGAAGCGACTTATCGATTGCATCCAGCATGTCGGCGCGGACCATGGAAATCTCGTCGATAATGATCGTGTCGAGCTTGCGAATGAGGCGGGCATTTCGGAGGCGCTTCACGTCCGTCGCGTCGAGCAGGCGGGGCGGGAACTTGAAAAAGGAGTGAATGGTCTGTCCGCCGACATTCATGGCGGCAATACCAGTGGGTGCCAAAACCACGGCCTGTTCGCCAATCTCATGCAGAAATTTGCGCAGGAGTGTGGTCTTGCCTGTCCCGGCCCGACCCGTGAGAAAGACATTGCCTGTCGGCGATCTCTCCTGACCGCTTACCCAGGCCAGCGGAACCGAATTGATCAGCGCATCCGCCAAATAACACTCCTTCGACTTGATACCTTCGCCTGAGGGGCGCACACCCTATCTGTCATCCCATGGAAAACGGACGCAGACATGACCCCCGATCAGCTTGAACGCTATAAACGCCATCTCTTGGTGAAAGAAATCGGCGGGCCTGGCCAGAAAAAATTGCTGAATGCGCATGTGACGATTGTCGGGGCTGGTGCGCTCGGCGGTGTTGCGGCGCAGATTCTGACGGCCGCAGGTGTTGGTAAGCTGTCGATTTATGACGACGACCGCGTTGAGCTGTCCAATCTTCAACGCCAGACCCAGTTTGTGGCCTCAGATGTTGGCTCAACGAAGGTGGGCGCCCTGTTTCGGATGCTGTCGCGGTTAAACCATGATGTTCGGGTCACTGCCCACCAGGAGCGATGGGTGGAAGAGACGGGAGTTGCCGACACCGACCTCGTTATTGATGGCAGTGATAACTTTCCGACGCGGTTTGCGCTGAATCGCGTGACGCGCGCTGCGGGTGTGCCTTTGATTTCAGGAGCTGTCGCCGGATGGACGGGCCAGGTGATCTCGCTCAATCCGCCAGGCGACCCTGATGCGCCGTGTTATCAATGCCTGGTGCCGGAAGAACCGCCACAAGCCGGGGATTGCAATGATCTGGGCGTGCTTGGCGCTGTCACGCATCTGACAGCGAGCCATCTTGCTCTGCTTGCGATCCGCTATGTGCTGGGTGAGACCAGAAATATGTTTAGCGTTTTGACTATAATGGAAGGGCTGGCGGGCCAGACCCGTGCAGTGTCCTTGCCCAAAGATCCTGCTTGCTCCGTATGCGGAGCAGATTGAGCTGTCACGGACAGCAGGAACTTACGCCTTGAAGTCTACGGGCGTGTGTGTACTTCTCCTGACGCTTTTGTGACAGGTTCGGGCAGGGTCATGTTTCGTCGGATTGTGGTTGTTTTGTTGGTGCTGGTGTCAGCGCTGGCTGCGACATGGCTTGCCGTTCGTCGCGCAGACATCCCCTATTCGCGGCTTGAAGTGAGGTATACTGCCGAAACCTCCGAGTTTGTGACACTCTCAAATGGTTTGATCACCCATTACACGGATGAGGGACCAAAAGATGCACCGGTTCTGCTTCTCGTTCATGGAATTGGATCGTCAGTCGCAACCTGGAGAAGCTGGCGTGCCAATCTGGAAGACGACTATCGGGTTGTGGCTGTTGATCTGCCGGGTCATGGCCTGACACGTGTTCTGGATTCAACAGACCTCTCCAGTGCGGGGTTGGCGGACTTTCTCGGAGATTTCGCTGACGCGATCGGGCTCGATCGGTTTGTTCTCGTTGGCTCTTCACTGGGCGGTCATGCGGCCTGGCTCTATGCCGTTGATGAGTCAGATGCGCTTGAAGGACTTGTCTTGATCGCAGCTTCGGGCCTGCCGCCAGCTCCGGCGGATACATCGCAATCACCCTGGGTCTACAAACTGGCTGCGCTCAGCTGGCTGCATCCGCTCCTGACCAGTCTCGATCCGGAGCCAGCCGTGCGTGCTGGCATGGAAAGCGCGTTCGTTGATCAGGGGTTCGTCACCGAAGCCGCCGTGGTTCAATATGCTGATCTTGTTCGCGCGCCGGGCCATCGTCAGGCCATTCTGGAGATTTCAACACGAGATCGCGCAGCAGCAGGCCAAGACGCCGAAAAGCTGAAAGATTTGGAAGTGTCAGTGCTGATCCTTCAGGGGCAGGCCGATGAAATAATACCGCCTGACCATGCCCGGCGGTTTCACAGCTTGCTGCCAAACTCTCGCCTGAAGGAATATCCGACCGTTGGCCATCTTCCGCATGAAGAGGCGCCCATGCAGACCCTGCAAGATTTGCGAGCGTTTCTCGCCACCGTCTTCACAGATGGCCAGACCGGTCAGTCAGACTGAGCCGCTGTTCGGCGGCTCTTCTCAGCGCTAGAGCATAGACGGAATGATACGGTCTGGTGGCTTATGGCCATCCACAAAGGTTTTGATATTGATCAGCACCTTCTCACCCATCTCGGTTCGACCTTCTTCAGTCGCGGAGCCCAGGTGAGGCAGGAGCACGACGTTTGGAAGATCTTTCAGCTTCGGGTTGATCGCAGGCTCATGCTCGAACACGTCGAGGCCGGCACCTGAGATTTTCCCGTCTTCCAGCGCTCGCGCCAGAGCCGCCTCATCAATCACCTCACCGCGTGATGTGTTTACGATAAAGGCGTGTGGCTGCATCAGCTCAATGCGGCGGGTTGAGAGCAGGTGATATGTTGCGGGAGTGTGCGGACAGTTCACTGAAACGAAATCCATCCGCGCCAGCATCTGATCGAGGCTGTCCCAATAGGTCGCGCCCAGATTCTCTTCGATCTGAGAGCTGACGGGCTTGCGGTTGTGATAATGGATCTGCATGCCAAAGGCGCGGGCACGTCGGGCCACAGCCTGACCAATCCTGCCCATGCCAATAATTCCGAGCCGCTTGCCGGAGATGCGGCGTCCCATCATCCAGGTTGGTGTCCAGCCCTGCCAGTCATCATTCTCGATGGCTTTCACGCCTTCAATCATACGCCGCGGCACGGCCAAGAGGAGTGCCATGGTCATGTCGGCGGTGTCTTCGGTGAGAACGCCGGGCGTGTTTGTGACTGTGATGCCTCGCTGGGTGGCGGACTGGACGTCGATATTGTCCACGCCTGCGCCAAACTGTGCGATCAGCCTGAGCTTGTCATTGGCATGTGCCAGCACACGCCCATCAATACGGTCTGTCACCGTCGGCACCAGAACGTCTGCTTCAGCGACGGCGTCAGCCAGTTCGCCCTGAGACATGGGCGTGTCAGACTCATTGAGCGTGGTATCGAAAAGCTCTTTCAGACGAAGCTCGACGACGCTCGGCAAGCGACGTGTGACAATGACCTTGATTTTCTGCGATGACATCGCGTCCCTATCCTGCTGACTTTTTTGTCTGGCATAGCAAACACCAGCGATATGGCCAATGCATCAGATTCCGCAATCTGAAAGCAGCCCCTGCCATCAATATTTCACTGTATTTCAGCGCCGTGTCTTTCTTAGACGTGTCAAAGCTCTGGATTTCGCCCGGAGCTATTCAGTTCTCTTGATGTCCCGATGAGGTCGACGTGGGGAGAATGCGTCTGTGGATCACTGAATTTCCAGCCTCAATGTTTACCCATCATTCACCTAAAACCGGCAAACACTTCCTGACCAATTCTTAACGGTGAATGCCAATGTTTACGGTTTTCCGAAGCCTGATCTTATCCGTATCACTGTTTGGCCTGCCAGCTGCTGCGCAGGTGATCCAGCCATCAGACCAGTCTACGCAGGCTGTGCGGATCAGTGCATTTTCCGGAAAACCTGTGCCGCGATTTGAATCGCTCAAATACTCTGCCGTGCATGGGCGTATCGGGCCAAGCCTCGAATATCCGATTGCCTGGCGTTATGAGCGTCAGGGTCTGCCGGTGATGGTGATCAAGGAATCTCGTGACTGGCGCATGGTGCGTGACCCGGCTGGCGATGAGGTCTGGATGCACGAGCGCACGCTCGGCGCAGAACCCAGCGTAATGGTCTATGGCGATACACGCCTTCCTCTATTGAAATCGGATGACGCCGATGCGCGCGTGATCGCTCAGATCGAGCCTGGCGCGATTGCGACGCTGATCGGGTGTGAAGGTGATTATTGCGAAATCTACATCAATCACCGACGCGGCTTTGCAGAGAAAGCAAAGCTCTGGGGCGCGCCCGGCACTGTGCCTGAATCGGTGGAAATGAACGTCGCGACAGCCGCTGTTTCTGATGCGGAAATGAACGGCTCGCACTGAACAGCATGTGCAGGGTGATCGCCTTTAGCGGTTGACCTCTGCGCGGACTTGCCGTTTGACAGAAGACTTCATACCCGCCGAACGACGCGCGAGAAGGATTATTCCCTTGTCAGGAACTTTTACACCTCAATCATCCTATACTTACGAAGAGCTTCTTGAGAGTGGGCGCAACAGCCTGTTCGGCGAAGGGAATGCTCAGCTGCCATCGCCTCCGATGCTGATGATGGACCGCATTACCGAAATCACGATTGATGGTGGACCACATGGTAAGGGCAATGTTGTTGGTGAGCTCGATATCCATCCAGACCTCTGGTTCTTCAAGTGTCACTTCATCGGTGATCCGGTCATGCCAGGGTGTCTCGGACTTGATGCCATGTGGCAGAATGTGGGCTTCTGGCTCGGCTGGAGCGGGTCTCCAGGCAAGGGGCGCGCTCTGGGCGTCGGCAATGTGAAATTCACCGGTCAGGTTACCCCTGACGTGAAGATGGTTCGCTATGAAGTCGATATTAAGCGCGTGAAACGTGGTCGCCTCGTTCTGGGAATCGCCGATGGACGGCTGTATGCCGATGACAAGCTCATTTATGTGGCTGACGACATGCGCGTCGGTCTGATGAAGCAGTCAGACCTCTGATCGCTCACCATGGCTGACGACACGCTCTGGTTGGCTGTTGATGATCAGGGCCAGCCTGAGATCTTTGCGTCTGTTCAGGGCGAAGGCCCGAGCCTCGGCTCGCCGCGTACATTCATCCGCTTGTCGGGATGTAATCTTCACTGTGTCTGGTGCGATACGGCCTATACCTGGAACTGGGAAGGCACTGCTTTTGACCATGAGACGGGTCGAAAGTTCGCCCCAGAGAATGAACGAATCGTCCAGACGATAGACGAGATCGTTTCGCGGGTTGCGGACACATCACCGTCAGGCATTGTGATTACCGGTGGTGAACCGCTGATGCAGAAGGGCAGACTTGCGCCGCTGATTACGGCCATCAAGGAGGCGTGTGGTCCGGTCTGGGTCGAGATTGAAACCAATGGGTCTGTGCTTCCCACGCGGGACCTCATCCCACTCATCAATCAGTTCAATGTCTCGCCCAAGCTGTCCCATTCAGGCAATGATATGGCCGTGGCTCAGCGTGAACAAAGTCTGACCGCGTTCGCGGCGCTTCCTTCCTCCTGGTTCAAATTCGTGATCAGCGAGCCGGGAGATGTTGAGGAAGTCCTGCGGATTTCCGACCGGTACAAAATCGCCCACGATCGCGTCTTTTTGATGCCTTTGGGTACGAGCAGCAAAGATATACGAGACCGAAGCGGTTGGATCATTGATAAATGCCTGAAACACGGCTTCAGGTTTACTGATCGCCTCCACATCCACATATTCGGAGATACACGTGGGACCTGAGATTGAATCAATTCTGGAAGTCCGGCCGGGCGATTTCGCAGACCCACAGGTCATCGCACTTCTCGATCACCATTTCCGGGATATGCATGCCAATTCTCCGCCCGGGAAAGCTTTCGCGCTCGATCTTACGGCCCTGCAGACGCTGGATATTACGTTTCTGACGCTTTGGCAGGACGATAAATTGCTCGGATGCGGCGCCTTGAAGCAGCTGTCAGTCAGCCATGCCGAGATTAAATCCATGCGGACCCATACCGATCATCTGAGAAAAGGTGTGGCGGCGCGGCTGCTCGCAGAGTTCATGGCAATTGCGCTTCAGCGCGGCTATACGCGCCTGAGTCTCGAGACCGGACGCGGCGCCGCGTTTGCGGCTGCCATCGCGCTTTACGAGCGCTTTGGTTTCGTCTCAGGCGACAAATTTGCAGACTACGAACCGAGCGATTTCAACCAGTTTTTTCATCTGGATCTCTGATCGCCACACTATCGCCGTGTCTTGACGCTTGATCAGAGCACACTTAGCGAATGTGCACGTATTTTTGATCGAATGGAGACATGGATGTCTGACTGGAACATGCCGGAAGGCAACCTCATGGCTGGCAAGCGCGGCATCGTTATGGGTGTCGCAAACCAGAATTCCATCGCCTGGGGCATTTCCAAGCAACTCGCCGCGCAGGGCGCCGAGATCGCATTTACCTATCAGGGCGAAGGCCTTGAGCGCCGGGTGCGTCCATTGGTCGAATCGATTGGCATGGACTTCATGATCCCGGCCGACGTGACCGACGATGAAAGCATGGATGCAGCTTTCGCTGCGGTGAAAGAGAAGTGGGGCAAGATCGACTTCCTGGTCCACTCTATCGCCTTTGCGGGTAAGGAAGAACTCATGGGATCTATGGTTGCCAACACCTCCCGCGAAGGCTTTCGCCGGGCGATGGACATCTCTGTCTATTCCTTCATTGATTGCTCGCGCCGGGCCTCTGAAATGATGCCAGATGGCGGTTCGATCATCTGCATGACCTATCTCGGCGCAGAACGTACGGTGCCGTCCTATAACGTGATGGGCGTGGCCAAGGCGGCGCTTGAGGCCTCCACGCGCTATGCAGCGCGTGACCTTGGCAAGCAGGGTATTCGCGTGAACGCCATTTCTGCTGGCGCCATGCGGACCCTGTCTCTTGCAGGCATCCGCGGCGGCAAATCCCTTATGGGCACAGGCCGTGAGTGGTCGCTCCTGAAAGAAGACACCAAGATGGAAGGCGTTGCTGGCGCGGCGCTGTATCTTCTGTCTGACATTGGCCAGTCCATCGCGGGCGAAGTGCTGCACGTGGATGCAGGCTTCCACGTGGTCGGCGTGCCTGACCCGTCTGACGATGAGTGATCATCACACAGCCCGCTGCCAATGCGGCGGGCTCGTCGCGCGCTGTGAAGGCGAGCCGACAGGGATCGTTCAATGCCATTGTTCGGCTTGCAAAAGCCGGACAGGCTCGCCCTTCGGGCTCGGTGCCTATTTTGATCGAGCCAAAGTCGAGATTCGCGGCGTATCGCAGCGATTTGTTCGCAAGGCTGACTCGGGCGGAGACTTTATTCAGCATTTCTGCCCGACCTGTGGGACCACGCTTTACTGGAGCACTGAGCGCCATCCGACTGGGATCGGCATTGCGGTCGGCTGTATGCCCAGCCTGAAAGACGCGACACCGCACCGGTCGGTTTTTGATGAAGACAGATGTGCGTGGCTGGAGCCGCTAAATGTGACCACCTTTGAGCGTGGTCGGGACTCCAGGCAGATTAGATAAATCCATCGATTGCGGCGAAGCCTCCGGACTGTGTGACCTGTCCTGCTGTCGCGCCACTGGCGCCTCCAAGTGCGTAAATCTTGAGGTTTGCGGCGTTTGCGAGCTGCCGGAATCTGATTGCGCCGATTGCTCTTCCAGCACTTGGACTTCGTGACGGAAAGACCGTCGAAAACAGCACGCCGTCGCACACCGCCTCGCGTAAGGCTTTGGGGCTATGTGCGGATTGGGTCTGAAAGAAAAAACGTCCGCGCCATTTGCGGGCTTTATGCGCCTCTGCTTCTGGCCAATGGACGCCATCGGCTTTTACCGTCATGGCTAATTCCGGATCATTCGCAGTCAGGAACGGCGCGCCCGTCTGAAGGGTGGCCCGACGAAGTTTACGCGCGACAGCCTCACGGTCGTGGGCCCCGAAGTGGCGATAGATGATGCCTGTGCCGGGTGGCAGCGTCGGCACAATCGCCAGTGGGTCCGGAACACGCTTTGGGTCTGTCAGGAAAAACGCGCCCGGCCAGGGGGCGGGCATTTGACGTGTCGCCTGCCTTACGGCAGAGACCAGCTTCCACCTGTGAATTGAGTTTTGATGGCTGACGGACATATTCATGAGCTTTGAGCAGAACCTCGCCGAGATAGAAGACCGGATTTTCCGAGCCTGTCAAAAGGCAGAGCGCGATGATCGCCCGGAACTCGTTGCGGTATCGAAACGACAGCCGGAAGGCCGTATAGATGCGGCGCTATCAGCTGGGGTCCGGGTGTTTGGTGAGAACCGGGTTCAGGAAGCGCAGGAGCGCTGGTCAGCGCGCCGCGAGACCTATCCGGATCTGAAACTCCGCCTGATCGGACCGCTGCAGTCCAAAAAATCCGAAGATGCCGTCGCGCTGTTTGATACGATTGACGTGCTGGACCGGGAAAAGCTGTGCCGCACGATTGCTGATGCCGTTCAGAAACTTGGCCGCAGCCCTGAGATCCTTGTTCAGGTGAATACCGGGGAAGAGGACCAGAAGTCTGGTGTTCTTCCTGATGATCTGGATACATTTCTCACGGAAACCTGCCCCAACTACGACATCAAGCCGGTTGGGCTGATGTGTATTCCGCCTGCCGATGAGCCGGCTGGACCGCATTTTGCGCTGCTCGGAAAATTTGCCGAACGATACGGCCTTTCTCAGCTTTCCATGGGTATGAGCAATGACTTTGAGACAGCAATCCTGTTTGGCGCAACGCAGATCCGGGTTGGCTCTGCATTGTTCGGAGAGCGTGAGGTTTAGTCTTTATTTCCGCATCCGGAAGAATTCGTATTCCTCTTCCGGAAAGACCGGTTCGTCTGTCTGTTCCACCTCTTCAGGATAGATGCGCGGAGTCGGGAAGCCAGGGCGCGGCCGGACGTGTGCCCAGACAGGGTCTGTCTGGACTGATTGCACGGCTTCCAATTCGGCTTCTTCAGCAGAATCAGCATTGATGTTGCGCGCAATGTAAAAGCCGAAAAGCTTCCAGCGGTTCTTGTCATAGAGCGGGAAGTGTTCTCCGCGCAGTCTCACAACATAATGTGCCATAGGGGCTCCCGGTATCATTCAGCTCTAATTTATCACGCAGGCCAGGCGTTAATACAATTCATCGGACCATTAAGGACTGATCAGTCGACGTTGTCCGCGCGCATTTTTCTGCGCATTGATGACTTCGGTCCAGCCAAGTGCCTGATAAGCCCGAAGTGCGCCTGTGTTCTGGTCATCCACATCAAGTTTCAGAGGCTCTGAGGTTACGCTTCGTGCGACCTGTAACAAACTGCTGCCAATGCCGCAAAAGCGCCAATCGGCATCAACGAAGAGGTGCGATATATACCCTGATACCGCATCCATGATCATGAAGCCGACCACGCCCGCCCGAGGCTCTGTGACGACAAAACACTCCCCCGAAAGCAGGGCGTTTTCCATCTGCATCAGCTCCCGACGCGGGGCAGAGCGCCAGGGGAATTCAGAAAGGCAGGTCAGAAATACCTGAGAAATGCCGTTAAAGTCAGCAGGTCCGGCGGGACGGAGGGTCCAACCCGCAGAAGGGTGAAAGGTCAGGTCCATAAAGCGCTCTGTAGTCTTCTTATCGGGCAGAAATATGGTGTTGGGTCTGGAGGGCAGAAATCAGGCGTCATGACAGAGTGAGTCGAACATGTCCTATGGGAACATGGTCCTGCGTGGCCATCTCCTGCCAGCCCGCTGCGGCGCAGGCGGCACGTGCATGAGCATTGCGAAGGTCGAGTTCCATAATCAGAGGTGTTGAGTAGAGCACGCGTCCGACGTCCATCAGTCCGGATCCGATGCCGCAAAACCGCCAGTCGGGATCGACAAACAGATGGCTCAGATATCCTGTTTCGGTGTTGAGGATCATGAAGCCGACAATGCCTGCTGAAGGCTCGGTCGCTACGAGCGTTGTTGTGTAGCTTAGCGCGTATTCCAGACCTTCAGGCTCTGTGTGTCGCACAAATGGCCAGGGGAATTCCTTCAGACAACTGGCATAAACCTGCTGGATGCCTGCGCGGTCGTGGCGGGCATGCGGGCGGATTTCCCATCCGGCGCACAGATGAGCCATAAGTGCCATGGATTCAGCCTAATCTGAAACCACCTTTTCGCAAAATGACATAGTTTAAATCCTACCGTGATTGCAGGGCGAAGAAGTTTGCGTGTATGCGAAGAGTTCGGGGGACGACGACATGAAGATGTTCGACCATACGGCAATTCGCACCATCCATCATCTTGCGGGTTCGGGTGGTACAGTGATGAGTAAGGCCCTTGCCGCTCAGCCCGCTGTCGCGGTGATCAGCGAAGTTTCGCCAGTCGTGGGTGATATTCGCTTCAATCCCTACGACCCGGTTCAGCAGTTCATCGCGAATTATGCGCGCCGCAACTCCGATTTTATCGGAGGAAAGTCATCCGATGTATTCGCGCGTGAGGTGTTCGCCGCGCGCCTGAGTTTCGTGCATAAAGCCTGTACAATGACAGGGCGATATCTCGTGGTCCGCGATCACGCACACAGCAACTTCATGCAGGTTCAGAGGCAAAAGAAAAGTGCGCTCCTTGTATCGCTTGAAGAGGCAGGTATTCCGACCCGATCATTGCTCACACTGCGCGACCCCGTCGATACCTGGCTTAACTATATTCGCGAAGGATGGGATAAGTCACTGGACGGGTTTCAGGATTTCTGTGAGCGAACAGAACATATTGTTTCGCTTTTCCCGAAAGAAAACATTGTCCTCTATGAAACCTTCTGCTCTGAGCCAGAAGTTGTAACAGAAGAAATGTGTCGAATACTTCAGCTTCCCTATGAGGAGGGATTTGAAGCCAGGCTTTCAGGTATAAAGCTGACAGGCGATTCTGGCCGCTCCAGCAATAAAGTCGAATTGCGTCCGCGGCGACCGGTCAGCGACGCCGTTGCGGCAGAAATCAATGCGAGTGAGGCGTATTCGAGACTGAAGCAGCGTTTCTGGCCTGAGAGCCCGGATGTTGAGGGTAGTTCAGACGCGGAAGTGGTTCCTGATAAGGTCTGATCGCTGCATTTCTGGTGTGCGTAAGGCCAAGCTCTCCGGCAAAAGATGATCCTATAAGGCGACCGCAATGAACCTTGTTCCAGGTGCAAGAATTCAGTCTGAGTTTCCGCTCCATCGCGCGATTAAGGATGTGATCCTGACCGCTATTCTGAGCCCTCTGACGTTCGGCCTCGTCCTATTTATCTTCCCTTATTATTTCCAGCGCGACACACTCGACCACAGTTTTGTCGTGGATGCCGAAGGCCGCAAGATCGGTAGTCTCGACTGCACGCTGACCCTGGGGGAAATGATCCGGCATGCCATACCCTGGATGATTATCTCACTGGTCACATTCGGCCTGGGATTTCTGTTCTTCCAGTTCCGGGTGGCGGTCTTCTGTTACAACAATACTGAAATCAACTGGTTTGAAGATGGCGCTGAGATCCCGAAGTCAGCTCGTTTGGCGAGCGAAGCGCGCCGCAAACGCCGGGTTGCTTCCCAAACCCATCGTCCATGACCAGCATTTTGTTGTCGCGCGTCCCCTGAAACGGGGGTGTCTGCCCGCTGAAAATCCCTGTAATTGAAGAGTCTTTTTGATTTAAGGTTGGGGGTGGAGATGAAATCCTTAGTATTGGCTGCTGCGGCTTCTGTTCCGGTTTTTTGTTGCTTTCCAGCCTCTGCGCAACAGCAAAATCCACAAGCACTGCTTTTTACGTCAGCGGTTGTGACGCTCGAAGTTGATAAGCAGTGCGAGGTTCTGAATTATGAGCAGGCAGCGGCGCTGAGGTATCTTTCAACAACGTTAAGCACCGTTTTGAAGCAGGCTCATGGTCATGACGCTGTTGAGAATAGCCGCGCTGGCTTAATCGAACAGGTAAAGGCGGCCGGATCGGGGTGTTTGCCGCGTGATGGCAATGAAAATTACTGGGTCAATGTTGATCAGGGAAAGGTGATGGCGGATGCGCTGATCGCTGCGCCGGCTATGATGCCGCCAGAAATCGCCTCATGCGCAGCCTTCAAAGGCGGCACTTCGCTGACTCGTGAGGAACTCACTGCGGCAAAAGCGGCGTCGGACACAAAATACGAAAACTCAAAGTACAAGCCTCTCTACGAGAATTTGAGAGATTCTGTGGTGCCAGACGTAACCTTAGGCTGCCGCGCCGAAGGCTATGCCGCCATTATGGAGGGCGCAGCTTATTTTATCAGCCGCGAAGACGCTCATGAGGGCGTGGATCCGGAAAAGCTTGGTAGCGGCAGCTATTTTGGCCGTTGGCGAAACAAGAAAGACATCAGCTCCGGCCTGCCGTCCAATGCCGCAATTACATCAGTTCGAACGGATGACGCCCCTGATGGTGCAGTGGCGTACATCCGACTTGTTGGCAAAGGGAACTATGCGACCAATGGCGGCATACGGCTACGTCCTCGAGGAGACTGGACGGCGCGTCTCAGCGGAAGTGTGAATATTTTCCAGATTGTCGCCGGAGGTGACACGCGGTTTGACTTTGAGCGTACTGGCGGAGAAGGCGGTTTTTTTGGAGACAGTGATTTCATCTTGAGCCAGGCGGCAATTGAGCAACTCTTGGCGCTGCCGCCTGAAACAGAAGTCTCGTTTCTTTATCAGGGGGAAAATGCGGCGTACCCGTCTGTGTTCGTTGATGTTCTGGATGAGCCAGCCAAGGCCACGATAGCCGCAATGAAGCAGGCGATTGCCTGGGGTGCAGCACCAAGGCCCTAATAGCCGATACAAAAGAGCCCGGCGGATCGCCGGGCTCTTTTCAGCTGGGTGTTCTGGTGATCCCCGAGAAGGTTGGGGAGGAACGTATTCTTAGTCCGCTTTTTTCTTCATGCGTTTGCGATCATTCGGATCGAGATAGACCTTACGCAGTCGGATGTTTTCCGGTGTGACCTCAACCAGCTCATCGTCCTGAATATAGGCGAGCGCCCGTTCAAGTGTGAGCTTCATTGGCGGTGTGAGGCGAACGGCTTCGTCTGTACCGGAGGCGCGGACGTTCGTCAGCTTTTTGCCTTTGAGGACGTTCACTTCCAGATCGTTATCGCGGCTGTGTTCGCCGACAATCATGCCGCCATACACTTTTTCCTGCGGCTCGATCATGATCTTGCCGCGGTCTTCCAGGTTCCAGAGCGCGAAGGCGACAGCTTCGCCTTTTTCCATAGCGATCAGAACGCCTGTGTGACGACCAGTGATCTTGCCTTTGTGCGGCTGATACTCATGGAAAACGCGGTTCATGATGGCCGTACCGCGCGTATCAGACAGAAGCTCGCCCTGATAGCCGATCAGGCCACGTGTTGGTGCGTGGAAGACCAGTCGCGTGCGTCCAACGCCTGAAGGGCGCATGTCGAGCATTTCGGCTTTGCGCTCATTCAGTTTCTGAACGACGATACCGGAATGTTCGTCATCAACGTCGATGACGACTTCCTCAATTGGCTCCAGACGTTCACCATTTTCGTCTTCTTTGAAGACCACTTTCGGGCGGGAGACGCCGAGTTCATAGCCTTCGCGGCGCATGGTCTCGATCAGAACAGACAGCTGAAGCTCGCCCCGGCCAGCGACCTCAAAGGCCTCGGCTTCGGTGGAGCGTGTGACTTTCAGCGCGACATTGCCTTCGGCCTCTTTGAGGAGGCGGTCCCAGATCATACGTGAGGTGACCTTGGTGCCTTCGGTGCCTGCGTATGGCGAGTCATTGACGCGGAAGGTCATGGCAATGGTTGGCGGGTCGATTGGCTGAGCCTGCATGGGCTCATCAACGTCGAGCGCGCAGATCGTGTCAGCAACTGTTGCTTTGGTAAGGCCAGCGATTGAGACGATGTCGCCAGCGACGCCTTCGTCAACGGCTGTGCGCTCAAGGCCGCGGAAGGCCAGAACCTTCGAGATACGGCCCTGCTCAACCACTTTGCCGTCGCGAGACAGAGCTTTCACGGCCATGTTGGGCTTAGCTGTGCCCGCTTCGACGCGACCTGTCAGGATGCGACCAAGGAAGTTGTCGGCTGCAATCGTCGTTGCGAGAAGCTTGAAAGGGCCTTCAGAGACGCGAGGTTCCGGCACGTGGTCCATGACCAGCTGGAAGAGCGCATCCATATCGGTTGTTGGCTTTTCATAGTCGGTCGACATCCAGCCGTTCTTGGCTGACCCGTAAAGGATCGGGAAGTCGAGTTGTTCATCATCAGCGTCGAGATTTGCGAACAGGTCGAAGACTTCATTGATGACTTCGTCTGGGCGGCTTTCCGGCTTGTCGATCTTGTTCACCGCAACGATCGGGCGGAGGCCGACTTTGAGGGCTTTCTGAACCACGAACTTGGTTTGTGGCATCGGGCCTTCCGCAGCGTCGACGAGAACGATACAGCCATCCACCATGTGAAGGATACGCTCAACCTCGCCGCCGAAGTCAGCGTGGCCCGGGGTGTCGACGATATTGATGCGATGGCCATTCCATTCAATGGAGGTCGCTTTGGCGAGAATGGTAATGCCTCGTTCTTTCTCGAGGTCGTTGGAATCCATCATACGGTCGGCGGTTTTTTCGTTTTCACGGAAGGTGCCGGACTGTTTAAGCAGCTCATCAACCAGGGTTGTTTTGCCGTGGTCGACGTGCGCGATGATTGCGATATTTCGCATGGACATGGGATATAGGCCTTGTCGGGAGGAGTGTCTGTTGCGGCGCACATAAGCCAAAATGGGCGTGCTGGCTATGGGGGGCTTGCCAGCTTTTGCAGAAAGTTTGGAGCCGATTTGCGTCTTCAGTCGTTGCTTGAGCGAAAGGTGTGACAACCGCGCCTCACAATGCGGAGACAGAGAAGGTGAAGTTCAGAAGCTTGACGTCGGGCGTTTTGGGGATGTTTGTCCTTGCCACAGGATCGCCGCTGGCTGCCCAGGCTGACAGTTATCTTGCCCTCGACTTTATCAGCCTGAGAGGCGAGGCATATGAAACCGGCATCAGTTCTTTCGCACGCGCTCTGGAAGTTCGGCCCGAACTTGAGAACTTTCATATCTGGGAAGTCCCATCGCGCGGTTACGAGGTCACCCCACGCGAGATTCAGGTGGTGTTCTTTGATGAGGTTCACCGTGAACACGCCCGCGAAGTTGGCCGCACCCTGACGGACCTCTCCAATAATCCTGTCTGCATCATGAAAGAAACCGCCAGCCGAAAAGAAGGCCTGGGCGAGCTGAACGTCTATCTGCCTGCCGATCTCGATACCGACCGACTGGCGGGCGGACCGAATTCCGGGCGGTCTGGCTATATCGGTGCCTGTCAGGAGCGGCGCAATGTCAGCGATCCGGCGCTGGATCGCGACCCGACCATCGCGTCAGTTTCCCTTGATGCGACAAGCACTTACTGAGCTGCCTAAACTATCGGTAATGTCGGAACGCTGTACCTCTTCAGACCGTTGATCGAGCATGAATGGCAGACAACTGCCACATCCCAACAAACGCCAAGGAGGCACAGTATGTCTAAAAAAGCTGAAGGCAAGACAGTCGCAATTCTCGCAACTGACGGATTTGAGCAAGTCGAGCTTACATCGCCAAAAGAGGCTCTGGAGAATGCAGGTGCGACAACCAAGATTGTGTCGATCAATGCCGGCACAATTCAAGGCCATAATCACCGCGACCATGGCGACGACTTCAAGGTTGATCTGACCCTCGACAATGCAAACCCGGAAGACTTTGATGCGATTCTCATTCCGGGCGGCCTGTTTAACCCGGACGCGCTGCGCACAAATGACAAAGCAAAAGAATTTGCGACAGCATTCTTCGAGCAAAAAAAACCAGTCTTCGCGATTTGTCACGGGCCTCAGGTGCTGATCTCAGCTAACCTCGTCAATGGCCGTAAGCTGACGGGTTATTCGGCCATCCAGCAGGATCTGAAAAATGCTGGGGGCATTGTAAGCGATGAGTCTGTTGTCGTGGACAAAGGTCTGGTCACGTCCCGCAATCCGGATGACCTGGACGACTTCAACGCAAAGATCGTCGAGGAGCTTTGCGAAGGCAAGCACGACGGACAACGAAAATCAGTCGCTGCTTAGCGCACCCTTCCCTGCGACTGATTGAGGAGCCGGACCAGCAATGGTCCGGCTCCTTTGTGTCTGGCTGGACTTTCTAAATATTATTCGCCTTGACTCTAATTAGAGAAAAAACTAATTAAAGGCTATGAGTTCTGCATTCAAAGCCCTGTCGCACCCGATGCGACGCGAAATTCTGAACCGGCTGAAGAATGGCCCGATGACGTCAGGCGACTTCGCTGATGCTTTTGACGTTAGCTGGCCGACGGTCACCAGCCATCTCAAGGTTCTTAAGGAGGCTGACCTGGTGTCTTCGGACAGACAGGGCACGAGCATCGTCTATCGGCTGAATACGAGCGTTCTCGAAGAAGTGGCGCTTGGTTTGTTCGACCTGATCGGACGCCATCCCGGTGCTGAAGAACAGGAGGGTGAGGCCTAATGAAACATATAGTTCGGACAGGAATGATCTGGTCAGGCGTTTGTGTCGCTGGGATGCTGGCGATCCTGGCTTATGCATGGTTCAGTCTGCCGCGCGGTGAAAGTATTCCTATCCACTGGAATGCGCAGGGGCAGGCGGATGACTATGCGGGCTTTCTCAAAGCCATGGCCATTCTGGCCTTGCCGGTGGGGATTGCACTCGTAACGAACATCATAATGATGGCCGTTCCTGTGCTCGCGCCCAGGGCGGAAAACATGATCAAGAGCGCCAAGGTTTATCTGACGGCCTGGATCGGATCGAACCTCCTGATTGTTGCAATTACTGGGCTGATTGCATGGTCCATGATCACGCGTGTTGAAGACGATAGCAGCACGTTTATGGGCCGGTTTATCATAGCCAGTGTTTGCATATTCATGATCGCCATCGGAAATCTTCTTCCGAAGTCACGGTCCAACTTTTTTGTGGGTATTCGGACGCCATGGACGCTGTCGAGTGATTATGCCTGGGAGAAAACGCATCGGCTTGGCAGCAAGCTGTTTGTTCTCAGTGGGGTGATGGGTCTGCCGTTTGCCATTTTTGCTCAGCAAATCTGGCTTCAGATGGTGGTGGTGCCGCTTCTGCTTGCGACGGCCATCGTCACCGTGGTTTATTCCTATATTGTCTGGCGGGACGCCCCGGACCGGACATGAAAAAGGCGCCCCTGTGGGCGCCTTTTTTGTCTGTGGCGCGTCAGCTTAGCCGAGCACTTCTTTGAGGAAATTCACAAAGGTGCTCCATGAACGGGCGTCGGAGCTGGCATTGTAAACTGTACCAAGGTCCTGATTATTGGCGCCCTTGTTTGTGAAGGCGTGCTTGGTCTGACCGAATGCCTGAAGCTGCCAGTCAGCCTCTTTCTTCGTCATCTCATCCATCACGCCTTTCATGGAGTCAGGCTCGGCCATGGGGTCGTCATAGCCGTGAAGGATCAGGACTTTTGCCTCAATTTTCTTATCGTCTGGTAGATTGTCAGCCGGCATGAAGAGGCCATGGAAGCTGGTAACGGCAGCGACGTCCAGACCGGCGCGCGCTTCGTCGAGGGCACACAGGCCGCCAAAACAGTAGCCGATGCCAACTGTCTTCTCTTTGCCAATGCCCGTTTCTTTCTGTGCGGTCGCAATGGACGTGGCCAATCGTGACTGAAGCTTGGCGCGATCTTCCACGAGCGGGTTCATCAGCGCCTGATTTTCTTCAATCGTCGTGCCGCGATTGCCCTTGCCATAAATGTCGTATCCGAAAGCGGCATAGCCCATGCCGGCGAGTCGGTCGCAGACTTCCCGTTCATGGTCTCCGGGACCGGCCCAGGCATGGCCGACAACAACAAGGCCGATTGGCGATGCGTCACCGGGCAGGGCCAGATAGCCCTCATAGGTGAGTTCATTGTCTGAATATTCGACAGTCTTCGTGACCATGTGGCGGTCTCCCTCTGGCTGAATTCGCGTCCGATTCACAGGTAGACTGGAGACCGGACCGGTTCAATGGCTGAGGAAGTTTTCGGAGCGAGCGCCGGACGTTGGAACGCGAGTGCCGCGCTTTCCGTTAGGCCTTCAGAGACCGAAAGAGGCACATATTATGAGCAAACAACTTCAGACATTTAATCCGACCACAGGCGCGCCGCTGAAATCCTATGAGATGATGACGGATGGTGAGATGAACAGCGCCATTGACGCTTGCCAGAAGGCTTTCAGCGAATGGAGGCTGAAGCCGCTTTCCGAGCGCGCTGAGGTGATCGGCAAGATCGCAGACAAGCTCGGCGAGTATAAGAAGGAGCTCAGCACCCTCATGGTTGAGGAGATGGGCAAGCTCTATTCTCAGGCCGAGCAGGAGATCGATCTTTGCATGGGCATAATCAAATACACTGCAAAGAATGGCCCCGAAGAACTGAAGCCTGAAACACGCGACATCATGAACGGGAAAGAGGGCGTTGTGGCCTATTCCCCGATTGGCGTGATTTACGGCATTCAGCCATGGAATTTTCCGACCTATCAGGTCGTTCGCTATTCCATTGCCAACCTGATGGCCGGAAATGGCGTGCTCCTGAAGCATGCTGAAAACGTTACCGGTTCCGGCCTCCTTCTTGAAAAGATCTACGCAGAAGCAGGTCTGCCAAAGAACCTGTTTACCGCCCTTCGTATCTCTCACGATCAATCCGACAAAGTGATTGAGCATGACAAAGTGCGTGGCGTGACCCTCACGGGCAGCGCGGAAGCGGGCCGCATCATTGGTGAGAAAGCAGGCAAGGCGCTGAAGAAAACTGTGCTCGAGCTTGGCTCAAATGATGCTTATCTCGTTCTGTCTGATGCTGACATTGAGCGAGCCGTTAAAACCTGTGTTCAGGGCCGGATTTACAATAATGGCGAGACCTGCGTAGCCGCGAAACGCTTTGTCGTCGTCGATTCTGTGTATGACCAGTTCGTGCCAAAGTTTGTTGAGGCCATGAAAGGCATCAAGACCGGCGACCCCATGTCTGATGATGCAGATCTCGGACCTATGGCTCGCAAGGATTTGCGTGAAACGCTTCACGATCAGGTCGTTAAAAGTAAGTCAAAAGGCGCCAAGGTCATGTGCGGCGGTGAGATGCCAGACGGCGACGGTTATTTCTATCCGGCAACCGTTCTGACGGATGTCGAGCCCGGTCAGCCCGCTTATGATGATGAGCTGTTCGGCCCAGTGGCGTCTGTCATTCGCGCCAGCGATGATGAAGATGCCATGCGTATTGCCAATGACAGCCGATTTGGCCTTGGCGGTGGCATTTTCTCCAAGGATGTCGAGCGTGCCAAGGAGATGGCCATGCAGCATTTCGATACGGGCATGGTCTTCATCAATGGCTTTGGTCTCGCGACACCAAACATGCCGTTTGGCGGCGTGAAGAATTCCGGCTTTGGCCGCGAACATGGCGGCTTTGGCATGAAAGAGTTCGTGAATATCAAAGCCATCTCAGTGATGGCTGGCTAGCACACCTTAATCGTCAATTCTGAAAGAGCCGGGTCATGTGATCCGGCTTTTTTGTATGCGCGAACGCCCCCTGAACGGGGGATATGAGCTTTTCCGGACTGGCGTAAGCTCACGGGCTCAACGGGGTGTTACGCATGAAACGATTTTCAACGGGACTATTGTTCGTCATGACGGCGTTGGCATCGACGACGGCGAATGCTGCAACATATGACGACGGCGTGGAATGCCTGGCATTCATCGGCGTATTGCAACAGGCCTATGGAGAAACGCCAGAAATGATCGCATCCCGCGCGGGCTGGAAAACCTTCCTTGAGACAACCGCAGGCGCTTCTGATGAGGCAATCAAAGCAGCCTCAGAGGCGAAGAGCTCAGAAATCATGGGCAATATGGCGGCCAAGAGCTCTGACCGTGAGGCGATCACAACCTATCTCACCGGGCTTGGGCAGAAGTGCGAAACGCCTCCGCCACCACCGATTTCGGCTGGCAAATGCCTGGCGGTCTCCATCAGTATGCGCGACAGCATGGACGCCCTTGTCAGCATTAACGCTTACAACGCCACGGTTCAGTCTGCCGCGGAAGCACAACAGTCCCTAAAAGACATGCGCGAAGCCGAAACAAAGCTGGCTGATGCAAAGACTGTCGTTGCTCATTATGAGGGTTCGCCAAAAGCGACTGTAGAAGAGCTTATGTCCCTGTTGGAGGCCGACTCCGAAGAACGCGATGCAATGTATGATGCCTGTAAAGCGCAGATGACAGACTAAACAGAATTCTCGTGGGTGTATGAACGAGAAGGGGCGCCAATTGGCGCCCCATTTTTTAAGTCTATTGTGCGACGAAGTCGTGCATATCTTCGCTGAGCTTTTCGAGCTCGGAGCGTTCGAGATACATCATGTGACCGGCATCATAGTAGGCTTTCACAATGCGATCCTGAGGCACGCCATAGGCCTGCAGGCTGAGTTCGGCGGAGAATAGCGGTGTTGCCTGGTCAAACCAGCCACCGGCCAGAAGAACTCTCAGATCCTTGTTCTGGCGCATGGCTTCGCCCAGACCCGGCACGACATTGGTAAAGCCCGGGCCGCCTGAACCACCGCCAGACACACTTTTCCATTTCGAGCCTGGGCCAAATGACAGAACCTCATAGGGGCGCGGAATGTTGATGTTCAGGAAACGCGTCATGTAATCGTTCATGGCGCCGGTAAAGGCTGAGTCCATGGCGTAGCCGGACGGGTCGTCCCAAGTGTATTCGCCCACGCCTTCTTCTTCAACGCCAGTATAACGACCATCATAACGTCCGACAGATAGCCCCTGATCGCGCAGGAGTTCTTTCATGAAGCGGCCGACATCAACGCTCATATTGGCGCGGTTGAGATAGTCTTCTGACAGGCCGGTGAAATCCGAATAGCGACTGATCACGGCGGACTTTTCCTCGGCTGGGAGGCCCTGACCTTTCAGGAGCGCAGGCGCGAGTGTGTCTGTCGCGAAGGTGCGGGCTTCAGCCTGAAAGGCGTCAAAATCATTGTTCCAGGCGGAGCGGTCGACCTTATTGTGGTACCAGCCGATGGCGGCGTGGGTCGGGAAGAGGCCCACCTGCTCAAGGAAGGTGTCGAAGTCGAGAATGGCGGAGATCAGCATGATGCCGTTCAACGCAACATCATTGTATCCTGAGTTCAGCTCCTCTGCGAGCGCGGCGGCGCGCGTTGTGCCATAGCTTTCGCCGGCAATATATTTCGGGCTGCCCCAGCGCTTATTCTCCGTGAGCCAGCGGCGGATGAAATTGCCAACCGACTGCGCATCTTCCTGAACGCCCCAATGGTCTGCTGCGTCGCCATCTTCCAGAACGCGTGAATAGCCAGTGCCGATTGGGTCGATGAAGACGAGGTCCGCGACATCCAGCATGGAATGTGGATTGTCGATGATCGGGTAGGGCGGCGCGCCGTCGTCCTGTGGGCCGTCGGTCGCGACGTCGACGATCTTTGGTCCAATCACGCCCATGTGGAGCCAGAGTGATGCTGAACCCGGTCCGCCATTGAAGACGAACATGACCGGACGCGTGGTGGGATCAGCGACGCCTTTCTTCACGTAGGAGAAGGAAAAGATGGAGGCATCCGGTGCGTCTTTTTCGTTGAAGAAATAGGTTTCCTTCGCGGTCACGTCATAATTGATGGTCTGACCATCGATGCGAACACTATCTTCAGAGGTGAAGACAGCCGGCTCGCCCGCGGGTGGGCCTGCAGGCTCTTCCGTGGTGGCGTCTTGCGCGATGGCTGTGGTGGAGAGTGTGCTGATCGCAAAAGCAGCAATCAGGCTTCGAATTTTCATCGACATGTCGAACCCCTTGGTTTGCGCCAAGTGAGTTCGATTGCAGCACACTTGTAAAGGCTAAACCTGCCAATCAGGCTTGCTCATCTCGGGGCATGCAGCTAGGGCAGAAGAAATCGACCCTTGGGAATCGTCTGCTTTATGAGCAAACTCGTGGCCGTACTCGGGCCAACCAATACGGGTAAAACCCACTATGCTCTGGAACGAATGCTGGCTTACCGGTCGGGCATGATCGGGCTTCCTTTGCGTCTTCTGGCCCGGGAAATCTATGACAAGGTCGTCGCTCAGAAGGGCGAGGCGGCAGTTGCGCTCGTTACGGGCGAGGAGCGCATCTGGCCGCAATCAGCGCGGTATTTCATCTGTACCGTTGAGGCCATGCCGCTGTCGCGTGAAGTGGACTTCCTGGCGATTGATGAGATCCAGCTCTCAATGGATCCGGACCGCGGGCACGTTTTCACACATCGTATTCTTCATGCTCGCGGAACGCATGAGACCCTGCTGCTGGGCTCTGAACCCATGCGGAATGTGCTGATTTCTCTGGGTCTGGATGTCGATACCAACCGGCGCGAGCGGTTCTCGGATCTGACCTATGTCGGGCCGATGAAGGCGACGAAGTTGCCGAAACGGGCGGCGATCGTCGCTTTTTCGGCTGACGAAGTTTACGCCATCGCCGAGCTCTTAAAGCGCCAGCGTGGTGGCGCAGCCGTGGTAATGGGCGCGCTCAGCCCGCGCACGCGCAATGCGCAGGTCGACCTCTATCAGTCCGGTGAGGTGGATTACCTGGTGGCGACCGATGCGATCGGCATGGGGCTGAACCTCGATGTCGAACACATTGCCTTTGCCAGCCGGTCAAAGTTCGATGGTCGGCGCAGGCGACAGCTGACGGCGGCCGAGGCGGGGCAGATTGCCGGGCGGGCCGGCCGCTTCCGCACCGATGGGACGTTCGGGGAAACGGGGGATTGTCCGCCCTTTGAAGAAGAGACCATCCATCGGATCGAAACGCATAATTTCGAGCCGGTTCAGCAAATCCGCTGGCGCAATTATGATCTCAGCTATCGCACTATCGATCATCTGCTGAAATCTCTGACACGTCCGAGTCCCGATCCAATCCTGCGCCAGACGCCTGATGCGCTCGATGAAGCCACGCTGCGCCGCCTTGCCATGGACCCTGAAGTGACCGCGCAAACCGATACCGGCGCGCGTGTAAAACGGCTCTGGGATCTGTGCTGTCTTCCAGACTTTCGCCGGACCGGCGTTGAAGGTCATATGCGCGTTGTTCAAACGCTCTGGACCCAGCTTGCCGATCCGGATGCGAGATTGTCTTGCGAATGGATGGAAACGGCTCTTTCACGTCTTCGATCTACGGAAGGCGATATTGATGTGTTACAGACGCGACTTGCAGCAATTCGCACCTGGACCTATGCCGCCAACCGGTCGGATTGGGTCGAAAATGCGGAAAGCTGGCGAGGGCAAACGCGGGAAATTGAAGATTTACTCTCCGATGCCCTGCATGAACGTTTGACTCTTCGCTTCGTAGACAAGAGAACCACCGCTCTTATGCGCGGGCTCAGCCGAGAGGAAGCAATGGAAGCCGGATTTGGCGACAATGGTGAGATCACAGTGGAAGGTCACGTTGTGGGCCAGTTGGAAGGCCTTGTCTTCCGTCCTGTGACTCAAGCAAATACAGTTGAAGGAAAAGCCGTGCGCAGTGCGGCGCTGATGGCGTTAAAGCCAATCATTTCCAAACGGCTTGCCGATATCGGCACGTCTCACAACCATGCTTTCTCTCTGAATGATTATGGCCAGGTGCTTTATAATGAGCAGCCTGT
>CETS01016184.1_pt1 | contig 26634 bp, 24 predicted proteins | sample 356391 | NCBI WGS metagenome assembly CETS01 (sample SAMEA2622673, study PRJEB7988) | marine metagenome | isolation source: saline water (ENVO:00002010), including
CGCTGGTCTGAAAAAGTGGCCGGGTTTGATGCGGGCGCTGATGACTATTTGACCAAGCCTTTCTACACAGAAGAGCTTCTGGCGCGTGTGAGGGCGCTGCTGCGGCGGGCTTCGGGCCATGCCAGCGCTGCACTCGAGTGTGGTGATCTGCGAGTCGATACGCGTGCCGCTCGCGCAACTGTCGGCGGCAAGGCCATTAAACTTACGGCTCATGAATATCGCGTTCTGCAATACATGATGCACCATCAGGGCCGGGTCGTGCCGCGGACAGAACTTGTCGAGCATATTTACGATCAGGATTTTGACCGCGATTCCAACACGATCGAGGTGTTCATCGGCCGACTGCGCAAGAAAATCGGCTCGGACCGGATCGCGACCGAGCGGGGTCTGGGCTATCGACTGATCAATCCGGACACTGAAGCCAGCGCATGAATCTGGCTCGTATGTCGCTCGCCCGCCGGCTTGTGGTCGGGGCGGCGGTCTGGAGCCTGGTCATGCTCGCGCTGACGGCTGTGATCCTGTCAGTGATCAACCGCCAGCAGACGCTGGAACTTCTGCATGGTGAGTTGAATGCAACGCTGGACACGCTGACGCGTGCGGCTTCGGAGTCAGACAGTGATGTACTGATTGCGCCCATGCTCGCGCCATCAGATCAGAGATTTCGTACCCCTTTGTCTGGCCGGTACTGGCTGGCGGCCGCGCTCGATGAGAATGGCAATATCCTCAGTGATGAAAGTTCCAACTCGGTCTGGGACTGGGTAGTCCCGTGGGATGATTTTGCCATCGAAGAAGCCGTCGCCGGAAATGGCGAGCCGCAATATTCAAACACCATTGGCCCGGATAATGAGCCGGTGCATCTGGCGACAAAAGCCATCATCCTTCCCGGGCGAGACAATCCGGTTGTGCTGATTACAGGCGCTGACAGACGTCCAACAGATCGGATTACGCGTCAGTTTGCCTATACACTTGTGATTGCTCTGGCGCTGTTGGCTGTTGGGCTGATCATCGCGCTGGTCATTCAGGTTCGTCTGGGCCTGGCGCCTCTGGCACGTGTGCAGCGGGATGTGGCCGATATTCGTGTTGGTGAGAAGCATCGCCTGGATGATGATTATCCGAGCGAGCTTCTGCCGCTGACGGCAGAACTGAATAAACTGCTTGAGCACAACAAGAATGTGGTCGACCGGGCACGGACCCATGTTGGCAATCTGGCCCATGCTCTGAAAACACCGATCGCCGTTCTGATGAATGAAGCCAAAGGCGAGGATAGTTTCTCCGATCTTGTGCGCCGTCAGACAGGCGCCATGCGGGACAATGTTCAGCATTATCTCAAGCGCGCGCAGGCCGCCGCTCGCGCAGAAGTGCTGGGCGCGCGCACGCCGGTTGAGCCCGTCATTGAAGATCTGACTCGCCTGATGCAGCGCCTGTTCAATGAAAAGGGCATCACAGTTGCTCCGGGACAGGTTCAGCCACTTATCTTCCGGGGCGAGCGGCAGGACATTGAAGAGATGCTGGGCAATCTTCTTGAGAATGCCTGCAAGTTTGCCAGATCAAAAGTCCGTGTGATTGCCGAGAGCGGCGAAGGCGAAAATCTGGTGATTCACATAGATGATGACGGGCCCGGGCTCTCACCTGATGAGCGTACAGAAGCCATGAAACGCGGCGTCAGACTGGACGAAACGGCGCCTGGCACGGGCCTTGGCCTCTCCATCGTGAAAGACCTTGCAGAGCTCTACACGGGCGGTTTTGAACTGTCAGACAGCCCATTGGGCGGACTTCGTGCCACATTGATTTTGCCGTCCGTCTGACCCATTTATCGCTTAAGAATAAATCGGGAGACTTCCATGCGCGCTCGCGCCCGCCGTTTCTGGCTGATCATCACTGCAGGCGTCCTGCTGACAGGCGCTGTCGGACTGACGCTTTATTCCATCTCCAGCGAGATCGACGCCTTCTATGTGCCAGCCGATCTGGTTGAGCGCGGCGGCGGTACGGTTGGCGAGCGGGCCGAGATTGGCGGGTTGGTCAAAGAAGGCTCGATCATCACTCTGGAGACTGGTGAACTGCGCTTTGTCGTCGAAGATGCGACCGCAGAGATCGCGGTCCAATTTGATGGCTTCATTCCAGATCTTTTTCGCGAGGGCCAGGGCGTGATCTGCAAAGGCACATTTGTCGATCCCTGGACATTTCAGGCCAGCGAGCTGCTCGCCAAGCACGATGAGAACTACATGCCAAAAGCTCTGGAAGACGAGTTGAAAGAGCAAGGCGTTTATCGCGGCGAGGAAGAGGGCGTTTAAGGCCGTCTGCTGATCGTCACAAATCCATGCTATATTCCCCCAACAGTTGAGATGGGGGAAGGTATGTCGCTCTACTGGAAACTCAGAACCATCAAGAACACGGCGCACAGGGTTCATGTGTCCGAACGGCTGCGCGCCTTGCGAACCCAGCTCGCCGAGGAAGTAACGGCGCAAACCTCAGAGCATGATCTCAGGCTCGCCACCTGGAACCTCATGCATTTCGGTGGAGGTGGCGGGTATGAGCGGGACGTAGATGCACTTCTCTATATCTCCGAAATCATCGACCATTTCGATCTGGTCGCTGTTCAGGAAGTGAATGATGACCTGACTCAGCTTGAAGACCTGATGAAGAATTATCTCGGGCCGGAGTGGGATTACATTGTCACGGACACATCAGGCGGTGATCTCGGTAATGATGAGCGAATGGCCTTCCTCTATCGGAAAGGCAAAGTCCGGTTCGCTAAGCTGGCGGGTGAGATTGTCCTGCCTGACGGCCAGACAATTGTCGGCTCAGGCGGGATTGATTTCGCTGAGCATTTTGAGCGGCACAGCCAGTTTGCGCGGTCACCTTTTGTGGTGGGTTTTGAGTGCGGCTGGTTCCAGTTCAAGCTTTGCACTGTCCATATCTATTTCGGAAACCCAAAGCGTCCTGATAACATCACCGATGACCAATGGGATATTCTGCGCCAGGACTACATGGATGTTCGCAAGGCTGAGATCCGTGAGATCGCCGAGTTCCTGGCTGATCGGCAGCGCAATGAGCGCCGCCGTGAACTCGATATTCTAAAAGAACGCGGCTGGGACACCGAACAGAGCAAGGCCAATTACATCCTGCTCGGCGATTTCAACATCGTCTCACCGGAGCATGAAACCATGGCAGCGCTGAAAGAGGCTGGCTTTCAAATTCCTGACGGGATGGAAGAGCTGCCAACGACGCTTGGTTCCACCAAAGCGTATTATGATCAGATCGCGCACCGGCTGGGCGACAGGCGGGTGCGGCACTGCTGTTCTGGTGCGGTGAACTTCCGCAAATCGGTGTTCCGGGAGGAAGATGCTGAACACTATATCGATGTTGTGAAAGACCCGCTTGTGACCGGAGAGGCCAAAGGGATTGATCGCGACCGAGACGCGCAGATTACTTATTTCAATCGCTATCGGTTCAAGCACCAGATATCAGACCATCAGCTTTTATGGTCGTCTTTTCAGGTCGATCTGGCTGATAATTATCTTCAAAAGATAGCTGAAGAGGCAAGGGAGGAATAACCCCCTGCCTCTTTTGAAGCGCGTTAGCTCAATCCGCCTTTGCTAAAAGCGTTTCAGTAGGGCGTAAGCGTGCCTGAAGTGGTTCAACATTGCCAGTTACGTATTCTCTGAAGGTCTCGAGCGCCTTTGGTTTCGCGTCTGCCAGCGTGATGTCGCCCGCCTGGATCTGGTCGGCGAGTTCGAGCAATGGCAGGTACATGTCTTCAGTTTCGCCTTTCAGTGTGACGGCAAAGACGTCGTTCTCGTCGGCAATACGCGCCCACTGGTCGCGGATGAAAGCCCAGTAGTCTGCTGTCGCTTCCCAATACTCAATCGCTGGGGTGGGATCGAACTCATCACTATGACGATAAGTATTCACGCCAATCTCACGGACCAGCGCGGTTGGTTCTGCGCCTGAGAGGATCAGCTTGGTGTTGTCCTGCTCATGCACCCAGCCGAATGGCGTGATGGCATGGCGATTAATGGCGTCGACGGCGTTGTAGTCATCACGCGTGGTCATGTCACGGCGGGGAAGGGGACGCCATTCCGCAGGTGGCTCCCATTGCGATACACCCGCTTCATGCTTCCAGTGGCCAAGCGCGCCGTAACGCGGGGAATCGTCAACCTGATAGACGATCTGAGACCAGCTTCCCTCTGCGCTTTCAGCCGAGACCTCACGCATTTCCCAGGCATTTCCGCCGATGAAGACCATGACTTCGGCTGGCTCATACTGCCAGTCCTGACGCCAGTGTTTGACAACCATAGGTGCGTCAGCCGGTCCAACGACCAGAATGTGCTGCAGGCTGATAAAGTCGCCTGTGTCTTCGATCACGCGTACAACCTCGAAGCCACCAGAGAGCTTTTTATCTTTCAGCTCATAGCCCGCGAGCAGCGGAACCGTTTCAGTGAAATCGAAGGTGACGTGATAGTCGCCCGCCATGGCGAGAATGGCCTCTCGGTCCTGTTCATAGGTGTCCGGCACTGGAGCCTGAACCACTGACGCGCGTGTGGACTCACTCTGAGAAGCAGGGACGGTCGTCTGGCAGGCGGCCAGAAGGGCGAGAGCAGGCAGGCTCAGCCAGAGGCGGTGAAAGTTGGGTCTCATAGAGGTTCTCCCGAAAACTGTATTCATCATGACTAATCAATTTGAGAATGACTTGCAAACGCATTTTCTTTCTGTCAAACGCAAATGCGAGTCATTTGCAGTATCGAATTGGGGAAAACATGATTTTTACTCGTACACAACAGCTGACGCTCCGGGCCGCACTCGTCACCAGTGCGGCATTGCTTGCTGTTCCGGCCTGGGGGGAGGAGCCCGTCGCCGATCCCGAAATGCGCGAAGAGGTCGTGACGGTTTATGGGACATCGAACCCGATTCCCGTCTTCGAATACCCGGGTCAGGTAAGTGTCGTCTCACGCGATGAGATTGAACGGTTGATTCCGTCCACACCGGCGGATCTGATGAAGTCTGTTCCGGGCGTTGAGTTTTCGGGCGGCCCAAGGCGGACCGGTATGGTGCCAAGCATTCGCGGGCTGTCCGGTGAGAATGTTCTGATCCTTCTGGATGGTGCGCGACAGAGTTTCATTTCGGCGCATGATGGACGCTTTTTCCTCGAACCCGACCTTATACAGTCCGCTGAGATTGTCCGTGGTCCAGCCTCCGCGCTTTACGGTTCGGGCGCTGTTGGCGGTGTCCTCGCCTTCGAAACATCCGATGCTGCAGACCTGTTGAGGGAGGGTGAAAGCTTCGGTGCGAGAGTGCGTGCCGGCTATCAGAGCGTAAATGAGGAAAGCTCGGCCAGTCTGACCGCCTATGGTGTTCAGGGGCCGGTTGATGGGGTCGCCAGCCTGTCGTTGCGCCAGTCCGGCGATATTGAGCTCGGAACTGGCGCCGACCTGCCGTCTGACGATGAGATTGTCAGCGGGCTTGCCAAACTGGGCTATCAGTTCACACCTGCACTGCGCGGTGAACTATCCTGGCAGAGCTTCACCAATACGGCCATCGAACCTAATAACGGTCAGGGCACAGGGAATACAGGTGACCCGCTTCTGGATCGTGATGTCGAAAAAGATATTGATTCAGAGACCTGGCGCGGAAGTCTGACGTATAATCCGAGTTCAGACTGGATTGATACGAGCCTGACGGCCTACCAGCAGACCACAAATGTCGATGAATTCGACGAAACCATCCCGCGGACAACAGGCCGGGAAATTGAAACGACAGGCTTCAGCGCCAGAAACGCATCCCGATTCCAGCTTGGGCCGGTCGCGACGACTTTCACGATTGGCGGCGACTGGTATGAGGACACCCAGACTGGTTTTGACACTGATACGACTGACGGCGTTCGCGGCGGCGTACCGAATGCTTCAGCCGAATTCAAAGGTGTCTTCGCCCAGCTCGAAGCGGAGGTTGAGCGCCCGCTAGGGCTGCCGGGCCAGCTGATTGTGATTCCCGGGATACGGTATGACGAGTTCACGAGTTCATCGGATGCCGCGCCAGAGGCTAGCAATGATGAACTTTCGCCACGCCTCGCGGCGAGCTATGGCCCGGTCAACTGGCTGAGGGTTTTTGCGAGCTATGCCGAAGGTTTCCGGGCGCCATCGGTGAATGAACTTTATCTTGATGGGGTCCACTTTTCCGTGCCGCACCCGGTTCTGTTTGATCCCGCGGCAGGCAGCATGGTGTTTGTGAACAATAATTTCGTTCCGAACCCCAACCTGAAGCCGGAAACATCTGAAACCGTTGAGTTTGGCTTCGGCATGGATTTTCAGGATGTTGTCGCCCAAGGCGACCGTCTGCAGGGCAAGGTCTCCTGGTATGAGAGCGATGTTGAGGATCTGATCAATCTTGGTGTGGACTTCACCTACGATCCCACCTGCTTTGCCGCGCCAAGCTTCTTTCCCTGCACGGCGGGGGTCACGTATTCGGACAATGTCTCAAGCGCCGAACTATCGGGCGTGGAGCTGGAAGCCGCTTATGAAGCCCAGCAGTATTATGCGCGCCTGACATTCGCATCTATTGAGGGAACAGACCTCTCAACCGGTGAAGACCTTGGGACGCTGACGCCTGATCGTACAACGCTGGATCTCGGATGGATGTCAAAAAATGATCAGTTTCGTCTGGGAACGCGTCTTCGTTTTGCATCCGACTTTGAACGCAAGGATGGAGATGGCCTGACGGTTGAAGAGCGCGACGGCTACGGGGTTGTTGATCTCTATGCAACATGGGTACCCGAATTCGCGCAGTCACTGCGTTTCGACCTTGGCGTCGAGAATCTTTTCGAAGAAAATTATGAGCGAGTCTTCGAAGGGGTCTCTGAACCCGGTCGAAACTTCAAAATCGCGGCGAGCTATCAGTTCGGGAACTGACGGCGGCGTCAAAAGCGTTTAGGGGATCAGCCAGCGTGACCCACCACGTCTGGCTGAGGGGTCTGGCCGGTTTGCATCTTTCGATGCCATCGCCGGTCAGGCCCAGCACCAGCTCTCAGATTAAGATGTGTCTGCGCCATCAAAGTCGCAGATAGATTATTCTGCAGTCGGCCGATTTATCGATCAGTATCGCCATCTTCTGAAGAGGTGATAAGCGTCTCATGACAGGAGACGCATATGACGACAGGCAACTGGCTTCCGACCGGCAAAATCAAAGAAGCGGCAGAGGGCAAAATCCTCAGCATTGAGAGTGGTCATACCGGGTGGCTGGTCTTCAACAACCCTGAACGCCGCAATGCCATGTCACGCGCCATGTGGGACGCTGTTCCCGAGCTGATTGCAAACCTGGAAGCCAACTCAGACATCAAGGCGCTGGTTCTGATGGGGGCAGGTGAGAAGGCGTTTATTTCTGGCGCTGATATTTCTGAGTTCAAGGAACAGCGCGAGCGCCCTGAGGCTGAGGACCAGTACCGCGCGGCAACAGAGGCGGCCTGGGGCGCCATTGAAGCGAGCAGATTGCCGACCGTAGCCATGATCCGTGGCGCCTGCATGGGCGGTGGCCTTGCGACTGCGCTGAGCTGTGACATTCGCATTGCCTCTGAAGATGCGACCTTCGCGATCCCGGCTGCGAAACTCGGTATCGGCTATCCTTTTGCGGGCATTCAGAAACTGGTCGCTCTGTTAGGCCCTGCGCAGGCCAAAGCCATGATGTTCACGGCTGAGGCCTATTCTGCCGGGACAGCTCACACCATGGGGCTGATCAATGAAGTGACCTGCGCAGTGAAGCTGGAGCAACGGGTTCGGGAACTGACGGATGCCATAGCGCGCAATGCGCCGCTGACGATTCAAGCTGCGAAGCTTTCAATCGATCAGGCTGTGATGGACGCCGGATCGCGAGATATGGACCGCGTGCAGCAGGCCATTGATCGCGCCATGAACAGTGATGACGTGAAAGAAGGCCATCAGGCGTTTCTGGAGAAACGCGCGCCTGATTTCAAAGGCTGGTGATCAGCCCTTGCCCCAGACGACGAGCTTGTTCTGGGCATCATGGCCGATATCGCCGCGACCCAAATACTCAATGCCAGACCGGTGACACCAGTCGCGCACGGATTCCTCATACGTCATCCCGAAGGGAATGTCGTTTTCGGGAATATCTGAGCAGCGGCCCAGCATAATACCTTTGCAGCGCTTGATGTTCTCGTTCGAGCAGAGCGTGAACATCTTGCGGTCGATGGCGTATTCATACTCGCCGACATCTTCGATCATGATGACATGGCCAGAGAGGTCAGGCTGCCAATGGGTGCCGATAATGTGTTCAAGTATGCTGAGATTGATGGCCACCCGCGGATTGGCGCTTCTGTTTGGCTCGATACCTTCGTTGCTGCGCCCGGAAATGTAATCCAGAACGCGCGTCATGCACGCCTCACCGCCAGAAGAGCGATTGATCTCCACCGGCATGGGGCCATGAATCAAGCGGCCAATCTGGAGTTTGTAGAGGCGGGCGAGCACAGCGCCGAAATCAGAATAGCCGATATAGGCTTTCGCGCGCGCATTCTGGTCCAGCCGGTCAAAGATATCATCCCGAAGGCGCATGGAGCCATACCCGCCGCGTGCCGACCAGATGACATCAATGTCCGGTGAATTGGCATATTCCAGAAAGGCGAGGCTTCGCGCCTCATCATTTCCGGCAAAGTGTCCGTGCTGAAGGAAGCACTGAGGATGGAATTTAATTTCAAGGTCTGACGCATAGCGCTCGCGAACAAGCGCAGTCAGCTTGTCAGCGGTGTCGGGTGTGATCGATTTTGCGGTTGCCACCACGCCTATCGTCAAAGTCGAACTGCCCATATAGACCTCTGGTAAGCTGTTCAAACTGATTCCTAACGACCCTATCCGGTGAGGGCCTGATGACCAAAAGCTATTTCTTCTGTGGCATAGGCGGAAGTGGCATGTTGCCACTCGCAATGATCCTGAAAGGGCAGGGCGCTGAAATTTCAGGCTCTGACCGCGCGCGGGATCAGGGCCGATCAGAAGAGAAGTTCGCTTATCTTGAGGCTCAGGGCTTTAAACTGTTCCCCCAGGATGGCTCGGGCCTGAAGAGCAAAGACCAGATTCTGGTCGCGTCTGCTGCTGTGGAAGACACTGTGCCGGATGTGGCGGCCTCGCTGAAACTCGGCTGTGAGCGCCTTGGCCGGGCTGAGCTTCTCTCCAGCCTGTTCAATGAGTCACCCAAGAGCATAGGCGTGGCGGGCACGTCGGGCAAATCCACCGTGACCGGCATGATCGGCTGGGTGCTTCATGATCAGGGCATGGACCCGACCGTGATGAACGGTGCGGTCATGAAAAACTTCGCTACATCCGACGCCTTGTTTGCCAGCGCGCTGGTTGGCAAAGGCGAGGTGTTCGTCAGCGAGGTTGATGAGAGCGACGGATCGATTGCGCGCTACAATCCGACCGTGGCGGTGATCAACAATATCGCGCTCGACCATAAGACCATGGATGAGCTGCGCGTTCTGTTCGAAGGCTTTGCGCGGCGGGCCGAGGTGGCTGTTCTCAATGACGAAAATGACGAGACCAGTCAGCTGAATCTCAAACTTCTGGGTGACGGCGAAACAGCTGAGCATGATGTGGTGTCATTCAGCCTTGATGGCGGGATGTCGGAATTCACGGCCAGCGACATAAGGCCTGGCCCAACACAGATTTCCTTCCGTGCGCACGACGCCGAAGATGGACGGCAGACCGCAGATGTGACCTTGCGCATGCCTGGCGTTCACAACGTTTACAACGCCCTGGCGGCGATTGCGGCGGTAACGCGTCTCGGTGTGAAGTTCGAAGATGCATGCGCGTCGCTCGAAAAATTCGAGGGCATCAAGAGGCGCTTTGATATTGTTGGGACCAGCGCAAACAACGTCACCGTGATTGATGATTTCGGGCACAACCCGGACAAGATCTCAGCCACTCTGCGGACGTTGCACGATTTTCCCGGCCGCCTGATCGTTATGTTCCAGCCACACGGTTTCGGACCGCTTCGCAAGATGAAGGATGAGTTCGTTGAGACCTTCGTGAAGGGCCTCAGCGACGAAGATGTTCTCTTGATGCCGCAGCCGGTCTATTTTGGCGGCACTGTTGACCGGTCCGTTACGAGCAAAGACCTCACAGACGAAATTGCGGCGGCGGGGAAACGCGCTGAAACGCAGGAAACGCGCGTGGATTGCGGTGACCGCATTGTTGAGCTGGTAAAACCGGACGACCGGATCGTGGTGATGGGCGCACGTGATGATACGCTGTCTGAATTCGCAGCTGATGTACTGAGCCGGGTTTAACTGGCGTCCGAGGTCATCACTCGTCCAGCGACAGCGCCAATCGCTTATGCACCCGGTCGACAGGTGTGCCGTCCTTTAAGGGGACGGCTTCATCGACTTTGAAATCTTCAAAACCCATTCGAGAATAATAGGCGAGGCCGCCAGTATTGTCGGCACGGATTTCGGCGTTCAGTCCCTTCAGGCCGAGCTCTTCCGCACGGAGTTTGGTATGAAAAAACAATCGGCTGCCGACTCCGCGCTGCGCCCGTCCGATCCGTGCGAAGGTCGCGATATTGCCCCAGCCCTCTGGTAAGCCAGGATAATGACCGAGCGTCTGAAAACCCAGAAACTCGCCGGTTGTGGGATCTTCGGCCACAAAGCAGAAAATGACCGACGGGCCTGTCAGATAGGCCTCATTCAAAGTTTCGGGTGAGAATTCATCCTGTAAGGCGGACGTCCCGCCCGCCCGAATAATCTCATTCAGAAGCTCTGCCAGTTCATCGGCATCAACAGAGGTGACAGGGCGAATGGTCAGCGACATCGCTCAACATATAAGCTTATTTGCCGGACAATAGAATGCGGATGATTTCATTTTCGGAAGTCACACCTTTAAACTTGCCTGACGTTGGGGCCACTGTGCCAGAGGCTAAAAAAATCTGACGAGGAGACGCCATGACCGATTTCATCACCGTTGAGCATCAGGACAAGGTCTGCATTGTAACGCTCAGCCGTCCTGAGGCGAAGAATGCCATTAATCAGGACATGTATGGCGCTATGGCAGATGCACTGCTGGACGCGGATGAGCGCGATGACGTGCGGGCTGTGTTGCTACGCGCCGAAGGCGACATCTTCACCGCCGGAAATGACCTGCGTGACTTTCAGAGCAGCCGGGATGGTGGTGAGCCGCCAGTAGGGCGTTTTCTCCGGGCGATCCGTGAGGTCAATGTGCCCTTCCTCATCGCAGTGAATGGGGCGGCAATCGGTATCGGCCTCACCATGCTGTTGCATGCAGACCTCATTATTGCGGATGAGACGGCTAGCTTCAAAGCGCCATTCGCACAGATTGGTGTTGTGCCGGAAGCCGGTTCCTCAATCCTTTTACCGCAAGCTGTGGGCATTGCCTGGGCGAATGATATTCTCCTTACTGGGCGAAGTGTGACTGCCGAAGAGGCTCTGTCTATCGGTCTGATTTCACGTGTTTATCCAAAGGCAGAACTGCAAGCCGAAGCTCTGAAGCTAGCGAAACAGGTGGCCGCAATGGCGCCGAATGCCATGAAGGAATCCAAACGCCTCATTCGTGCCAGCAGAGACGTGATCGCCAAGCAAATGGAGAAAGAGTTTGCTGTCTTCGGACGTCAGCTTCAGTCAGCTGAATTCAAGGAAGCCACAACAGCTTTCTTCGAAAAGCGCCCGCCAGTTTTCGACTAAGCGGCCCGCTAGACTTCCTTCGGCAGAATAAGCGCGGCGCGCAGGCCTACATTCGGCGGCGCGCCGGGTCCTTCAGAAAGGTGAAGTTCGCCCTGATGCAGGCGTGCAATGGCGTCCACCATGGCAAGGCCAAGCCCGTTTCCGGGCTGGGTGCGGCTCGCCTCCAGGCGGACGAAACGGCGCGTTGCGCGTTCGCGGTCTTCTTGCGGGATACCAGGCCCTGTGTCTGTCACGGAGAGCTCGAGCTCGCCCTTCCGGGTGGTCCGGGCGCGCAGCGTCATGGCGCCGCCTGATGGCGTGTATTTGATAGCATTGTCTAGGAGATTGGTGATCGCCTGAGCGATCAGCGACCGGTCACCCTCAATCGTCAGGCCCGGCTCAATTTCTGAATCGAAAGACAGGCCGGCATCCTCTGAGGCCGGCTCATAGAGTTCTGCCAGTTCGGACATAAGGTCACTGACTTCGATTTCAGTGAAACGGCTGGCGCTGCCTGCCTGCACCTTGGAGAGGCTGAGAATGGCGTTGAATGTGGCGAGGACCGCATCGACTTCTTCAATCGTTCGCTCTGTGCTCTCAACCCTGTTGACGGCGTCGCCATCACGCAGATCCGCTTCGAGACGGTTGCGCAGACGGGTGAGGGGTGAGCGAAGGTCGTGGGCAATCGCATCCCCGGCATGACGGGTCGTCATCATCAGATGTTCCAGCCGGTCCAGCATGGCATTAAGGCGTTCGGACAGCCGGTCGAACTCATCGCCTGATCCGACAACAGGCGCGCGGCGCGAAAGGTCTCCTGAAATGATCCCATCGGTTGTGCGGGTCAGCTGTTCGGCCCGTTGCGCGGCTGATCTGGAAATGATGAGGCCGCCAAGAAGCGACATGGCGAGGCCAACCGGAAGTGCCGTCCAAACAGTCCGCGTAATGCGGTTGACGATCTCTGTCCGGGTGCTGAGGTCATAAGCGACCATCAGGCTCGCCTTATTGGGCAGTCGAATGATTATGCCGTTCGCCGAGCGGGTTTCCAGTTCTCCATTGCGGTTCAGCGTCTGATAGTCGAAATTGGTTTCGACAGAGCCCTGATTGGGCAGTTCATCGGGAATGGTTGCAAAGTCGCCAGAGACCGTCTGGCCTGCCGGGTCCTGCAAGACATAAAAGAATGGTCCACGAACCGAAGACCGTTCAATAACCGTCTGGTTCAGGCGATCCATGCCGCCAGCGTTGAAAGAGGCCGCGAGCGCCTGCACTTCATCATCCAGCTCCCGTACGGACTGAGACCGCATATAGCCTGCTGTCGAATAGAACAGGTAAACAAGCAGCCCGAACGTGAAGAGCAAGAACATAAATGCGTGCACCACCGCCAGTCGAAAGGTGGTGGTGCGCATGAATGTCGGCAGAGGCAGCCTCATGCCTGGAGGCGGTATCCCGCGCCACGGACCGTGTGCAGCAATGGGCGATCAAAATCCTTGTCGATCTTGCTGCGCAGGCGGGAGATGTGAACGTCAATCACATTGGTCTGTGGATCGAAATGGTAATCCCAGACCTTCTCAAGCAACATGGTCCGGGTCACCACCTGACCGGCATTGCGCATCAGAAATTCCAGAAGCCGGAATTCGCGGGGCTGGAGGTCAATCGCCTCTTCGCCGCGCGTAACCGTGCGGGCCAGAAGGTTCATCTCCAGATCACCAACTTTAAGCGTGGTGATCGGAGATTCGCTGCCGCCGCGACGACCGAGAGCTTCCACGCGGGCCACAAGTTCGCTTGGCGCAAAGGGCTTGGACAGATAGTCGTCGCCGCCCGCCTGAAGGCCTTCCACGCGGTGGTCCACGTCACCCAGTGCCGAAAGGAACAGGGCAGGGGCGCTGCCGCCGCTGTCCCTGAACTCGCGAACGAGATCAATGCCGTTCTTGCGTGGCAACATGCGGTCGACAATCAGCATGTCGACCGGCATGGACCGTGCCATCGTAAGACCGGACTCACCGTCGTGAACAGCTTCGACCGTGTGACCGGCTTCGGTCAGCACACGCTGAACGAAGTCGGCCATTTCCTTATCGTCTTCAATGACAAGAATATGCATGGTCGTAGATCAGTCTTCGTCGATCGACAGCGGTACAACGCTGGTCTGGTTGTTGATCCGCACGCCAATCAGAATGCTCGGACGACCCGCTTCACGCGCTTCGTCGACCAGATCCTTGAACTCGTCGGCCGAATTGATCGGCTCGAAGTTGACCTCAAGAATAGCCTGACCTGCGCGAAGGCCGAGACGGCCTGCAGGGCTGCCGGTCTCAATGTCACTGATGGCAAGGCCCGGCGTTCCGGCATCAAGACCAAGTCGGCGGCGATCAGCTGTATCGAGGGGGCTGAGGCTCATGCCGAGCACTTCAACCGAGCCAACCTCTGGAACCGATTCTTCAGAATCTTCATCGCTACCGTCAGTTGTTGGCAGGTCTGAGACGTCGTCTGGCAGCTCATCCACCGTTACGGTGAGAACGCGCTTTTCGCCACCGCGAAGGATGGTGAAGTCGTGCTTGCTGCCGGCGAGAAGGCCGCCAACTGTACGCGTCACCTGCGTGGAGTCGGCCATGTCCTTGCCGTCAATCTCAAGGATGACGTCATTGCGGCGGAAGCCAGCTTTTGCTGCCGGGCTTTCCGCAACGACCTGTGCGACAAGCGCGCCGGTTTCGCCCTCATGGCCGAGTGCATCAGCCATTTCTTCTGTGAAGCTCTGAATAGAGACACCCAGCCAGCCGCGAGAGACTTTGCCCTTTTCGATTAGCTGAGAGGTGATTTCCTTGGCCAGTTCGGCCGGGATCGCAAAGCCGATACCCACAGAACCACCGGTCGGAGAGATGATGGCCGTGTTGACGCCGATCACATTGCCCTGAAGGTCGAAGGTCGGGCCACCGGAGTTGCCCCGGTTGATGGCTGCATCGATTTGAATGAAGTCGGTGTATGCGCCACCGCCTGTGAGTTGACGTCCGTCAGCAGACACAATGCCGGCTGTCGCGGTGCCGCCAAACCCGAACGGGTTACCCAGCGCAACCACCCAGTCGCCGCGGCGAAGTTCGGTCTCTGTCTCAAACTCAACGTACGGATAGTCACCCGGCTCTTTGACTTTGACGACAGCCAGGTCGGTGCGCTCGTCAGTACCGATCAGTTCGGCTTCAAGCTCACGGCCATCTTCGAGAACGACTTCGATCTCAGTCGCGTCACGCACTACGTGGTTATTTGTAACAATCAGGCCGTCAGCGGAAATGAAGAAGCCTGACCCCAGCGAACGGCTTTCGCGCGTACGCGGTTCTTCCTCGCCGTCTTCATCGCGCTCAGGTGCCTGAAAATAATCTTCAAAACCGGGACGATTGCGGAAGAACTCAAAGAATTCTTCCATGCCTGGAGGCGCAGACACTTCGGTTTCAGAGACGACGTTTACGCTGACCACAGCAGGGCTGACCTGATCAATCAGGTCTGCGAATGTCACCGGCGCGCCCATGGGCTGCTGGACGACGATCGGCTCTTCATTAGAGGTCTGTGAAATGGCTGGCGCAACGACCACCGCTCCGAGTGACGTTCCGGCCAGGAGTGCAGCGGATAAGCCCAAAGCTTTTGTACCCGACTTTATTTTCATCTGTATTCTATCTCCTGAATATTCACGGATTGAATGTTACACCATTATCTGGCTTAGCGGATCACGACTTGCCAATTAAAGTTCAGTCATGAAAACAGCGGTCTATTGCCCAGCAGGGTCGGAGTTGATTGCGCTACCGTCAAGAGGCGCTCACAAGCTCAGTCTGGATTTCTGACCCGGCATGAAGGGTTTTGTGGACCGGACATTTATCAGCGATAACCAAAAGACGCTGACGTTGTTCCTCGTCCAGATCCCCGAAGAAGCTGATTTGCCTCAGAAAAACATTGGCTTTGCTCTCTGAGCCGGGCTCTTGGGTTTCTTTTTTGTGTGTCACGTCCACGCGCACATTCTCCAGCGGCCAGCCTTTGCGATCCGCATACATGCGCACGGTGATTGAGGTGCAGGCCCCAAGCGCAGCGCAAAGATAGTCGAAAGGGCCAGGCCCGGTATTCATGCCGCCAAGACCACCCGGCTCATCGGTTCGGAGCACATGAGCGGGCGTAACGACATGATTGGCATAGTTGCCGGTACCAGTTTCTTCGACACGGACCTGAAAGCCTTTGACCGGTTCGGTTGGTTCACGTGGCTTATCTTCAGGCTTGGCGAGATAGCGTTTTGCCCAGGCGGAAATCACATCGGCCGCAAAGACAACGTCTTCTTCGCGCGAGAGCAGATGATCTGCGTTATCAAGGCTGACAAAGCTCTTTGGATGGCGGGCGGCCGAATAGAGCTTTGTGGCATTATCGATGCCGACCACCTCATCTGTGGGGGAATGCATAACGAGAAGCGGGCGACGCAGTTTGCTAACCGCTTCGATTACTTTGGCGTCCTGTACGTCATCAACGAACTGTTTCTTGATGACGAAGGGGCGACCGGCCAGGTTCACTTGCGCCTGACCTTTCTCACAGATCGTGTCGAGATGCTCTCCGAACTGGTCGAGGACATGGCTGGCATCGGAGGGGGCACCGATGGTGGCGACGGCCTTGATGGACGGCATACGGCTGGCCGCAACCACACTGGCCGCGCCGCCAAGGCTGTGACCGATCAGAAGATCTGTGCTGCCAAAGCGTCCCGTCAGCCAGGCAGAGGCGGCAATCAGGTCTTCGACGTTGGAGGAAAAGTTGGTGTTTGCGAACTCGCCTTCTGAGGCGCCAAGACCTGTGAAATCAAATCGGAGAACGGCGAGGCCGTGATCGACCATACGTTTGGCAAGGCGGCTTGCCACGAGCAGATCTTTTGAACATGAGAAGCAGTGCGCAAACAGGACAACGGCAGAAGGCGGATAGACCGGATAATCAAGCCGTGCAGCAAGCTCCGCGCCGTCATGTCCGGCGAAAGTCACACGCTCTGATCTGCTCATTAAAGCCCTCCGGTACGCCCTGCTTCTGGCTTATACACTACATAGGAAGGCCAATCGGAAATTCGACCGCCTGTCTGCTCTGCCATTCACGAATTCATTCAACTGATTCAAACATGTGCGTGAAACCGCAGGAACAGATTTTGAAGATCGAATGACTGTACGAGGCCGGAGAATAGATTAAGTCTGTTGTCATGACAGTTTTGATTTCCGACCCGCCGCGCCATAAATTTGCTCATCCGGAGGTCACCGCGAAAGGTGAAGAGCGCGCTCGCGTGGGCTATAAAGGCACTGAAACGCTTTGGTTTAACACCGGCACCCTGTGCAATATCGAATGCGTTAATTGCTATATCGAAAGCTCACCGACCAATGACCGATTGGTCTATCTGACACGCGCCGACATTGAGCCGTATCTTGATGAGCTTGAAGCGGCTGGCGAAGTGCCAATTGAGATCGGTTTTACCGGTGGCGAACCGTTCATGGCGCCTGAAATGATTGGTATGATGGAGGCGGCGCTGAGCCGGGGCCATCAGGTGCTCGTGCTGACCAATGCCATGCAGCCCATGATGCGTCCGCGTGTCCAGACAGGACTGACAGATCTTCAGGCCCGATTTGGTGATCAGATCACCATGCGGATCAGTCTCGACCATTACGCAAAACACAATCACGACGAGGAGCGTGGTGCGGGAAGCTACGACCTTACCCTCAAAGGCATGCAATGGCTGCGTGACAAGGGCTTTAACATGGCGATCGCAGGGCGCACCATGTGGGGCGAACCTGAAGAGGAAGAACGCCAGGGCTATCGCAGTTTCATTGCCGAACATGGTTTTTCGGTGGATGCGGATAACCCAAGCGAACTCGTTCTGTTTCCGGAAATGGAAGAGAGCGACGATCCGCCCGAGATCACCACGGCCTGCTGGGGCATTCTCAACAAGGACCCGCGTGAGATTATGTGCGCCTCACAGCGCATGGTGGTGAAGCGCAAAGGTGCGGACAGCCCAACGGTTCTGGCCTGCACGCTCATCCCCTATGACGAACGTTTTGAAATTGGCAAAACGCTGAAAGAGGCACGCGAGCCGGTCTCACTCAACCATCCGTTCTGCGCGAGCTTTTGTGTGCTCGGCGGTGGGTCCTGTTCTGCGTGAGTGATCGGGCACCTGGCTGCTCATTGAAATAACAGCGGAATATCCAGCTCAATTTTCTTTACTGGTATGGAATATAGCGTTCGGTTCGTGCCAAAGTGCCTTATCCCATGACGCAGGGGATGTTGCCGACCACACAGACTTGGATGATTGCGCTCATGAAACACGAGATCGTACAGGATTACTATGGCTCCACACTCGCTGGGAGCTGTGATCTCAAGACCGATGCCTGTTCGACACTGGAGCGACCGCGTGAAGATGTCAGGGCGGCGATCAGTGCAGTGCATGATGAGGTGTCCTCCCGCTATTATGGCTGCGGGCTCGCGATCCCGCCTGTGCTTGAGGGATTGAAGGTTCTGGACCTCGGCAGTGGCGCCGGACGAGATATCTTTGCGCTCGCCAGGCTGGTGGGAAAAAACGGGCATGTCACCGGCGTCGATATGACTGCTGAACAGCTGAAAATCGCGCGCGAATATGAGGGCTGGCATGCCGAAGCTTTTGGTTATGACAAACCCAACACCCGCTTTCTGGAAGGCTATCTGGAAAAGCTTGATGAGCTGGATCTCGAGCCAAACAGTTTTGATCTCATCATCTCAAATTGTGTGATCAATCTCTGTACCGATAAACCAGCCGTGTTCCGAGCGGCTGAGCGGTTGCTGAAACCGGGCGGCGAGCTTTATTTTGCTGATGTGTATGCTGACCGCCGTATTCCTGAAGAGCTGGTGGATGACCCGGTACTCTATGGCGAGTGCCTGTCTGGGGCGCTCTACTGGAATGATTATATTGCGATGGTGAAAGAGGCCGGGTTCAGAGACCCGCGGGTGGTGGAACATCGCCCCCTTGGCATCATTGACCCGACGCTAAAGGAACGCCTCGCACCGATCCGTTTTGCGTCTGTCACAGCCAGCCTGATGAAGCTCCCGAGCCTGGATGCAGGCTGTGAAGATTACGGCCAGGCGGTGATCTATAAGGGCGGAATCTCTGGCATGGAGCGCGCCTTCAAACTCGACACGGATCACGTCTTCGAGGCGGGCAAGGTGGAACCGGTCTGCGGAAATACGCTTGCCATGCTGAAGGAAACGCGGTTCGCGCCGTGGTTCGAGGTGATTGGCGAGGGCAAGACCCATTTCGGTCAGTTTCCCGGCTGTGCCGCGCCAGACGTATTTGCGCCGGTCGGCGAAAATTCAGAGCCTCTGTCGCGGTCTTGCTGCTGATCGCGGCAATCAGTCTTCGTCTTCGTCAGCCTGAGGAGGCCGCTCTCGACTGTCTGGGCCGTCAGGCCCCATTCGCTCTGGCGGCGGTCCGCGTCGATCTCTGTGTCCGCCATATCGATCGCGGCGATCCATGCTGCGTTGCAGAATGGTTTTGCGCTTCTCGTCCGGGATCATCGCCAGAAAGTCCGCCAGGCGGTCGTGAAGGCGTGTTTTGAATGCCATCTCTCCCTCACGCAGGTCAGCAAATGCCGACTGCATCTCTTCCGGGCTATAGTCATCAGAGGCAAGTTCATCTGCAATGCGCTGACGTACACGATCCATTTGTTCTCGCAGCGCACGGGTGTCCCGCCATTCCTGAGAAAGCCCTTCGCGGAACCGCGCGCGCTCGTCCTCCGGCAGATCGTACATGGCTGTGCGGGCAATTCGTTCTTCCAGCGGCCCTCCGAGCATGACGTCTCGCCTTACCTCGGTCGGAGAACTGCTCTCAGCCCGCGATGTCGACATCCAGATGCCAGCCACCGCACCCACCATGAGTGCATTCACGCACAGTGAGACAACAAGCAGGTAAGGAAAGGATTTCTTTTCGGTGCTCATCCTTCATCACCTCCCCAGAATGCGGTATCATAATTCGCTGCCGCGACGGACATGAACGCCTCGGCATGATCGGTTGTTGTCGCAGGCGCGGTCGCGCTTAATCCTGCCAACACACCGAAGGCCGCGCAGGCAAAGGCTATTCCGGCTGATGATATGAGGCGCAGGTCGAAGGCGAAACGCTTTTGTTTGGTCTTTTTGAGCGCAGGTTCAGACGAAGGCGACAGATCGAGAAGACGTGCTTCAAACCTCGCATCCGGGGGGCTGACCTCGTAGAGGTCGAGCGCGCTCGTGAGGTCTTGGGCTTCGGCAAGAAGGCTCTGAGCTTCGGGACTCTGCGCCAGCAGCATCCTGGCGGCTTCGCGCCGCTCTTCCGGCCAGTCTGAAAGCTCGGCCCCATGCACCTTCAGAAGATACTCGAACTGATCAATCTGCATTTTATCCATGTTCTTGCCCCATAAGGTGAGCCCTCTCCCCATTCAGCGCGGTCTTCAGTGCGCGTCGGGCTCGTGAAAGTAAGCTCTCGACAGCTTCAACAGAGATTTCCAGTATCTCGGCAGTTTCGATGTTTGAGTGGCCTTCATAATGGCTGAGTATGAGTGCAGCGCGCTGGCGTTCAGGCAGGTTTCCAATCGCGGCTTTCACGCGCATGGAGGTTTGCTGACTGGCGAGCTGGCCTGCTGGTCCATGCCCCGCATCCATGATCTCCGGCATGTCATCCATCACGGTTTCACGCTTTTTGCGCAGCCGGTCATAGCACTGGTTCACAGTCACCTTATGAACCCAGGTCGAGAATTTGGCGCGGCCGGTTTCCCAGTTTCCAGCCTGGCGAAAAATCTTGATGAAGACGTCCTGCGTGGCGTCCTCGGCATCTTCCCGGGAGCCCAGCATGCGTTGGGCGATGGCGAGAATACGCGGCGAATAGCGGTTGATCAGCAAGGCTGACGCCTGCCGGTCTCCCTCGGCACATCTGCGAAGCAGGGCTTCGTCGTCTGGCACCATCAACACGTTTCCCACCTGAAGCTTTGAAAGCTTGCCGGAGCCGATGGCACCCGACAAGCCTTCGGATTTCAGTCGCTATTCGCTACGATTGTCTTTCCACTGCCCGCGGCGTTCCCGCCACCGCTCGTGCATCTCGCCCTTGCGGCGATCTGCGAATTTCTCCTTCATGGCAGCGCGTTCAGCTTCAGTGATCACACCGTCACCATCTTCATCCAGCCGGTCGAACATAGGGTTCGGGCGGTCAGTGAACTCAGCGCGGCTGATAACGCCATCTCCATCGGTGTCGAGGCGTTCGAGCATGGCCTGTTCCATGCGTGCTTCCCGCTGGCGACGCATCTGTTCGCGTTTGGCCTCATGGTGCGCGGCAAGCTCTTCGGCTGTGACATCACCGCTTTGATCCTGGTCCATCTCTGCGAACATCGTCGCTTCATGCGCTTCCAGTTCGGCCTTTGTGATGTTGCCATCATTGTCCATGTCAAGCTGAGCAAGCGGTGGATGGTGAGGGCCAAACATTCCCGGACCACCCCGTGAGTGGCTGCCAGGGTTGCGAGGGCCGTCCTGGGCCATGGCCAGACCGACACCTGAGATCGAAAGGCCAAGAATGGCAGCACTTGTAATCAGGGACGCTGTTTTCATGTCGTTCCTCCGTAAAGAACATTCTGACCCGACTGTTCAGGTCATCATGAACCTTCAACGGGAGGCGGCTGCCCATTCCGTCGTTCCTGGCTGCAATTTTCTGCAGAAAATCTCCCAGACCTGGGCCTGGTGGGCCTTTACGCGCTGTTCGAGCCTGTCGAAGTTCTCTGATCCCAGAGCGCGGGCCGTGACGCGTTTAAGTGCTGCAGGCCATTCATCAGCGGGCAAGGCGCGCTCCAGCGCAGCGCGCTGATAGGCCTGAAGCCCCCGGCAAAGCCGGTAGGTATCCGAGAGGCAGGTGAGTTCGTCTTGAGTGAACAGCCCGGTATCCGTTGCGATCTGAAGGGAGGCTAAAACCGTCCTCGCACCCCAGTCCGCATCCGGTCGGAGTAGCTGAGCAATCTGGGCAAGGAATTCAATGTCGATCATTGCGCCCTTGGCGAGCTTCACATCCATCCGGGTCTTGGCGGGTCGATCTCGCAACAGGCGCTCGCGCATATCCCAGGCATCCTGCACCAGCATGTCCGGCGCGCGATCAAGGCAGAGCAGGGCTTCTTTTTCGTCAGTAACGCGTTTGGCCAGCGCCTCATCACCACAGATGACGCGCAGACGCGTGAGGGCCATGTGCTCCCACGTCCAGGCATCATTGCGATAGTAATCTGCGAAAGCAGACAGACGCACAGCCACCGGCCCCGCGCGCCCGGAGGGCCGCAGCTGCATGTCAGCTTCATAGAGCAGGCCTTCTTCGGTCTGCGCAGAGAGGGCAGTGATCAGGCGCTGCGTGGCCTTGGCAAAAAACTGAGACGCTCCGGTGCTGCCTTCATCCGGATCAAAGACCACCATCAGGTCGAGATCGGATCGGGCGGTCAGATCCTGACTGCCGAGTTTGCCAAGGCCGCAGATCACCCAACGGCCGGGTGCTTTGCCTTGCGTGCGTTCGGCTTCGCGCTGCGCATAAGGCTGAAGCGCTTCAATGCAGCGGTCGGCCAGTTGAGCAAAGCAGCGGCCTGATTGATCAAGTACGCTGATATCGTTGAGCAGACGGAAACGGATACGGAAGTGTGCATCCCGGAAATTGCGGCGGACCTCGTTCATCGCCCATTCGAAATCGCCGTCGTCTTTCTCCAGCACAGCTTCAATGCCGCCGAGGTGACCGCATGAATCTTCTGAAATCGCCTCGGTGAAGCCGCCATCGAGCAGGCTCTCCAGAAGGTTCGGACGGTTGCTGATATCGCGCGCAAGGCTTGGCGCCATGGAGAAGATATTGATCAGATCATCAAGGATGACCGGGTTTGCTGCGAGGAGTGAGAGCGTCTGAACGCCTGCTGTCAGCCCATTGAGGAAAAGCTTGAAGCCATCAAAAGCAGCATCCGGATTGCCTGTCTCTGACATAAGGTCGAACAAGCGGGGTTCCAGCGCTGTCAGAAGCTGGCGGGCGCGCGAGGTCCGTGTCGCTTTTGAGGCGCCGCGATGCCAAGCCTGGACATCGGCAATCACTTTTTCAGGGCTCGAAAACCCAAGTCTGGCGAGGGTTTCTACCGTGCCGGGGTCAATATCTACGCCTGTAAAGACCAGGTTGCCGGTGGCTGTCGGCAATTGATCGGTAACGTGGAAGAGCTCGGCATAATGATGGTGCACACGGTGGCGAAGCTCTGAGACGGCGTGATCAAACGCCTTCAGATCGTCTTCGCCACAGAGCTTTGCGACACGCTCGCGCTGGTCATCTTTGGTCAGGCGGTGGGTGTGCTCATCATTCAACATCTGAATGCGATGCTCAACGCCGCGCAGACGCGCATAGATCTGTGCCAATTCTTCGGCTGTGTCGCGTGCGACATGCCCTTCCTGAGCCAGAGCTGTCAGCGCATCAACCGTTCGTGTATGTCGGAGTTCAGAGTTCCGGCCGCCATGGATCAGTTGCTGGGTCTGGGCAAAAAACTCGATCTCGCGAATGCCGCCCCGTCCGAGTTTGACGTCGAATTCCGGATCGTCGAGCCCCATATGACCGCCTGTCGAGTGAATTTGGTTCTTGATGGCGCGGATGTCTTCCAGTGCCCAGAAATCGAGGTGCCGTCGCCAGACAAAGGGCTCCATGGTCTTGAGAAAGGCTTTGGCGCTGTCAAGGTCACCGCCCGTCGCGCGAGCCTTGATATAGGCCATGCGTTCCCAGTTCTGGCCGACACTCTCATAGTAGAGCTCGGCCGAGTTGGTTGAGACGGCAATTGGCGTTGAGCGCGGATCCGGGCGCAGACGGTGGTCGACACGCAGCACATATCCATGTTCTGTCTGGCGTTCGAGAATCTGGGTCATGGCCTGGATGATCCGTTGCGCGGCATCGCCAGGTGAGCGCGAGGCCGCCGGGAATGTGTCCGGATCGTACATTGAGACAATGTCGATATCGCTGGAATAATTCAGCTCGTGCGCGCCGAGCTTGCCCAGCGACAGAATGAACAGACCCGGCAGAGGTTTGCTCCGGTCGTCCCAGTCAACCCATCCCGACTGGGCTGCCTTATGACAAGCAGCAGAGAGCGCTGTGGTAATGGCCGCGTCAGCAAAATCTGAAAAGGCGCGCGTGACCGGGTCCCAATCCCAGGCGCAGGAGAGGTCGAGATAGGAGAGGGAGAGGTGAATGTCGGCTTTGGCCTGTCTCAGTCGCTTCTCAATCTCTTCGATCGAATGTTCTTCGGGAGAAAGGGTCGCCGCCGCAATTGCTTGTCGGACACAAGCTTCACCGCCCTCGCTTGCGAGCCGATCAAGCGTCTCAGGTCGAGTGCGGCAAAGCCTTTGAAGATAGGGTGAGACCTCAATCGCGGCCTCAAGAACCGGAAGCGAGACCGGAAGGTCTGAGGTGTGGGTATCTGATGGCGCTGGCGGCGTGAGTTCTAACATGCCGCCTGTTTGTCAGTGAAACCAGAGCTGTACAACCCGTTTCAGAGTTCTCAGCCCGGAACCTGAAAGGCGTCCAGCACCGTGGCATCAACGCGCTGCGGACGCCGGGTCTCAATGTCGAGCATGCACCAGTCAAGCCGTGAGAATGAAGAAAAGCGTTTTGCGCCCGGTTTGCGGATATCGACAAACCGTTCAAAGCGCGGGCCCTTGGCGCGGCCCAGCCATGTACGGGCAATAGCCGTTTCGCCCGGCAGGATCTGATCGCGATAGTCGATTTCGTGGCGCAACATGACGAAGACATTGCGGGCTTTCAACGCGTCTGGCGCGACATGCTCCCAATGCGCGACTGAGGTTTCTTCGACCCAACGGACATAAGAGACATTGTTCACATGACCCAGAATGTCGAAGTCAGTCTCAGCCGGGATGATCTCTCGCTTGAAGGCGTTGTCGAAATCGACCGCGCCCAGGCCGGACTGTTCGGAAAAGTCGCTCATGCTGTCTCCGCAAGAAATCTCTCGCCTTGCGCATAAGAGATGTGGCAAGCCTCGTCTATGACTGACCCCACGGAACCCGATGATCAAACGCCCGGAAGCGCGAAAAACCGCGTCCGGGAGGCCATATTGGCGACAATCGACGAAGCGAAAGACGGCAGAACCGTTTCGCCTGAAGACGTTGCGCGCACCGTTTCAGACAAGAACTGGAATAAGGTGATCCCGCACGTGAAAGCCGAGGCTGTTCGCATGGCCAAGGCAGGCGAGATTGCGATTTATCGCAAGGGCAAGCCCGTCGACCCCGACAATTTCAAAGGCGTATGGCGCGTGGGGCGACCGGATCATTCAACCGATACTGAAGACTAATTTGCATCCCAGCGGGCGAAGATCGCTGTCGGAAGCTGAACGTCACGATCCTTTTCAGGGATCACCATTTCGCCCGCTGTGATCGTGCCGCCAAGCCCGTGCAGATGGTCGCGGACGGTCTGAGCCAGTGCCAGATAAGATAGGCGCACGGCATAAACTGTCGTGGTCATGAAAAGCGGTTGGTCGGAGAGGCATTCCCGGCAAAGCTGCAACAGCTCAGGCAGGTTTTCTTCCAGTCGCCAGGTTTCGTTCTTGGGGCCGCGCCCGAATTTCGGTGGGTCCAGTACGATGGCGTCATAGCGGTTTTCGCGGCGCACTTCGCGGCGCATGAATTTCAATGCATCGTCAGAAATCCAGCGAATCGGTAGATCGCCCAGGCCGGATTTCTCCTGATTGGCCTTGCCGAAGCCGTTGGACTTTGGCGAGGCGTCGAGATGGGTGACCTGAGCGCCGGCTTTGGCGGCGGCGACGCTCATCATTCCGGTATAACCAAACAGGTTGAGAAGCTTGATGGGGCGACCGGCAGTCGAGATCTTCTCCATGGCATGGCGCCAGTGAACCGAATGCTCCTGAAAGATACCCAGATGCCGGAAGGGGCTGCGGCGCACCTCAAAAGAGAGCCCATTCCATTTCATATCCCAGCTATCTGGCAGGTCGGGGCGGGCTTTCACCCAGTTGCCGCGCTCATCGTCGCCAGACGCGGAGAAAACGGCATCTGATTTCCAGTTGTCGGTGGGTGTCTTTGGCGCCCAGAAGGCTTGAGGGTCGGGCCGGTCTGTGACCTGACTGCCGAACCGCTCCAGCTTTCGGCCATTACCTGAATCGAGCAGGGCGTAGTCCTTCCAGTCATCAGCTGGGAGGAGCACCGGTCCGAATATATCTGGTGTGCGGCTCATTTTGCGTATCCTCGGCTGCCCCAGGCTGCGTAGATCATGAGCGCGGTGGCTGTGGCAAGGTTCAGGGAGTCCGCGCCCTCGCGCATCGGAATGCGGGCCAGCACATCGCAGGCCTGTTCCACATTGGCGGGAAGCCCACTTTGCTCATTGCCCATAATAATCAGATTGGCCTCACCATAGCTCGCTTCATGATGGGGTGTGGTGCCGTTCATGCTAGCCGCGATCATGGGAGAGGCCTGATGGGCTTTCCACTCAAGGAATTCGGTCTCACTGGCAGAATAAAACGGCATGGCGAAGAGCGATCCCATGCTCGCGCGGACACCTTCGAAACTGTAGGGGTCACAGCAATCTCCGATCAGGATCACGCCGTTCACGCCGGCAAAATCAGACGTGCGCAGGATGGTCCCCAGATTGCCGGGGTCGCGCACCTGATAGAGCGCGAGCAGTGTGCCCTTCTTTGTGTGCTGAGGCGGGATATCTTTGAGGCTGAGCTGGCGCGGCTCGAATGTGGCCAGAAGGGTTTGCGGATTGTCCTTGCGCGCAATCTGACTGAGCAGGCGTTCATGTACCAATAGGCGGCGAGCGCCCTGATCTTCAGCGCGGGAAATCAGGTCAGCCACAAAGCTGCGCTCCAACCCATCAGGCGAGCAGATCACCGTTTGCGGTTTCCAGCCATGAGACAGCCCTTCCTCAATCAGGCGCGCGCCTTCGGCCAGAAACGCGTTCTGTTCGCGACGCCCTTTTT
>CETS01296117.1_pt1 | contig 26163 bp, 27 predicted proteins | sample 356391 | NCBI WGS metagenome assembly CETS01 (sample SAMEA2622673, study PRJEB7988) | marine metagenome | isolation source: saline water (ENVO:00002010), including
CGCCTCCACCGCCTCCACCTTTACCTCCAGAGCCTCCGCCACCAGAGCCTCCACCGCCACCGTGTTGTTCTCCTCCTGCATAGATACGATAGTAAGCACCGCCTCCACCGCCTCCTGCACGAGTTACAGCAGAGCCAGTAATAGATGATGAAGCACCTGAACCACCTGCTCCTCTGTTTTGACCTGAAGCATTACCACCAGTGCCACCTGCACCTCCTCCACCTGAGTTACCTCCGCTATTTCCTTCAGCAGGAGAGTAACCTCCACCATTGCCTGCTTTGCTAGAGCCACCGCCTGAACCACCTACAGCAGCAGAACCGCCACCACCTGTGGAGTTTATTAAAATATTTCCTGAAGTTGTTTCTGCAATTCTTGAAAAACCACCATTGCCACCAGTTGTACCATGACCTGCACCCTTACCGCCTTGACCACCACCACCAACTGTAATTGTGTATTCTACACCAGTAAGTAAACCTACTGTTCCTGTTCTATATCCACCTGCTCCACCACCACTAGCAGTAGAACCTCCACCGCCTCCACCACCACCTATACAAAGAAACTCAACTGATGCTTTACCACCCCAGTTGCTATCTTCTGTTAGGTTAGTGATATCTTCTAATGAGAATACACCTTGAAGTGCAGCAGTATCATCTGCTACATTTCCTATAAATCCGTATTTTTTTCTTTCTACCATTTAAAAAAAACTCCTTGTTTAGACGTCTATTTCAAGAACGCTGAGTGTCATTTCTAAATCTGATGCTGCACCTGCCCATGCTCTAAGTTCATCAGCAGCTTCTAGTACTAGTTTTCCTCCAATAGGATTTATTGCAGTTTTTGCTGGTACTGATAATGCTGATACTAGAGCTGCGACAACTGAACCATCATTCATGTCAACGTTTAAATCTGCAGCATTTGTACCGTCTACGTTAGCAACTTGACAATGGATAACCACTGCAATCTTACTAGCAGGACAAGTATAAACTACTGCATCAGCACTAGAACCTAATGCTGTATTGACTGTTTGAAACGCTTCTGCCATAATTTATCTCCAATATAATTAATTAATTAACTATCTCCCAATACTATAGCACGACTTTGTGTTGCAGTCACGCTTGTAACTGAAAGACCTTCATAGGTTAATCTTAGTGCAAGACTTATTCCTGCACCTCCACTATCAGGTAATAAATCTATATCATCATCAATAGCTTGATTACCAATAGTATCTATGAGTAAACTTCCACCTTCTTTAAGCATCATAAGCATACTCATATTATCCTCCTAATGCCAAGACTGTTCCTATTGTTGTACCTGCACTTGGGTACAATGTTATCTCACCTTGTCCACCCATACCTGAGTGAATAGAACAATAGTAATACAATTTGGTGACAGCTCCTGCTATGCCTAATGTCTCAGGAGTTATTTCTATTTGTGCATATGCACCTGTGCTTCCTGGACTATTGACTGTAGTAACATTTGTAGTAAATTCTGAACCACCATTATGAGAGCCATCCCTTGTTGTAGAAAATTTAAAATTGTGTCCTGATAAAGATGAATCAGATAAATCAAATTTATATTTAAAACCTACTTTTAATATAAAATTAGTTGACCTTGTTCCTGCACCACTATCAGTTCCTGATAAAAAGTAAAAAACATTTTGTGAACCTGAGCCATCATCTGCTACTTTTACTGATATTTCAATAGTTTGTGATGATGTTCCTGCTGTTATGCCATCTATTTGTGCTTGAATATTAGAACTTGCATTATTTAAAGTTTGAAACTCTGTATTGCTTATGCTTCCATCACCAATAATTGTTGCAGCTATTGATGTAGGACCTGCATCAATTCTATCGTGAATATCTTCAAACATTTCTTTTACAACTGCCATACGTACTACAGTTCCATCTGCATGTGTAGGGTCAGATGTATGTCTACCTTCTACATCTCTAGTTACTGCAGATAAAGTTGTACCTGATGCACCAGTTACTAATATAACTTCTCTATTTGATGCACTGTCAGGGTCTAATACTAGATAATATGGTGCTGCAATATTTGATGTACCATTTGATGTAGGTGCAGCAGTCAAAGTTGCTGATGTACTACCTGATGCTAATACACCACTTAAAGTTGTTTCAAAAAAGTTTGCAAATTTTACTTCTTGTGCAGTCACTTAAGCTCCAAATTTCATAAATCCTAATGCGTTGATACCAAACACTTCTGCAGAAGTTACATCAGTAACAACATTCTGTCTCGTTCCACGCACTGTAAGTATAGCATATTGAACTACACTTCCTACTTCTGAATTAGATTGTATAGGATAACTTATACTTTCTACAACACCTCTAATAATTTCATTAGGGTCAAAGATTTCAAGGGTAACAGCATCACCTTCTTTATCTCTTAATGCATTGTACAAAGTATCTCCTAAACCTTTAACTTTAATTGGTTTTCTATTTGGTCTATTTACTCTGTCTGATATATTTATTGGTATTCTTGCTACAACTAATTCTGGTCTTGCTAATGCTCGAAACTGTACAGATTTTACTTTAGGTGTATTAGCAGTGTTAGAAGTTTTTAAAGTTATCTTACCTACTAAATATCTTGATACTTTTTCAATCTGAACTTCGTTGTCACCAGTACCTGTAGTTTGTGTTATAACATTATCAAAAGAACTATCTCCTGAGTTGTTTAATGATTCAAATTTTGTAGATACATCTATTTCAACACTTGTACCAGCAGTTAACAATTCTGTTGATACTTCTGCACCAACAAACTGTTTATTTTCTGCTGTAAAGAAATCTACTGCAGGTAACAATAAAAAACCTTCAGATTCAAATACAGATGTTTGTGCAAATAAACCTGAGCCAGAAACTATAAAAGAAAACTTTTCATTTAATTTACATATTCCTGTAACTAATCCACCTGCTGCAGCTTTATAATATCTAGCAATACCAGCAGAAGGTAAATAGTATCTCCATAAAAAACTTGTTGAAGCAGATTCTTTTATACCTGTGTAAACAGAATCTCTTGTTGCATATATCTTTTTTGGTGATGCATCTATCCCATCAATATCCCACTCTTTTATTAATTGATTATCCCCAAGAACATATAAGTCATCTGCTGTTTGTAAATTTGCTCTATATAATCTACCTATTTTTTTGGCTGTAGTTTGGTCTTCTCTAGTTCCATAAAATACAATTCCATTTGATTCTGCAATACAAGTAGGAATTTCATTAGTAATTTCTGTTTGTCCTTTTAGTGTAAAAGAGCCAGATACATCTTTAAAAGAATATATTCTTCCATCTGTAGCTGTAGCTAATACAACAGCACCAGCATCAACTACATCTGTCCAAGTTTCACCAGATGCTAAAGTAACTAATACTGAACTTACAGTTGTAGCACCATCATATTCATAAATGCCTGTACCTGCAGATACTAAAAACTTTCCTTTAACTGACCATATACCATCAAATTGATGTGCTGTTGACTTTTGTGTAGAAGTACCTGAAGAATTTAACGTTTCTATTTCTCCTGCAGAAGAACCGTTATTAGCAACCATATACAATAAATCTCCATGTGCAGCCATACCTTTAATTTGTTGACCACCAGTAATTCCATGAGATTGTACTGAATAGGTTTCACCACCATCATCTGATTTATATAATGTTGCATCATCTGAAACGTATATAGTAGTTCCTACTTGTGCAAGATAATTATCAGCATCACTTGATGAAAGACTTCTTAAATTTGTAGTTGTGTTTAGTAATGATATATTGTAAGAATTACCTAAGTCTTTTCCAAATACATCAACACCTGAACTATCCCAAAATCTTATTGTATCTTTTTCTGTACCGTCTCTTCTATGAGCGCTATCTAAATTAGAACCACCACTAAAATCATTTCTTGAAAATACTCTACCTAAGTTTGATGTAAAGTCTTCTGCATTTTGTTTTACATTAACTTGCCCACCTTCAACATCTGATGATTGTATAGTCATATCTCTACCTGGACCAATAGCTGCTCTTAGTAAGATATCATCAAGTTTTATATCATATCCATATCTTTTAGGATTACTTATGTTTATTGAAGTTGCTACTCTAGGCATAAGTTATTTTATTAAGAGCAACTGGTTCTGGATATCTAGCTCTTAAATCTTTCCTTGCTTGTTCTATTAAATCACTTTGATATCTTAATAATGATGTTCTTATGTTTGATGCAGAGTTTACAGGAAAAGTAGATGTAGCAAGTTGGTCAGAAATATAATCAGCAGTTGCTGTTGGAATATCACGACCTGCAATAAGTTGTGCTGCAACACCTGCCATAATGATAGGCTCATATTCGTTTTCTAAACCTACTGTTGCAAGTGTATCTGCCTCTGCAGTTGGCTCTATAAATTTCTTTTTAAAAGTAACAAAAACAGTATGTCCAGATGAAACTCCATATACTTGCAAAGCATTTACTTTATTAGGTCCATTATTACTATATGTAATTGTTTGAGAAACACCATCAGAATCTCTATAAGTAAATGGGTTAGGTAAATCTACTAGTTCTACAGCCACACCTTGATAAACTATTCCTGTCTCATCAGAACCTGCAGCAAAGTCTGTCATTTGTGATATAGCACTTATAGGTGCAACTATATAATTATCATTAGCTCCATCCATAGGAATATATCCTGTTTTAGCAGTAACTGATTTAGTTTCTACTGCGAATAATGTAGGATATAAATTTTTTATTTGGTCACACACAGCATCAAAAACATTTTTTCTAGGAAAAGGTGGAGATATTTTTATTAAATCACCTGCTGTATGTGCTGTTGCTGTTGTTCCTTTCATTCCTCTTTTTACAGTTATTGTATTTGTAACAGCATTTAAATCAGTACATATCATAAGTTCCTGATTTATTTCTATTATTGTGCCTTTATCTAAAGCATCTTCTTCTTCAACAGATAACAAGTCTCCATCAAATACAATACTTGTAATTGAATCATTTACTCCTGTGGATAATGTTGTATAACTTACTAAATCATCCATAGGTTCAAGATACTCTCTAAAGGTTCTATCTACGAGATTACCAATATTAGCCATTGGTTCTCCTAACTATGTCTGAAATGTAGAATTATTTGTCTGTCTGCAGCTTCATTACCGTCAGATGTAACTCTTAAAAATCCATTACTTGCAAAAGCAAAACCACTTGGGTCAAGCCTAACTAAATCACCTGTTGAGACAGTTACTGAAGTCTCTGTTCCATCTGTTTCTTTGACATCCACATAAGCTAAATTGTCAAAAGAAAAATCAAATGTAATGTTTGAACCTGTCATTGCTGCAGGAAATTGAACACCACAAAGTAACATTCCGTCAGTTGATACTCCTAATGAATTACTATTATCTGATGATATATCTATTAATGCTAATTTTGATTTAATCATATCTTCCTCACTATAGCAGAAGAAAAGGGTGGAGGTGGAGTTCCACCCTAATCTTCAATGCTTTTTTATTAACTTACTGCTTGAATTTTGCAGTGATATGAAGGAGGTCCGAACTCGAATCCCATCTCCATATAAACAGCTTTTCCAATTCTAGCGTTTGCATCTTGGTCAATATCACGAACAAACACAGTTCCAAATCCTGGGATATTGGTAAACACTGGGTTTATGTGTGCTAAGTCTAAGATGAATGCAGTGTTATCAGGCATAATATCAGGGTCAATAATCATCATTCCGATTGAACCGAATGGTGTAACTATTGTATCAATATCAACACCTGCAATATTTCTATCTCTAGGAATAATTGCTCCTGCAATATCAACTGTTCCTTTAACAAGTTCATTGTTAAGGTCTAGTAATTGTTTTGGAGTAACAGCTAACACAGGTTGATTCATTGGTGCATGGTTATCATACATTCTCTTTAACGCACCTGAAATAGTTGCGAAAGAAAGAACTTGTGTTGAACCAGAACCATCTCCGTTTGTGTCATTGTAGAAACAGTTACCGCCTAATGGGTTAACTGCTGCTGAGTTGCTAGCGTTCTTGCCGATTGTAATCCATACGTCAAGACCGTACATTTCTCTAGTTCCATCACCTGGTGTGGTATTAGCACCATCTGAGAAAGAACCGTTGAAGCAAAACCACTCAACTTCTCTTGCTATTTTTTCCATTGTTTTTTCCATTTGCAATGCAAATTCATCTGCCACTGGACTACCACCAAAAAATGCTAGTTTATCTGCTGCAGTTGTTGTTCCATCTCCATTAGATGAGTTAACAATATTTGCAGATAAGTCTAGAGGATTTTGGTTTCCGGTAGATGCTAAAGCGGTATATGTCATTTGTACACCCTTGTGAAAGATTTGTGTTACATAGGTATATGCAGCCCTGTCTCTTCCAAGAAATTCTGTAGGTGTAGAACCTTCTTGACCTTTAGTTGGCTCAGTGGAAATTTTAGCATTGTCTTCTACTTGGACTTGCCAATATGTAGAATTGATTGCTCTTCCACCATTTAAACCGCCAACTGCGGATAGTAAAGGTGTTCTTTGACCACCAACTTTAAACAATTCACCAGCGAAGTTATTAATGTTTTGTGCATAAATCGTATTATTTGTTAACGATATACTTGCCATCTTTATCTTCTCCTATAAATTATCTTTTGTCTTGTTCATTAAGAGTGTCAATCATACGCAGTTTTGCATTGATTGAATCTCTTGTACTTGTGTTGGAATCATTAATGAATTTGTTGAACTCTTGTGATATATCAACAGGTTCAGCATTTACACCAAGTTTATTTAGCTGTTCAACTCTTCCTTGAGCTTCAGTAACATTATCAGTAATTTTATCTTCAACAACAGGCTCAGCATTAATAGCATCACCAAATTCATTGTTAACAAAATCTTTGATATCAGTTACATTCATTTCTCCATCGTAAAGTTTTGTTACGGCTTTTCCAATACCTTTATCAGATTGTAAACCTAATGACTCTAATGCAGTATTCATGGCTTGTGCCTTAAATGCTTTATTCTCAGCTTTGAGTTTTTTGAACTCATCTCTAAGTTGTTTTATATTGTCGTTAGATTCTACAGCTTCTTCAATTGCATCTTCTGTAGCTTGGTCTAATTTATTTTCTTCCATTATTTTCTCCATTTTCTCTAGCATATTTAATCCCATATAACATAATCGCTAGGTAATTAAGGGGATTTCACAAGGATTTACGAATGTCAAACAACACACCTTGGCTGTGTCATCGCGTTTGCAGCCCTATATTTTGTGTGCCGAATCCTGCCAGGCACTACATCTAGTATAGCAGGTTTATTGTTCTGTCAAGCCAGTTACAGCACCTTGTCTATTTTGTCTAGCACCTGTTGCTACTGCACTAGCTGATTCTGCTTGTGCTGATAATGAACCTACTTGTTCCATAAAATCTGTATCAGGAGCTGCTCCAAACTCTGCAAACTCTAATGCTGTATATGTTTCATCAGGTCTATTAAATCTTCTAGCTAATCTTGATGCTGTAATAGCTCTAGCTGTAGCTGTTTCAAACTCTCCAGCAGCTCTTTGTGCAGTTAAACCACTACCGATAAGTCTTTGTACAGCATCAAAGTCTATATCTTCTCCTGTCACTCTTTCGAATGTTGCACTAATTTGTGATACATTTAATCTTCTATTTAATATTTGTGCATTTACTTCAGGGTCAATAGCTAAAGCAACAAGTGTTGATGCCTTAGGTTCTACAAACTCACCGAGTTCATTTGAATAATACTCTTGATATTGTCCTAAAATTTGTGATTTTTGCTCATCAGGAACAGCATCTATTGTTTGTTGCACTGCACTTAATCGCTGTCTCATTTCATCTGGTGAAACATTGTTAGCTAAAAGTTTTGGAAATACTGTATCAATATTTTCTTTTGCATAACCGCCTAAATTAAATTCATTAAAATGTACAATCACAGCTTCTTTATTTTGCAGATACTGTGCTTCTGTCATTCTTAAAGAACCATCTGTTCTTTGAATACCTTCAAACATTTCACTATATTCAGGAGCTGAACGCATTGCAGCCAAAGCAAAAGTGTCTTTTCCAGACTTAATGTATCCATCTACATATGCTTTAATTAATTTTTCACCTCTTTGAGGGTCAAGTTTTGTAATGTAAGGTAGTAATACTTTTGCTTGCTCAACTGTAAAATTAGCTGAAAATGTTTCTGATAAAGGTTTGTCTGCTTCTGCAGCAGTATTACCTTTAAAATTTACTCCCCCACCTGTAAAAGATGCTGCTTCTGCCTCTGCAAAATTAGTTGTATATCCATTCTCTTCTAAGTCTTGTATTAATTTTGTTTTACTCGTATCAATAGTATATCCCTCTAGAAAATCTTTTCTATAATAAGTTACTGTTGCCACTATATACTCCTAACTACTGGACCACCTAATGATTTATTCATAAGGTCTGCTACGCTATATCCAAAAAACTCATTACCTGTATCATAAGCGTTTTGTCTAAAATTTACAGCCGATGTATTGTAATCGTTTTGAAACTGTGATAAAAAGAAATCAGATTCTTCATCTGGTGCTTCACCATAAATTGAAGCATAAAGTTTTATGTAAGGTGCTGCTACTTTATTGTAGTTTAATCCTTTACCTGCAAATCTTTCAAAGTATGGATTGTTGTCAAATAAATTTTGATAATATGCATTTGCACTTTCTTCTCCCTCAGTAGCAAACAACATAGCACCTTTTCTTTTATCTGCTTCTGATAAACTGTTAAATGCACCTGCACCTAGATATGAAATACCTTTTGCATTATTTTTATTATTGTAAATAAAATCAGATAAGTCTAATCCAGAACTATCTGAAGTCAACTTTGTTTGCTGTGATTTAAACAAATTGTAATATGGACTGTTAACATCCACTTCATATCCATCAATGTTTTCTACATATCCTATAAATTTAGGTAGTAGTGCAACTGAAATTTGTCCTTCTACAGCTCTCTGTAATAGCTGCTCATATAGTTCTGGATTATCTTTTTTGTAGTCATTTGGATTTATACCTAGTCTAACAAAAGCACCTTCAAGTTGTGTTGCTCTTGTTTCACGCAAAGCTAATAACTTTTGGTTAGGCTTTCCGTTTATTGTGTAACCTTCAGTTCCTAATGCATTTAAATATTGAATTGTTTCTGTTGTATATGGTGCTTGTATTTCTAATAATCTTGGGTCATCTTCTGATATTGGTGTTCCATTTATAATAAAATCAAATAATAATTCCATACCTGGATAATCAGTATTACCATCTGCATCGACCACTGCATCAAAAAACCAAGGAGCTACATCTTCATAAAGTAATATTCTGTCATCAAATGTTTCTCCTGGACTCCAGTTATCAAGGTTTGCATACTTATTAGATATATCACCTACCATAAGAATATCTTCGCCTAAAAGTACTCCAGGTGGTGTTGTAACTGCTCGTGGTCCTACTCTTTTGTTTCCAGCTACAGTATCTCCAAAACCATAAGGATTATATTTTTTTCCAGCATTGTATGCTAAATAAGAAGTCCCTTGTGGTTCATCAAGTGTTGTAGATATATCCCAAAGAAAATAATAAAAGTCTCCATCATAATAAACTTCTTCAGGTGTAGGTTTATTAGAATATGAGAATACACCAGCACTTGCTGTATTTACTTCTGTATTATCAGTAGTCCTATAATCTTTTATATTTTCTACAGTTGGTTCTTCTGTATGTCCAGGTTCGTGTGGCATTATCTCCTCATCGCTTCTAAAATTTCATCACTTAATATATTTTTAAGTTTAATCGAAGCTAACCAAGCTCGTTGTCTTTTTCTATTATCAACTGATGAAAATACTATTCTTTTATTTAAAGGCATTGGTTTTCCGTCTTGTAATAATCTTCCTGTACCTGGTTCTCTATCTGGAGTATAAAGTCTCTCAGGGTCTACAGCATCTGGAGGTATATTCATTTCATCTATTTTTTCATAGGTATATTGTTTTGCATAATCAATGAATTGTGGTGTCTTAGGATTAGTAACAAAACTATTCCAAGTAGACCAGTTATCATATCCATTTGCACTTTGCAAAACAATTAAATATGCTTTTGCTGCTAATGTAGGATTCTCTGATATTAACGAACTTAATTTTGGTCCGTCAATATTTTGAAACTCTGGAACAAATTTATTATTTATAACTGTTACATCTACATCACTTGTATCTTTACCCCAAGTTTGTTCATAAATTTGTGCAGGTGAATAAGATTTTTCGTCTCCTATTGCTTTACCCATACCTGGTCCATCTAAATCTACTTGATTACCTTTTCTCCATTCAGCAGCAGATATGGCAATCATATTATGTAAAACTTGTAAATCTTCTGATGGGTCTAAATCTAATGGCATACCTGCTTCTTTTAATTCAACTGCAGCAGCTACTATTTCATTAATCCAATCTATCCATGGAATTTGTTCTCCATCCATTATCTACCTGCACTAAAAGCAGCAACAAGTCTTGCTGTTCCTTCTTTTCTAGCCTGGTCAACTTGATTTGATTCTATAAGTTCTCCATACGTAGAGAGTATGTATTTATTAAGTTCATATTCAAATGCATTACTTACATCTTCAGAACTCATAACTGATTGTATTTCATATTGTTTATCAGGCAAATTAAATTTCTTTCTTCTCAAGGCATCTTCTTGAGCCATTCTTAATTGATTAGCATTGAGTCTATATGAATCACGAGCTTCTTTGTTAAGTTCTTTTATTTTATTATTTGCCCAATCCTGTATTGCATATACAGATAAATCAGTATTAGGAAGTCCAACAGATGTAATTGCATTTTCTATTTGTTGGTTAAGCAGTCCTGGTTTTGGAATATAAACTATATCTGGTCCTGTAAATATAGGATTTGTGTCTGTAAATTTAATACTATCTAAACTATCTAAATAGAAATCTCTTACAAAACCTAAGAAAGCTGCATTATTTCCACCTGATGCAATAGCAATATCTTCTAAATCATTTGTATCAATTCCAAATTCTGTTTTTGGATTCATGTAATAAAATGATTGTGCAACAGCTTTTTGTGTAGCTTCATCATATCTACCCTCTGCAAAACTATTTGGTTCTAAAAATCCTGCTTGTACTAATGCAAGTTGAAAATCAATAACCCTTTCAGCAGGTAAATTTTCTAAAAATCCAACTTCTAAACCTTGATTATATAATGGTGTAAGATTTTGATTACCTGCTGAATCTCTGTATGTTTCTAAAGCAAATGGGTCATTTGATAAACCATAATATCCTATATCACTTCCTTGTGTAAAACCTAATTCAAATTCATAAGCACCTGATAAAAGTTCTTCGTTGTTTGCAATCTGGTCTATTTCAGCAAAAGCATTCATTAATTTATTTACATTGCCATCCTCTGTATATTGTTTATAAGCTGCATCTCTAAGCTCTTGTGGAGATAGTTTTTTTTCTTCTGCTTTTACTCTAGCTCTTGATGTTTCTGCAACTCTTTGAACAATATTTGAATATGCTACTTGAGATTCTTCAACACTATCTCCAGCAATTAAACCAGCAGCTTCTCTTTGTGCATCTATTTCATCAGGAGTTCTATCTTCTAATGCACCATCTGCAACACCTTGTTTAAAGCTATTTACACCCTCTGCTAAACCTTGACCCATCACGTAACCAAAGTATGCTTCTCCTGTCATTCCTAACATTTCAGGATTACCAAACTCTTCAAATATATCGTCTGCTAATTCATCAGGTAAACTATCAAAAAAATCTGCAATTTTTTGACCAAGCAAAGAACCAATAAAAGATTCAGGGCTTTGTCCTAAATATGCAGGGTCAACAGAAGTAAATCCAGATGCTTTGGTATCTGACCAAGCTCTTCCTAATCTATAAAAAAGTCCTTTTTTCTTTTTATTCATTAATACTCCATAGGTGTAAATACATCGGTAAACTCTTCTTCTACTTCAAACCTTAGTATATCATCATAAACATAGTAGAAATCTGGAAACTGTGAAAATAGTTCTTGTGCTTTTCTTCTTAATACTTCTCTAAAATATGTGTATTCTTGTCTTTTAAGGGTTGCTCTAGGTCCATCTCTTCTTTGTATTTGTGCAAGAATACTATCTCTTATTTCTAAATATTGAACTAAACCTTGCATCGATGGTAATTCTTTAAGAGCTAATGATTCTCCACTAGGTAGTGTTACTGTTCTTTCTCCTTCTCTTTGAATCATATCGATAAGCTGTAGTCTTTTTGATTCAGCATCAATAGCTTTTGCAGTTGTAGATGTTTGTCCATAACCTGGATATTCTTGTCGTAGTGCCATTCTATAATCTGTAAGTATTTCGTATTTTCTTTCAGGAGTTAAATTATTGTGAGCGCCTGATTCAAATAACAATCTTCTTTGATATTCATAAGCTAATCTACCTTGTGCTTGTCTTACAGCAGTAACATACTCATCTTCAGATAAATCTACTCTGTCTCTATCTGCAAATGAATCAGCCCAAGCTACAAAACTAAACTCATCAAGTGGATTATCTGGGAATAAATAATATCCAACATCTGGATATATTTTTAATATTTCTTCATTGTCTCTGCCAAACTTTACACCTTCATCTGTATAACTTCTTTTTTTAATTTCTTTTGATTTAGAAACTAATAATGCTGTTGGGTCTAATCCAAACTGATTAACAAATTCTTTTGTAGCAAGAACTTGGTCTCCTCCATATTTTGAAAGTATTCTATAATATGCATCTGTAAGTATTGACATTCCATAAAAATGATGTTTAGGGTCATCACCTTTTGTTTGTAATGGGTCTACAAATAATCGTCCTCCTGGTGCAACTTCAATATCATATCTAATAACTGCACCTGTAGGAGCAGCAAACTGTATAAAAGTTCTTGCAGCAGTTAAAAACATAGCCGTCTTTTTAGCTTCTTCTAACATTCTTGCTTGTTTAGCTGGTGTAGTATCATCATATAATCCTGTAGTAACAAACATCTTAATTACATCTTTGTAAGTATTTGCAAATCCTCTTTGCATATCAGGGTCTGATGCACCCATAGACATTGCTTTTTTTGCCCAAGATGGTATAAGTGCATTTGCATATGTAGCTGGACTTAATGCACTTTTTGTTTCTCTTCCATATGGAAAAAATACTTTGTCTATTAATTCTGTTTCAGGTAATATCTTTGATGCAGGTATACCAACTAAAGGTCCAAGACCAGGAGCAGGATTACCTACAATCATATTTAAAGAAGATACATAGCCTTTAAGATTTATTTTTGCATCTGGTGCAGCAAGCTCTTCTCCTGTTACAGGATTTTTTACTGTTCTTGAATCTCTATTACCATCAAACATCCAGTTTGTTAAAAACTCTGAACCTGGAAAGAAAAACATTTCTTCTCCTGTCATAGCATCTGTATGAAAGAATCCTTCGTCATCATTATTTAAATCAGCTTTTCTTGCACCATCAATACCTCGTGTAATCTTTCTTGTTGCAAGGAATTTTTTTTGATTTAATAATCTTGACCAAGTACCCATTATTTCTATATATACTTCTGCGAATGGAAATGCTAAACGTAGCATATCAGAAACAACATGTCTTCTGTTTAAATCATAAAGAAGTGATTGTGTTTCTGCTAATGCATATGCTTTTGCTGTATCGTCTAAAGCATCTAAGTCAGCTAACCTAAGAAGTTTACCTTCATCTGCTGATACCTTACCTGTTGTATCTAGTGATTTTATAAATTTCTTTGGTAAGTTAGAAGCTTGTGCTTGTTGTTTAATCTGTTGTCTAAGTCCATCATCAAAATAAGCAATGTTAGTTTCTATAAATCTCCAATAGAATTGTCTAAATGCAGGAGAACGTGAAAGTCTATTTGTAGGTGCTGACATAACAATACTAAATAATCTTTCTATAGCAGCATCGTAAGAACTAACTCTTTCTCCATCCATATCAAATACAGATTTTTTCATCACGTGCATTGATTTATAAGGGTCTTTTTTAGCTAACCACTTTGTATATGCTTTTTTATTACCAATACTTGCTTTTCTTCCTATAGCTACAGTCTTACCATCAATATCTACAAGTATTGCTTTATCATCTATAGCGTTTCTACCTTTAGATATATGCTCTAGTAATTCTGCATCTCCAGTTTCAATAAGTTCAAATTCTATTTCTGATTGTGGAGATTTTCTGACTCTTGTCATTCCCTCCATATCTTCAAAAACTACACGTGTACCATCTGGTTTTACTTCTGTAACTTTATACTTTCCACCTGTTTTATAATGAACTCTAGCTGCTACTGAGTCAATATAATCATCAGCCCATTTTCTATCGTTTAATATTTTTATTTTTTGATATTTACCTGCTTCATCAGAACCATAAGCTAAAGCTGTTCTCCAACTACTTAAGTCTCCATCTTTATTCCAAAATCTATCTTTTATATTTTGTAGCCCTGCTTTAACATCATCAACACCACCTTTGAGTGTTGCTATTTCTGCAGCAATAGGGTCATCTACTAATTGAAATATTTCTGATACTGCAGCTCCGTGATATCCTTTTTCTCCTTTTTGAACCGATTTGAATGCAAAAGTTCTTTTAAGTTTATCACCATCTAAAATGCCATTATGTGACATAGACATACTTGCTTTATGATAAATACTGTCTGCTAATATTTCATTGTCTCGTATGCTAAACATACCTCTTTGTATTGTTCTATCTATATCAAGGTTTTCATATCCTTTTACTCTTCTTAAAACAGATTCTCTGTCTTTACCTAATATCCAAGCAAATGCTGACAATGGGTGTGTAAATACATTATCTAAATCTGCAGCCCACATTCTAACTTGTTCTTCACCAACAACTCTTGCTGTCCATGCACCTCTAAGAAGTATGAATGGTTTCCAAGCTCTATTCATATAGTTATCTCCTAACTTAGATAACCAACCTTGAACTAATGCATTAGCATCTGCATCATCAGCAGATAAATCAAATCTTTTTCTTGCAGTTTTAACAGTCATTTTTAACCAATCTGTTATACCTTTTTGGTCATTTGTTTGTAATTCAAATAATTCAGCAACTGGTTTTGCTAACATTTCTTCAAATTCAGAAACTTCAAATTCTCTTCCATCTTCTAAATCAACAGTTCTTCTTGCAGAAGTTACACTTGGTCTCTTTGAACTAGGTATAATTCTTGTCCAAAATTCTCTTGCTGGTGAAAACACTCTTAAAAATAATCTTGCATCTGGTAAAGGTAATGAACCTGATGCTAAATACTCTGAAATTAAATGTGCTGTAGGTCTTCCAACAACTGATTCTAATTCATCAAAATTAGCACGTTTCATTAAAGTATTTGTAGCTGTTGTCAATACATCATCTTCTGTTGTTATGTCAGAAAAATAATTAAGTATTTGGTTTGGAGATACTTTTGCATTTTTAAATACTTTAAATCCTGCTTTAGTATCAAAAGCATCTTGTGTTTTTGTAAATAAAGTTTTTAGTACAGGTGTTATTTTTGACGCATCTCCTGTTCTAGGACCAATAATATTTACAGTTGGATATTTTTTAATGAGTTCATGTATTTCTTGAACAAATTTATTATCTATTCTTTGTGCAGTATCAACTATTACTAATGGTCTGTTACCTTGATACACGCCTTGCTCAGGTATTTTAGCTTGTGACCATTTACCCTTTCTTGCATAGTTTATTGCACCAGTAGTTCCTTTACCTGCTGGATTAGTAACAGAATCTATTATTGCAATAGTTATATCTGCATCATCAATATTTTTTTGACTTCTTGCAACAAAATATTTATTAGCTGGCATCTTTTCATTTATATTTTTAGAAGTTAATCTATTTCTTTCACGTTGTAATGCCTCTAATTTTTTGACAGTAGAGTCATCATTAATATCATTAAGACGTGCTTGTAATTGTGTCTCATGTTTTGCAAGAGTTTGTTTTTCAGTATTGATTCTTTTTTGTAAATTTTTGTATGCTCTTTGATAACCAGGCATGTCAAAGCTATCATATTGTAATATTTTATTTGGACCTTCTTCTACTAAGTTTGTTGCGTATCTAAGTATTGACGCTTTAGATTCTAATTCTAATCTTGCACCAATAGATAATTCAGGAGCATCTCCATTCTTTATTCTTACATCTTCAGCATCTAATGCTTTTCTTGCAATGTAACCAGCTTGTAATTTATTTTGTATTTTTAAATCATCTCTAACTGGAGATAACTCTAATTCCTTATACGCTTTTTCTAATCCTTTTAATCTTGCTTTATCCTCAGCAACTTTTTGTTTTAATCTATTGTATGTTACAGTTGTAGCTCCTACTCTTTTATCTTTGAATATTGCTTCATTTTCAGTTCTTTTTATTGTTTCATCAATAAATCCAACTTGTCTTGCTGCATCATCTGTCAATCCATAATCTATTAGCTCTGCTTCGTGAAGCCCATAACTACCTGTTTTAGTTTGTGCAGAGTCTCCAAAACCAGGAGTTCCTGTACCCCCTGTTTCTATATCAAGTTCTTTTGCAACTCTTAATGCTTGTATTTCTGTACCTCTACCACCATTTGATATAACTTTTGCAGGTAAGATTTCTGCCTCTGCTAAATCTGTTGGTACTCTTTGTGCTGAATCAACTTTAGATAAAAAGTCATCTTTTATATCTTGTATGGTTCTTAATCTTCCAGACTTTTTAAAATTAGAGTTACTTATTATTTCATCAATAATATCTAAGGTTTGTTTCATGTTAAAAGAAACATTATCTAAATTATTTCTACCTTTATCTAATATGCTAATTTTTTGTAAGTTCCACGCTTCTTCGCCATATGCACCATAAAAATATTTATTAGCTTCATCGACACTAGCAACTAATTTACCAACTTGATTTACTACACCTCTAGGAATATTTACAGCTTCAAATTTATCCATAATGTGTCTAAGGACACCATTTTCACCACCATAAATATCTAACATCATATTTAATTTTTGTAGTGATGCAGGACTTCCATCAAGAGCTTGTATAACTTCATCATCCATAGCGTCAACTATTCTATCTAATGTACTTTTTGCAATATCATCATCAACTTTTGCAAACTTCATAAAATCTTTTAGTTCAAAAAATGTTCTATTCAAATCATCTGTTTGTATTCTTGGTGCAGGAAATACATTAAACAATCTTTCAAAAATACTATTTTTGCTATTTAACTTCATTGCAGTTTTAAATCCAACTGCTGAGACTTTATCACCATATACAAATTTTGCTGCAGCTTTTGACAATGTCCCATTAAATAATAATGATGTAGGGTCAAGCCTTTCCATAGCATCAGCAGTAATGTCTTCAGCAGCATTAACAAGAATATTTTTTATTGCTTGTTTGTCTTTAGTATCTCTTAATCTCCTATAAAGTTTTGCTCCACCTGCTGTTCTTGCTATTGTTTTATCTGAGATTTTTTTACCTTGTCCACCTAATAATATTTGTACTTCATCGTACGTATCTGCTTGAGCAAACAAATCTGCAATATCATCACCAGCTTTTGTTTCAAAATAAAACTCTCTAGCTTTTGGTATCTTAACTGTTTTCCTTACAACACTATCTATTAATCCACTTGCTTTTTTAGTTTCATTTAAATTAAAAGATTTTTTTATTGCACCTGCTTTTGCTAATGCACCACCAGCATAAGTTGCAGGGTCAGTAAGCACTGTATAAGCTCCATCAATAATTCCTGATAATAAATTAAAAGATTTTGTTCCTGGTTCAAATACTTCAACAGCAGCTACACGACCAGGAGATAATTTTACAGTACCCTTTCTACCTCTATAAGTACCTGCATGACCTTCTCTTGTATTCATTTCTAATTGTGTAATTGGTTTACCATAATATTCTTGTATGATTTGTTTTACTTCATCAGGATTTGCACCTCTACCAACTAACTCTTTATATACTTCTGTATTTTCTGCAACTGTAGAATTACCAAAATATCCTTGACCTAAGTTTACTTTTCTTCCTGCACGTAATTCTTGGAAGGCTCTTGTAGCAACTGTAGGTCCTTGGTCTTTTAAAGATTGTACAAACTCATTTCTACCATTAGGGTCAAGTAATGGTACTAATGTGCCTACACCTGTAAAAGCAAGTAACGGATTCATTTTTCTTGCAGAATAATATTTCATACCTGCTTGTCCATATTTTTTTACAAACTGTGATGCAGATTCCATTCCAACTACTGCACCTCTTATAGCACCTCTTCCTGCAGCCTTAACACCTTCCCACCATGATGTTTCTTTTTCTAAAAATCTTTCTACAATACTTGTAAATTCTGGTGAGTCTTTTGTTAATCCCATTAATGCACCTGCAACCTGCACGTCTTTTGGTAAAAAACCATAAGTCTTAGATATCTCAGACATGTTGTAAGGTATTGATGGGTTGTTAGCAAAAAAATTATCTATTTGTTGTGCTTGTCCTAATAACTCATCTCTGTATAAATCATCCTGGTCTTCTTGCCAGGGTGCTACCCAGTTCCACCTAAAAGCTGTCATTGAAATCGTTCAGATTCAGATTGTGCTGTCCCATCATTCATTAATGCTATAATTTCTTTACTCTGTAACACATTTGCCATTCTTCTTAATACCATGTCTGCATCATAAATAGGTTGCCCTGAAGCTGCCTTATATTGACTTGTAGATACATCTTCACCAGGATTATTGGTAGGTGTATCAAATATAGATTTACCTGGTTGTATAAATTGTCTTATTCTATTCATTCTTGGATTTGCAGGTTGTGCAGGTGTTTGATTTTCTTCTATAAACATTTCTGCACTATTTTGCAGTTCATTTAATTCTTCACCTTGTCCATAGCTTTCAGATTCAAACTGTGCTTTATTAGTTTGTGGACTATATCTTGTCATTTAAATCTCCATAATCAAAATCTTCTGGAACAACAAGTAAATCAATTCTTCCTAACTGTGGTATAAACGCAATAGTTATTGCATCAATAATAAAATTAGGTTTTTGTTGTTGACTCATTAGTCCTTCATTAAATGCATCTTCATACATTTCCCACATAGGTTGTTCTTCTACCGTGTAGTTATTTGCAATAATTTGTGCAAATGTAAAGTTTTCATCATTAACCAATAGCTCCTCCTAACAATGCTGCAAGATTTGGTGGTCCTTGTTGCTGAGGAGCTTGAGCCTGTTGCAAGACTTGTTGTTCTTCAGGACTAGGTTCTTCACCTTGTGTTGTAAAGTACTTTTCTAATATATTACCCATGTTTTTTGGATTATTATATATTTCTACAACAGCCATCATTGCACCTTTATCACCTTGTTGTGATTGTTGTAGCAACATAGAATATAAAATATCTTCTGTTTTTTGTTTTACAATTCTTTCATTTATCTGTGTAAGATTTTCTAAACCATCCATTTCTTGTTGCATAGTTTCTTTATCAATTATTCCAGCTTGTAATAACTGCAAACCAGTAATAATTTTATTTGGAGCATCAAAAGAAGCCATAGCTCCATACTTTCTTTTAGTAACAAAGTTACTGTCTATATCAGTTGCAGGAGTATAGTTTTCAGCAAATGATGCACCTTTGTATGTACCACTAATAGGTTTTCTTTGTCTTCCAAATAATTTTTGGTCTAGCTCTAATCTTTTAGAATCAACTTCTTGTAAAGCATTTTCTAATATTGTGTGATACTCAGAAACCATTGCACCAACACCAGCTTCTAATTCTTCAAGTCCTCTACCTGTAACAAAAGAGTTTGGAGATATAGCATCATCTTGTACAGGATATCCAGCTACAACTCTAAGTTGTCTTTCTAATCTACCTACAGATTCAAAGAGTTGATATGGTAAATTGTTTACAGGTTTTACTACTTGTGAACCAGGAGACAAATAGTTTATAGAGTTTCTACCTTTTCTATACTGTCCTGACTCTAGCTCTCCAATAATGTTTGTTTCTGTAAATACTGCATCTTCCATAGCTATTACAGATAAAATATTTATCTTTGCCATAGAAGCCATAAGTCCTATGACTTGGTCAAATTGCCCTTGTAATTTATCAAAACTAAATCTTTTAGCAACAACAAATGCTGGACCAGATTGTAATGGATTAGGAACAAAATCTAATATTTTTCTTGAAGCAGGATGTAATATGTAAGTTCCTTCTAAATTCATATATTCAAGTATTACCTCACCACTTTCATTTGAATTTTCCCAACTACCACTTTCTCCATAACCTTGATATGAAATGTTATAAGACTCTTCTTGTTTATCTTTGTTATCTGTTTCAAAATATGATTTAAGTTCTGGATACATCTGTATTAAGTTCTTTACAGGAACTTTTTGAATAATTGCAAGTTCTTGTGGTTCTTGCATATTTCCATAATATCCAGGAAAACAATCATAAGGATTACGAAGTTCTGCACACGGATACATGTTTCCATTTGCATCTGGTTTAGATGTAATAACCCATACTGCAAATCCATATCCAGGAAGCCATCTAGCCACTTGTGGAAGTTGTAAATCTAATCTTTGCATTTTATCAAATGCAGTAACGATTCTTTCTAATTTATCTTTTTTACCTTTATTTCTTTGACTATCTCTTGCATTTGTAATATGAACATCAAGTGTAGGTACTTTACCAATTTTTTGTGCAAGTCTATCTAAAGCAGATAATAATAAGTTTGGTGCTGGTAATGTATAAGAATCCATACCATCCATTCCTGGACCTAATAAATCTCTTATTCCATTTTCACCACCATTAAGAATGTTTCTGAATCTACTTCTATCTATAAGAGAATCATCATGCATCTTTTTAAGATTAGTTGCTCTATCTATAATCTGGTCAGGCGTCACATTAACTCCATGGTATATCATTTAAGTCTAACATATTGTAACCCTCATAACTAGGAGTGTAATCTAATCCCATATCTGCGTATGTTAGTTTTTGCAAGTTTCTAATAACTTTCATTGGAAACCAGCTTGCCATAACTATATCACTTTTATAAGAGTTTTTATTGCCTTTTGAAGCAAAATATGAAAGTTGTTTTGTATATGCAATACTCTTAGATTGTGCTTCTGGTGAACTAAAAGGTAAAACAATTTTATGTTCTGCAAACATTGGTGCTAAAGCTGTAACTCCAAATCTCTCATCCCATTTGTTTTTATGAGTTTCATGTCCTTCTAACTTTATTCCATGCATATTTGCAAACTGTTTTGTAGTTTCATCTTGGCGAATAGCTTTTTGAAAACCATTTTCTTCTATTACCCAATGATAACAGTTGTACATATCAAACCATTTTTTAATAAGGTTACGTGCTTCTTCAAGACCTCCACCTTGTTGATTCTCCATATCAACCATTTGTAACTTAATATCATCAACAGATGTTTCTACAGCCCATAAAAATCCTGCTTGATATCCTGTAGCAGCAGGGTCAAGTCCTGCAACAAGGTATGCAGATTGCGGTATATTACCTAAATCAACATTATGGTCATAACATTCTTTTATAACTTCTGGATTAAACAAAGATAAACCTTTTGCTTGTGCTTTATTAAGATATACCATCTCAAATCTTTGTACACCACCAGTAGTTTGTGCATCTCTTTTTCTATTCATAAGCCATCTAAAACTACGTTTATCTTCCCACAACATACAATCTTTATGGTCATCTTCATCAAACTCTGGTATTACACACATAGAGTCATGTGCTTCTTCAACTATTGTTTCCCATGCTTCATTTTCTAATAATGCTGAATATAAATCATCAGGGTGTTGTCTTGAGCCAATTACAACCATTGCGGTATGTTCTTCTTTTCTAGAACCTAATGTTGTAGTCCACCAGTTTTTAGTGTTTTTTCTTGATGCAGGTTGCATAGTTGATGAAAAGTCTTCAATGTCATCTGCAATAATTATGTCACAGTCTCTTGATAGAATCTTACCACCTCTACCTAAACCAACCATTGTAGGTGATTTTATACCTGAAACAGTCCTTGTAGATACTGTAAAGCCATTTTGTGACCAAGATTTACCAGTTCTTGTAGCTGGTTTAAATGAACCATTAGGTCCACAAAAATCTTCTTTAAGTCCTTCATTGTTCTCTAAAGTATCTAGAACAGAAGATACAGAGTTTTTTGCAATATCTTCATTACCACCTATCCAAAGTATTCTTATGTTTGGATTTCTACATATAAGCCAAACTACAAAGTGTATAAGTAGTTCTGTCTTTCCATGTCTTGGTGGTGACAATATCATTTGTTGTCCACCATTAAGTAATGCTTTATTTATAGACTTAATCCACTTATTGTGAAAGTCTGCTGTTTCAAAAGGTACACCTAGTTCTGTAAGAAAGTATCTATCTCTAAAACCTTTGAACTCTTTTAATGATTGCTTTGCATCATCAGATAGTTCCCAGTTTTGTGTAGCTGCTTCTATTTCTATATCTTCACGATATGCAGCCATAAGTCTTGCTACATTACCAACTGTACATCCTAAACCTGCAGCAACTTCTTGTCTTGTTATCTTTCCATTAAGAAGTTCTACTGCATAACCTTCATTAATAAATTTTTCGTAATACTGTCCACGTCTTACTGTTGCAGCTTGTGGTTGATTTACATCTTTGATAGGTAGTGTATATTCTTCACCTTTGTCTTTTGCTCTTTTGATACGCATAGATATTCTTCTATAACATTTTTTAGAACAATACTTTGTAGCGTTTGGTGGTAAAGAATTATTACAATCGTCTGCTATACATACAACATTTACCATTTAACCTTATTAGCCCAGTATGCTGCAGACATTTTACCTTTTTTGATATTTTTTGCGTGTCTAGCTTTAAAAGACTTTCTCCTTGCTTTCGACCTTGCATCTTGTTTTTTACCTGCAGTAGATACTCCCTGTTGACCAAATCTAATTAATTTAAGTTGATGACCATCTTGTGCTAAAACAATATGTGATTTCGTAGGATGTTTAGGAGTTCTTTTAGGTTTATTAACTCCTTTAAGATTATGTTTTTTTAAAAGATTTTTTTTTCTAGCTGTATTATGTGCCATTATTTTTTTGGTTGTCTTTTAGGTTTTTTTCTAAGTTTTTTAAAGTCAGCTCCAGTAATTTTATCAAAAGGTGGTGCAACTCTTGCAATTTTTTTCTGTGCTTTAGAATATCCTTTTTTACCTTTTGGCATTATCTACCAACCTTTTTTTGTGCAGCTTTATGTGCTTTTGTAAATGTAGAACCTCTTTTCATACTATTTACCATAAACTGCATATGTTTTTTTGTATGATGTTTAGCATGTCTTTTTAATGTTTGTTGCTGTCTTTTAGTTAACTTTGATACGTCAACACCTTTTACTTTCATTTCTTCTTCCTAATTTTTTTTATCTTACCATTTTTAGTTCTTGCAAACTTATGGGTCTTAGTTTCTCTAATAAGAGTACCATAGTATCTTTTACCCTTCCACATCCAGCTTACAGTTTTAGCCATTATCTTTTTTTCCTTTTTTTAGTAGCTCTTGATTTCTGTACAGCTTTCAAATCTATATATCGTCCTTCCTTATAAGCCTTAGCTGTACTTCGAATTTCACGTGCCACAGACGCTTTAGAATTTCTTTTATTCTGTAAATACTTAGAAGGTACACCTTTCTCATACTTAACCTTTCTTTTACTTTTTTTTCTTGGCACTCTTTCCTCGCTTTATGTCATTATCTTGAGAATGACCACCCCTAATAAAACTATTAACTCTCCCCATAGCCCAAGCAGCCATGGAAGCTGATTTAGAACCTGATGATAGATATGCTCCTTGTCCACGCCTATAAACTCTTGCGAGCTGTCCATAAGTGTATTTTGACTTTGCAGCCTTCTTTTGTAATGTAGCTTTTGTTTTTGCATTCAAGGGTTTTCTTGCAGGTTTTTTCTTTGCCATTATTCTTCCTTAATATTTTCCATGTTTGTATTATAATCAGAAACAAACTTATCTATCAACGTATCTACTTTAGATATATTAGGTTTTTTATTTATAAGTTTTGACCCACATGCTTCTTGTAAGTCTATAGCCCATGATTTTAAATCTTCTGGTGTTCTAAATATATTTGGTTGATTTTTTATGGACATGTCCACCTCCTTACATAATGGATACTTTAGTATCCTCTTTTAGGCATTCTTTTCTTTTTTTTCTTGCCTGGCATTTTCATATCTCCCTCCGTATCTTTGATTATACTTCACACAACCTAGATTACCACATATTCTATATCCACCTTTTATTTTAAAATCTTGATTACAGGTTTTGCATTTTGTTACTTTTTTCATGGTGTTCACTTCCATATTTACAATCGCATATACTTACATTTGTATATCCGTTTGGATGTAAAAAAGTTCTACATTTATTTTTACTCATGGTTCTATCATAATGCATTCGCCTGGACATTCCTCTGCAGATTCAATTACTGCTTCTTCCTGACCTTTAGGAACTAAAGCTATACCTTCTGCACCGCCAACATTACCGTCTTCTTCTGAAAAAATCTTGTCGCCCTCTTTGACGTAATATAGACCATCATCTTTTCCAATAAAAACTTCTGGACATATCTCTTCGCATAGTCCGTCTCCTGTACATAAATCCTGGTCTATCCATACCTTCATTATGCATTTGCTAATGTATCTTCTAATACGTGATAACTTACTGTCATTTCGTGTACAACTCCTGTCTTCATCATAACCTCTTTAGGCACGAGTAGACTCCGTGAAAAAAAATTTTTATTTTCTGACCTTACTATCTGGTAGATATCTTGTGTTAACCATTCAAGAATGTGTGGTACTAATTCTTCTGGTTTCCACCAATAAACTAATGCAGTTGGGTGTTGCCAATAGAAAAGATAGTCAGGAAAAGTTTTCATAACTGCACCAATCTTTTTTGTACCATCTTCTTGTACAATCATTATTTCAAGTGCAAAGTTATCTGTATCATTCATTTTGGTATCAGTTTTTACTTCTACATACCTTGTACCTAATTCATCATTGACAATAAATAAATCAGCACCTTTCATTTGTTCGTCAAACTTTGCATCTCGACAAATAAATTTATTCCCACCTTCATCATTCTTCAAACTCTCGTAATGTCGTCTAATAAGGTGTTCGCCTAATTTGCCTATTGCATGTTGTGTTTCAAATGTAAACATTTTATCCTCCTGTAAATAACTTGTTTTATTCTAGCATTATGTTTATACTATCCACAACAAATAGTTTTTTTTGACTATAGAGTTACAGGTAAGAGCTATCGGACGGCAAAAAGCTGACTGCATCTTATAGATGGACTGGGATTACCACAACGTCAGTACCCAAGGACTCTTGAAAGAAAAAAATTCAAAAATTTTCCATATATGTCCGCTATGTTCGAAAATACACTACACAGTCTACAAGTAAATAATACGTATTTTAAACTATACATTATACAGATTTCTGTTAAAATACTACACAGGGAGACTGGTGTGGTCCTTGTTTGGTAATACCTGTAAGTAACCTGTAACAATAACTTCACGCGAGTGAAGATTCACAAACATCTTACTGGTCTCCCTTTTAAACTTCTTGTAAAATTACCAGAATATTCCGAATTACTTACGTATATACATACCCCACCCCCTATGTTAAGACATAGGAAGTCCCAGACAACGCACGGTGCATACCCCCCATTACTCTATAGTTACTCTGTAAACAAACGTTATGTCAATGAAAAGAAACGTAATACTCTAGGTACTACATGTAGTGTTTTGTATAACAAATGATAGCCCTATGCATTGAACCATACATCATACAATAATCATTGCTAACAGTACGTTATCCCAACAAAACATTGTCCCCTTGACTGCATCTCAACGCCAAGCACTTGTGCATGTCGTTGCATATACATGCAGTCATTAACGGTGTACTACTACTAGTAAGCCCTAACTGATGTAGCGAGCTACATGATTAGGGCTGTGCTTCTAGCACATGTTTCCTTATGAGTAAAGTATTTCGCAGAAATACCTAGCAATAAAAAAACGCCCACAGGCGTTTTGAATTATTGTTGACACATAAGGGACAAATGCTCTTGCACCCTTAGTAGTAGCTCAAGAGAAAGGATAAAACAATGAGTAATTACGTAAATAAAGAGAAGAACTACGACCCTATTGGCTC
>CETS01011014.1_pt1 | contig 26063 bp, 25 predicted proteins | sample 356391 | NCBI WGS metagenome assembly CETS01 (sample SAMEA2622673, study PRJEB7988) | marine metagenome | isolation source: saline water (ENVO:00002010), including
GTCATAAACGTCATCAAGACAATCTTGCTCTGTGTATCCAGCAGCAGGAGTATAAGAAGGATGAACTACCTTCATCTGTTCGTATGCTTCCTTAGCAATGAACTTAGAGTTAGCAAGAAGTAATACAGATACATCAGCATTAGCATCAGATACTATTGGTGGTTCACCAGTAGTGTCAGTAGTAATACTTGTATCTTTCTGTGATAGTTGGTTATTAATTGCAAGATTGATTTGATCTTGAATCTTATTCAAACCAACAACTGTTTGGTTAACCTCTCCTTGTACACCATTGCTTAGTAGTGCATTACCAGAGAAGTATGTCTTAAGATAAGAGATAGTGTACTCGTTACCACCGAACCAAAGATCTTGTGCTATAGCATCAATGATTCTACCTAAGTCTCTTCTACACTTAGTTTCATAGTTTGTAGAAGCATGGTTAGAATCGTATACATTGATAGCATTGATTGCTTCAGTGATAATGTTATTCTTGTTAGCAAGTATAAGGTTGCGTGCATCCTTGTTACGGCTAGCATTTAGAGAAGAATCATCTCTAAAGATTGTAACTGCATTATTCTCAGCAGATACAAATGTGTGAGGATATTCACCACCTTGAATTACAAGTGCTCTCTCAATACCATTTGTTTGAGCAGATACAAATGTATGTGCAGTAGTATTTGTGGATGGAACATTCTTAAGAACTTGTACATCAAATGTATTTGAAGTTACATTAGAGATCTTTAACCACTTACCTGAAGATGGATCTGTTGCACGAGGATAAGTATGGTTTGTAGCATTACTATCCTGAGCACAAGTGAATGTTAGAGAGTTGTTTGCAATCTTAATATGCTCACCCTCTACAAAACCATGACCATTAACGGTCAATGTCATCACACCAGTAGAAGGATTGTAAACAGCATTAGTTGCTGTAGTTGTATTGCTGGTGTTAACGAATGTATGAGTGTAGTTACCTCCAGCGATGACTGCTCCTGTTGCAGCAGATACAAATGTATGTGCTGTAGTATTAGAAGAAGTACCAACGTTAAGTGTAATACTATCTGAAGTTACAGATGCAATACTAATTGCAGTATCGTATGCAGGATCTCCAGATCTAGGATAGGTATGGTTAGTAGCATTGCTATCCTGATCACATGTAAATGTTAATGAGTTGTTACCTAGTTTTATAGATGTGCCAGCTGTAAGTGTGTGAGCACCAATTGTAAGTACCAAGACACCAGAGGTGGGATTGTAGGTAGCTCCACTAACATTGTAGTTAACAATAGGAGATTGGCCAACGTTAACTGTGACTGTACCAGTCTGTCTTTCGAGTCCATTTGATGTAGCAGATACGAATGCATGAGTAGATGTTTCTGAAGTAGCACCAACATTAACTTTGAATGTATCAGCAGTAACAGCAGAAATTTGTAACCACTTGCCACTTACAGGGTCAGTTGCTCTAGGATAAGTATGCTGAGAAGCATTACCATCTAAAGCACAAGTCATTGTCAATGAATTGTCAGCGATCTTAACCATATCGCCATTAGCAAATCCATGAGCAGTGACTGTAAGAATTAATTCTCCAGTAGAAGGAGTATATGCAGCACCACTTACTGTATGATTTGTTGATCCAACTGCGGTAACATCTAATGCAGTGTTATACTTAGGATCAGTTGTTCTAGGATAGGTATGGTTTGTACCATTATTATCCATACCACATGTAAAGGTTAAAGCATCTTTTGCTAACCTGATACTTGTTCCTACGTTAATAGTATGACTAGGAAGAGTAAGAACTAAGTCACCTGTTACAGGATTGTATGTGGCATTATTAATATCATATCCATTTGCCTGTGTCTTACCAACGTTAACAGTAATTGTATTGGTTGTAGTAGAACTAATAGGTAGTTTCTCACCATATACAGGATCAGTAGCACGAGGATATTTGTGCTGTGTAGCGTTGTTATCTTGAGCACATGTGAATGTTAATGAATCTGCATTAATGCTAAGTGAATCACCTGCTTTCTCGATACCATTAGCAGTTGCAGATACAAAGTTATGTGGATAGTTACCACCAGTTGTAATGGCATTAGCATTAGCACCAGCCCAAACATGAGTGTATGTTCCACCAGTCTTAACAGAACTTGCAACAGCACTAACAAATGAGTGTGCAGTTGTGTTAGAAGATACACCAATGAATAACTTTATAGTACCACTCTGCTTGATTAATCCATTAGTGGATGCAGAAACAAATGAGTGTGTGTACTGGTCATTAACACCAGAGATACCTACATTAACTTCAAATGTATTTGCAGTCTTATTAGCAACAGTTAACCACTCATCATATGATGGGTCTGTTGTACGTGGGTAACTATGGTTAGTTGCGTTACTATCTTTAGAACATGTAAATGTTAGAGATTCCTTAGCAAACTTAATCTTGTCACCGTTGTTTAATCCATGACCATTAAGAGTTAATACCATTACACCACTAGCAGGTGTATAAGTTGCACCAGTTACAGTAGCAGTTGTAGTACCAACTTCCTCAATGTAGATAGAGTTGTCATAGAATGGGTCTTTCTTATATGATAGACCATTAGCACTTGCACTTACAAATGTATGTGCAGTTACGTTAGTAGAAGGTTGTTGTGCTAGTACTTGTACTTGGAAAGTATTTGTTTGTACATTAAAGATCTTCAACCACTTACCACTTACAGGGTCGGATGCTCTTGGATATGTGTGGTTAGTATTGTTACTGTCTTGAGCACAAGTAAATGTTAATGAATCATCTGCTAACTTGATTTGCTCACCATTATTAAATCCATGATTAGCAATAGTTAGTTCTAAGATACCAGTAGTAGGATTGTAGTCTGCATCAGTTACAGTTGCAGTCTCTACAGTAGTTCTAGGATAACTGTGGTTAGTTGCGTTACCATCCTGAGCACAGGTAAAGGTTACAGCACCATCAGCTAACTTGATACTATCATTAGGTTTAGTAATACTGTTGGCAGCAGCAGAAACAAAACTATGTGTAGTTGTGTTTGTAGAAGGTACTGCGGCTAATACTTGTACATCAAATGTATCTGTAGTTACACCACTAATCTCTAACCATGAACCACTTACAGGGTCAGTAGCACGAGGATATGAGTGGTTAGTACCATTACTATCTTGATCACAAGTAAAGGTTAAAGCACCATCATCAATTCTAACTTTCTCTCCATTCTGGAAACCATGTCCAGCAACAGTGATTGTAATAATACCTGTATTAGGATTATAGTTAGCAGCAGTTGGTGTATATCTATCAGCACCACGTAGATTATGCTGACCAATGGTTAGTTCCATCAAACCTGTTGTAGGTACAAAGGAAGCATTGGAAGGAGTATATTCTACAAGAGGTGATGCTCCAACATTAACTGTTATACTATTTGAAGTAGTTCCTGTAATCTGTATTGCTTCACCAGATACAGGGTCAGTTAGTCTTGGATATGAATGAACTGAAGAATAGTCATCCATTGAGCAGGTAAACTTCAATGAGTTATCTGCAATCTTAATGAATGTACCAGTCTGTAAAGTGTGACTACCTATTAGTAATTCTAGATCACCTGTGGTAGCATTGTAAGTACCTTGTTGAGGAGTGAAGTTAACAGTAGGAGATGCTCCAACGTTTACATCAACTGTATTCGTTGTTGCTCCTGTAATTGTTAACCATGCTCCACTAGCAGGGTCGGATGCTCTAGGATAAGTATGATTAGTATAATCTCCATCCATTCCACATGTGAATGTTAGAGAATCATCTGCAATCTTTATCTTATCTCCATCAGTGTATCCATGATTAGGAATAGTTAGTGTTAATAAACCATTACCAGGAGTGTATGATGCATTAGTTGCTGTAGTTGTAGCAGATCCAGTAAATCCATGACTAGCAATAGTTAATACTAAATCTCCAGTCTCAGCATTGTAAGTAGCACCTGTTGGTGTATAAGAAACAGATGGGTTTGCTGGATCAACAGTAATAGTATTGTCAGATACTGTTAATAGATTAGCAATTGCTTGCTTACAATAATCTTTTGCTCTATTGAAAGCATATACAGATTCTTCTTCCTCACCTAACAATCCATTTGATAGAGGAGTTCCATCTGGGTTGAAATATGTCTTGGTTGTAGCAATAATATTAGCGTTACCACCATCTCTTAAATCTTCTGAGATAGAATCAATAACATATCCAATGTCTCTCTTACACTTAGCTTCAGAAGAGGCATGTGAAGGAGCATACTCAAGAGTCTTAGACCATGCACCATCTATAATTTCTTGTCTGTTTGCCTGTATTAAATTACGTGCATCTGCATATCTATTTGCAGCAGGATCTAGTCCTGGATTGACATAAGATACGTTTCTAAGAGCAGGATATTTCTCTAGGATATAACCAAATACTTCCTCCTGCATCATGCGACGGTTGCTTTCAATTAAGTTAGCAGCGTCAGCAAATGCGTTATTAACTGATAATCCAGAAGGATTAAGTATAGAACCCTTAGCGATGTACTTAACAAATCCTGTTGGTTCTAATCTTGCATTGAATAGACCACCATGACCTTGATAAGATGGTTCCATCTTAACAAATAGTTTCTCATCAGACTTAGCACCAAGTCTATATCCTGTAATTGTTGCAGCAGGACGATTATTTGGATCACCTAAGTCATCACTACCTAAGAATAACTTAGTATAGTTGTTTGTATCCTGTATAGTACCAGCAATATCAACGGTATAATACTGAACCTTCTCTGTGTTAGCAGCATTATCTGTAATCTTTTGTGGTGGGATAATATCTGTAATGTATCCACCCTTATCTTGGTTAAAGGAGAATCCTTTAAATCCTTTAGCATGTAATGATGTATTACCGAAGTTACTGTTAGAGTTGGTGATACTCATGTCACCACCAGACTCCATCAAGAAGTGATCGGCATAACCAACAGCGAAGATACTAACACACTGGATGAATGAATCTTCAGATGCTCTAACGTGGAAGTTTCTCCACTCATCTTTCCAATAAGAATCACCCTTAGTATGATAAGGTACTGTTGCAAATGCATCTGTTAATGATGCTTGGTTCCAAGTATTTGAGTACTCATCATATCTAATGAATGCTCTATCGTCTTGTTGTAGTGATACACCAGTGTACTGTGCAATAACAACTGACTTAAATCCAGTTGCTTTTAGACCATTAGCCCAGATACCACAAATACCCCATGTTGAACGGATGGAGCAGTTAAAGACGTATGGAGATGCAGATTCAACAGAGTCAACCTCTGCTAATGTCTGTGCATTCTGACCTAATGCAGGAGTTGAGTTTATATCAACAGTTTTGCCAGAGTTAATATTAGTACCAATGGCAGCAGTTACAGAAGGTACTTCGTAAATGAATTTACGAGGATCATTCTGATCAATTTCTTTGATTGGGAATATACCTTCAAGTATATCATCAATCTCTGTACTTGATATAGCAACAAATTGACCTTGGAAGTACCCATGATCAACTTTAGTAGTTACTTCAACCTCTGTAGTAGATGCAGGGATAGAGGGATCAGTAGTATTATCAGTGAACTTTAAAGACTCAATTATACGAGAGTCAGATAAAGGACCAACGATTCTGTTTTCTTGAACTCTAGGAGCAAACTCACCAGGATCATCAATAGTAGGTTGATATGAAGAAAATGCCTTAGCAACCTTTCTATAATATAAACCTAATTCTTCTGAATCAGCATATTCAAATACTGTTAGTTTATGGTGAGAATAATTAGGAGCAGCTTTCTTAGTGAAATCATTAGGGTCATAATAAACTTCACCAGTACCAGCAGAGGCATTGTAAAGAGGAGATTCAGAACTTGTTTGACCATCCTTAATAGTAAATTGCCAGAAATAGCAACCACCAGTAACATTGAAAATAGCAGAACGAGGGATATCTCTTTCAGTTACAGCAGGATCGGGAACATATAGAGGACGTAGAGTAGTTCTACGAAGATCATAACCAACAAGTGAGGAACCACGAGGGATTATAGCACCACCCTCAGTGTTGTTAAACTTATAGAATATATTATCAGGGTTGGATACATCTAGAATTGAATTATCTGTCCAAGCAGCATTTGCTTGATCAAATCCAAATACATCAATACCACTAGTGTCTACTAGACCTGGTCTATTGTCAATATAATGGATACCAGGCATCAACATGATAGTGAACTGATCGAACCTATCATTATCGAATCCTGGAAGGTATGAATACCTTGCAATCTCTATAAAAGCACGCTGAATGCTCTTAAATGGTGTTACAGGTGAATTACCTCTATTAGATAAAGCATCTGTTGCGTTGAAATCATCGGGTGAAACATACAAATACTTACCAGTCTTACTACTGATAAGATTATCCAGTCTTGTTAATGGCATGATTTTACTCTGACCCTGCTATAAAAATATCCTCGTATTATTTATACCTCTTGCGTCTGAGTCCAGTTATCAAAACTTCCAGGATACCATAGAGCATATATCTCTTGCCGTCTAATATTTTCGGCATAACTTGACCTTTTTACTTGGTCTAATATTGCAGCAAATTCCGCGTAAGGTTTGAAAGGTAAAGATTTAGCATATCTCCAAAAAGGAGTATCATACTTGGAACCACCTAGATAATGCCACAAAATAAAAGTTTCAATCTTCCGCATTTGAGCATGAACCATATTATTGATTGATTGTCTCGTACCAAACTTATTAATTAAGTGGAGTGCAGTGCTTTCCGCAACAAATTTATAAAAATGTCCAGATGTAGCCTCTAATGGTTCTAAAAATGACAGCATATTACCATTGAGAATGGTACGTTCTCCTCTCCATATATTCTTTGCAATATAATTATCAAACTTCAAATACCCATCAGGTTTTGCATTAAAAAATTTGCCGAAATTTTTTTCAGCAATTGATCGTGGCGTTATTTCACTACGGTGTAAGTAACCATAAGAAGTACTATCATGATTAGGAATAACAAACGTCCATCCATCAGGAGTAGCAATTGCTTCAGTATGTTCTAACTTAGGATCATAAGGTCCAGTTGCCAAAGAAACAGCATTAACTGGATTAGTTAATTTATGATATTCATCAAGATTACTTGGTCTACCTCTACAATCAAAGATATAATCAGCATCTATCTCTTGTTCTGGATCACTGATATTTTTCTCTATAGACTTGTATTGTTTCAAACATTGTTCCTTTAATAAGTTAGGAACATAATGAGCAGAGACTGAATGGAAATAAAAATCGTGATATACATCTTTCTTACCCCAATTTTTATAATTTATTCCCCATTTCTTTGTTGCTTTAATATCATTATGACTCCAATTCTGATTAAGAGCACCACACATCAATGACACAACATCACATGTAGTGCCTTGACCTACCCTTTCAATAGGAACGTTAGGATCATGGTATATTTCTACCTCTTGTCCTAACAAATCATATTGCATTGCAGTAATACATCCACCTAATCCAGCACCAATTACTGCTATTTTCATTTCAATCCCCAGATTTGTATTGTTACTCTAATAGCAAATCCATCTGGTGCAACAGAAGTTACTAAATGCTTCTCTTTACTTGTATTCAGTACCATAGTATTCTTCGTTGGTAATATTGTATTCCATTCACGAGTATCTTTGTCTTCCCAAATAAACCATCCACCAGAATTAGGATGCCATGTTTCATTCAAATATATGGTAGCACCAAAACGACGACCACTATCATCATGCATAGCAATTCCAGAATGAGGTTGCCAAACATAATACTGTGTAACTATCTCACATTCAGGTACATGAGGTGATATTTCTTTCACAATGTCATTATGAATATCTTCAGATGTCATTGCTGCTATAGTGCTACCAGATATACCTTGTCTCAAACCAGGTTCCCAGATGATTACACTAGATGCCCATTCATTTTCTGATAATTTTTTATTAACTTCTTTTTTACAACGTGAAAAAAGATCTTCACTTAAAGCATTCTTTATTATTTTCATATGTGCTATAGAGGCTCATGGTCTCTTAAAACTAAGATGACCGTAGTTAGATCCCCATATCTTCTGATGAGTTATAGGATCTAAACCCTCATCCATAACATCTAAACCTTCATGGTTTAATATGATACTATTTCTGAGGTATGTATTTTTCCCATTCCAATCAATAAAACATTGACAGTCTGGATCAGTACCACCTTCATATCGTTGGTCTCCTGTCTTTTTAAATATTAAATCACATCCTTCCCTGTATGTCAATAGATCGTCTGTCAGTAATTCAAGATTAACTCCTTGAAGGAATCTCTGTTCATCCTGCTTACGAATTTCATAGTTCTTGGTACGTATCTCATCACCATTCTCATTAATGTCAATGACATACTGTAAGTATGGTCTATTTCTTAGATAATTATATGCTTGTTCTCCATAGAAACGATTACCACCCATACTTTTATAGGTAATCCAAATATGAGCATACCTTGTAGGATGACTCTGTGCTTGTTTTTTATTGGAGAATTGTCCCTCTAATAATGTAAGAAATTCACTCATGTCGGTAATACTTCAGGATTGTATAAATCTAATTCAAAAAATACTGGATGACATTCTTCTAATTGTAGATAGTCACCTGCTGCAAGGATGTCTTGTAACGTGTACTCTGGATTAACTGCACATTCTGTTAGAACCCATTTCTCTTGCTTTTCTTCTCTCTCAAGTGTATCAAATGCAAAGGGCATGTTCTCAATATAATACAGTAATACTGGTTCTTTGTCAAGAAAAACATACTGTCGTGTAATTCTATATGGTCTTGCCATGACCTTCTCTCAACTAATACTATTTAACTACCTACCTATGTTGAATGATATAGAAATTCTATTTTCTACAGATTCATTTAAGTCTACCTTATGATAGATTGAAGATGGAAAGATTACAATCATACCTTCTTTTGGTGTCATATAATATGCTGGATGCACTGGTAAAATCTTTTGAAATTCATCTGAATAAGAATTCATTTCATCCCACATAGTAAATGCGTTAGGATTATCAAATACTAATAGTCCAGAATCTTTTGGTGCATTAATCCAAAACACCCCAGAAAATACAGATCCAGGATGATTATGTTTATGATTAAATGCTCCTGGTCTGTTTATATTAATCCAAAGATCTTCTATATGAAAATCTTCATGTTTTAAAGTTCTAAAAAAGAAGTCATGACGTAGAGTTCTTTCAACCACATCCAATAAAGGATTATCTTCTGCTGTATAATCAACTGAAGATTGCCAACCTCCTCTATTAGATATGGTTCTACCTTCTGGGTCAAAATCATATTCTGCGTATATGTAATCTAATAAACCTTCTTTATCAAAATCTTTTACTGTATAGGCATGTAAAGTAGAAGGAAATAGTGGTATAATTTTCATCTCATCAGTTTCATCTTCAACATCTTGACACGTTTCTTCGCAGCACGTAACGCCTGTGGTTTCAGGGTACGCTTTGCTTCTTTTTTACTGTGATGTTGCCAATTTGGATACTTCATTGTCCTTTGGAGGATTTGGTGCTTTCAGTTCAGGTTGTTTTGACTGTGCAGCAATGAATGCTCTTAGTTCAGGACCCTCGTCCCACTCCCAAACCTGATTGTGTTGAGGATTCTTCTTCACAATAGTATGGGATTTTCTTTCTATTCTGTTTGGGTTCAATTTCACCATTATATCTCATCACTACAGTATGTATGTTAGCATAAAAAAAGACCCCTGTAAAGGGGTCTTGATCCATCTCGAACTAGAGATATTTAGAAGGTGAACTTAACACCTGCTTTAGCACCCCAGTTAACGATATCTTCGTTAGAAGAATCTTCACCAGTGATACCAGATAGTTCACCGTATACACCGAATGCTTCTGTAGCAGCGATGTTGATTCCTGCCTTACCAGAGAACTCACCCTCAGAACCGTCAGTTCCGTCTACAGCAACGAAAGAAGGACCGCCTTGTACGTATCCAGAAACTTTCTCACTAAGAGGACCCTCGAAACCGATGTGAAGATCTGTAGTTGCACCAGAATAGTCTCCATCAGGATATGAGAGGTTGCTCTCAACGTTCACGTATGGACCAGCAAAAGCTGCACCAGCGAGAAGGAATGGAGATGCTGCAACCGCAGCGATTGTTGATTTGATTGACATGATTGTTTTTTAAGTGTCTCGCAAGAATAAAAAAATCCTGCGGATGATACTACTCCCGACATGGAATAGTTTACATTTACGCAGGGTTACGATAGTTTCGAGTCCTTTGTTTAAGTATTTATACATAATACTATCTTATGCCTGTGGAGTCAACCCCCCTTGTGACAGTTATGCAACTGGCACACTAGTTCAAGTAGATCTGAGCAGAATCTATTGCAACCTCTGTAGTACCTTTGATTTTAACCCTAGCTGGTGTCTCAATATTAATATCATTCGTAGAATCTATATTAAGACCACCCTTAGCATCTATATCAGATGTACCTGCACCTTTCAATTTAAACGAACCACCAGTAGTTTCCAATCTCATTGTAGCAAGTGCCTCAATTTCTGCATTCAACTTAGCATTAACAAAGAAACTACCACTAGGATCTATTCGTACATTACCAACACCAGTTGTAACCTTAAATGTATCTGTTCTATCAAAAACTAAAGGTATCATCTTCAATCCACCAGCAGCCTTATAAGACATAACACCAGCAGACCATAGCTCATAATCACCCAAGACCTTACGGTTTATATGACCCATTGATATTATGTTACTAGTACCTCTAGGATCATACTGTACGTCTGTTATTTCACCAAAGTTTCTTAATTTGGCTTGTCCTGTAACAAAATCATTCTTCGTATCTGTTACTGTTTGAACAATTCCACCAAACATATTAATTGCACCAGCACCATTATTAGCATTAATATTAACTTGCATACCCTTAAGGGTTAACATATTACCTGCAATAATAGTAATATCATGACCTCTAACAACTACACCATCACCTGATGCATCAACTACCATATTACCATTAACATGCATGTTTAATGCCTGTTTGTCTTTATTATCACCTCCCATGTTCAATTCCATGTTCAGTCTTTCTTGAAACTTCCAGATACCTCCACCACCAGCATTAATATTAAGTGCTCCACTACCAGCACCCAAAGCAGGGTTTCTTGGACCAGTTCGTATGTTTATCCTACTACGACTGTCCATGATAATAAAGTTATCACCTGGCCCATCCACTGTAAGTTTCTGTACTCCTGAATCTCCAGGATACTTGGTTTCTAATATAGTGGATCTGGTCATATGACCTTTATAAATCACACTAAATCTAGGAGTATCAGTCAGACTCTGAGTTTCGTCCTCAGTCGTCTGCTGAAAAATTTCAGTTGGATTTTCTTCTGCTGCTGTAACTTGTGACATTATGGGCAATCCACGTAACGACCAGTACCAATCTTAGTAGCACCAACTTCAGCAAGGGCATCAGTACCAAGACATACAAGTGATGGTAACATCTTAGCACCACTACCAGTACTACCTATGACTCTAATCTCTGGCATCTCTTCAAATGTTAATGCTCTATCCAAAACTCTCGCACCAATTACAAAACCATCATCATTAATAATTGCTTCAGCAACACCCTTCTGTCCATTAACATAAACATCTGGTTGTGTTGTATATCCTTGTCCTGGTCTTGTTACTGTAAATGAATCTATAATACAACGCTTATTATTACCAGAAGCAAGATTTTTCTTATATCCATATCCACCAGTTAGGACACGAATTTCTGTCAAGAATCCTTGATTATCTAACAGACCCATTGCAGTTGCTCCAATACCATTACCACCAATAAACACAAATGGTGGTTCTTTATATGCAGTTCCAGTACTCTTAACTGGTATATGAATAATGGAACCATTACCATCTGTAATAATATCACCACTATCAACAACAGGTGGTATAATTCCTTTTCCAGGATCTGTACCTGGTGTATCACCTTCTCCTTGATCAAAATCTGGTAAATCTTGATCTGTTGGAGCAGTAATCAATACATCACATGTTGCACCTTTACCATGTATAGTAAATGTTAATGTCTCTTCGTCTTCTATTTCATTATCTTCTTCAATACCAACTGTTATTGCTGCTGAATTATTATTAATTACAAATTCTCCTTGTAATTGACCACCAACAATATCAGATTCTGTTATACCATTTCCAGTTAAACTATAGTATGCAACAGTTCCATTAGCAACATTCCTTGTAGTAATTGAATAAATTACAAAATCTCCTTCTTTAACAGTAAGTTTATCTGAAATTACATTCCATGTTTCTTGTGTCCCAATTTGATCGTTTGGATCATTATCAATTCCCTCTCCTGGAACTGTATCTGTAGTATCTGGTGGGAAAACCTTATCAATTTCAATAAATGGATCTGTAATGGGTGGAATATAAGGATCTGTTGGTTCTTGTACAGGTTCTTCTTTAATCTTACATCGACCAATATTTTTAACGAACTTATGTCCTATACCACTTTCCTTTGAAGGAGAGTTCATTTCCAATTTAACATAGAAATACTCATCTGTTTCTCTCTCAGGTGTGAATAAGGTTTGGAATGTTATTGTCTTTTCAGTTTCATTTGGAAGGAATCCAAGAATACCGTCTTCTGGAAGATAATCTTCATTTACAGTAGCAGTACCTTTGTTTAAATTCTTATATGATACAGAAGATGATACATCAGTTCTTCCTTTTCTAGTAACTGTGAATATTGCTTCATTTCCTTCTTCAACTTCTATATTATTAATATCATATATGATATTATTATCTAACAAAGTATCTGTAACACCACCTGTAAATCCTACAGTAGTTAATATTAATGGTTTACCTTTATATGCATCTTCACAAACATATTGTGTATAATCTGCTTGAGTATCACCAAATGCATTTTCAATTTGTTCTAACAATTTATCTAATCCTTTTGGTTCTTCATCATTTTCTTCAGTTGTAGTACCATCATCCTTTTCTCCACTTGTACATGTCGCTGACCATTCACTACATTGTAAATCAGGACCAGAGCATTGAATACCAAGTAGTTTTAGTACATAATTAATAGCATTACCAATAATATTAAATGGAGTAGCAATGGCAGCAAGTATAGTTTGTAGAGGACCAAGAATGTCTGCTAATAATTCTTCTAGCAAAGACGAAATCTTAGATAATATACCACCAATTAACTCATCAACCTGACAAGCAGCAGCACGATAAATTGACTGAACATAATTCATTAATACGTTAGTCAACCATTGTGCTAATCTATCACCAAGATCTGCCATCTTACATCCAAGATTGGCAAGCATTTTATTAATCCATTCTGTAATAGGACTTAATGCATTACCTTTCTTAGAAGGATATAACAATGCTTTTATAAGTTTCTTAACTGCTTTTGTTATTAAAGCATTCACATAACCTTTTACGTTCGCAAGTAAAGCACGAATAAGAGACATGAATTTATTAACATACTTTCTAGCAGCATATATTCCATCATACAACCCACCAGTTGTCTGGTTCACATAATAAGTTCCAATATTACCATTATTCTTTTGAACTTCGTTTAAAAACTCCGCTAGATAAACTTTAGTTTTTTTACTAAAGTTCCTTTCACTTTCATCACAAACTTGACCATTAGTTGCACACCACTCTTCTCTAGATATATCATCCCATGTTGCTGGTTTAGGAACAGTTTCAAGAACAGGGTTCCAATTCTTTGTCCCACCATCATTTAAAGGACCTGTTAAATTGTTTGTTTTAAAATCTCCTCGAGGACCACCTGACCACTCTTCAAACTTAAATTCTGCATCAACTTCTTTTAAGCTTAATTGATCTGTATTAATATAAGACTCAAAAGTCATTGCGTCACCAGGACGACCAACCTTAGTAACAGTAGTAGCACCTGGAGTCTGTCCAACAGACCCCATAATTATTGGTTTCTGTTTCTCATGATCGAGATAGAAACCAATAACCCAACAACCTATTTGTAACTGTGGATGAGCACCACCAAGATTTCCAGGCAGAAATGGAACGTTGACAGGCATCATTACATTTGCCCATGGCAAATCTGCGGTAGAAAGAATCTCAGGATCTTTTGGATGATCCCCGATTATTCTTACCTTAAAACGATAACCGCCCTTGTTGTTTACTTCATCACGAGCGTTACCTTCAATTTGTCCAATCCACCAACTGAAACCATCTTGACCGATTCTTCCAGTTGGATTTATCTGCGAAAATAGGTCCATTTAATCATCGTATATTAAACATTCTGGTTCATCTGGATGTTGATCACAAAAGAGTTCAATAGTATTAGGATCATGGTGGTCACCTGCTTCTATCTCATCTTTATGATGCTCTACATATTCTTCTAGATCATGCAACTCATCCTTAATATGCCGTCTAGCAGCAGGATTCGTTGTAGGATCATCAAGAATTTCTTTATCTTTTTCTATGTGCTTTTCGATACTTTCCATGTGATAGAATACCTCCTTATCAATGTATTTAGTACTCAGCTGCATCATTAACACCCGAAGAATCTCTACAAAGAACTAAAGTCGATGTAAAGTGACCATTTCCAGAGGAAGGTGGTTTCAGGCTGTAATTATGAGCGACTTCGTATACTAAGTATACACCACTACTCTCTGGATCGTATGGTTCTGTCCTGGATTCTTCATTTGGCAACTTACTCTTTAATTTTATCGTAACCTTATCTCCTGCACATATTTCGGAATTTCCAGGAATTACGATAGTACATTGCTGTTGTTTTAACAACTCATATCTAGCATTACTCTGAGCAGCATAGTATTTTACCCAATCAGCAAATTCTGAAGGATCCGTAGCACCATCCTGATCTTCTGGTGAAGCTGGACCACCTTCATTATACCATGTTTCATGATCTATAAAAGAAACTATGATTCTTGAATATTGTTTCGTTAAATCTTTTTCCCCAGTGCTTAATTGTGGTTGAGAAGTTGTTCCTCCTAGATGTGCTATATTATCATAAGCACTACTAATATTATATTCTACTTCATCATATTCTCCTGTAGATAAATTAAAAGTAGCAACCTTAGTAGCATACTTACCTTTCCTAAGACTTTCTAAAAGATTAAGATCAGATCCAAAGTGAGAAAATTGAATAGAAAATTGAGTATCGGCAATATCATCATTTGCTAATTGCTCAACATATGGTCCCCATGATGGAGACTGTAATTGCGGAGCAGCAAACTGTTTTCCATCAACATCACATAAAGCATCTAAAGAAAAGAAATTATATCCTCTTCTATTTTCCCAAAAATAAAATCCAGCACTACCTTTTACTGATTCGGTAGTTTCCCATGGAAACTCCTCTGTATCTGTCTGAGGTGTATTAAATGAAGATTTTGTAGAAATACTCTTTGTTGCTATTGTTGAAATAATATCAAATGGTCTCCTTCTTATAGGTAATAATTTAGTTTTAAATAACGTAGGTTCGCTAAAAAAGTCTTTTTGACTATTAAGTTGTTCTGTAAGTAATTTAGCAGCTATTTGATCACCAGTTCCTTCTATTGGAGCACTCAATCTAACAACTTCATTACCTAGTGCTTCCTCAGTTACCAGACCAATGGTATATGTTTGTATATTATTTTGAGCATATCTTCCTTGAACAGTGAAAATACGCATACTATACGTAATTAATTCTGGATTAATAGTAGTTTTAACAACAATTTCTATTTTTTCAGTTCCTTGTATAGGAACCGCATTTAATAAACCACCAGCATCAACAATCTCCATCCTTCCTGCTACGAAAGGAGATGTAATATTTTCTGAATATACAAAAAATTGTATTAGAGATAGAGAAACAACTATAGGATCTCTACCATCATTAGGAAATATTTTACAAGACCTTAGCTCGAATTCTGATGCTGATGATGGTGATGACATAGTTATAGAGTAGCGAGATTAAGAGCAGAAAATGTAGTTAGGAACTCTCCATGTCCAGGAGTAGGCATTGTAAAGTTAGGTGTAAAGGTTTCTCCTTTTTCACCATCACCTGTACTATAGAAATTATTAATAACCATACCACCTTCATTATTCGATAATTCAGCCATAGCAAGTGAATCAGCAAAACTACTACCAGTATTTGATTGATCACCAGTAATTGCTTGTTCTGCTTGATGCTTGTTTAATAAATCATGCCACTGTTGTGTAACAGGAACACCTTCAAACTCACTTCCAACTGGTGTATCCAACATAGCTTGAATCTGTTCAGGAGTCATCTGATCTATGACCTGCTGCATTGAAGATGCATCAAGAGTTTGTTGTTCTTCATTGTTTGCCCATGGATTCTTAATACCCATCCACTGTGGTCCAATAAAACCGTCTCCTTTTTGAGAACCCATTACATTTCTCATTGCCTCAAGAAAACCACTATTATTAATAGATTCAGCAGTATTGGAAAAGGATTCACCTACAATTGTCCTACCTTCTTCTGAAAATAAATTGGGAATTTCTATCTCATGACCAAAAAAGTCCTTAGTAAGAGTGAATACACCATCATCATCTTCACCACCAGTTACCTTTTGTACTTGGTCTATAACAGCACCGACAGTATTCGTAACAGTGTCAACAATATTTGAAGTAATGTCTGAAATACCACCTAATATCCCACCTAAAGCATCCATTCCTCCTTCAGCATTCCAAAATTGACTTAATCCAGCAGCAGCTAATTTTTTATGATCATTTCCTGCTTGTTTCCAACCTTCAACTTGCCATTTAGCTTGTTCTATTGCAAGTTTCTTACCACGACCACCACCTAAAGGTGTAACAGTATGTCTTTCTGGTCCATGTGCATTAAAGACTGCTCCAGATTCAGGTGCATCAATATCAAACATTCCACCAGTACGGAATCCTTTCTCACCACCTATCAAATCCTTTGCTAATAAAGCAGAATCTAATCCAACTGATATTGCAGTTCCAACTCCAGGAAATGAAGATGCAACACCAGAACCTAGTTCTAATAAAGCACCACCCCAATCACCTCTCGCTAATCTTTGAGCAGCAAATATAGCACCAAGACCAGCACCAAGAAACGGAATTTTCTTAGCAAGCATCTTACCACCAATGCTTGTTGCAGCTTTCCTAGAAAATCTCATTCCTAGTCTACTTGCTATTCTCGCACCTGTTCTTCCACCCAAAGCGGTCATGGTTCTTGTACCGATTGCTCGTAAACCACGTTTTCCAACCTGATTTGCAAGATTTTTAGTACCTATTCCCATACCTAGACGACCTGCTCTAGTTCCAGCCATCATCATTGGTAATAAACCAGCACCTCCACCACCTCCACCACCAGAACCACCAGAAGAAGAAGCTGCACTTAATCTTTTTATTGGATCTGTAGAACTTAAATTTTTAACCTTCTCTAAATTATTTTCTTCAGTAGTAGCTTTTGCACGATTTAAAGCTAATTGTGATAATCTTGCAGTTTCTTGATGAGCAGTAATAGCAGCCTGAGTTTGCTCTTCAATAGCATTAACTATTTGCATAGTTACAGCAGTATTTTTATTAACTGCAACTACAACTGCTTCTAAAGTATCGCCAGTTTGGAAAAACGAATCATCTCCGAAATTACCAGTACCACCAGCAGCAGGAAATATGCCACGATTAGATGGCATTATATCAGGATTTACAGGGTTTATATCCCTTAAAGCACGACCACCAAAGAAATTTGATCCACCACCAGCATCTACTTTTACAAATATATTGTTTACTGGTTGAGTTATAGTATTATTATCACCAACTGATACAATAGCACCACCTTTCTCTTGACCTTCCTCTTTTTCCTCACCTTTTGCAGTTACTTTATCCCACAACTTTTTACCAATCCAGTCCGTGAGCTCTCCAAAAGCTTTGCCCAAAGCATCTCCTCTGGTATCTTGGTATCCTACAGTTCCACTAGCCATTTTTTTGTTTCTGTTGTTGTGCTTTTCTTGCTGCTTTCACTTGTTCCATATATTGCATTACAAGAGTTATATAAACTTGCCTTTCCCAAGGCATCATATTCTCAAGTTCACTCAAGCTATATTTATGATGATGCATCAAAGCAAAGTTGGTTTTATAATATCCCTCCAACGATGTATGAAAGAGGGCTATCCGAAAAAATTCTGTAGCCCGTTGATTGTAAACTCAGATTCTACACCAGTATTAGGATTTTTAACCTTAAAACTATGCTCTACTCTAGGACATGTCTCAAAGAATTTCTGTAATGCACCAAATTGCTTTGTAGTCATTCCATCCACAAATTCCTTAAATTCCTGATGACTAGTAGTAGAAGAATCAAAAACTTCTTCTCCATCATAGATTTGATCTATACAAGATGCTATAACTTCAGTTATAGTGTCTTGTTCTGGTGCTTGTCCAATTATAGACCCTGAAATAAACTGGTTATATCCAGGATATTTCATAATAAGACCCATAGTATCAGTAAGTTCAACTTTCTTACTATGACCTTCTGGTCTTATAACTCCAACATTATTCAAATCTAATTTATAAGATACCTTAGTCTCATTATCATCTTTACATGTTAATACTAAGTCTACTACCTCTCCAACAGAAACAGCACGAATATTTAGAAAAATTAGCTCTAAGTCAAATAGAGTTAATTCATCTATCTTTATTCTCGTCTGTATACAAGATTTTAATAAATTTCTAACAGCAGATTCTATCTGCTTATCATCTCCAGAATCCAAAGCCAGTAAAAGCAATTTCTCCTCTTTTACTACAAATGGACGATATTTAATCTTTTTGCCTGTAGATGGTACTACCAACTCATATGTCGGTAAAACCGTTTTTGGTAATGCCATAAAATGTAATTCAAATCGTATATTTATTTAGCTCGACTTTTTGAGGCAATTTTTTGCCGAGTAAATTTTCCCCGATTCATGGAATTGAAAAGTCGAATTTGCTGGCTATGACGCAAATCCAGCAAGTTGTGTGATGTCGTTGTTGACCGTGTAATGACGCATGTATGCAAATTGTGCAGTGACAGAAGCAATTTGAGTTGATCCAAACTGCATTGGTACAGCATCAATTGCATATGGGTAAGCTTTCTCTAAAATATATGTTATTGCAGATCTTGGTCTTTGACTTCTTGCTAATTCTGCCTTACTAATCGCAATATCACACATATAATAATCTGGGTAATTTAGTCTAACTGTTCTATTCTTGCGTTTATATGAACCATAAGCAGCCTCCATAGGTTGATTTTTAGTGTTAAATGACATACCATCATATGATCCGTTAAAGATATAATCATTCCAAGCATTTAAAAACTTCAACATACCTAAATTAGCATCAAGTTGAAATCCTAACTGAATTTCCGTAAACACACGAGTATGTGCATATGGAACTGATCCAGAACCAACATACATTCCATTAATATTACCTTGAGCAGTGTTAATGTTTGGCAACTGTGCTTCACTACACATATGCTCTGTCATTACATCCAAATCTGGAATCTTAACAGGAGGATTTAAAAACTTAACTTTAAAGTTGTTTGTAGTTGCCATACCGCCATTCTTGGCGATAAGTTCAATAAAATTCTTTACGGACACCCTAAATACCTATATTGGTACAATTATATTTATGGCATACTCTGGATTGTATAAACCCATACATCCCAGAAAGTATCGTGGCAATCCAACTAGGATAGTTTATAGATCATTATGGGAACGTAAATTCATGGTGTATTGTGATAATACACCAGGTATTTTAGAGTGGGGAAGTGAAGAAGTTATAATACCATATCGTGCTCCCGATGGGAGAGTGAGAAGATATTATCCAGACTTTTACATAAAAGTTCGTGAGAAGTCAGGACAAATATCAAAATATATTATTGAAATTAAACCTAAGAAACAAACAAAACCCCCTTATGGTAAAGATAAGAGAACTGCTGCATATAAGAAAGCTGTTCTGACGTTTGCAAAAAACCGTGCTAAATGGGATGCTGCTCAGAACTTCTGTGAAGACAGGCAGATGAAATTTTTAATACTCACAGAGGATCATTTAGCGGTATGAGAAAATGGCAAAAGGATTTGGAGAAGTACAAACAGTTAACCCTACAAACAAGTCAGGGCAAAACACACTGTTTGAAAAAATAAACGTTGCTGCTGGAGGAGAGAAGAAACCTCTTTCATGGTACAGAACAACAGTAAAAAGAATAGCAACTGGATATAATAAGAATTTTGAAAAGTATATTAGAGACGAGAAGAAAGATAGAGGTGAAGCATCCGAAGATCAAGACCAAAATGAACTAAGACGGTATGTTATACAAGGTCACATGTATATGTTTGAGTACGAAGCGAAGAGCAAGTATCTTCCTTACTACGACAAATTTCCACTTGTATATGTTATTAAGTCTAGTAAGAGTGAATTCTGGGGTCTCAACTTACATTACATACCATTAAAGAAAAGAATAGCAGCAACAAATAAACTAATGAGTGATAGAATTGACATGCCTAAGAGGTGTCTACATAAATATCTACATAGTCATGTGCAAGGACTTTATCTTGACCTTGCGAAATCGGAATGGGATACTGCTATCCTATTACCTACTGATCACTTTGTTAAGTCAGCCCAAAAAGCAGAATTTGATATTGCTAGGGAAGATGTGTGGAAAGATACCAATGATGCTTTCTATGATAAATTTAAAGCAGCAAGAGTCGTAAAAGGATACGGCACTGTACAAAGTAGAGAAATGGCACAATGACAGACCCATATGAAGGATTAAACATTCCAACAATTACACCTGATAATCGTAACTGGTTTCAAAGAAGACAAGATGCTACTAGAACCTGGATGTATGATTGGAAAGAAAATCTAGGCGATAGATATGAAGAGGGTAAGAGGATCCGAGCAGAAAACAGAGAAGAAGCAAAACTGGAAGCATTACAGAAAGCACAAGCAGCAGCACTGAAACCAGTTGGTCCTAGTTCTCAAGGATCAATAAGATATCCTGCTGATACTATTGAATCAGAATCTGATTATGTACTCTTTAACTTTTATAGATACACTCCTCCATTTAAAACTGGTGGATCAAATACTACCAAATTAGGTGGAAACTTTCAGTTCAATTGGGGAGGTGGAGGTCAGGAAGAAAAAATAGCAGAACTTGCTGCTGCCGAAAACTCTAATACAACCCCACAACAATTACTGAATCAATATAATAAATCTGCTATGTATTCTAGGGAAGAAGTATTAAGTCCCATAATGTTATACATGCCAGAAGATGTATCAACTTCTTTCAAAGCAAACTGGACTGGTAAAGCATTTAGTAACCTAGCAAGAGATGCTATGCAAGCAGCATCTGCTCAAGGTTGGGGTAAACTAACAGCTGCTGGTGATACGTTAAACAATGCTGTTAGAAATGCTGTACCATTAACAGGAGCAGCTGCAATAAGAACAGCAACACAAAAAATTACTGGAGATAGTTTATCAAACGATGATGTTTTTGGAGCAATCAGTGGAGTTATCTTAAATCCAAATGCAGAAATGTTATTTGGTGGTATGGAATTTAGAAACTTCTCTTTAAATTATAAAATGGTTCCACGTAATCCAACAGAAGCAAGAAACATAAAAAATATTATAAAGACATTCAAGACAGCAATGTTACCATCCCATAGTACTGCTGGTAATGCTAAGATATTTGGTACTGATACATCTATGGTATTTGATGAGAAAGCAGGATGGGACTTTACAGGATTCCTTAGTGCAATGAGGAATAATATGAACAGCATAGATAATGCATTCATTGCTGTTCCTAATCTATGTCTTGTAAGTTTTATGAGTGGTAGTGGTTTGAATCAAAATGTACCACAGTATAAGATGTGTGCTATAACTAATGTAGATGCTAACTACACACCAGATGGTACATGGGCTACTTATGATGATGGAACACCAGTTGCTACAACATTAAATATATCATTCCAAGAAACAAAACTTATATTTGCAGAGGAAGTTGCAGGAGGAACATTCTAATCATGTACTTCACAAATCTACCAAACATAAGATACAACGACAAACCTATCAGTTATCCTTACTCAGATGCTGATAAAGTTATCGTAAAAAATCTTTTCAGAAGATATAAAATAGATGATAACTTGTTCTCTTATGGTGTTTTCTTTAAGAAATATACTATAAAAGATGGAGATAGACCTGATACATTAGCTAACCAAGCATACGGTGATCCATTTTTTGATTGGGTAATATTACTAACAAATAATATGGTCAACGTACAATATGATTGGCCAATGACTAACTATGAAATCTATAAAACATTAGAGAGTGAGTATGATGATCCATATAATGAGATACATCACTACGAAATCTTAGAAGATTATGATAGGTATAAGAAAGGTACTTGGGTAGACAAAAACTTTTATGATTCTACACATAAGTTCTACAATAAAGATACTGGTACTTATATAAACAAAGCAGGTAATACTATAGCAACATCAATTCCTGTTGCAGAACACTTTACGAAAGAGAATTTAAAGAAGAGAGAAATATACTTATTAAAACCTAGATACTTCAACAAATTTGTAGAAGACTTTAAAAAGCAGAACAAGTATAAGAAATCATCTAATTATATTTCAACTACACTAAAGAGTACTAGCTAGACTTTTTGGGCAAAAAAATACCCCGAAAATTTTTCGGGGTTTTAAGGAACTGATTAACAGTTTTTGCTGAGGTCTTCTGCCATGCTCCCACCAATTTCTGCACCTTGATCCATTCCGATCATCGTAGCTGCACCAGCAAGAACCCAACCGACATAAGGAATAGAGGCGACACCAGTAGTAGCAACAGCACCACCGAGGCTACCCCCAACGATTCTTCCTGTTCCTTCTCCTGATCCGATTGCTTTGATACATGCTTCTGATTTACCAGATTCGATTGGGTTGTGAAACTTTGCCTGATCACGGAGTTTTGAATCAACAGGTACTTCTTTAACGACACTTTTAGTTTCGTTAGCGAATCCCAGAAAGCCACCTTTCTCCTTCACCTCCTCAGTTATCACAACAGTCTTAGGATCATTTGCTCTGTATTCTATTTCATATCCATCCATTGAAACCTTTGCCTTGTAAGAAGTGTACTCACTTACAGGTAGATTTAATGATGGCATTTTACTGGGACGATTGGATAACATACCAATCATACCAATATGGGACACCCCTAAGAGTGTCCCTAAACTTATACTAATCCATTTATTCATATTGATTTCTCTCATCTGGGGGAATTTCATCCTTTTTCTCATCCTTTTCAGGGTATATTCTTTTATCATCTGATTCATATGGTGGTTGCACAGATGTAATAAAAGTACTAAGGTCTGGTGGTGCAGTACCACTAACAACAGCAGAACCAGTAGCAACAATACCCAACGTGAGTGTTGTTGCAATCATCGTGGCTTCTGCCAACTGTAAAAGTTCAACTAACACTGGTCTTTTAATTACTATACAAAGTATAGCATGAGAAAGGGGGGTGTGTCTACCCCCTGTGCCACTTTAATAATCGTCATCCTTACTCTCAATGTATTCTTTGTTCCGTTTGCAAACACCATGCACATCTATTTCTTGATGAAGATGTGCCATAGTATGCAGTGCTTCTATACCACCGAAGCATATTATTAACATCATTGGTAGCATCCATAATGGATGACTTGCTACTTCTCCTGTGGTTCTTTTAGACATGGTAGATCAAAAAGTACTGTGTTTATGTATTCATCAGCCCATTCTTTATCAAATAACTTCTCTAGTATACCACGAGTCTTGTCGTTCTTCTTCTGTTGGTTACAATAATATACCTGATCATCATACCTCTTCATAGTATCAACCCACACATCATCCTTCAATGTATGATGTATATCATTAGAGAATACATTAAGATAGTTCATAACAATACAATAGAAATTTGCTATCTCTATGCTCTTACTAATACGCATGAACTTACAGTAAGGTGAGAAGATTTCGTCTGCCCACAATGGTAGCGGCCTTCTCTCACTAAATGTAAAGTTGTTACTGATCTCTCTTATCTGACTGTAGAATCTATCATCTACACCATGAACAGGAGACACATCAACGATAGCAGCAGTGATTGACTTGTCAGTAGCAACTATATCACATCCAAAGATAGGTAGATTGTAATGTGGATCAGGATAGAATATAGAATGTAGTATCTTCAATCCATTTAGATCTGCTATCTCAACATGCATCTTCCTGAGTGAAGGACACTGATACATCTTGTTTGTAATGATCAAGTCATCCTTCTTCACTTCAGGAAATGGACTCTCTAATGATTTGACATCAGGAAAACTCTCCATCACCTGAGTGATTGTAAATGATAGATCGTCTACAATGTCACGCATAACTGAAAAAGAACTCCCTGATTAATTTTTCTGACTCTTCCTTACCAAATGCATTGGATAAGTATCCTGAGATAGGATCAAGTCTTATCATATACTTATCAAAATCATGATACAAACTTGTATCCATACCAGTAGGTTTTGCTTTCTCTATCATCTCTTTATAAAGTGACAAATAATATTTGAATGTTGGTATATATGTATCAACCTGTGACATTTCACAGTACCTTACAAATATATTATTAGAGAAGTGATTACCTGGTTCAAAGAAACGATATGTTTCTTCTGTCTTAGGTAATGGTGGTACATCTAATAGATAATTTTCTACTGGATGTTGGAAATCAAATACTATGATAACTTTCTTCTCAAAGAAACCCATAAGATCCATCCCAAAACAAGGAAGGTTAGCCCCTGTCTTAGGATAGATCACATTGTTATGGATATTTAATTTGTCATCCCAGATGTCAACATGTCTGGACTTAATAAAATACTGACCTGAATACAGGTCAGCAGTAAGATGGACATCTCTTTTATTAGTCCAATGAACATGTTGTTTCTCAAACTTCAGGTCAGGAAAAGTCTCAAAGACTACTGACCTGTAGTTTTTCCAGAGATCATTACTCCTCTGCGAGTTGTCTGAAGTAGGAGAGTGCATCATCATCTTCAACTATTGTTTCTTCTTTCACTGGAACATTCGCACTTACTTTAGCACGAAATGATGAAGGTTCAGGTGCAGCAACTGGTTCAAACTCCTCACTATCTACAGTAGGAACTGGTGCAGGTCTCTTTGCTAAACCGAGAACAAGATTCAATCTCTTCTCTAGGTCTTCGTAAGACTTGAACTGATCCTTAGCAACAAATGCTTCTAAGGAATGTTCTTTCTTCCAGATCGTTTCCAATTCAGTATCATCTGAACTAAGAGCAGACACACTATCAAACTCACTGCTGTCATAGTTCCAGAAACCTGCTACTTTTTTAATCTTCAACTTAAAGTTTGCACCTTCCCAAAGATCAAACACATTGATAGGTGTCTCATCTTGGAACTCAGGTTGCATTGCTGCAAGAATCTTGTCATGGATCTTCTTACCATACTTATATAAGAATGTTTTGCCCTCGTTCTCAGGGTTCTTAGGATCCTTAACAACTAAGATGTTACTGTAGTAAGATAGCTTACGCTTCTGTCTACGTGCAACCTCTTTACCTTCCTCTGTTCCAGCGTTCCAATGCTGTCTGTTTACCTCACCAACTGGATCCTTCTCACCTACTGTAGTGAGAGAGTTCTCGATGTACCAACCGCCAGGCCCTTGAAAGGCATGTGAATAAACCTTTGCCCATGGAACTGTCTCACCATCTGGTGCAGGAAGGAAACGAATAACAGCGTAACCATTACCTGATGCATCGACTTCAGGTTTCCAGAACCTTTCATCTACCTGCTTACCACTAACTGTTTTCTCTAATTCTTTTTGTAAAAATTCTAAATTATTTCTTGACTTCTTTTTTAATTGTGCAAATGACATTAAGATTACCTCGTATTTAATCGGATTTGTTTAGGGTGGGAGATAGGAATAATGTATACCTACAAGTACAGGGCATTTCT
>CETS01161821.1_pt1 | contig 25992 bp, 23 predicted proteins | sample 356391 | NCBI WGS metagenome assembly CETS01 (sample SAMEA2622673, study PRJEB7988) | marine metagenome | isolation source: saline water (ENVO:00002010), including
CTTCCAGGCGCGCTGTTTCGATTTCGATCAGACTGGGCCCCTTCCCCGATCGCGCACGTTCCACGGCTTCGCCAGCGGCCTCAAAAACCCGGTCAGGATCATTACCCGGCACAAACACACCCGGCATATTATATGCTGAGGCCCGGTCTGCATTGCGCTCGACGGCAGTCGCATCCCGTTTTGAAACCGAAATGCCATAGGCATTGTCTTCAATCACGAAGATCACTGGCGCACCCCAGACAGAGGCAAGATTCAGAGATTCGTGAAATGCCCCCTGATTTGCGGCCCCCTCCCCGATATAGGAGACGGCTATGTCGTCTTTTCCTCTGAGCTTTGCTGCCATTGCAGCACCGACAGCGGGTCCCATGCCTTCGGCGATGATACCGGAGCAGCAGAAACTGACTGCAGGATCAAATAAGTGCATGTGGCCGCCACGTCCGCCGGATAGTCCGTTTGCGCGGCCAAAAATTTCAGAAGCCATCGCATTCACATCCACCCCTTTGGCAATGGCGATATGGTGTGGTCGGTGCGTGGCTGTGACAGTGTCCTCCGGGCGCAGGTGTGCGCACACGCCAACTGCGCAGGGTTCCTGACCATCTGAGAGATGCATTTCACCCGGCAATGGCCCTTTTGCCATATTAAAGACGGGTTGTTTGCCCTCGAAATAGGCTGGTTTGATAAGCTCTTCAAAATGGCGGCTTTCCACCATTTTTTCAAACATCCAGAGCTTTTGATTCCGATCCGGGCTCATGAAACCTCCCCGACTTTTGTTGTGTCGGCACAGGCAATCCCAAATCGCAGGCGCTCGCTTTACTCAGAGCGAACCCTCGTTTTTTCGTTATCTTTTTCTGATACCTCGAGCGGGAATTCCTTTAGTTGGTCCGGAGTGAATGTCCTGGCTGGAGCTTACCGGTCCAGAAGTCCGCCGTGTTCAAGCACTGATGTGATTTCATCAAGGATTGCGGGGTCATCAATCGTCGCCGGCATTTTGAACGTCTCGCCGTCGGCGATCTTTCGAATGGTCGCCCGCAGGATCTTTCCCGATCGGGTCTTCGGCAAGCGCTTCACCACCATCACATTCCGCAAGGCGGCCACTGCGCCAATCTCGTCACGGACAAGCTGCACGCATGCCTTTTCCACCTCAGCATCGCTTTCACCAACACCTGACTTCAGCACAATCAGACCAATCGGGATCTGTCCTTTTAGCGCATCTGAAATTCCAAGCACCGCACATTCAGCAACAGAAGGGTGGCCCGAAAGCACCTCCTCCATGCCACCAGTGGACAGACGGTGGCCCGCGACATTTATAATGTCATCAGTCCGCGCCATAATGTGCAGATAGCCATCTTCATCGATCATCCCGGCATCGGAGGTTTCGTAATAGCCAGGAAAATGATTGAGATAGCTTGCTTTAAAGCGTTCATCATTGCCCCAGAGCGTTGGTAATGCTCCTGGCGGAAGCGGCAGCTTAATAGCCACAGCACCCAGCGTATTTGGCACACCTACATCGTGACCGCCCTCGTCCAGTATGTGGACCTCATAACCCGGCATCGGTTTCGTCGAAGAGCCGTACTTCACCGGGAGTTTCTCGATGCCAACGGGGTTTGCAGTGATCGGCCAGCCAGTTTCCGTCTGCCACCAATTGTCGATGACAGGGACATTAAGAATAGTCTCCGCCCATTGGATCGTGTCTGGGTCCGCGCGCTCACCTGCGAGAAAAAGTGTGCGCAGACTGGACGTGTCATAGGCCGTCAGAAGCGCAGCTTTCGGATCTTCTTTTTTGATCGCCCGGAAAGCCGTCGGTGCGGTGAACAATGCGGCCACCTTGTGTTCCTGAATGACGCGCCAGAAAACGCCAGCATCGGGCGTGCCGATGGGCTTTCCTTCAAACATGACTGTCGCGCACCCCTGGAGGAGCGGCCCATATACAATGTAGCTGTGGCCGACGACCCACCCCACATCAGATGCCGCCCAGAAAGTTTCGCCTGCTCGGGTCGCATAAACGTTGTCCATGCTCCATTTCAACGCAACCATATGGCCACCCGTGTCGCGCACTACGCCCTTTGGCTGACCTGTCGTGCCCGAGGTGTAGAGAATATAAAGCGGATCAGTCGCCACCATCGGTTCGCATTGGGCTGTTTCGCCTGCAGCGCGCGCCGTGGCCATCTCCTCGGCCCAGTCGCAATCCGCTTCACCCAGCTCAGCGTGAACCTGTTCGCGCTGATACACCACACACCCTCTGGGCTTATGGGCTGCTTGCGCGATGGCTGCATCGACCATGGGCTTATAGGCAATGATACGGCCTGGCTCGATCCCACAGCTCGCGGAAATAATAAGCTTTGGCCTGGCATCATCGATCCGGGTCGCCAGCTCATGTGGTGCAAACCCACCAAACACAACCGAATGGACAGCACCGATGCGCGCGCACGCCAGCATGGCAATCGCCGCTTCAGGAATCATCGGCATATAGACGATGACGCGATCGCCCTTCACAACACCTTTCGACTTCAAAACAGCGGCGAAGGTCGCGACCTCTTTGAGCAAACCGGAATAAGTATAGACTCGTTTCGCACCCGTGATCGGGCTGTCATAGATCAGCGCGTTCGTCTCACCCAAGCCAGACTCAACGTGGCGATCGAGACAATTATAGCTCGTATTGCAAATGCCATCCGGAAACCAGCGGCCGTACACGCCTGCATCGGCATCAAATGCCGTCTGCGGGGGCTTCACCCAATCTATTTTTTTTGCCGCGTCCAGCCAGAAGCTTTCCGGATCCGTCATCCAGCTTTGATAAACGTCCCTATACATCTGCATATTCTGACTCATTCGCCTCAGTCTCGGTGTCTGTGCTCATGTTTATCGCGGGGCCATTCGGATCGCGCCGTCAATCCGAATAACTTCTCCATTTAGCATAGGATTGGAAATTATGCTTTCGACCAGACTTGCGAATTCTTCCGGTCGCCCAAGCCTGGACGGAAAGGGAACCTGCGCGCCGAGCGAGTCTTGCGCATTCTGCGGCAAGCCAGACAGGAGAGGCGTCAAAAAAAGTCCTGGAGCAATCGCCATGACCCGTATGCCATATCTGGCAAGTTCGCGGGCGATTGGCAGTGTCATGCTTACGATACCACCTTTGGACGCCGCATAGGCGGATTGTCCGATCTGCCCATCGAAAGCGGCAATACTTGCTGTGTTGATGATCACGCCGCGCTCTTCATTGTTCACGAGATCGGCTTTGTGAAGACGCTCGGAAAATTTGGAGAGAACATTGAATGTTCCCAACAAATTCACAGACAGCGTTTTGGAAAAAGCGTCGAGCGGCATGGCTGTCCCCGCTCTCTCCAGAACTTTTGCTGGTGGCGCCATCCCGGCACAATTCACAAGGATTCTTGCGACACCGTGCGCCTTTTCGGCAGATTCCAGAGCGCCTCGAACGTCTGTTTCATTTGTCACATCGACGTTGAAAAACCGCCCTTCGCATATTTCGGCGAGCCGCGTGCCCTGCGTCTCATTCAGGTCCAAAATCGAAACTCTTGCGCCAGCATTTGCCAGAAGACGCACAGTCGCTTCCCCGAGGCCCGACGCGCCCCCCGTCACAACTGCAGCTGATCCCGCTATCTTCATACCTTGCCTTTCGTTGTCATCACTAAAATGGAAGGTCTGACCGGCTGCCCCCCCGCAAGGTAGACCTGCCCCGAGAGAGTCGCGCCAATCAGGTCCGGGCCATCTGACATCTCGGATGTGACCGGTCGGCAGCCTGTTCTTCCCCAGTTTCTCGAATGCAGCGGGCAGACGAGCGGCTTGGAAGCAGAGGGTCAAGGCGAGCCCAGGCAGTTTCTCCGGGCAGTTCGCTGCTGTGACAATCTCCCGTCACTGTCGAGAAAGTTGGGTCTACACAACGAGACTAAATACCGGTCGGAGCGCGCAGGTCTCAGGCAAAATCATTGGATCACTTATGCATTTTACAGAAGAGCAATTGCAGATTCAGGATGTTGCCAGACGGTTTGCCGAGACGGAACTCAGACCTGTCGCAGCCCTTGTAGAACGTTCTGAACAACGCCCTCTCTTTCTGGCCAATGTCAGAAAGCTGGCAGAGCTCGGCTTCATGGGACTCAACATAAATAGCAGCTATGCGGGTGTGGAAGCGGGCGTGATTGCCTTCAGCCTCGCCCTAACCGAAATCGGACGCGGTTGTGCATCGACGGCTGTCACCATGTCGGTGACCAACATGGTGGGTGAAGTCATCCAGTCTGCAGGTCGTGGGGACCAACAACGAACCTATCTGCCAAAATTAAGCTCTGGAGACTTTATCGCAGGAAGCTTCTGCCTGTCCGAATCCGGAGCCGGTTCTGATCCCAGTATGATGACGACCCGCGCTGTCAGAGACGGATCGGACTACATTCTCAACGGCACAAAGATGTGGATCAGTTCAGCTGAATATGCGGGGCTGTTTCTTGTCTGGGCTGTGACCGATCCCGATGCACCGCGTGGAAAAGGCATCACGTGTTTTCTCGTGGAAAATGGCCTTCCTGGCATCACGATCGGCCCGCCCGAAAACAAGCTGGGTCAGAAAGCCTCATCCACCTGTCCGGTTATCTTCGAGGATTGCCGTATTCCGGAGACGGCCATTCTAGGTTCACTCAATGGCGGATTTAAGCTGGCCATGACGGAGCTGACCGGTGGACGGATTGGCGTCGCATCTTTTGCGCTGGGCATCGGCCAGGCGGCGATGGATTACGCCACGGAATACACTCAACAGCGCAAACAGTTCGGCGGTCGAATTTCTGATAAACAAGGGCCGCAATGGATGATTGCCGATGCCTATACTGAACTCGAGGCTGCCCGCTTGCTGACGCTGAACGCGGCGCAACTGAAAGACGCCGGATATCCGTTCTCCCAGCAAGCCTCAATGGCGAAACTCTATGCGACAGAAACCGCGAACCGGGTTTGCCAGACGGCTCTCCAGCTGTGTGGGGGTGTCGGATATACTGCGGATCTGCCCCTGGAGCGTCATTTGAGGGATGCGCGTGTGACAACAATTTATGAGGGCACCAGCGAGATTCAACGACAGATCATCGCCCGGGAAATTCTGAGCTAAGACTTCGTCAGTCTCACTGCGCCTCTCGTGTCACTCGGCGTCTGGTCATAGCGTTGCCGATAGGTCCGCGAGAAATAAGCGGCGTTGCTGAACCCCCAATTGAACGAAATTTCCGTGATCGTCATATGGCGCAATGCGGGATCCAGAAGTGAGGTGTGACAGGCCTCCAACCGGCGTTCGAGAATCCATTCTGAGACGGTTGTGCCCGTCCCCTCAAAAACCTTGTGAAGGTATCTGGGACTGATCCGAAATGCCTCTGCGATACTTCTCGGCCCCAGATTGGGATCGCGAAGATTGTTGATCACATATTCCTGTATTCGCAGATACATCGTCCGGTGGAGGGTGGACTTGAAATCGCTGGCCGTATCAGGCCGCATCGTGGCACTGACAAGATCAATGGTTGCCTGAGCTGCGCCTGCCTGCACAGCACTGCTCGCACCCGGCAGAACCTCTGCCAGAGCTTTCAGATGTGTCGCAAGCAGGAGCCCAAGACCCGATCTGCCATCAATGCGTTGAGCGCAGACATCTTCAATGTTTGTCGAGTAAAGTTTGAGTTTCTTATGCGGGACAAAAACCGAGATCTGACGAACCGGGCCAGTCGAACTGAATTCAGCAGGTCGCGAGGCATCCCAAACCGACATTTCGCCACTCTGAAGCTCCACTTCCTGTCGCCCCTGAACAAGACGCTGCCCCCCTGAGAGCATGAGAATAATTCCATAGAAGGAATCGGTCTGTCTCATGATCTGCTGGCTCGTGCGAGCGCCGGACAGACCAAATGCTACGCCCACATCTGTGAAACTCAGATCGCTCATCGGTCGCCAGTTGAATTCAGCGTTAAAGCTCTCCGCCTCGGGCCGCTTTAATTGCCAATGAGAATGAACTTCGCACAGGCGCTCCGAGAAATCACGAAAGCTCGCCTGTTCAAGACGAATTGACGTGCACGTTGGCGAAACTTCGGATCTTTGGCCGACCTCCATCATTTTCCTCCAGTTTTCTTTTATTTTTATGGCCGAAATCTTATCTGCTTGGCCGATTAAATCAAACCTCAGACCTCGCGCGTTCCTTGCCAGACAAATGAAGACACGTTCTGAGTAAAGCGAGCCTCCTGTATGTATCGCTTTGCTAAGCGCCGCCGCGAGCGGTCGGCCCCGTCGCAGACAACCGGATCTCAGGCGTTCCGCAGAGTACCGCGCACGATCCCAAGCATAGCCGAGGCGGCCTCCAGCACATTGGTGCCCGGACCGAATATGGCATCCACGCCCGCATCACGAAGGAAAGCGTAGTCCTGCTCCGGAATAACCCCTCCACAGACCACCCTGATATGGCTGGCACCTCTCTGCCTGAGCAATGCGATGAGTTCGGGCACAAGGGTCTTATGACCGGCTGCCAGTGACGAGACACCGATCGCATCCACACCGAGCCTGATCGCAAGGTCAGCTGTTTCCTCAGGCGTCGAGAACAGGTCAGTCAAATCCACGGTGAAGCCGAGGTCGGTGAAAGCTGTGGCAATTACCTTCGCGCCGCGGTCATGACCATCCTGGCCCATTTTCGCGATAAGTACATGCGGACCAGAGCCTTCCTCTTCAGCAAGCCGCGCCACCTCTGATCTGATCGCCTGGAATTCGGAATCGTCGCCATATGTGGCGGAATAAACCCCTTTCGCCACCCGCGTTACAGCAGAATGGCGTCCAAACACTGCTTCCATGGCATCTGAAATTTCCCCGACGCTGGCTCGGGCCCGAGCAGCCTCAACCGCAAGCGCCAACAGATTGCCCGATCCGTCAGAAGCGGCAGACTGTAGCGCCTGAAGTGCGGCATCGCATTTCGCCTGATCACGCATGGTCCGCAGGCGCTTGAGCTTGGCTATCTGAGATTTGAGCACTTTTGTGTTGTCGACGTCCAGAATATCGAGCTCATCTTCCTGCTCGCGACGAAACTTGTTGAGCCCGACAATCACGTCATCTCGCTTATCAATACGAGCCTGACGTTGTGCTGCAGCTTTCTCGATTTCAAGTTTGGGCAATCCCCTGGCAATGACGTCTGTCATGCCGCCGGCCTCTTCAATTTCCGCCATAATACGGCGCGCACTGGATGCGAGGTCATCTGTGAGCTTTTCAATAAAATATGACCCGCCGAGAGGATCTACGACGCGGGTCACACCTGTCTCGTTTTGCAAGATAAGCTGTGTGTTTCGTGCAATTCGCGCCGAGAAGTCGGTCGGCAGCGCGATAGCTTCATCAAATGCATTTGTATGGAGCGACTGTGTTCCACCAAGAACGGCAGCCATGGCTTCATACGCCGTACGAACCACGTTGTTATAGGGATCCTGTTCCGTCAGCGAGACGCCGGATGTCTGGCAATGTGTCCGCAGCATTTTGGAACGGTCAGATTTCGCGCCAAGGTCTGTCATGATTTCAGACCAAAGCTGGCGGGCGGCCCGCAGCTTTGCCACCTCCATAAAAAAGTCCATGCCAATGCAGAAAAAGAAGGATAGCCGGCCGGCGAAGGCATCAATATCCAGCCCCTTCGACATGGCCGCGCGCACATATTCACGCCCGTCTGCCAGCGTATAGGCAAGCTCCTGAACCAGCGTCGCACCGGCTTCCTGCAAATGATATCCTGAGATCGAAATCGAATTGAATTTCGGCATCTCGGCGGCCGTGTATTCAATAATGTCTGCAATGATCCGCATGGAAGGTTCTGGCGGATAAATGTAGGTATTGCGGACCATGAATTCTTTCAGAATGTCATTCTGAATCGTGCCTGATAGCTGCTGGCGGCTTACGCCCTGCTCTTCGCCCGCGACGATAAACATCGCAAGAATGGGGATTACCGCACCGTTCATGGTCATTGAGACGGACATTTCATCGAGCGGAATGCCGTCGAACAGGACTTTCATATCCTCGACGCTGTCTATAGCCACCCCCGCCTTGCCGACATCGCCCACCACTCTTGGATGGTCGGAGTCGTATCCGCGGTGCGTGGCCAGATCGAAGGCAACGGAAAGACCTTTCTGACCGGCCGCCAGATTACGCTTATAGAAAGCGTTCGACTCTTCCGCCGTGGAAAATCCGGCATACTGGCGAATGGTCCAGGGCTTCGCCGTGTACATGGTGGCGCGCACACCTCGGCGGAAAGGTGCGACCCCGGGAATTGCATTATGTGCTTCTTTGCTGACGCTTTCAGAGAAATAGACAGGCTCAATGGTCAGGCCTTCGGGTGCGAAGGTCCTGAGCTCTTCAGGATCTCGCGTCTTAAGGTCTGTTTCCGCCGATCTGCGCCAGGCTTGCATCCGCGTTTCCTTCATGACCCAAACTCCAGGATGACTTCATCCACTGCGAGGCTGGCCCCTTCTTCCGCGCAAACCTTGCTGATAGTGCCCGCTTTTTCAGCCCGGAGCGTGTTCTGCATCTTCATCGCCTCCACGATGGCCAGCGCCTGCCCATCCTGAACGTCTTCACCCTCCTTAACCAGCAGTGAAACAAGGAGGCCGGGCATCGGGCAGATCAGAAGTTTCGACATATCCGGCTCGATCTTCTCCGGCATGTGCCCCCAGAGAGAAGCAAGCCGATCAGGCAAGATGGTGAGAGGCAAACTCACGCCAGACCAGTAAATATCGATGCCCGTCGAGCGCGTGATCGGCTGAATGAAGTACGGTTTGCTATCCACCAGGACTTTCGTTCGTCGCTGACCCGGCAACCAGTCCGTTTCGAGCTCGAAAATAGAATCGCCAACGGAAACGCGATGTTTGCCTTCGTTTTCGTGGAATCCGACGCGCCAGCTTCTTTCACCCAGGAAAACGCTTAGGTCTTCGTGGGCGACTGCCTGTTTTGGTGAAAGCAGCCGACGCGCCGAATGGGGTTGATGTTTTTTATGCGCACGCCGGAACAGCTCGGCAGCAATGGCAACAAGCACGTCCAGTTCAGCGTCTTCAGGTGTGACGCCTGAAAAACCTTCAGGAAATTCTTCAGCAATGAATCCCGTGGTCAGTGCCCCGGAGCGAAAGCGCTGGTGCCGCATAAGTGCAGACAGGAAAGGGATGTTGTGTCCAACGCCGGAGACAATGAACTGATCGAGCGCGACTGCCATCGCATCTATAGCGGTCTCCCGGTCAGGCGCCCAGGTGCAGAGTTTTGCGATCATTGGATCGTAAAACATGGAGATTTCACTACCTTCGTAGACGCCGGTATCGTTGCGAACGACAAGGCCGTCATCAAAAACCCCGCTTTCAGGCGGAACATATCGCGACAGCCGACCCATGGATGGCAGGAAATTCCGATAGGGGTCTTCTGCATAAACACGGGACTCGATCGCCCAGCCATTCAGCTGAATCTCGTCCTGACTGAAACCCAGCTTTTCGCCGCAAGCGACACGGATCATCTGCTCGACCAGATCAATACCCGTTATCAGCTCGGTAACTGGGTGTTCGACCTGAAGCCGCGTGTTCATTTCGAGAAAGTAAAACTGTTGATGCTCGTCAACGATAAACTCGACGGTTCCCGCACTCGTATAACCAACAGCTTCAGCCAGTCTGACGGCCTGCTCTCCCATCGCTTTGCGTGTTTCCGGCGTCAGGAAAGGCGACGGCGCCTCTTCGACAACTTTCTGATTTCGCCGCTGGATGGAGCATTCACGTTCGCCCAGATAGAGCGTGTTGCCATGCGTGTCGGCAAGGACCTGAATTTCAATATGGCGCGGCTTGGTTACAAACTTCTCGATGAAGATCCGATCGTCGCCAAAACTGGAAGCGGCCTCGGCCCTGGAACGCTCGAAACCATCTCGAGCTTCATCGTCATTCCAGGCAATCCGCATTCCTTTTCCACCACCGCCTGCTGACGCCTTAATCATCACCGGATAACCAATTTCAGACGCAATTTTTACGGCATGGCCTGCATCATCAATCAGGCCCATATGGCCTGGCACCGTCGACACGCCTGCATCCGCGGCAATTTTTTTCGATGTGATCTTGTCTCCCATGGATTCCATCGCATCGGGAGGTGGGCCAATCAAAGTGATGCCTTCAGCTTTGAGCCGCCGAGCGAATTCTGCACGCTCTGACAAAAAGCCATATCCAGGGTGAACAGCATCTGCACCTGTCTGTTTACAGGCGGCGATGATCTTGTCGATCACCAGATAACTTTCAGTGGCGGCGGAGGGGCCAATATGGACCGCCTCATCTGCCATGGTCACATGTAAGGCATTCGCATCTGCGTCCGAGTAGACGGCAACGGTCGCAATGCCCATCTCTTTGGCAGTTTTAAAAACGCGACAGGCGATCTCGCCGCGATTGGCAACCAGTATCTTGTGGAACATGTGGGTTTCCCTCAAAGCGGCAGATTGTCGTGCTTGCGTTCGGGTAGTTTCGCGCGCTTTGTTTCAAGCAATTCGAAAGCCCGTGCGAGCCTGCGACGCGTTGAATGCGGCATGATCACATCATCGATGAAACCGCGCTGCGCGGCGACGAAAGGATTGGCAAAGCGATCTTCATAATCCTCTGTCCGGCTGGCAATTTTTTCGCTGTCTGCCAATTCTGCACGATAGAGAATTTCGACAGCGCCTTTTGCCCCCATCACCGCAATTTCTGCCGTCGGCCAGGCATAATTGAGATCAGCCCGGATGTGCTTGGACGCCATCACGTCGTAAGCCCCGCCATAGGCCTTGCGCACAATAACAGTCACCAGTGGCACAGTCGCTTCGGAATACGCATAAAGTAGTTTGGCGCCGTGTTTGATGACCCCACCATATTCCTGGGATGTCCCGGGCAAAAAGCCCGGCACATCGACAAGTGTCAGAAGAGGAATATTGAATGCGTCGCAGAAACGGACGAAGCGTGCAGCCTTTCGCGAGGCGTCAATATCAAGACAGCCAGCCAGTACCAGCGGCTGATTGGCAACAACACCTACGGTCCGGCCCGCAATGCGAATGAAGCCGCAGATGATATTACCCGCGAAGCTTTTCTGAACCTCAAAGAAATCAGCAGCGTCGGCAATCTTTTCGATCAGCTCTCGCATATCATAAGGCTGGTTCGGATTGTCTGGGACGAGCGTGTCCAGCGAGATGTCGATCTCTTCAATGGGGTCATGGTACGGGTAAGAAGGCGGCCGCTCACGACTCGAGGGCGGCAGAAAGTCAATAAGTCGGCGTATCTCGAGAAGCGCTTCTATGTCGTTTCCAAACGCACCATCTGCGACAGACGACTTCCGGGTGTGGGTTGAAGCACCACCCAGTTCTTCGGAGGTGACAATTTCATTTGTAACCGTCTTCACAACATCCGGGCCGGTTACAAACATATACGAGGCATCTTCCACCATGAAGATGAAATCTGTCAGCGCTGGCGAATACACAGCGCCGCCTGCGCAAGGCCCCATTATGAGAGAGATCTGAGGTATGACACCAGACGCCTGTGAATTGCGCCAGAAGACCTCAGCATAGCCGCCCAGCGACGCCACACCTTCCTGAATTCGAGCGCCGCCTGAGTCATTCAGGCCGATGACCGGGGCACCGGCTTCAACCGCCATATCCATGATTTTGCAGATTTTTTCTGCATGAGTTTCAGAAAGTGAGCCGCCCAGAACTGTAAAATCCTGGCTGAAAACGAATACCAGACGCCCGTTGACTGCGCCCCAACCCGTGACAACGCCATCACCCGGCACCCTGTTCGCCTCCATACCAAAGTCGGTGCAGCGATGCGTCTTGAACATATCGAATTCTTCGAATGAGCCCGGGTCGAGCAGGACGTCAATTCGCTCCCGCGCCGTTAGCTTGCCTTTGGCATGTTGAGCATCAATTCGCTTTTGACCACCTCCCGCACGCGCAGCGTTTCTGCGCATTTCCAATTCCTGGAGAACAGCTTTCATGGTGGGCCTCTGATCAAAAAACAGCTTGATCGAACCAAACGAGCGCCTCGCCAAGGGTTGAACTGGTCGTTTTGCGAATATAGAAACGTTGCAAAATACAAATAGCGAAATTGCAAATGCGTCAGAGAAAGCTCTTTATCGGTCAGACAATAAGAAATCTGCGGGAGACGCAGAATCTGACACAAGCGGCATTCGCCAAAACTATTGGTATTTCAACAAGCTATCTGAATCAGATCGAGAATAATCAACGTCATATTTCAGCAAATGTTCTGGTGAGCCTCGCAGAACACTATGATCTTGATATCGCATCATTGTCTTCGGACGATGCAGACCGCCGCCTGAATGACGTCCTCGAAGTCTTCGCCGATCCGGCATTGCAGACCCACACACCTGGACGGCAGGAACTTCTTCAGGCCTGTCAGACATCGCCAAATATGGTGCGGGCCCTTATTCACCTTCACCAGCTCTACAGAAAAACAGCCGAGCAAGTCAGCGAATTGGATGATCTGCAAATCAGCAATGGCGCGGTCAGATCGACTTTTGAGGAGGTACGCGACTTTTTTCACTATCAGGGCAATTATTTTGACGAGATTGACCGGGCGGCAGAAGATGTGGCTGCAGCCGTATCTGAAAGTCAGCTTTCGTCTGGCCTGTCCGAGCGACTTGCTGCCCACGGTATCAAGGTGGTGAAAGAAAGAGCCAATCAGGGGGGCACTCTGCGTCGCTACGACCCGCTGACGCGCAGCCTCTTCATCAACAGCGCCGCATCCCAGGCAACACAGACGTTCGAAATCGCCCATCACCTTGCCCTCGTCGAGCAATCCGATCTGATCAAATCGATGTCCCGCAAGGCGAACTTCCAGGCAGACGATGCCGCCTCTATTTGTGAAATTGGCCTGGCTAATTATTTTGCTGGCGCCGTGATGCTTCCCTATTCTCGCTTTTATGAGGCTGCGAAAAGCACGCGGCACGATCTCGAGCTGCTGGCTGACGAATTCGGCTGCAGTCTGGAGCAGGTCGCCCACCGCCTCAGCACACTTCAGCGCCCGCACAAACGCGGGACGCCATTCTTCTTCGCACGCGTCGATCAAGCGGGTAACATTACCAAGCGGCATAGTGCGACCAGTCTCCAGTTCGCCCGTTTTGGTTCGGCATGCCCCTTGTGGAATGTTCATCAGGCATTCGAGACGCCCAATCGCATTCAGCGGCAACTCGCCGAAACACCGGATGGCAACAAGTATCTCTGCCTGGCCGTTGCGGTCACCAAGCGCAGTGGCGGCTTCAAAGATCCGGTGCGCCGCTATGCACTCGCCCTGGGATGTGAAATCCGACACGCCGGCTCGATCGTCTATGCAGATGACCTCCCCATCGAACAGGGTCAGGCTTACGAGCCGATTGGTGTGTCATGCCGGATTTGCGAACGTGCTGAGTGCCACCAACGCTCGGTGCCGCCGATCCGGACGTCTCTTCACGTGGATCGCTTCGAAAGAGGAACCTTGCCATATCAGATTGGCTGAGATCTGCCTCACATTTGGGAAGGTCTGGCATCATAAATGTTGCCATATTTGGCGGCGCCGTCGTACCTCTGCTGTTCGGCCTGCTCGCAGATGCGTCTGGCGATCTTGCCATCGCCCTCATGCTGCCAGTCTTATGTTATGGCGTTATCGCAGGCTTTGGAATTTTTGCGCACCGCCCTGCCTGAAACGTGCTGGACCGCTCGTGATGTCGAGTATCCAGGCCGGCGAACAGAAAAAGAATGCACTCCCCCCTCGCGCTCGCCACAACTCATCTATATCTTCTCCGCGATGAGCGAGTCTGAACTGCCACCCGAAGAAGAAGAACGCGACGACAAAACCTTCTCCATGTTCGGGGGCGAGGATGAGACCCCTGCGCCTGCGCCGGAGAAGTCGTCAGGTTATCTGGTGCTGGCGCGCAAATACCGGCCACAGAAATTCTCTGAGCTGATTGGCCAGGAAAGCATGGTGCGCACGCTCGCCAATGCCTTCCGCACGGGGCGGGTTGCCCATGCCTTTATGCTGACCGGTGTGCGCGGGATTGGCAAAACCACCACTGCCCGACTTCTCGCACGCGCACTGAACTATGAAACCGATACGGTGGATGAGCCCAGCCTCGAAATGGACCCGCCGGGCCGCCATTGCGAAGCCATCAAGAAAAGCCAGCACCCGGATGTGCTGGAGCTCGACGCAGCCTCGCGGACAGGCGTGGACGATATGCGAGAGCTGCTCGACGGCGCGCGCTACACCCCGGTTTCGGCGCGCTATAAAGTCTTCATCATCGACGAGGTGCACATGCTCTCCAAGTCGGCCTTCAACGCGCTGTTGAAGACGCTGGAAGAGCCGCCCGAGCATGTGAAGTTCATCTTCGCGACAACGGAAATCCGCAAAGTGCCGGTGACGGTCTTGTCCCGTTGTCAGCGGTTTGATCTGCGCCGCCTCAGCATTGATATGCTGACCACGCACCTCACGAATATCTGTGAGAAGGAAGGCGTGAAGGTTTCCACCGAAGGCCTCACCCTCATCGCGCGCGCGGCAGAGGGCTCTGTACGGGATGCTCTGTCTATTCTGGATCAGGCGCTTGTCTCCGGCAAACCGGGCGAGGAAATCCCGGTCGAAGATATTCGCGACATGCTGGGCCTTGCCGATCATTCGCGCCTGATCACCCTGTTTGACCTCTGCGTCAGTGGGAACCACACGCCGGTTCTGGAGGAACTGGAAAGCCAGCTTCATGATGGCGCGGACCCGCTGACGATCCTGAAAGACCTGATCGAGCTCGCCGTCGAGGTTGGCCGGGCGACCGTTCTGAAAGAGAATTACGCCGCCTCCGGGCCCGCCGAATGGACGCGGATGACCCGCGAGATCGCTGAAAAGCTCTCGCCTGCACAATCCACCCGGCTATGGCAGATCCTCATGAAGGGGCTGGAGGTCGTCCAGATCGCGCCAAACCCGGCAACGGCTGTCCAGATGACCCTGATCCAGATGACGGCAGCGGCGACCGTGCCGCCGCCTGAGGATGCGGTGAAAGCCTTCATCGAGGCCGCGCAGGGAAAGCCTGAAGCGCCTGCGGCTCCGGCTGCAGGCGCCGCTCCAACACAAACCATCACCTCCACCGGCCAGCCTTCCAGCTTTGCCGGCATTCTCTCTCTGATGGAGGCCCGCAAGCGCGCCGATCTTCAGTATGAGGTCGAGAAATTCGTCCGCCCCGGTGAGGTCCGCTATGGCTTCATGTCCTTCCAGCTGGAAGACGGCGCCACGCCCGGCATTATCAACCAGCTCCAGACCTTCCTGAACAAGGAAACCGGTACGGACTGGCAGGTGGATCAGATCGCTTCGCGTGAGGAAACTGTGCGCGAACGCAATGCCCGCGAGAAAGAAGAGCGCATTGCAGAAGCCAAGAAAGACCCATATCTCTCGGGTCTGTTAGCACAATTTCCGGGCGCCGAAGTGCTGGACGTACTCACCCCGGAGCCAGATGAAGATGGCGAAGAGAATATCGTACACGTGGATTTCTCGCCGCCGCAGAAAACCAGAAAGGAAGGCCGATGAAAGGTCTCGGCGATATGGGCAAAATCATGCGTCAGGCGCAGGAAATGCAGGAAAAGATGCAGGAGGCCCAGGCTAAGGCTGAGAATGTCACGGCCGATGGCGTTGCGGGCGGCGGCATGGTCCGCGTCACGCTGAAGGGTAAGGGCGAGCTGATTGATCTCTCCATTGACCCGACCCTGATGGGCGATGAGCCGGAAATCATCGAAGACCTGATCAAGGCGGCCCACTCTGATGCGCGCTCGCGCCTTGATGAAGAGCTGGAAAAAGCGATGAAAGAGGCAACCTCTGGCCTTGGCGGCATGCTGCCCGGCTTCAAAATGCCGTTTTGATCTTGGGTGGTGTCATCCCGGCTGGAGCGTAGCATGAAACGATGCGTTGCCAGGCCGGGAGCTGAGACACCGCCGCGGTCTTCATATTTCGCCTGAATCGCTCTCAATATCGCTTCAGCAAACTTCGGGTCCCGTGTCTGCTCCGCGCATTACACGCTGCGTCGCGCACGGGATGACAAGGTAGAGCATGGCAAAGAACCTGATCGGCCCGGAACTTCAGCGGGTCATAGACCTGATTGGAAAGCTTCCCGGCCTCGGCCCGCGCTCAGCGCGCCGGGTGGCGCTGCATTTGTTGAAACGCCCGGATACGCTGCTGGCCCCGCTCGCGCAGGCGCTGGCGGAAGCGGCTGAAGCGATCACCAAATGCTCGGTCTGCGGCACGTTCGATACGATTGACCCGTGCACGGTCTGCTCTGCGCCGAACCGCGATTTATCGACAATCTGTGTGGTGCAGGATGTGCCAGACCTCTGGGCGCTTGAGCGCGCCGGATCTTTTCGCGGGCGCTATCACATTCTGGGCGGCGTGCTCTCGGCGCTGGATGGTGTCGACCCTGAACATCTCAATATCGACAATCTGGTTCAGCGCAGCTCAGAACCTGAGGTGAAGGAGGTCATCATCGCGCTTTCCGCCACCGTGGATGGCCAGACGACAGCGCATTATATCTCTGACCGGCTTGAGCATCTTGATGTTCGCGTCACCCGCCTCGCCCAGGGCGTGCCCATGGGCGGCGAGCTTGATCACTTGGATGAAGGCACGCTGACGGCGGCCATGATGAGCCGCCGAGGGCTGGACTAGAAAGAAAACGTCAGCTGCGTATAGCCAAACAGCGTGACCTCATCATTGCCGCCCGGTACATTCTTAGGGAACTCTCCCGGTATCAGCGCAGAGCCGCCAAGCTCCAGTCTCAGACTATCTTTGATCAGCCAGTGCCTCACCCGCCCATCCAATTGATGGCCGATAAAATCACCTGATTGACCGGTCGTGTCGCGCAATCCCGCAATCACCCATGCATCCGTCGCGGAGGCCAGATGCGCGGCATGATAATAGAACCGGGCATCCGTGCGTGGGCCAGGCTTCACCTCAATGCGAAAGCCGGGCGCGTTCAGATTGGCGGGCGTCAAAGGTCCGTTGATGGACGTATTGTTGATATCAGATCGCCGCGACCCGAACAGCCGCTCATGCTGATCAAAGCGGTTATCCGCTGGGTCGTCGTCTCCGCTCGCGTAGTAATATTCGAATGCAAAACGCGGTGACCAGGCAATTGGGAAGGTGTAACCCAAAGCGGCAAACACCATCTGCGCATCCGTTTCCAGATTTTCTGTGTCCGTTCGTTGAGACGTTGCATAGCGCGATCCGGTCCGCCAGCTGGCTTCCAGATCAACATCCCATTGTTCCATTTTCGGCGCGCGATAGAGCCTGAAGCCTGGCGCTACGTAAGATCGGTCGGGCGTCTGAAAGCTGGATGTGTCCTCTTCCTCCAGCCCGTAAACAAACACCTCGCCCCAGAGATCAGACGCGAAGGCTGGCAGAATATCGGCTCGTCGATAGTGAACCGCCCAGATATGACGCCCCCACTGCTCTTCATCACCTGAGAGTTCATTATCATCAAGAGCCGGTCGTCGATTAGGGAAGCGCGCCGTTGGCACAACATAGACCAGATGCAGCTCGTCTCCGCGCGCTGCAGTCGATACCACGTGAAGCCCGGTATAGCTTTTGATCACGTTGGCAAAATCAACACGCTCAATCTGACGTTTGGAGCCGATCGAAACCGTTTGCCGACCGAGCGTGAGCTGTGTGCTTGAATCTGGGCCAAGTAATCCCGGTGCGTCATCGTATTTGACATATAGCTGTAGAATATCGAGCGGATTTGCGATGCTGCTGGAAAGCGGTGTCCCGCTATCGCCGAGATAGGTTCGGCTATCCTGAAGCTCGAGCCCCAGGCTCCAGTTGTCGGCTCTGGCCTGCGCATGAAGAAGCGTTCTGAACAGGAGAAGCTGATCGCTTCCAGAACGGTTCGCTCGAAATTGATTGTCCAGGCTTTCGTATCGGGCGCGGCTTTCGCCTCGCAATGTAAGCCAGCCGATATCGTCTGTCAGTGCGTTCAATCTGAACGATGGCTCAGCAGCAGCGGTGGCGCTGAGCGCCGACAGCAAAATTGTAAAGCAGAGGCGAAAGACGGGTGAGGTTCTAGAACGGTGATGCAGCATAGCTGCGTCACTAACCGAAGCTGATTCAGCGCACCAGAGTTATTTCAGATTTTTTTGAAATATTAATGGTGCGCCGGTGAGCCTTAAAAGCCAACCCTAATTCGTCTTCAAAACGAAGCGTCGGTTCTGCGGCTGCAGTGGCCGATAGCTGTGCGGGAAGAACATATCGAACACCGCAAATTGCTCACGCGAGGCTGTGAGCGGCGCTTCGAACACCGTCCAGCTGACAACTTCTGAACAGGGCGGCGTGGTGAGTGAGCCCTCATAGCGATAGGATTCCCAGCTGCCCGGCAGGAAGTCATTCAGATTGAACGACATATACGGCTGAGCCTCGCCCACCTTGCCCGGCAGGACATTGATCAATTGGTCGAGCTGGGGATTACGCTCGCCCTCAGCGAACATGATGCCCACAACTGCCAGTCGGCCATCTTCAGCCTGATGGACCAGATGCACTTCCAGCGGATACCGGCGCCCATGCAGGGCGTGCTCTGACCCCGAATGGAAATGGAATTGGAGAAACTTGTACGGCGTGCCGTCGATGACAATCTTCCCGGCATCTTCGAGATTCACCTGGAAGGTATGGCCGTTATTCACGACGGAGGACACTTTACTGCTCTGCCAGTACACAGCGGGCGCGTGGACGTTGGCAGAGAGGGCCTGACCGTTCAGATCGATAGGCGACTGCTCTTTGCCAGCGCAGGCAGCGTAGTCTGGCTTCAGGTCGGCCCAGTGGTCCGGACCGTGCTCCCCATCATACTCCCAATGCACACCATCCGACGTTGCAGCCGCCGCTGCAAACGACAAAGCCAGAGCCGTGGCCAGAGGCACACAGTGTTTCCATTTGATTGTCATGAAATTTCACCCGCAAGACGTTTGTTTATGCGGATTATTTTCGCTGCTCACGGTTAATGTTTCGGCCAATGACGCGCGGATTCATCTGCGGCATTCCGTCACTCGACCGTCAGTAAAAACGAGAAAAAAAGCTCAATGTTCCAGAACATGATGAAACATTAATTCTCGAAACTTCTGCGGTTAGGCACCCGTTGTGAGGGCATAGCGAAAATCAAACTCAGAACTCAACAGGAAAGGACAACAGATGACCCGCATTATTGCTACCGCTGTTTCCACACTCGCCCTTGCAGCAACGCCGGCCGTTGCGCAGGAAGTCTCACTTCCAGCCAATGTTGATGGCCCTGAAGCTATTGAAATGTTGAACGAAATGCAGCTGGCGCAGCTGAAAGAAAACAACGAGCGCGTTGTCGCCGCCACAGTGACAACGACGCAATCATCAGCGACCAAAACAGCCGACAAAACCTGGGACAAAAACCAGAAGATGGACAAGTCCAGCATGGATAAGTCGGAAAAAGACTGGTCCGATAAGAAGATGAAGAAAGCGGACAAAGACTATAAGTCCACGGATCAGGCATCTAACACGTACACAGATGCGACGATCACCGAAGTCGCGATGAGCGACCCGCAGTTCTCAACGCTCACAATGCTGCTGAAAGATGCAGGCATTGCTGACGAAATCCGTGCGGATGGCGAATATACCGTCTTCGCACCCACAAATGCCGCGTTCGACAAGCTCTCTAATGAGCAAATGGAAGAGCTGAAGCGTGATCCGACACGGCTTGAAGAAACGCTGAAAGCTCACGTGCTCGACGGCATCTATATGGCAAGTGATGTGCCAGAAGTTGGCGCTGAATTCGAGACGCTTGGCCAGGCTACGTTGATGCTGGAACGCGCGTCTGATGGCACTGTTACAGCCGGTTCGGTCCCCGTCATGCAGGCTGACATTGTCGCCTCGAATGGTGTGATCCACGTCATCGATGACGTTATCGAACTGGAATACCAGGCAGAGTCTGTTCTGAGCAAATCTGTCGGTAGCTAATACTGACTAACAGAACTGCATGTGGAGGGAGGTTTCGGCCTCCCTCTTTTTGTGCGTTTTTGCAGGGCGGAACCCCCGACACAATCAGCCGTTATTTCTTCGTAATTTTGGCTCAATGAAATGGGAGTTTCCCCACATGAAAGCCCTTATGATGTTTGGCGCACTCGCGCTCTCAGCAACACCCGTCTTTGCGCAGGACATGTCGTCCCGCGAGGCTACAGATTCAGCTTCACCAGCCCAATCGTCCCCTGCGCAGGTCAGATTGCCAGCTGTAAGCGAAACCTCAGGCACGACCTCGGTGATGTCTCACCACCTCGCCCATCTTTGGGAGAGTGGGGTTTTGAGCGCTGACACGACTGCGATTACGGAAAATCCCGAAACCCCAATAAGGCTCTCGTCCACCGATCAGGAGACTGACCTGCGGACAGAAGATGCCGAACCCGAATACGGCTATGGGGGCATTTATTATGAGTCAGAAGAAGACGTCGCACGCGATGCTATTCTTCTTCCGGAAACTGATACCGACCTTGAGCCCATAGAAGAAGGCGAAGCGCAATCGCTGCCGAAATAACTGCTCAACGGCTATTCGGAAACCTGCGTGATCAGCTGAAAGTCTGATTTCCATTTGACTGAAAGCCGCAGAGGGCAAATACCACCCTCATGACCAGTCAGAACGCTCTCGTCCTTTTTTCCGGTGGCCAGGATTCCACCGTTTGTCTTGCCTGGGCGCTTGCCCGTTATAATCGGGTGACCACCGTTGGCTTTGATTACGCTCAGCGCCACTCAGTGGAACTCAACTGTCGGCAAAATGTCTTGGAAGCGTTTCGGAAAAGTTCTGTGGTCCGTACCGATCATCTGGGTGATGATGTCATGCTTGATCTGAGCATTCTGGGCCAGATCGCAGAAACCTCGCTCACACGCGACGCAGAAATCCGGATGACCGAAGACGGCTTGCCGTCCACCTTTGTACCGGCCCGAAATCTGATTTTCTTCTCACTTGCTGGCACCATTGCGTATCGTCAGGCCGCCAACATTCTGGTCGGCGGCATGTGTGAGACCGATTATTCTGGCTATCCGGACTGCCGCCGTGCCACGCTGGACGCTCAGGAGCAAACGCTGAGCCTCGGGCTCGACCGCGACATCGTGATTGAAACTCCGCTCATGCACAAAACAAAAGCAGACACCTTTGCACTGGCTAAATCGCTCGGCGGAGAAGAGCTGGTCGAGATTGTTGTCGAACACACCCACACCTGCTATCTGGGCGACCGCTCAACGCGGCATGACTGGGGCTATGGTTGTGGCACCTGCCCTGCATGTGAGTTGCGAGCAAAAGGATGGAATGACTGGCAAGAGGCCGGCTGTCCCAAAGACCCCACAGGCCTGGCCTGAAACAGATTACTGGATATTACGCACGTGACGTCGCAATCCCCGAAATCAGGCCCATCTGCGGGTCTGTCAGCGCCATCTCTTTCAGGGCGAACCTTTGAGGTTTCGCGCGCGGCTCATTTTGAGGCGGCGCACCATCTTGCACCAAAAGATCCTGACCATCCCTACGGACGGCTGCACGGGCACTCTTTCAAAGTCGAAATTGGCGTTGAAGGTGTGGTTCAGGAAAGTGAAGACTGGGTGGCGGACTTCGCAATCGTTGGCGATGTCCTCAACAGCGTCGTGTCTGAGCTCGACCATGGCTATCTGAATGATATTGAAGGTCTTGAGCTGCCCACGCTTGAACGTATCTGCGTCTGGATCGCAGATCGCGTGGTTCAGAAGCTCCCACGCCTGACGCGCGTCACGGTATCCCGGCCAAGCCTGGCAGAATCCTGCACACTCCGGCTTGGCCAGTCTTAGAAAGTCGTCGTCTTAGCTGGTTTTCGCAGCGTCAGAGAGCTTACGGGCGAACCGGCCAAAGGTGCGGTTTGCATCCGTCCAGGTTGAATAACCTTTGACGAAACGAATATCGTTTTCGTAGCGGTCGTATTCGATATTTGCCAGCGTCTCACCATTCAGGCCGATGACCTGACCGGTCAGCGCAGCGCCGCCAAGAGAATAGCTTTCAAAACTCAATCCGATCGTATCGCTCATCTGCTTCATGGTTGGACGGTTCGGCTTTGCCGCTTCAATCACGACATTGATCTGGCCGATCTGGTCCATTTGTTCAGCGAATGCGCGTGCGATGTCATCCTTCAGAAGATCTGTGAGATATTCGCCTTCGCGAACGCCGTATTCTTCGGTGAGAGACTCTCTGAACTCATCTGAAAAGCGGATATTGACGTCAGCCGCCTGAGCAATTGGCGCGAGCAAGAGGGCCGCACCAGCAAGAAGAAACCGTTTCATGAGTGACCTCCTTCAATTCTTCTCTCTAAACATGGGATCATCTCAGAGAGATTACCACTCATCATACTGCAAATTGCAGGAAGACGGTACAGGTGAAAAGAAATCAAACATGAGAAGCGCGAATACTCAGCGTTTCTTGCGCTCGCGTTCCTCATCGCTGGTCGTTACGAGATCAACCGATGTGCCGATGACAGCGCCGGTCACGCCAACCCCTGCCTGAACAGTTTCTGAGGCGACACTGATCGCCGTCGCGGCGACACATCCTGACAGAAACGGGCTTCCCAGACCCGCAAACAGCAGAACAAAAAATACACGAAATGACATGGCTAAGACTTTCCCTGAACTCTGGCCCGACTTCGAAAGTGAGCTTAACCAGTTTCGCCTGCACAAAAACAGGCGACAAAGCAGCTCACCTGCAGGGATACAGGTAAGCTGCTAAGAATTGCTTATACTGTGTCCACCAGGACCAGTTCTGCATCATCAATTGCCTTGATGGTCAGCTTTTCCGGGCCGGTAATGGCAACGCCATCCCGCGCATTCAGAACCTCACCGCCAATATCGACCGATCCGGTTGCCAGAACGAGATAGCCATACCGGCCCGATTTCGTTTCCAGCTCCAGTTCATGGCCAGCCTGCAGAGTGGTGCCCAACACCCGGGCATCCTGACGGATTGGCAGCGCCTCATCGGCCTCATGTCCCGAGGCCAGGACGGACCAGACATTGGCCCGGTCAGCCTTTGGAAACTTCCGTTGTCCCCAGTGTGGCCTGCCACCGCGCATTGAGGGCATGATCCAGATCTGGAAAAGCGTCGTGTCTTCGCTCTCCAGATTCACCTCTGCGTGCTGGATGCCCGATCCGGCACTCATCACCTGCACATCGCCAGCCTCCGTCCGGCCCTTATTGCCAAGGCTGTCCTGGTGGCTGATCGCGCCTTTGCGGACATAAGTGATGATTTCCATATTGTCGTGCGGATGTGGCGGAAAGCCTGTTCCTGCGCGGATCTGATCATCATTCCAGACACGCAGCGCGCCATGGCCCATCCGCTTCGGATCATAATATCCGGAGAATGAAAAGTGATAACGCGCATTCAGCCAGTCATTGTCAAACCGGCCAAGCGATTGAAAGCGGCGAATATCAAGCATTGAAAACTCCTATTGGAAACGCCTTTCGCCTAGATTTAGTCAATCTCGATCATCTCAAAAGTACGTACCTCGGGGTGCCCAGTCTATCGGAAGGCGCCCCTGCATCTGACCTCAGCAGATTGGCCTGAGTTCTCCGGTGGGATTGGGGCGGATCAGCGCCTGCATGCGCTGCAGGATGGCGTCGAGCCCCTCTGCCGACATCTGACCGGAAAGCTCAGCGTGCGCGATCAGCAAGGCTGCCAGATCGCCTGTACCGTTGGGCACACCCTCCTTGATGAAAGGCGCTGACGCATAGAAGAGCTCAGAATTGCGCGCCGCCATGATCCCGATATGTCCGCTGTCATGGACGGAGGTTACATAACGCGCATAGGGCTCGGACTGGCGTGACAGTTGTGCGCGGACTTCGCTTCGCTGAGGCAAAGAGCCCGAACGCTGTATTTTGTGGCCGAGCCGCCGTTCAATCTCGAAGAACTCAAAAGTGTTCGGCGTGATGATATCTGCCAGCGGCAGGAGCTCTCGCACAATCGCGTCTGCGACCGCCTCGGAGATATAGAGCCCCTTTTCATCATCGCCCATGATCGGATCGACCACGACCAGCCCGCGCCCTGACACATGCCTGGAAATCAGATCAGCTGCGAGGCTTACCTGATCGGCGCTTGCGAAATAACCGGTTATGGCGAGATCAGCTCGCGCCGGAATGTCATTGGCAACGAGCCCCTGCGCCATGCCTTCAAACATCTCCTGAGACACGGCGCCACCGCCGGGCGCGCCCCAGCCCGGATGACGCCCAAGCAAAGTCGTCGGCAACAGGCTGACCTCCAGGCCAAGTTGCGGGAGCGCCTTCATGGCAAGGCTGCCGCCGACGTTTGATCCGGCGACGAAAGAGGAAATAACAAGGGCGTGCTTCATTCCATCATTCTGCACCTCCGGGCGCTTGGAGGAAAGTCACGTCCCACCCAATTGAATTTCATGCTGCAATGCGGCAAACACAGATGAAAGAAGACGATAATCGGGGACCCGACAGATGAGCACACAAACCCACCGCCCACGCCGTTCTGCGCTCTATATGCCTGGCGCCAATACACGCGCGCTCGAAAAGGCCAAGACACTGTCGGCCGATGCGCTGATCTTCGACCTTGAAGACGCCGTCGCGCCAGAAGCCAAGGCCGAAGCGCGCGAGAATGTCTGCGCTGCGGTAAAGGCTGGCGGGTATGGCAAGCGCGAAGTGTGTGTGCGCATTAACGGGCTCGATACCGAATGGGGGCTCGATGACCTGAATGCCGCTGTTGCGGCCGGTCCGGACGCCATTCTCGCCCCGAAGGTGATCGATGGCAGCGATATTGACCGCCTTGATGATGCCATGACGCGCGCTGGCGCCTCGCCAGACATGCAGCTTTGGGTGATGATCGAAATGCCCATGGCCATTCTGAACATCAAAGATGTCGCCGAAGCGGTCGGGCGTACCCGCCTGACCACCTTCGTCATGGGGACAAATGACCTCGCCAAAGAACTCCGCGCGGAAGCAAAGCCCAATCGACAACTGGCATTTGGAACAGCGCTCTCCATGACCATGCTGGCGGCCCGCGCCTATGATATCGTCGCCATTGATGGCGTATTTAACGACATTCAGGACAGAGATGGCCTGCGCGCGGAATGCGAAGAAGGCCACGCCATGGGCTTTGACGGAAAAACGCTCATTCACCCGTCGCAGCTTGAAGTCTGCAATGAAGTGTTCGCACCGACCCCAGCCGATGTCGAACATGCCAAAGCCGTCATCGACGCTTTCGCTGATCCGGAAAACGCGGGCAAGGGCGTGCTGAAGGTGAATGGCAAAATGACGGAGCTGCTTCACCTGGCTGAAGCCAAGCGCATTGTCGCTGTCTCAGAAGCCATTCAAGCCATGCAGGACAACTGACGTTTGAAGAGCACTGAAATCCTTGAAAAGCTGAAGCTCGCTGCTGCGCATCAACTCATTGTTCGCGTCGAGCGTGAAGAGATCGAAGATGGCTGGTTTGACGGCTATGTCGCCCGCATGGGCGACCAGTTTTTCGCGCTCGCCGTGATTGACGAGTATGTCCACGTCAATGGCTTTGCCTGTCTGCGCTATGAGGATGTCACCAATCTCACCCTGCCAACCCCGAATGAGCATTTCCTCGTCAAGGCATTGAGCATGCGCGGAGAGTATCCGCCCGTCTGCCCGTCAATTGATCTCACATCCGCCCTGCCCCTTGTGCAGACTGCGAATGATAAGACACAGCTCATCACAGTGCACGCGGAAATCGCTGAGCCTGAAACCTGCTGGGTTGGCAGATTGCGGTCCTACTCTGAGGAGCGAATTGTGCTGGATCTCGTCACGCCCGCCGCAGAATGGGACGTTGATCCCTACACGATTGAAACCGATCATGTGACGCGCGTGGATTTTGGCGGCGAGTATGAAAACGCTCTGATGCTGGTCGCGGGTGAGCGTCCGCGCAAACTCGGCGCTTAACGCGCTCGACTGAGGAGACACTGCATAGGCATGGCACACATCCTCATCGTGAACGGCCATCAGCCCTTTCCCTCTTCCCCGGGCG
>CETS01160920.1_pt1 | contig 25570 bp, 25 predicted proteins | sample 356391 | NCBI WGS metagenome assembly CETS01 (sample SAMEA2622673, study PRJEB7988) | marine metagenome | isolation source: saline water (ENVO:00002010), including
TCTGGCTCTGCGTCAGGCGTGATCTGGGTTTCTTCGCCAGATGCAAGATCGATCATGTAGACCGCACCGTCGCGGACAAAGCTCACATAATTACCGCGTGGAGAAACGCGGGCGTCGTATTCAAAGGCTTCTGTTTCGGTGAGCTGGCGGGCGTCCGCCCCGTCCTCTGACAGTTCGACCAGATGAAGATCGCCGCCGATCGGCACGAGGATCGTGTCCGCCGTGCCCCAGTCATAATCGACAATGCCTTTGGAGCCGGCAATTCGCTTGCGTTCGCGCAGGGCTTTTTCCTCTTCAGACAGCTCCACGTCTTCCGGCTCAAGGATCTGGGAATCGACCAGAAGGCTCTGTTCGCCGGTCGCGACATCAAACTGCCAGAGATCATAACGTGAGGAATCGCTTTCGCGTGCCTTGAGGAAGGTGACGCGCTGGCCATCGGGCGAGAATTTCACACCGCGCGGTGATGGGCCCGAAAGAGAAGGCGAGGCGTAGAGACGATCGATCGTCAGCCGAGGTGATTCGGTCATGTCAGAGGTGTTGGTGTCCTGTGAGTGGGCCGGGCTGCTCATGCAGGCGGCAGACAGAATGAGAAAGGCGGGCAGGAAGCGATGTTTGTGCATAGCTGCAGTTTTAGCGTTGTTTTCTCGTCTGTCATCGGTTCAAATCAGAATCATGAATGACGCTCAAGCCTTATTCGAGACGGCGAGACGCATCGCTGCCGTCGCTGAAAGCGAGGAAGAACTCGCGACAGCGGCTGGATTAATGCGGCAGGCTGCCGAACTCGGGCATGGCCCCGCGGCTGGCGCTTTCGGAATAATGGTCATGTCAGGGCAGGGGCTGAATGCCGATCCGGACCTCGCGCTTCGCTACTGGACGCAGGCGGCGCTGGATGGCGCAGATGCCGACAGCGCGTTTCGTCTGGGGATGGCCTGCCGGGATGGTCTGGTGTGCCCGCAGGATCTGGCCGGTGCGCTGGCCTGGTTCCTTCTGGCCCGTGATCTCGGTCATGATGTGGTTCTGCCGGATATCGATTCTATTCAGTATGAGATGGATGAGCCGACCCGCGCCGAGGCGTTTTCGCTTTATGACCATCTCCGCGAAAACTCAGGTCACCTGCGCTAGGCTCAGCCGATCAGCTCGTCCATTGGCTCGACCCAGCCAAAACACGGGTCACCTGCTCCAACCCAGCAGACACGGAACGTGCCGTTCTCCAGCGGAATATAACGCATGGGTCGAATATCGCCGGGCTGGGCGAAGGTATCCCCCTGACAATCGGGCATACCATTTGTCTCAAGATAGCGTTCGATCAGGATGAAGCCGGGCTTCGGCTCGGCGGTGTCGAGTTCCCATGTCGCGTCAATCTCTTCATCTCCGCTGAGGGCGACCATGCTGCCATCTTTGCGGAAATAATAAACCTCACGACAGAAGTCTTCGGCGGCGTCCTCCACACGAAGCTGCCATGTCCGCGAGGTGAGCACGTCTTCCATTTCAGCAATGTTGGTCGGCATGGTTTCGGCGGTAAAAGCGAACACCGGCCCGGCCGGGATTGTCGCTGAAATGACGAGTGCTGAAAGCGTGGCGAATGCGCGAAAGGTCATGAGCAGTCCTGAAAAGTCCTATCTGATCCTGCCTGATTGTCGCCCATTTGTAGAGCCGGAAACTCAGTTCCGGCTCGCCTCAACATGAATAGTAACCGTGACCTCGGTATTGTCGGTTTCGAGTTCACCAAGATCATAGTCCGCCCGGTCGAAGCTCACACTGGCATCGGCCATGGCCTGATCACCGTCGAGGGTGAGGGTGAAGGGCAGGTCGAGCGGCAGGGTCACATCGCGTATGGTCAATTCACCTTCGGCCAGATAGCTGCCATCATCCTGACGGGTGATGGTGTCAGCTTTGTAGAAAGCCTCCGGGAAACGGGCAATGTTCAGCCAGTTTGAGTCCGAAGCGAGCTGTTTGACCATGTTCTCAGAGCTGGAAAGCGTTCGGGTATTGATGACGACGTCAATCTCGCCAATGGCTTCAGGGTCCTCCGGATCGAGGCGGATCAGACCTGAAATATCATCAATTGTGGCGGTGCGCGGCGCTTCCTTGGCGAAAACTTCCACCTCAAGGCCGGTCTCTTCTGGCATGATCTGCCAGGTGAAAGGTTGAGCGGGTGTGCCGCTTTCGCTTGCAGCTGGTGCGGCGGTGGCCTCCTGCGCGACCTCGGCCAGCGGTTCGGCTTCAGCAGATTCGTCATAGGGCTGGAGGAACACCCAGATGAGACCACCAGCCGTCAGAATAGCGAGGAGATAAGCCAGCATGGGCCCCAGGCCATATCCTGCCATGCGGGACATGACGGTATCTTTTGAGATCAGATGATGTTTGGCGGCAGCGGCGACGTGCAGAACGAGCAAGCCAATCGTCGCGAAGGCGAAGAACTCGTGCAAACCCGAGAGCCGTTCAGCCAGGACGGAATCGACCGGCACAGGCAGATGCGGCACGGGCACGGTAAAGAAGAGCTTTGTCGGGATCTGCAGCGGCGAGGCCGATACATAAAGCCAGCCGGTTAGCGGAATGGCGATCATCACAAAATAGAACAAGACGTGCGAGATTTTGCTGCCAATCCGTTCCCAGGAAGAGAGTGTCGATGGCAGTTTCGGCGGCGTGTGCTGCAAACGCCAGATCAGGCGGATGATGGATAGAAACAGCACAGACAGGCCAAAGCTCTTATGCAGTTGGGCGATCTGGTAGAGCGTTTCACCGGTGGCAAGCTCATGACCAATCGCGAAGCCGCTGATCAACTGACCAGCTATCAGCACGGCAATCAGCCAGTGAAGCGTGCGGGCAGTGGCCGTGTAGGTTTTGTTGAAGTCCAGCATGTATTTTCGCCTTCCCCGATATCCTCACCCTTTCAGAACAATCCGGCTCGGAAGGTCAATTGTCCATGCGACGAATTGAGACTTTCACCCGAACGCCGAGACCCAGGCAGAACTGCCCGTATAGGCCAGAGCGTTTGTCACCATGGCAACAACAAAGCTTGTGATCGCGAACACAAGTGCGCGAGAGCCCTTGCCGACAGGCCCAATGCCCGCGACCCCGCCGCGCCAGGCTGTTGCCATGTCGATTGCAAAAACAACCACAATCGAACCGGCCGCATAGGCAAACCAGACCCATTCATTGCCCACCCCAAGCAGAGTGGTGCTGAGAAGCGAGAAGAAGGTGCCGGGCACAAGCGCCGAGAAATAGAGCCGGATCCGAACAACCAGCGGCGTGCCCTTTCCCCAGATGCGCAGGAACAGTGACGCGAGGGCGTGGCCAGCCATAAGAACAAGAGGGAACAGGAAGACGTAAGTGTCGAGCACGTCATCTGTGAATGCATTGAGCGCAGCCTCGCTCTCAAATGTGGTCCGGTTCTCGATCAGGCCGCGTGTGACATCGAACAGATAACTCTCCGGCCCACTCCAGATAAATCTGAGCGCTGCCATGGCAGCGATGATGGAAAACACGAGGCGAATAGAAGGTGTATAGCGCCGGTCGGTCCAGTCGGGCTTGCGAGCGGCAGCAAAAACATCGGCGGGTTTCCGGAGCAAAGCCCAGAGTGTGTGAACGCCGCGAATGTTCAGGCCGAACATGTCTTCGGCAAGGTCGTCTATGCCGACCTTTTTGTCTTTCTCACCGGTTTCCGGCTGGGTCATGCTTATCCCCGCTTGCCAAGTTGAACTTGGTGCCCAATTGAGGCACATACGCGCATTCAGAATTCACGCAGCTTCGAAAGCCCGCACATGGCCTCTTATCAATACATCTACCAGCTCTCCGGTCTTACGAAAGCCTATCCGGGCGGCAAGAAAGTATTTGAAAACATCCACCTGTCCTTCCTGCCTGATGCAAAGATTGGCGTTGTCGGCGTCAACGGCTCCGGTAAATCCACTCTGCTGCGCATCATGGCACAGGAAGACAAGGAATTTAACGGTGAAGCGCGCGCGGCTGAAGGCATCAAGATTGGCTATCTGCCACAGGAGCCAAAGCTCGATCCGGCGCTCAATGTGTTCGACAACATCGCTTCCATGTGCCCGGAGAAAATCCTCTTCGATAAGTACAATGCGGTCTCTGCCAAAATGGCTGAGGATTATTCCGATGAGCTGATGGAAGAGATGACCGAGCTTCAGGAGCAGATCGACGCGGCAGACGCATGGGACATCGATTCCAAGATCCAGATGGCCATGGACGCACTGCGCTGCCCGGACGAGTTCGCTGATGTGAACAAACTCTCCGGCGGTGAGCTTCGCCGTGTCGCGATCTGTCAGCTGCTGCTCTCCAAGCCTGACATGCTGATCATGGACGAGCCGACCAACCACCTCGACGCCGAAACCGTCGCCTGGCTGCAGAACTATCTGGTGAACTTTCCGGGCTGTGTGATCCTCGTCACCCACGACCGTTACTTCCTCGATCAGGTCACCGGATGGATCCTGGAGCTCGATCGCGGCAAAGGCATTCCGTACGAAGGCAATTACTCGGCCTGGGTCGAGAAGAAAGCCAAGCGGATGGAGCAGGAAGCCCGTGAAGAGGCCTCCAAAAAGCGGACACTCTCCAAAGAGCTTGAATGGGTACGCTCCGGCGCCAAGGCCCGTCAGGCCAAATCCAAGGCGCGTATTTCCCGTTATGAGGAAATGGCAAGCAAAGCCGAGACCGAGAAGGTTTCAACGGCTCAGATCCGCATTCCACCGGGCCCGCGTCTGGGCGGCGTGGTGCTGGAAGCTGAAGGCCTGCGCAAAGGCTTTGGCAACCGCCTGCTCATTGAAGATCTCGACTTTAAACTGCCACCGGGCGGTATTGTTGGCGTGATCGGGCCGAACGGCGCGGGTAAGTCCACCCTGTTCCGCATGATCATTGGCGATGAACAGCCAGATGCGGGCAGCCTGCGTGTGGGTGAGACAGTAAAGCTCGGCTATGTCGACCAAAGCCGCGACGCGCTGAACCCGAAGGCAACAGTCTGGGAAGAGATTTCAGGCGGCACAGATATTATCGATCTCGGCGGCGTTGAAGTGCGTAGCCGCGCCTATGTCGGTGCGTTCAACTTCAAAGGCACAGACCAGCAAAAGCCGGTTGGCGTTCTGTCCGGTGGTGAGCGCAACCGCGTCCACCTCGCCAAAATGCTGAAGACCGGCGCAAACCTTCTCCTCCTCGATGAGCCGACCAACGATCTGGACGTTGAAACCCTGTCAGCGCTTGAGGAAGGTCTTGAGAATTTCCCGGGCTGCGCCGTGGTCATCTCGCACGACCGCTGGTTCCTTGACCGGATGTGTACCCACATTCTGGCCTTTGAAGGCGACAGCCATGTTGAATGGTTTGAGGGTGATTTCAGCTCTTACATTGAAGACAAGAAACGCCGCCTCGGCGCAGAGGCCGTCGAGCCAAGTCGTCCGAAGTTCAAAAAACTCATGCGGGATTAGATTTTGTCGAAGAAGTCTCCGTCTATTTCGACTGCTTCTATAAGTCTGGTCTCCACGCCTAGCTGAAGATCTTTAAGAAGCCGAGCTAGCTCATCGCCATCGATCAATTCGATGGCTGGAGCGCCATCTCGAGTGGCTTCTTTTTGCGCTTCTGCGGTGAATCTTCCTGTCGTCATGACCAATCCCTTGTCGGCCCGTCCAATCATCGCTCCGCGAAAATCTCTGACAACATTTGAAGACACGGCATCTTTGGAGCGCTTGCATTGGAACATCGTCTGAAAGGAAATGAGATTTACTCGTAAGACACCTGTGCCGTCGATTCCTCCATCCGCTCCGCGCTGCGTAACGGTAACTTGTGAGAAACCCGATTCTCGAAGAATTCTCTGACAAAGACGCTCGAACGATTCTGGAGGTATTGCTTTCTACTTCGTGAGCAGAATTTCTTTCCAGCCCTCTTCGTCAGTTGGATCATCGTCGACACTCTCAGTTGTAGTGGCAGGGGCAGTCGGCTTGCGGTCTGCGAACTTTGCCGTTCGCCACACTTCTCGAATCTCGCGTTCAGAGGCCGACTTGCCTTGCGCGGTAAGGGTCCAAACTCCTCGCTGAGAATTGTCTGCAAGTCCGGCTTTCTTCAAGTAAGTCCGAGACCAACGCATTCGATAGCTAAACCAAGTATCGCTAGAATTCTCTTGGTTGACCTCTTGAACGTCCTCAGGAAGCTGAAGGAGTTCTGCTACTTTATCGTTGATTTCCTGGAGCGTTCCTGAGCCTCCCAACTCTCGCATAGCATCCACGGTTGGGGGTATTAGTTCCTGAACCTTCGGAACGTCATCTTTCGTCGTCATAACTAGTCGTTCCTGAAGCATATCTCATTCGTTGAAGTTCGAACCTAACGAACGACGGAAAATCAGCAAGCGTCTACGTAACTATTAGACCCCAGCTAAATGGTTGTTCGATAGCTTGGCTAAGTCCGTCCCGACAGACCTCATCGAGCTTTCCCAGGATGCGGAACGCATATCCGGGATCCAGAATTTTGACGTATTGACGTGAGGTCAATTTGACCGCGCTTCGAACGTGTTTAAGCTTCCTCTCAATCAAAACACCGCCGCCTCAGAAAACTGAGAGCAGGCGAGGGGAGGGTCTGCGTATGAGACATCTGAAGTCTGGAATAGGGCTGGCGTCACTGTTGATGGTCACGGCTTGCGCGAGCTGTTCTGGTGGCGGTTCTGGCGCGGCCTCTGCGGCGCCACCTCCGCCGGTTGGCAGCACACCCACTCCAACTCCCACACCCACACCAACGCCAACCGCGCTGACTGGCGCAGAGCACTACGCCGACATGAAGGCCAGGCTCGGCATTAGCGCGATGAAGCCGGGGCGAAACTCTGATGGCGATGCAGAGAACGGCGCGAATTACGACGAGTCCAAAGCCAATCCATATCCAGATCTGCCAGATCCGCTGATCGATAATGCGGGCAACCCGGTCGACACGCCGCAGGCCTGGGAAAACACCAGGCGGGCTGAGTTGATCGAGGCGTTCGAACAGGACGTCTACGGCAAGGTGCCGTCCACGGCGCCGGACATCTTCTGGCAGGTGACTGGGTCCGAAAACGGTGTGCTTCAGGGCGAGCAGGTTCTGATCCGTAAGCTGGTTGGGCGGCCGAATGCGGAGGTCGAAGGCATTGATCTTGAAATCCGGATGCTTGTGGTCACGCCAGCTATAGCCGGCGAGAAAGCGCCTGTGCTCGTCATGTTGGGCCCGGGCGATGAAACGCCGCCTGCTGAGGTGGATAGCCATGGCGACCTGCCCAGACAGCACCTGCTGATCGAGCGTGGCTGGGGCTATGCCATGCTGAACACCGACACCATCCAGCCTGACACGCCGGATGGATTGTCTTCCGGTGTGATCGGATACTCAAAACAAGGCGGATACAGAGATCCTGACGACTGGGGCACCTTGCGGGCCTGGGCATGGGGCGCAAGTCAGGCGCTGAGCTTTCTGGAGGCTGACAGCGAGGTCGACCCCGATCAGATCGGCGTCGAAGGCGTGTCTCGCTATGGCAAGGCCGCGCTTCTGGCCATGGCTTTTGATGAGCGGTTTGATGTCGGGCTGATTGCATCTTCAGGGAAGGGCGGCACAACGCTCTTGCGGCGCAATTTCGGCGAAGCCGTTTCGAACCTCACAAGTTCAGGTTTCCATCATTGGATGGCCGGGAATTTCCTGAAGTATGGGTCTGCGGATCCGGGCGCGCCCGACGCAGGCGATTTGCCGGTTGATTCCCATGAACTGCTTGCCCTGATCGCGCCGCGGCCGGTCTTCATCAGCTATGGCATTCCGGAAGCAGGCGATGCGGAATGGCTCGACCATCTGGGGACGTTCTAGGCCATTCTGGCAGCCAATCCGGTTTATCAGCTTCTTGGCGTGCCGGGGCTGCTCCCTATGCCTGCGGACACTAGTACCCTGCCGCCGGTGAATGAAAGCCTGCTGGATGGACGCCTGGGATGGCGTCAGCATGATGGTGGACACACTGACAGGCCAAACATTTCGCATTTCACGGCATGGGCTGCAGAGCAGTAAGCGATGGCGAATATCTGCTAGTCGAGGAGCCAGCTCATGGCGCGACGGACCTCGGCTTTGCCGCCGGTTTCAAGGCAGAAGCCGTGAGACAGGATAAGCCGGTCAAATTCCCAGTCGAGCACATACTCGACGCAGCGGCGCGCCACGGTCTTCTCTTCAAATGTCAGACGAATGTCGATGGCTGTGCCACCTTTCTTGCCCAGCAAACCGGCAGCGCCTTTGAGGATGCGCCAGATAAAGTTCTGCTGAGAGGGATCGTGCTTCTGAATAATGTCGGTCACGATCAGGGAGCCTGATGGTTTGTGGCAGAACCAGACTTCATCCAGAAGCTTGTGTCCTTTGATGACCTGTTGCTCGATGACCCCGGAAATGGCTGCAGGCGCTTCATCTTCCAGAACGAAATCGGCCTCAATATCAGGGTGGCGTTCTCTGAAACCGGGTGAAACCATGGAAATGGCGTCGGGCCATTGTTTGCGCCATTCCGTCAGATAAAGGCTGTGGATCTTGTTGGGCTCGATCAGATAAGAAATGCTTCCAAGGGCCTCAATGGCCTCAATACGATCTGGCGTTAGCCTCACCGGCGAATGCACCCAAAGCGCGCCATCAGGCAGACGGATGATCACTGAGCGCGTGGCAAAAGGAATGCCATGCATGCGCGCTTCATCGCCCTCAAGAAGCCAGACGTCTGTCGCGAATTCCTTCAGATCTGCCATATCATACCTCCGGCCTTCAGGGTCTCATCATGGCGTGACATGCATGTGTCAGCTCGCCTCCTTTTTTCAACCCAAAACGAGAACGATCAGGCCAACGACACCAACGAGCAGACCACTCCAGACGGCAAGGTTGATCTGGCGCGATCGTTTGGCAGATCGCTTTTCTAGCCAGGTGCGCGGCCGAACGCCGCGAATGGCGAAGACCAGCATGCTCGCGATATTCACACAGATGATGTTGGTGGCCAGAAGGACGCCGGCGCGTGCCGAGAGCGCAAGCTCGCCAGCGCCAAGATAAACGGCGAAGGCAACAGATGGCGGCAAGAGCGCGACAGCGACCATCACCCCGACCAGAGTCGTCGAAGAGCCGCGGGCAATGGACAGGGCGGCAGCACCTCCCGAGGCGAGGGCCAGAACCACGCTATCGAGGCCAACATGGGTCCGGTCAATCAGCTCCTGGCTGGAGAGATTTACATCAATTATGAAGCCGATGAGAAAGGCTGTGCCCACGCCAAGCGCCAGCCCTGCGAGCGCCGTTCGGCTGGCCTTCAGCATGAGCTCTGCATCACCGATCGAAGCCGCAAAGGAAAAGGCCAAAAGCGGGCCGAGCAAGGGCGCAATCACCATTGCGCCAACAACCACTGCGACAGAGTTGGCATTCATGCCGAGCGCCGCCACAATAGCAGAGAGCAGGGTCAGGATCAGGAAGTTCGAATTGATCTTCGTGCCGTCAGCGACATCCTGATAAATCTCCTCACGCAACGCGATTTCAGGGCTCTTTTCCTTTTCTTTTTCGTCGCCTGTCTGGTCTTCAATGGTCTCTTCGGTTTCCGGACCGATACAGGCCTCAACCGGCACGATGACCAGCTGCCAGTTCTTATAGGAGCTGAGCCTGTTCTGCAGCGTATCGACGAGAGACTGGCTGTCACTTTCTGGCAGGACAACGCGCGCATCTGCGCTCTTGTCCGCGGTGTCCATAATGGCCCAGTCAAGCATGTCCCATTCGTCCAGAATGCGAGCGACGGTGTCTTTCGCCTCGGCCGGATAGGAGAGGTACATCATGCGCATGGGTGAGGACCTTTTCGATCAGGCAGGGCAGGCAGACTCGGTGTCGCATCTCATCATGGGCTCAGAGCAAAAGCCACTGCCTCAATCCCATGAGAATAGCAGAGCCGATTGCTATAAGTTTCCTCTATAGTGCTATTCGGCTTTTCGATGGAACGGCGCGAACGGGTGGGCGTCAGTCAGGCAGTTACAGACCGAGCCAAATTCTGGCCGATAGCCTTTCAGGAGCACCATCATGGCTGACAAGCCCACGCTGACGTCCACGTCTGGCAAACCGTATCCAACAAATGAAACCTCCAAGACAGCAGGCCCGCGTGGTCCGCTCCTGATGGAAGACCACTATCTGATGGAGAAGCTCGCCCATCAGAACCGCGAGCGGATTCCGGAACGTGTTGTTCATGCCAAAGGCTGGGGCTTGCAGGGCAAGTTCACGGTCACGCATGACATTACCAAATATACCTGCGCAAAAATCTTCTCAGAGGTCGGTAAGGAGACAGAAGTTCTGTCACGCTGGTCAACTGTGGCCGGTGAACGCGGCGCGGCAGATGCTGAGCGCGATGTGCGCGGCTTTTCTCTGAAGTTTTACACCGAAGACGGCAACTGGGACATGGTCGGCAACAATACGCCGATCTTTTTCGTCCGCGACGCCTTCAAGTTTCCGGATTTTATCCGCACCCAAAAGCGCCACCCGAAAACCAATATGCGCTCCCCTGAAGCCATGTTCGACTTCTGGGCCGGTCAGCCGGAAAGCGTGCACCAGGTGACCATCCTGATGTCTGATCGCGGCATTCCAAAATCTCCGGCGCACATGCATGGCTATGGCTCGCATACATTTTCCATGTGGAACGCACAGGGCGAACGCCATTGGGTGAAGTTCCACTTCCGCACCCAGCAAGGCAACGAATGGTACACCGACGCCAAAGCGGCAGAGATTATTGGCCAGACCCGCGAAAGCTATCAGGAAGAGCTCTGGAATATGGTCGATGCAGGCAATTATCCGAAATGGAAGCTGTTCATTCAGGTCATGACGGAAGAAGAGGCCACACAGACCGAATATAATCCGTTCGATCTCACCAAGGTCTGGCCACATGGCGACTTCCCGCTGATCGAAGTGGGTGAGCTTGAGATGAACAAGGTGCCGGAAAACTATTTCCAAATGGTCGAGAACGCAGCCTTCAATCCGAACAATATCGTTCCGGGTATCGGCTTCTCACCGGACAAAATGCTTCAGGCGCGCGTCATGTCCTATGCCGATGCGCACCGCTATCGGATCGGTACGCATTATGAGGCAATGCCAGCGAATGCACCGAAGAATGCTCAGGTAAACCACTATCACAAAGACGGTGCCATGCGGTTCTTCACCAATGATTTCGGCAATCCGAATGCCTACTATGAGCCGAACCAGTATGACGGGCCGGTCGCGGACCCGACGGTTGAAGAGCCGCCGCTGAAAATCGATCCGGAAACAGTCTTCGCGCGCTTCAAACAGGAAGAGAGCGAGATTGATTACGTCCAGCCTCGTGCGCTCTATGCTGAGGTGTTCAATGATGAGGAACGTGACCGACTTCACAAGAACATGGCCGGCGGCATGGCGCCAATTTCAGACTCTGTAAAAGAGCGCTGGCTGGCTGTCCTGAAAAAGGTGCACCCGGATTATGAAGCTGGGGTTCGCAAAGCGCTGGAGACCGGCAATCATGGTGATCCGTCTCTGCCAGTGACGGACGACACCCCGCTGGAAGCGGCTGAATAATCGGCCCTGATAGCTGAAACATCACGCGCCCCGGAGCTTACTTTCCGGGGCGTTGTTTTGTCCGGTTTCCTTCCTCTGGGTTCGTGCCATATCATGGGCCATGTCATCACGCCTGACCGTATTCTATGATGGGGCCTGTCCGCTCTGTATTCGCGAGATCGGCGCTCTGCGTTCGCTTGAGAAAGGGCGCCATATCGATTATCTCGATGTTTCCCCGCCGGACGCTGCAGAGTTCTGCCCAATACCTCAGGAACAGCTTCTCGCGCGCTTCACCGTGCGGCGGAAAGATGGTCAGCTTGTTGATGGCGCGCAGGCCTTTACAGAAGCCTGGTCTCAGGTGCCCTGGCTTGTCTGGCTCCGGCCCGTTGGACGGTTTCCGCCCGCCCGTTGGCTGCTCGATCTTGTCTATGCAGGTTTTCTGAAAATTCGCCCGCGACTGCAGCGCTTTGCCGGGCGGATAGTCGCTGAAAAACCGTGAACCACAGCCCCTTGCAGGCGTTTAAATGACAACGACTGAAAGGACGAAATCATGACCTTTATGACATCAGGCCGCGCTGCACTTTGCGCCTGCGCCTTGGCGCTTCCGCTTGTCGCTTGCGGCGACGATAACGCCACCAGCGGCATGAGTGCCCCTACTGATTCTGAATCGACAATGGACTCTGCGACACCAGATCCAGAGGTCACGCCAGATGTTGGCAACGAAACCGATGTCCTCGGCAATGAGTTGAACCCGGATGATCCGATTGAGACTGACGAGGAAACAGACAACACAATGCCGCCCGCGAACATGCCTGAAGACGGCCCCCAGTAAGCAGAGCTGGTATCAAATTCAAAAGAGCTGATGGGAAACCCCTGTCAGCTCTTTTTTTATGGCCGCACGCCACATAGATGAGTGCTCGAAACGGAGCCCGCCATGAAACTCACCATCATCGAAACCGGCCTGCCACCTGAAGCGATCCGCGAGGATTATCCTGGCGGATATCCGGTCATGTTCGAACGGTTGTTCCTGGGCGCGGACCCGGAAATGACGTTCGAAACGGTTTCAGTGGTGAAAGGCGATGACCTGCCTGACCCGGAAAGCCTGGAGGCCATACTGATCACCGGCTCAGCCTATGGTGTCTATGACGACACGCCGTGGATGCGGGCCTCTAAAGAGTGGATTGGTTTTGTTGCTGAGCATCAGGTGCCCATGCTGGGCATATGTTTTGGCCACCAGCTGATCGCGGACGCTTTGGGCGGCGATGTGCGCAAGTCTGACAAGGGCTGGGGCATTGGTCGGCACACCTATAAGCTGGCCATGAAGCCAGACTGGATGGGCGAGGGCGCGCCGGATCATTTCTCTGTCGGTGTCAGCCATCAGGATCAGGTTCTTACACCGCCCGCCGATGCCCGTGTTGTTGGCGGCAATGAATTCGCGCCTCACGCAGCGCTGGTCTATTCACGCGCACCCATTCTGACCTTTCAGGGCCATCCTGAGTTTACCGATGGCTTCATGAGCGACCTCTATGAAGCGCGCAAGGGCCGCCCGCTTACAGAGGAGCAGGTCTCAGAGGCGCTCGAAAGCTTCAGCGTGCCGGATGACAATGACCTCATGGCACGCTGGATGGTGAGTTTTCTGAAGGCGCAGAGTTAGGCGCGCTTACGGTCAACGCGCGAGAGAGGCTGAGCGAAGCTTTACCTTTTCGGTCGAAGACTGAATCTCGCGTGTCGCTTCGGCAATGGTCGTGATGCCATCGTTCACGCTGGACACCGCATGCGTTGCTTCGGTCATGTGAGACGAGATATCACGCGTAACTACGGCCTGCTCTTCTACCGCGCTTGAAATGCTGAGCGAGATCGCATTCACATCCTCAATCACAGTGGCGATGGCTTCGATCACCGAGACGGTGTCCCTGGTTGCGCCCTGAACGGACAGGATCTGTTGGCCAATTTCTTCACTGGCCCGCGCTGACTGGGTGGCGAGTTGCTTGACCTCTGAGGCGACGATGGCAAAGCCGCGACCGGCTTCTCCAGCCCGTGCCGCTTCGATCGTGGCGTTGAGGGCCAGCAGGTTTGTCTGTTCTGCAATGTCCGAAATCAGGTTGATGATCTCGCCGATCTGCTCTGCCGATCTGGACAATGTCTGGATATGATTGCTCGCGCTTCGTGCCTGCTCAACAGCCTTACTCGAGATATCGTTCGCTTTCGTCGCCTGACCAGAAATTTCCTGAACGGAGGATGCGAGTTGCGTGCTGCCGTCCGCGACGTTCTGAACGCTGGATGCGGTTTCGGCAGAAGCTGCGGCGGCAGCATCCGCACGCTGGGCGGCGCGCGCGACGGCTTCCTCGATTTCAGTAAGGTCTCTGTCAATATCTGAAGAGGTCTGAGCGCGTGCGATCCGCGCTTTGACACGCTCGGTGATATCGGTCGCGAATTTCACAACCTTGTATGGCTTGCCGCGGAAATTGAGAATTGGCGTATAGGTCGCCTGGATATAGACATCCTCGCCAGATTTGGTGACGCGGCGATATTCCCCGGACTGAAATTCTCCGCGATTGAGCGCTTTCCAGAACGCATCATACTCCACATTGCGATCTTCCGGCGCAACGAACATGGCATGCTTCTTCCCAACGATTTCGCTCAGCGAATAGCCAAGAGCGTCGCAGAATTTCGCATTGGCGTCCTGAATGGTTCCGTCCATTTCGAAATGGATCACTGCTTGTGAGGCATTGATTGCGGTCACGAGCCCCGCGTCTTTAGCGGAACGCGATTTCTTGTCTGTGATATCGGTGGCGATCTTGATGATGCCGGTCACTGTTCCCGATTTGTCGATAATCGGATTATAACTGGCCTGGATCCATACGCTTTTGCCGGATTTGGTTTTTCGACGAAACTCGTCGCTCCGGAATTTTCCCGCGCCAAGATCTGCCCAGAACTGACGGTAAGTGTCGGAACCGGCTTCATCCTTGTCTACAAAAAGCCGGTGATGCTGGCCGACGATTTCGTCCAGCGAATACCCCATCAGGCCTGTGAAGTTCTCATTGGCGTCTGTGACGATGCCCTCGGGGGTAAACTCAATGACGGCTTGCGAGCGACTGATGGCTTGAAGTTTATCTGATTTACCAAGAGTTTTTTTGGGTCCGAGTTTTATCATCTGCGTCGTCTTTCATACCAGTCAGCACCATTCGGGCGCCCCGAAACGAGCCTAGACAAGAATGGTTACATGACCCTTGAGACTTCGACTAAATTGAGATTGAGCTGATTGTATTGCTTAGGCTGCGACGGCTGAGGATACAGACTTCAATGCATCTGCAGAGGCCTGAATTTCCTTGCTGGCAGCGGCAATCTGATCGAAGCCCTGCGATATCCCGGCGACATCCTGGCTGGCGTCAGCCATGTTGCGGGAGATGTCGCTGGTGACGCTGGCTTGTTCCTCCACCGTGCCGGAAATCGACAGGGAGATTTCATTCACCTGATGGATGACATCCTGAATTGCGTTGATCGCGGATACAGCAGACTGTGTGGCAGATTGAACAGCAGTGATCTGTGCGGTGATATTCTCAGTCGCTTTTGAGGACTGAGACGCCAGGACCTTCACTTCACTCGCGACAACTGCGAAGCCTTTCCCAGCTTCTCCAGCGCGAGCAGCCTCAATGGTCGCGTTCAGCGCAAGCAGGTTGGTCTGTGCTGCAATGTCAGAGATCAGTTTGACGATCGAGTTGATTTCTTCTGATGCTGAGGTGAGTCCAGATATGAAGACGGACGCCTCTTTCGCCTTTTCCACAGCGTCGCTTGAAATCTGGCCAGCCTTGGAAAGCTGTTCGGAAATATCCTGAACTGACGACGCAAGCTGGGAGCTGCCCGTTGCAACATTGTCCACGCGCTGTGCTGTCGAGCGTGAACTGTCGGCGGAGGTGTTGGCCTGAAGGTTGAGTGCTTCAATGGCGCTCTGGATGCGTTCGAGGTCACCATCAATGCGTTTTAAGGCCTGAAGACGTTTGACTTTCTCTGTCTCGTCAGTCGCGAATTTCACCACTTTGACGACATTGCCATCAATATCGAAAATCGGATTGTAGCTGGCATTGATAAAAATCTCCCGATCGCCTTTTGCCAGTCTGCGATATTGCGCGGCCTGGTACTGTCCGGCCCTCAGCCTGTCCCAGAAGGCCTCATATTCAGGGCCGCGGTCATCGGGATGCACACACATGGAATGGTGTTTCCCGCGGATCTCATCAAGCTCATAGCCGACAGCGTTCAGAAAATTCCTGTTCGCGGTGATGATTGTGCCATCCGGCTTGAATTCAATAGTGGCTTGAGAGCGATCCAGCGCTTCGATTTGACCTTTGTGGTCCGCCGACACTTTTTTCGCTTCCGTGACGTCCGATGCAATCTTCATGACGCCGACCACTTCACCGGATCTATTGAAGAGCGGATTGTAAGAAGCCTGGATCCAGACATTTCGCCCGTCTTTGCCGATGCGGCGATACTCAGCCGACTGGAAGTTGCCGGCACTCAGAGACTGCCAGAAGGCGCGGTACTGATCGGAAGCCTTTTCTTCGGGCGTAACAAACATGGAATGATGCTGCCCGACGATTTCTGGCAGCGTGTAGCCGACAGCTGCAAGAAAGTTCTCGTTGGCGCTTTTGATGATGCCGTCCGGTGTAAATTCGATAATCGCTTGTGACGAATTCAGCGCATCCATGCGCATGGCGTCACTGATAGCCCGGCTTTTGCTCTTGCTACCCATGTCTTCTCCCCGCGAGTATTTAAACCTTTATTTTCGGCTCAGTATCGCACGGCGCGGTTAACAGATTTCCGCATCCCGTTCATAAATGTGGTTGTATAGGTGAGAAATTTCTAGTCGCCTGAAAGCGCACGTTTTTTAAACCGCGGGCGTGTCTGTGTTAGGACTGCCTTTGCGGGAGCTTGGTGGAGATCATCCAGCCGGCTGTTTGATAGGCGGCCGCTATCATAAGAAACAGTTCCGCAAGAGGGTGGTGAATAAAGAAAACAGAGATCGCGATCGCAATGCATCCCAGGTCGAAGCGATCATCGCTGATCAACCGTCCAAGCGGCATGCGTGCCTTTTTTATCTGCTCCATGCTGACCTGATAAACGCCGTTCATCGTCGGCGGACCGAATACATCCTGCAGGACGCGCGGATCGAAGATGCCCGTCAGCTCGCAGATCTCAGCCGCGCGCGCTCGACCCTCCTGAACGGCACGTTTGCGCGCACTGGTGCCGATGAGGCTGACACAGGCTGAGATGATGATTGCGATGGCAATAAAGGGTTCGGCGGATCCGATCATGAACGCAATTTGGGGATGGCGGCCCAGTAATCAAAGTCCAGAAGTACGTCAGGCAGATATTTTCCGTCTTCACCCTTGTACGGATAGTCGGCGCAAGCACGGTCTTTCGTCGCAACAAGGCGCAGCCTTAGCGCGCCAACCGTGTCTGAAAGCTCTGCTTTGTCGATCACCTCAGACCAGGCATGGATGGTGTCGCCGGAGAACAGCGGATTGCAGTGCGTACCGCCATTGATGGCGATCATCTGGCCAGCATTCGCGAGACCATTGAAAGCGAGGCTTCGAGCGGTGGAAATGACCACGCCGCCATAAATCAGGCGTTTTCCGAAACGACCCTTGCTCTGCTCAAACTGATTGAAGTGAACTTTGGCCGTATTCTGGTAGAGGCGTGTGGCTGTCTGATGCTCGGCTTCTTCAATCGTCATGCCATCGACATGGTCAATCTTCTCGCCAATTTCATAGTCTTCATAGCCGTATGGGCTGCCAGCCAGCTCGGCGTCATAGCTCGCATAGTCGGCATAGGCCGCAAGGTCGGCGGCATCGACAGCATCCGGCAGATCAGGAAGGACGGTTTCCGGAGTTGGCGAGGCATGATCCTTTTTATTGACCATGACCCAGCGCACGTAGGAAAGCACTGTTTCTCCATTCTGATTGGCGCCCGTTGTGCGAACGTAAACCACTCCGGTTTTTCCGTTCGAATTTTCTTTCCGTCCGATCACTTCGGAGGTTGCGGCCAGTGTATCGCCAGGGAAAACAGGTTTCAGGAACTTGCCATCGGCATAGCCAAGATTGGCAACGGCATTCAGCGAAATGTCAGGAACGGTCTTTCCGAATACGACATGGAAGACAATCAGCGGATCAACAGGCTGACGATCAAAACCGGCGGCTTTGGCAAAAGGCGTCGATGAGTAGAGCGCATAGCGTGAGCCAGTCAGTGACCGATAGAGCGCGAGATCGGCTTCTGTCAGCGTCAGCGGGGTTGCATGTTTGAGAATGCGTCCCGGCGTGAAGTCCTCAAAATAATTTCCGGAAAATGACTTCATCTCTCATCACCCCTGTCTGCATATGAGGTGTTGAGACGAAAAACCAGCTCGGTTGTCAATCGGTTGCTAGCTCAGGAGCGCGGCAATTTCTTTGTAAACGGACGTTGCGTGCTCAGACTTGCTGATCCAGCGCTCTGCCGTGTCGCGGACGGCTGGGGCGTAGGTCTCGCCGAGTGGGGCGCAAACTGCGCCGATTACGACAGCAGCCAATAGCTTCATCTGAAAGCTGACGAAAAGCACACGGGTGAAAGCAAACGCCTTGGCCAAAGGCCAGGCGAGCATGAGATAAAGCAGTGCGCCGGCCAGGCCGGCAGCCCATGCGGTCGATGTGATTTCCATCAGGTCTGGTCTCCCTGTCTGCCCTTTATGACACACACGCGTTAAACCGAGCCTTGTGGATAAGTTGATATTTCAACCGATTTTCAAATCAGTTCGCGGAAAATTTCCGATCAAATATCGGCGCGCGATTCAGCATGCCTGTTCGATACGACAGTTAAAGAGAAAAATTTCAGACTTTTTGAAAATTGGAGTGGACATCTGAAAGCCGCCTGATTAGGCACGTTTTGTAATATCATTACAAAGGTGCTTTATGACGTCCTTCAAGCTCGCATTGCTGGCCACATGTTCTCTGGCTATTTCGGTTCCGGCTCTGGCGCAGTCAGGCGACAGAGTTCTTCGAGAAGACACGATTATCGTGACGTCTCCAGGTCCCGACCGTCTGTCAGGCGAACTGATCTCCAAAACCGATGCTCTGAACCGGGATGACCTGATTGCTGACATGAAGGGTACGCTGGGTGATACGCTGGCAAACCGGCCCGGCGTAAGCACCACTTATTTTGGCGCAGGTGCAAGCCGGCCAGTGTTGCGCGGACTTGGCGCCGAACGCGTGCTGGTACTGACCAATGGCATGGGCGTGATCGACGCATCTGCGGCGTCACCCGATCACCAGGCTGGCGCAGACGGGCTCGATGCTGAGCGCGTCGAGATTCTGCGTGGACCTGCAGCGCTTGCTTATGGCGGGCAGGCCATTGGTGGTGTCGTCAATGTGATTGATGGACTGATTGTCGATCAACTTCCGGAAGAGAATGTCTTCGGGCAGGCTTATGGCGCCTATAACAGCGTGAATGAAGGCACGGAGATCGGCGGTAAAGCGGGCTTTGTTCTTGGCGATTTCGTCTTCAATTTCTCAGCTGCTCAGCGTGATTTTGACGACTACGACATTCCGGGCTTTGCCGAGTCTTCTATCCTGCGGGCTATGGAAGGCGAGGAAGGACATGATCATGAGGACGAGGATCACGATGATGAAGATCATGATGACCACGACCATGACGATCATGACCATGAGGACGAGGAAGTTCGCGACACGCTGAGCAACTCCTTCCTTGAAAGTGAGACCCTTTCGGCCGGTCTGTCATGGGTCGGTGAACGCGCCTATCTCGGTGTGTCTGTGCGCCAGCAAACCTCTGAATATGGTCTGCCGGGTCACCACCATCATCACGAAGAAGAAGGTGAGCACGACGATGAGGATCATGCCGACGAAGATCACGATGATCACGACCATGAGGATGAAGATCACGACGATCATGACCACGATCATGAAGAAGAAGGTGCCTTCATCGATCTCGAACACATTCGCGTCGATGTTCAGGGCGGATACCGCTTCAATGGCGACGTGCTCGATGAACTGAAGTTCAATGTGATGGCGTCGGACTATGAGCATGCCGAGTACGAAGGTCCGGGCGAGATCGGCACCCAGTATTTCTCTGATGGTGTGGAAGGTCGTGTCGAGCTCGATCACCATCTCGGCGATAGCAGCGGTACGATTGGCGTCCAGTTCACGGACAAGACCTTCGCAGCAGACGGCGAAGAAGCCTTTATCACCGATACTGATACGACGTCCTTCGGACTGTTCGTCTTCGAGACGCGTGAATGGGGTAGCGGTTTCGGCGTGGAAGGTGGCTTCCGCGGGGAAACTGTTGAGCTGGACAATGAACGGTTCGGCAAGCGGGACTTTGACCTGCTGAGCGTTTCTCTCGGCGCGCATCGGCACTGGGAAAACGGCCTTTTCCTTGGCGCACAATTCTCACTGACAAACCGCGCACCAAACGAGAGCGAGCTGTTTGCAGACGGAGCGCACCTCGCAACAGAGCAATATGAGGTCGGCAATCCTGACTTCGACAGTGAGCGCGGCATCAACTATGAGGTCACAGCGCGTTATAACCGTGGCGGCTTCAATATTGGCGCAAACCTGTTCTATACGGACTTCGGAAACTTCATCTATCTGACGCCTGGTGAAGCCGTGCATGAGGGCGGCCTCACCGACGAGATCGACGAGTTGCCAGTGTTCCTGTTCACCCAGGAAGATGCCCATTTCTCTGGGGGCGAGGTTTATGCGAGCTACGACCTGTCAGCTGGCCCGCTCGGCGCAGACTGGACATTTGATGCAAGCGTCGACTTCGTAACCGCTGAACTCGATGATGGCGGCAACCTGCCTTACATCCCACCTCTGACGCTCAAGACAGATGTGAGTGCAGATTGGGGCCTGTTCGACGCGGGTATTGGCGTAACAGTGGCTGACGAACAGAATGATACCGGCGTCGGCATTCTGCCAACCGATGGCTATACGACACTGGATTTGTCTGCCGGGCTTGATCTGGCTGAATGGGCACCGTCGCTGGATGGGGCACGCCTGTTCGTACAGGCGCGCAACGTCACCGATGAAGAGGTCAGATATGCGACCTCCGTCCTGAAAGATACGGTACCCGCGCCAGGCCGAAACATTCGGGTCGGCCTGTCCGCGAAATTCTAACAGCTTGTCTTTGTGACGAGAGCTCTAAAAGACCTGCTCGGGATCAGATGATGTCGAGCAGGTTCTCAATCGGACGGCCAAGCGCCGCTTTGTCGCCATTAATGCCGATTGGGCGCTGAATCAGGCGCGGATTGTCCGCCATTGCGGCATAGACCTCATCATCGCTCGCGGTTTCTGGCAGATCGAACTTCTTAGCGTCCTTCTCGCGCAGGAAAGCGCGCGGACTATCTGCACCCAGCTTCTTCGTGATGTCCCGCAATTCCGCTTCGCTCAGCGCGTCGGATTTATTCGCGTATTTGCGGACTGAAACCGCCACACCTTTTTCATGCAAAAGCTCCAGGCCATTGCGCGAAGTGGAGCAGCCCGGATTGTGAAGAAGAACATAGCTCATCGAGAAGGACCCCTTTTTTGTCAGGAGGCGGTAAGTCCTTCGCGCAGATTTGTCAAAACGTCAGGGCTGACCGGTATGGCGACTGCGATAGCTGGTTGTCGGGCTGGTGCGATAGGTGCGCGTCACGGTCCTGGGCGGATAGGAAGTGTGCGGCGTGATCGTCTCGTCAGGATAGGCAAACCTGCGCCCCACAGGTGTGGCGGTTCCCGGAGATGGATAGGTGCCAGACGAGGCCGTTGCATAAGACGAGGTGTAGCCTTGAGTTTGCGACGTATAGCTCTGGCCAGAAGTATAGGATGTCGCGCCGTTTCTGTAGCTTGGTGGCGCAGATCGATAGGTTGGCTGCGCTTGTTGGTAACTGGTGGTCGCGGCAGTGCTTTGCGTTTGGCCCACCGAGCCCTGATAGGGCTGGCTGCGGGCCGTTGCGTAGCTGGAACTCGTGGATGTCGTGGACGTCGCGCGCGCTGTTGCAAAAGAGGAGACATAGTCTGAGGTGGGACCGGTTGCTGGTGTCGGTGCGGAAGATGTTGCGTAGGCTGATGCCTGACCGACAGGCTGAGCTGTCACAGAAGAGGACGCATAAGCAGAAGCTGACGCCAGTTGATAATTTCCGCCATAAGGTGGCTGATAGGCATTGTCTGAGACGTTTCCGTATTCCCGGACCTGCGTGGGCATCACGCCGGGTGTCGCGAGTGCCTCGGACAGGCGAACCCAGGCCTGCGTGCGATAGGGGTCAGAACAAGTCAGACGCACCCAGTAGTGCTCATCATAGCCGCCTGAGGTCGGTGTCGCGATGCCTTCGAACTGTGAGACCCGGGTTGTATAGGGCTTGCCATTGATCTGAACTTCGCCAAACTCATGATCGAGATAGCGTAGGATACGGACACGACTGCCTTTGCTGAGGGTGATCTTCTGATCCGCACCGGCCTTGAGAACGCGGCTTTGATTGAGTTGAAGTTCGGTTTCCTGAGAGGCCGTCAGAAAGGTGAGGGTGTCGCTTTTCGTGCGCCGGTGATTCCACGGATGGATGGAGGCGCCCATCGGTAGGGCGCAGGTTGTCGCCGGATCTGTGTTTGGAACAGGCACGCGGTGGGCGGGCACTTCTACGCCGGGCGCGCTGATCGTAAAGCCAGGCGGGACATCTCCGGGCCAGCCGAATCCAACGTGCCAGTCCTTGTCATAATAATTGCTGAGATAGATGTCTTCCTTGCCGAGAGCGACGTATTGAGACCCGTTTGCCGAGGCAGACAAACTGCCCGTGAAGGCTGCGAAGATAGAACTTGCACATATGACTGTCAGAAAAGTCTTTTTCATTTCGTCCCCCCAGACTACCTGTTCAGGTATGTCGTCAGCCGCCCCCAGACTTCAAACACTACACGGCTATACCGCGTATTTCGAAAGTTTTCATGTCTGGGGAGAGGAGTTGGGGCGTTATTCGCGCCAGATGCGTAAAATTTTATTCGAATCCAAAAGGACGAGCCGACCGAAATGACCCATGAGCGCCGCACGAAATCCGTGACAGTCCGCAATGCCCAGCTCTCAGATATTCCGGGTATCGTGGCGCTGACCGGGCGCGTCTATAAAGAAGAACCGCCTTACACGCCCGGCATGATTCAGGGCCAGATCACCAAATATCCGGCCGGTCAGTTCGTTGTCGAATACGACGATGATATTGTCGGCTATGCTGCAAGTTTCCGGATATCAGAGCGTCTCGCCATGGGGCAGCATACCTGGGACGATATCACAGGCGTGGGCTATGCAGCGCGTCACAGCCCAAAGGGCAAATGGCTCTATGGCATGGAAGTCTGCGTCGACCCGACGCGTCGTCGGCTTCGTATCGGCCAGCGCCTCTATGATGCGCGTCAGGCGCTCTGTGAAAGCCAGGATATCAAAGGCATCGTGTTTGGTGGTCGTCTCCCGGGCTGGTCACGTCGCAGGCGGAATTATCCCGATCCCGTCGACTATGTAAAAGCGGTTGAGCAGAAAAAAATAACCGACCCAACCGTCAGCTTTCATCTGAAACAGGGTTTTGAATGCATCGGCATTCTGCGCGGCTATGCGCCAGACGACAAACAGTCTGGCGGGCATGCGACACATATGGTCTGGCGCAATCCCTATGCGCAGGATGAGGAGACACGCAAACAGCCCAAACACCTTCAGAAAGAAGCAGTCCGGATCGCGACGGTTCAGTTTCAGCAGCGTGCCGTGAAAAGCTTTGAAGAATTTATGGGCAATGTCGAATATTTCGTCGATGTGGCGGCGGACTATCGCAGCGACTTCGTGGTGTTTCCCGAGCTCTTTACCCTGTCACTCCTCGCCTATGAAGAGCGTCGGCTTTCAGCTGTTGAGGCGATTGAGTCGCTGACCCGCCATACGCCGCGTTTTGTTGAAGAAATGCGCGAGTTGGCGATTGGCTATAACGTCAACATTATCGGCGGGTCACACCCGACCATCACCGATGATGGCGACATCCAGAACGTGGCTTACGTCTTCCTTCGCGATGGCTCGGTCCATGCCCAGGAGAAGCTGCATCCGACGCCAGATGAGCGCGGCTGGTGGGGGATTAAAGGCGGAGATGACATCCAGACGATTCTCACCGACTGCGGCCCGATTGGCGTGATGATCTGCTATGATTCCGAGTTTCCAGAGCTGGGCCGCAAGCTCGCCGATGAGGGCGCGAAAATCCTGTTTGTGCCTTTCTGTACGGACTCTCGTCAGGGTTATCTGCGCGTGCGGTATTGCTGTCAGGCACGGGCGATCGAGAACCAGTGCTATGTCGTGATTTCGGGGAATGTCGGCAATTTGCCAGGCGTTGAGAATATGGATGTGCAATATGCGCAATCGGCCATTTTCACGCCAAGTGACCTGCCATTCGCGCGCGATGGTATTGCCGCTGAAGCGAGCGAAAACGTTGAGACGGTCACCATGTGCGATCTCGACCTGACAGACCTTGCCTGGGCGCGAGCTGAGGGCTCAGTTCAGAACCTGCGTGATCGCCGGTTCGACCTTTACCAAACCAGCTGGAAAGGCGTTCCGCGCGGGCCGAAATCGTAGGCGAAAAGCCTGCGATTTCTCGCTCAGCATTTGCCGGTGAACTGAAGATCAGTTCTGCTAATCTCCAGTCAGATGGTGCATGTCGTCGTCTGAGTATCCGAAATGATGGCCGAGTTCATGGATCAGGACATGGTCTATTAGCTCTTCCAGCGTGACGTCTGGCCGGGTGCGCAGCTCGGCCAGGATCGGCTTGCGGTAGAGGAAGATGCGTGGGCTTTGTGGATGCGGAAAGCTGATACTGTCATGGGTCAGCGGTATGCCCTGATACAGGCCGGAGAGGTGCATGGGATTGTCGATGTCCAGTTCCTTCAGAACATCCGGGTCGGCGAGATCCCGAACATGAAGTTCGATCCGGCCAGCCGCGTCGCGAAACTGCGCGGGCAGGCGTGTCCATGCGGTTTCCGTCAGTTCCCTGAAGGTATCCAGATTCGGCTCATGCATACGAAGATGTCCTGCGTTGGTCGTGAGGAATACTTATGGTCGACCCACCGGCTTCTGAAGGCGTGAAAAACTGTTAATCGTGAAAAATTGCGTCAAGCTGCGACATATTTTCCTAACGAAGATCATCGATAACTGAACATGTTCCGAGGAGTGGGCATGATCTGGTACGTTATCCTTACGAGCGTCATCGTGCTGCTTCAGATTCTATATCTGGGGCTGATACGGCGGGACGTCGAACTTGGCTTCAAAGGCCAGGATGCGTCCATGGCACGCTTTGGTGCGGAGCTTGCGGGCATTCGCAAAAAGGGCGACAAAACCAGCTATAATACCGACTATCTCGAACAGCGGATCAGCAAGCTGGAGGTTGAGCTGGACCAGTTTCGCGTGCTGACGATGAAGCTGATGGCTGACCGCATGGAAGATGCTGAGCGCAAGGCGAAGACCGGGTAGGTCTCAGATCAGATGCGTTTTAAGATGCGCTTCGAAGCGTTTGAAGTCATCTGCAATCGTCGGATTCTTGCTCACATCATGGGCTGAAAAAGTCGGCAGCGGCGACATTGCAAAGAATGCAAAATTGATATGAACCGGCGCGAGTAACTCGTCGACTGAGTGACCTTGAAACAGAGCTTGCGCAGGATCGTCAAAGGCAGAGCGCGGCGCGTTGGCGGTCACCGAAAGCATGTATTTCAGCCCGGAGAGACGCCCGCCTGATCCATACTGTTTCGAGGCGTCCTTTCTGGAGCGGCCATCACCCTTGGCGAGCCGGCCATCCATGCCGGCTGTGAAGACTTCGTCGAGATATTGTTTCAGCTTCCAGGGCACGCTCATGGAATTCAGCGGGAATTGATAGAGTGCAATATCCGCCCAGAGATGGTTCTCAATCTGCTCGTCCAGATCCCAGTCATCCCTGACGCGGACGGACCTCACCTCATGGCCAGCATCCAGGAGCAGCTCTTCAGCCCGCTCCGAAAAGGCGGCGTTGAGCCCGCCCGGGGAAGAGGGAAAGGGCTGATGG